>Ga0116144_10002791_pt1 | contig 18257 bp, 16 predicted proteins | sample AD_UKC035_MetaG_FD_89746 | JGI IMG/M metagenome (GOLD analysis project Ga0116144, IMG submission 89746) | Active sludge microbial communities of municipal wastewater-treating anaerobic digesters from USA - AD_UKC035_MetaG | ecosystem: Engineered > Bioreactor > Anaerobic > Digestate | place: USA...
TGTGGGAAAGGTTGATTTACCCGTGTTTCTTCAGCAAAAGCTTAAAGCAAAACAGGGAAGCATCATAGAAATCCCCCAAAATTTCCCTGGATACAGCCTTCAGCAGGAGAGTAGTTCTCTTGCTCAACTTGCTGCCCCTGTGGTGTATAAACCCATGGACGGGAAGTTGGTGGGGCAGCACAAGGGTGCCTACTTTTATACCATTGGTCAGCGCAAAGGGCTCAACGTGGGAGGAACAGCAGAACCTCTTTTCGTCATAGCCATTGATGTTGAGAAAAATATTGTGTACGTGGGGCAGGGGCAGGACCATGCCGGTTTATACCGTCGGGGGCTATTCATTGCCCGCAACCACATCCACTGGGTGCGCCCCGATTTGGAAATGACCATAGGTCAAAAAGAGGATTTCCTCGTTCGCATCCGCTACCGCCAACCCCTGCAGAGGGCAACCCTCCATCGGAATGAGGATGGGATGTACATCATTTTCGAAAATCCGCAGCGGGGCATCACGGCGGGTCAGTTTGCCGCTTGGTACCAAGGTGACGAGCTCATTGGGTCGGGGGTGATTGATTAGGTAAATAACCATTGGTGCGTGATGGTGCATGGCACCGGGGGTTCGCACTACTGTTTCTTCAAAAATTCTTCGGCCTTAGCCAGGCTTTCCGGTTTTCCCACGTCGATGACGCAATTGGCGGTGGTGTCGAACCCCGCTATGGTGTGTTTGGAGCACAATTCGAGGTAGGAGTGTACAATGGAGAAAGCCCCCGTACCGGGTAAAAGGTTAAAAATGGCCGGACTGATTACATGGATACCCGCAAAGGCATACTCATGGAGCGGTTCATTGCCTTTCACGGCAATTATCTCCTCACCCGAAAGGGTGTTGTGCCACCCCGCCAGCTGCATATGCCGGTCGAACAGGAAGTATCTCCCGGATTTTCTTTGGCCTACGGCCAGTGTGGCCAGGGCATTATGCGTACGGTGATGTTCCGCAAGCCCTTTAATATCGATATCCGAGAGAATGTCCACGTTGTGTACCAGGAAGGGTTCGTTGACATCAAGCAGATGCCGTGCCCTGACGATACCGCCTCCGGTGTCCAGCAGCCGGTCAGTTTCATCCGAGGTAAATATTCTCACCCCGAAATCATGGTATGCAAGATAATCAACTATTTGACGGGCAAAATGGTGAACGTTCACCACAATTTCGCTCACCCCTGCCGCTACCAACTTTTCGACAACGTGTGCCAACAGGGGTTTCCCGCTTACCTCGACCAACGCCTTGGGCCGATGAAGCGTGTGGTGCCCAAGCCTTGTTCCCAACCCCGCTGCTAGTATCATTGCCTTCATTGTCTTTCCGATTTGTTAATCAGTATTCGGTTTGCTATATCCTGATATTCAATTCTCTATGAAATAGTTTGACCCGCACCCCATCCAGTTGTTCGGCCCACTGCGCCAACCTGTTGGCCATATACACCGAGCGATGTTGCCCGCCGGTACAGCCAAAGGCTATGGAAAGATGGCTAAATCCTCTTTTGAGGTACGCCTCAACGGATTGGTTGATGGTAATCTTAACCGTATCGAAGTACTGCTCAATCTCGGGATGCTTGGCAAAGTAATCGATTACCGGTGTGTCGAATCCGTTCATGTCCTTAAATTCAAACAGGCGGCCGGGGTTTGGCAAGGCGCGACAGTCGAAAATATAGCCGCCTCCATGCTCGACATGCTCCATGGGGTAGCCCTTTTTGAATGAGAAGCTGGTAATTTCCACCGTTAACCCCTCAAAGGAATCATTTTCTTGGGGCTTTGTTCCATACTTTTCGTTTATCGCCTTAAGGATTGGCAACAGGGTGGGAATCGAAACGGTGGCGGCTTCCAACAGGTGCGAAAGGTTTCGGGCGGCAAGTGGGATGCTTTCGAGGAAATGCGCCCGCCTTTCGAAAAAGCCCCTGTACCCGTACGCTCCAAGGGTTTGGATAACCCTGAACAGGGCAAAGTTGGGGAAGTGCTTTTTCAGTTCGTGGATGTTCACGGGTTCCATCTCTTTTACCTTTTCGAGGTAGTAGTCCAGCATTTCTTCTCGAAGCCATTGCGGGAAATTGGCCTTGGCCTGATAGAGGAACGAGGCAACATCGTAGAGTAGTGGCCCTTTTCTTCCTCCTTGATAATCAATCAGGTAGGGTGCGTCATTCACAAGCATGATGTTGCGCGATTGGAAATCGCGGTAGTGGAAGTATGAACAGGGTTGGGCAAGGAGCATCTCGGCAAAAGCCATGAAGTCGTCATCGAGTTTGGCCTCATTGAAACGTATGCCCGACGGTTTGAGGAAGCTGTACTTAAAGTAGTTAAAATCCCACATCACGCTTTGCCTGTCGAATGTGCTCTTGGGGTAGCACCGGCTGAAATCCAAACCCTTTGCACCCTCAATCTGAAGCTGTGCCAATAGGGCTAGCGACTGTTTGAGGGTTCTTTTCGTTGCCGAATCTTTCCCCTTTTCCCACAGCGTGCAGCCAAACCTGTGCATCAGCGTGCAGTCGCCCAGGTCGCTCACGAGGTAATGCTTTTCATCGTGTGCAATGCCAAGCAATTGCACCACCGGAAAGCCCTTGTCAAAGAAATGCCCCGTAAGGTAGAAGTATGCCCTGTTTTCTCCCACATCCGGATTGTAGGCACCAATGGCACTTTGAGTGCCGTCGGACAGCCTGCAGTATATCCTGTCCGAACCGCCTTGGGGCAAGGGTATTACCTTGCGCGCCTCGGAGCCAAACCGGGTTTTGAAAAGCCTTTTCAATTGTTCCGTTCTATCGGTAATCATGGTTTGCGTTGTTTATCCAAAAAAGTAAACCAATGGGATTATGATGATAAGTGCAGGTAAAAGATTTAGCATATCTATCTTTTTGATATTTAGCATGGTAAAGCCAATCCCGATGAGTAGGATACCGCCAATGGCGGTTATCTCGTCAATCATGGTTTCGCTTAGCGATTTCCCAAACCATGCTGCCGGCAGCGTGAGCCCCCCTTGATATATCAGCATGGGTATGGCCGAAAGCATTACGCCAACCCCCATGGCCGTAGCCATATTTATCATTGTGCCTATTATCATAACACCCCGGATAGTAAAGCTTTTTGTTTAACACCTGTGGACAAAAGTAGAAAATGTACTTTGCATTGGCTAATGAAACGTGCAAAAGAATGAAGTTGGACTAATACTGAGATTTTCCTCTATCCTCAGAAGAGTAAAAATGCTTACCTTTACGTCTGTTTTGGTGCTCAATATGTTAGAATCTTTACATAGCTATCTGGGAAATTTCGTTCAGCTCACAGACGCTGATATTCAAATGATTAATAAAATATTCGTTTATAGAAAGATTAAGAAAAACGAACTTATTGCCGAGGACGGCAAGGTGTGCAACAGGCTGCTCTTTGTGAATAACGGGTATGTCCGTTTTTTTCATTTCGATGATAATGGTACTGAAATCACCAGCGATTTCTATTTTGCCCCTACTTTTGTGACTACCTACACAAGTTTTCTCACCGGGTTGCCTTCGCATGTGAATGTTCAGGCCATGTGTAATATGGAAGCCCTTGAACTATCGAAAAACGATTTGAACGAACTCTATGAGAAATATCCCAAATTTGAAAGAGTGGGTCGTCTTATAGCCGAATCGGTGGCCATACACTCAGAGGAGCATCTTTTCATGCTGCTGAATCAGCCTGCCGGAGTACGATATAGGAAATTGTTGGAGAAGTACCCCCTGTACATCAACACGATACCGTTGCAGTATATCGCCTCTTACCTTGGAATAACGCAGGAAACTTTGAGCCGTATCAGAAAATCGAAGGCCTGATTTTTTGATATTTATCAAAGGTTTTTAACCTGAACCTTCATTCATTCGTGTTCTCAAATCATCACAAAAAACTTAAAGAGAAATGATAGTAACAAGGCTTATCATGTTGGCATTCCTATTCTGTTTGACAGCATGCGAAAAGGAAGAGCTCCATTTCAAGGAGGGCGACATGGAGATCACTGTTCTTCCGGGCGAACAATGGTTGCACGATTTTCCCCTGTTCCTGGGTTTAAAACAAAAGAATACACCGCAATTTGCCATTTGGATCGAGGATATATCGGGGAATTACCTCACTACCATATTTGTTACCCATAAGATTGCAACGGAGGGATGGATTTTTAATAAGGGGAACAGGCGGAAGGAAACATTGCCCCATTGGTGCCATCAGCGGGGAGTGGTGTACGAGGATGGCCTGCTGCTGCCCACAAAGAAACAGCCCCTTGCCGACGGCATTACGGGGGCTACTCCCCAGGGCAGGAAAACCATACAGGTAGCCCTAAAGAGCATAGAAAAGCCCTTTGTGGTAAAAGCCGAATTCAACCATTCCATCGATTTCAACAGTAATTTTCCCGTGGATGCAGTGGAGGGTGCCGAGAACTATTCCGGTGGCGAAATGGGCAGCGGACAGCCTGCAGTGGTCTATGCAGCAATAATTTATCCCGATACCAGAGAGGCATCTCTGCAACCCATTGGCCATAGCAGCCCCGATGGCACGGATGGCAGTATTTACGAGAATTTGGATAAGCTCACCACTGCCAGGGATATTGTGCAAAATATTAAGATAACTATTTGGTAGAAAAAATGGTAAGATTTATCGTCGTTATTTGCATTGCGATTTTTACACAAAACAGCATCGCACAAACCCGGAGTGCAGCGTCGTTGCAGTTTGCATTGGACCATATTGAAGTGGGTTTGGAACATAATCTTGTCGGGGAAAGGGTTGTTGGGCATTTGTTTGCGGGTATTGCCAATCAGAATCTGCCCGGGGTGTTTAGGAACTATACGTTTAGAATTGGTGCGGCCTATACGGCGTATGGCGACTCTCAAAATCAGATTTGCGTAAATGGCGGTTTGGGTGTATATTTTTTTAAGCATGAGCAAGAGGTTAATGCTGTACCCATGTCGGATATAGGAGTGCGTTACTCTCACACACTCAAACGCCTTCCCAAGCACGGGGGCTTGGTCCAAATATCATATCGATGCGGGAGAGCGCGCTATAAGCAGCAATTCTCTTCGGATGTTTTGGATATATTCACCATGTCAGATTTTCGAGTCACTCCACTGCACATTGCCATAGGTTATCTATTCAAATTTTGAAAGCTATGAATGTACTAGTAATCAACGGTCATCCTGTCAAGAACAGTTTTTGTCATGCCTTGGCCGAAAGGTATGGTGTCGGGGCACAATCGGCAGGGCATAGCTGCCATGTTGTGCATCTATCCGACTTGGTTTTTAACCCCAATTTGGAACATGGGTTCTCCGAGCTGCCTGATCCCGAGCCGGATGTCAAGGCTTTGCAGGATTTAATCACCGGGGCCAACCATTTGGCTTTCATTTTCCCCACGTGGTGGGGAACATATCCCGCACTATTCAAAGGGTTCGTAGATAGGGTATTTCTGCCCGGTTTCGCTTTTCAGTATCAGCACAACTCTCCGTTCCCAATCACTTTGATGAACGGGAAAACAGCACGTATTATCACCACAATGGATACACCGGTTTGGTATTACCATTTGATATATCGGGGGCCGGGAATATCTTCAGTAAAGAGGAGTTTGTTGCATTTCTGCGGTATCCGTAAGGTAAAGACAACAATTTTCTCGCCTGTGCGAAAAGCGCAAGAGCTGCAAAGGCAAAGATGGCTAAGCCGTACCGAGGATTTGGGTAGAATGGTTAAATAGTTGAGGTCTTGGACTAGTGAAATATGGCAACCCGGCCTATTTCAGCAATCTAAATGCCTTTCATGGACAGCTGAATCCTTTTCCTTGGGATATCCACCTCCAGCACCTTCACCGTAACGTGTTGATGCAGTTTAACCACATCCGCAGGGTTTGATACGAACCTGTCGGCCATTTGCGAGATATGAACCAGCCCGTCCTGCTTAACCCCGATATCGACAAAGGCCCCAAAGTTGGTGATGTTGGTTACAATGCCGGGGACAACCATCCCGGGTATAAGGTCTTCCATGGAGAAAATACCCTCGGCAAACTCGAACACCCTGATACCCTGCCGCGGGTCGCGACCCGGCTTTGCCAGCTCGGCCACTATATCCTTGAGGGTGGGCAGGCCGACAGTTTCGCTGATGTAACGCTTGATTTCAATCTTCGATTGCAACTCCTCGTCCTTCAGCAGCTCTGCCACGGTGCAGTTTAGGTCCTTGGCCATGCTCTCCACCACATGGTAACTCTCGGGATGTACTGCGCTGTTGTCCAAAGGATTAGTGGCATCGGCTATTCTGAGGAAGCCCGCGCACTGCTCAAAGGCTTTTTCACCAAGCCGGGGCACTTTCTTCAGCTGTGCTCTGCCGTTGAACTCGCCATTCTCAGTGCGGAATTCCACAATGTTTTTTGCCAGCTGCGGGCCAAGGCCCGACACGTACATCAGCAGGTGCTTGCTGGCCGTGTTGAGATTAACCCCCACGTGGTTCACGCAGCTCTCCACCACGCTGTCCAATCCCTGCTTGAGCCTGCCCTGGTCCACATCGTGTTGATACTGACCCACTCCAATGGATTTGGGGTCAATCTTCACCAGCTCGGCCAGCGGGTCCATCAGCCTGCGACCGATGGATATGGCGCCACGCACCGTTACGTCGTATTGGGGAAACTCCTCCCTGGCCGTGGGCGATGCGGAGTAGATGGAGGCCCCATCCTCGCTAACCACAAAAACGCGGACATCGCGATTGAAGCGGATACGCTTCACCAATGCCTCGGTTTCGCGGCCGGCGGTGCCGTTGCCTATGGCAATGGCCTCAATCTTGTACGAATCCACAAGCGACGAGATTTTGCTCATGGCCTTGCCCGTCTCGCTTTGGGGTGGGTGAGGGTAGATGGTCTCGTTGTGCAGAAGGTTGCCCAGCGCATCCAGGCACACCACCTTGCAGCCCGTTCTGTAGCCCGGGTCGATGCCCAGCACCGACTTTTGCCCCAGGGGTGGCGAGAGCAACAGCTGACGCAGGTTTTCGGAGAAAACCCTGATGGCCTCCTCATCGGCCTTCTCCTTCAGCTCCGAGGTAAACTCGTTCTCGATGCTCGGCTCAATAAGCCGCTTGTAGCTGTCCTCAATGGCGTAGTCCACCTGGTCGGCTGCCTCGCAATCGCCCGTGACGAATGCCTGCGAGAGGTCGTCCAGCACGGGGTTGTCGGGAGGGGTGATGGATACTCTTAGGAAGCCTTCGGCTTGCCCGCGCCGCATGGCCATGAAACGGTGCGAAGCGCACTTCTTAACGGGCTCTTCCCATGCGAAGTAGTCGGAAAACTTGGCACCCTCTTCCTCCTTGCCCTTCACCACTTTCGAACGGATAATGGCATACCGATGAAAATGGTTGCGAACAATGTTGCGCGCCCTTTCGTTTTCGCTAATCCACTCGGCAATGATATCGCGGGCTCCCTCCAGCGCAGCTTCCACCGTGGGAACCTCATCGGTAATGAATTTCTGTGCCACGGCGGCCACGTCGTTCTCCTTCTGCTTCATCAGTATTTGGGTCAGGGGCTCCAGCCCCCTTTCCTTGGCTATGGTGGCCCTGGTGCGGCGTTTGGGCTTGTAGGGCAGGTAAATATCCTCCAGCTCCACGGGGTCGAAACACTCCTCGATGCGGCGGCGCAGCTCATCGGTGAGCTTTCCCTGCTCCTCGATGGTTGAGAGAACGGTTTCCTTTCGCTTGGCCAACTCCTCTAACCTGGCAAGGCGTTCGCGGATAGCCGAAATCACAACCTCGTCGAGGCTGCCTGTTAGCTCCTTCCTGTAGCGGCTGATAAATGGAACAGTGGCCCCCTCGGCGATTAGCTTGGCGGTATTGGCCACCTGCTTGAATGCAAGGCTAAGCTCCCTTGCCACTATTTCAACGTGCTTTGCTGTTGCGGCGTCAAACATGAAATCAACTTTTAGTAAAAATCAAAAAAGAGTTGCAAAAGTAACAATCTCTCGGCATAGAACAATCATAAAACTGTTTGATTGTGCTGTTCCCCATGTTCTCGGGGGTTGATAATGCTGTAATGATCTCTTTTGATGATGGGCTTTCTCATTAATCCCATTGCCCAAGGTTTAAACCCTGGGCAATGGGTGGTGTAAAAATCTTGCGTCAATGGCTTTATCCAATTTTCTATAATTTTTCAAGCCCATACAATTTTAAAAACTCATCATATTCCTGCTGAAATGCTTTTTTTGCATGATGTTGTTTTTGGTTCTTGATATATTGGAATACCTTGTCAACAACGGATTCCGAAACGGAAAAAGCGGCATAACCTGTTTGCCATGCAAATTTTTCAGCTATCAGATTATTTTGATTGATGAAATGCGAAGAGCTGCCTTTTATTTGTTTTATGACATCTGCTATTGATTGCTTTGGGCTTAATAGAAACAAGCAATGGATATGGTCGGGCATACCGTTAATTATCCTTACAGGGCAACCTTGTTCCCTTAATTGCTCGGCAATAAATTGATGAATTTGTTTTTCAACCGATGGTTGAATTAAAGGCATACGCTCCTTGGTTGCCCATATGGCATGTATCCATATTTTATAGAATGAATGGGACATCTTACAATATTTTTTAAACCGTTAAAACGGTTTCGATTAAACATATCTTTCCCATTGCCCAGGGTTTAAACCTTGGGCAATGGGTGGTGTAATAATTTTTTGTCAATGGATTTATCCATTATCTTCTATAATTTTTATCTCCTCATGCGTAAGCCCATACAATTGGTAATCCAGCTGGTCGATTGGGGATTCGATGTGAGTATTCTTTTCCCTTACCCGACGTTTCCAAGTCCTTCGGACGTTGGAAAGTCTTTTCCTTCCCTCCCAAAACCTTCCATCGTGGCGAAGCCATATGGAAGCGTTTAAAAAATGGTAATTATCCCAAATGTTGAAACTTTTTTTGAGTTAACATTTTAAACGTGTACAATATTTAATATATACCTTGTTGTAAGGGCTTTGTCAAACTGTTAATGGAACTCTATCAATTTTGAACTCAAATTCTTTTTTTATGGCTTTATAAACCTTAATACTCTTATTTTTACAAATATCAATTATGTCCATACTATCACCTAGAGAAATGTCTATACCAAGAATAATTTCTACTATAAAATCATCGGGAATATTTATTGCCCTATCTAATAGATCTGGCTCATTTTGATACAATTTAAAAAATCTATATTCTTCTTCTTCCCTCCATTCTAAAGATTTATAATGTGTTACTATAAATCCTCTTTTAATTGCTTCCAAATCATTTTTTGCAACCCTTGGTTTTAATTTAGGATACACAGGGACGTATTGTACTGGGCCTTCTTTTCCAAAATAATTTGAATTCCGTAATTTGTTATGGTTGTAACCTATGCAAAAACCTTTATGGCAATTAGCATAATGCGACCACATAAGAAGACTATCCCATCTTAAACTAGTGCAAAAAACACCATAATGCTTATTTTGAAATTCGAAGTGAATTTTATCTATTTCTTTTTGAAATTCGTTTTCATTTTTTGCTCTTCCAATTAACGATTTAAATAAAGTTTCAAAATTTGAACCTTCCTTTATTGTATCATCAAATTGTTCTATAGCAAGTTCATCAATATAAGCATCCTTTTCTTTTTTAGTCAGAGCTTTAAAATTTGGAGTAATTCTACAATCAAAAGGGTCATTTAGTTGTTTAGGCGAGGATAAATATATTTCATTGCTTAACAATGACTTCTTGTGAAATTCATTATTCCAATCACGATATTTATATACTATGTTCATTCTTTTTTCGCAAACATTCAACCCATTAGAGGATATGAATAATTTAAATATGTTTTATGTATTCTAACTTTTCGTTTGTCTAGGTTAGGTATCGAAGTATTGCCGTGCTAGATAAATGATTGTGAGGGTAGTGTAATATAACAATAACAATTATATCCTCTTTGATTTTAAAACGTATCGGGGTATAGTTATTATCTTCCTGCACAGATAAACTAATCATTGCAATACTCTTTAATTATTTTATACGCCTTTATATAACCTAATTCGGCGGCTTTTCTAAAGTCCTCACATGCTTTGTCTTTCAATCCCTTTTCTTGATAGCATAGGGCTCTATTGTATAGGGCTAATTCGTCCTTTGGGTCGTACTCTATAGCTCTAGTATAATCCATTATGGCTTGGTCAAAGTTATCTTTTTCAATATATAGATTTCCTCGAAATCTGTATGCTGTTGCTATTTTTGTTGAGTCAAGTTTATCGCTTTCAATGGCTTGGTTTAAATCAGTCAGTGCCCCTGTCAGGTCTCCTAAATATATTTTTTCAATGCCCCTGGTTCCTATAAGTATAATCTCATCAGGAAAGAGTTTGAGTGCGGTATTTATCACAACTAAAGCTTCATCATATCTTTTTAAATTATGTAAAGCTCTTTGCTTTTCAACATATGCATTGTAGTATTTTATGTTTTTGTTAATGGCGTAGTTGTAATAAATAGTAGCTTTTTCAAAGGCTTCATTTGCTTTAGTTATTTCATTCTGTCTATAAAAATGCATCCCGTGTTCAAAATAGTATGCACCAATTCTATAATTAACCGTGTCGGCTTTGAAATTCTTACTTAAAAGCCCTTTGAGAATGCTTATGGCCTCTTCGTAGTTATCCGCTTCATAGTTAATTTGTGCTTTGACTATTTGAAAATCGAGATTGGTGCTATCCAGGGCAATGGCGTTATCAATTTCAGCAAATGCGTTTTTAATATCGCCCTGCTTTACTAATTCTTTTGCTTTTAAATAATGCTCATAGGCCTTTTTCCTGTCCGTTGTGCATGAAAACAAAAGCGTTACTACTAAAGAGATTATGATGTACTTTTTCATAGCTGTAAATATTTCAATTTTTAATCTTTCACGCTGCTAAACCTGTAACAACAGTCAGCAATAATTAACATCCATATAATCATGTATCAATCTGTCTCTCATGCCTGCCATATCTTCCACTTAATGTAACTCCAATTAACCTTGAAATCAGCAGGTATCTTTTTTGTTGCCTCTCCAATAATCTCCAAACTTCTCATCACGCCGTGTTTGATTTATACAAATATAATAATCTTTTGTCTATTTGCGGGTTATGCCTTTAAATAATTGGCTAAAACGTGATAAACCTGACAGGTTTCCAAAAACCTGTCAGGTGTGAGTTTTATTATTAATGAGGCTGAAGCCCCGTCACTCACACTCAAGGTTTGCCTTAGAGTCAAGCCTTGAGTCTTCCCCCTAAGGCATAATGTTTGACTTCGCCGACCCCTGCAGGGTTCGCTTCGCTGCAACTTTTTACCCCTGACAGGGTTTTGAACCCTGTCAGGGGTTATGCCCTTGAACCCTATGGGTTCAGTGGCATTGCATTATTATTATGCAGCTGAAATACCTGACAGGTTTCCCAAACCTGTCAGGTATAGAGTTAAGGTGAGAATACATGAAGTCTGTCGCCTTTGGCGAAATAGGATTATTCGGTTAAAAATAAATTTTCCACGAACCAATGGGGAAGAAGCTCATCTGCAGGACATCCACCACCGACTGCGTATCGTGGTCATATCGTTGGGTGAGGACATTTTTGCGATCCGTCAGGTTTTGGGCATCGAACGACCACTCCTGCGATATCTTGGGCGAGTTCTTTCGGAATGCAATGCGAAGGTCAACCCTAAAGTAGTTGTCGTACTGTGGTTCATAGGCTTCATCGTAGTTGTAAACCGCTTCTCCCCGTAGTATTGACTGCTCCAAATCTATGGGAATATATCGGTTACCCCCGGCCGTAACCACTTTTATGTTGAACGATAGCGCGTCGCTTTTTATGGGCAATTCGTAGCCTGCCAGCAGGTTGACAGTATAATTCCCATTATAAGCGGTGTTGCGCCATACCTTATCACTTCCTTGGTATTTGGAATCGTACAGCGAAGTGGTGAGCATGAAGTAAAAATTTTTACTCAGGAATTTCTCAAAGGTGAGCTCTACGCCGCTATTCTTGCCAATACCATCGTTGGTTAGGCTATCCACCTTCTCGTTGTAAAAATTTGCGCCGTAGTTGGCCATGCTAAAGTATGATATCCGCTTCTCCACGGGAATGTTGTAGAGCGACTGGTGATAGGCTTCAATCTTCAACCGCAGGTTGGCGCTTATCTTATAATCGTATCCCGCAACAAAGTGGTGGCTTTTGGTGAAACCCAGCTCCTTGTTGGTAAGCGTGTACTCATCCGCAGATGCCGCTGATTGAGTCTGTATAAAATAGATTAACTTGGGTTGGGTTTGACTGTGAAGGCCGTATCCCAGGCTTAGCGAATGTTTGCTGCCCGGGCTATACTTCAACCCCAGGCGGGGTTCAATCATCCCCGAATTATTCAGCGCAAACAGCTGGCTGTGAATGCCCGCATTGAGAAACAGGTTGTCGGAGAAGCCATGTTTTAGCTGAACAAATCCCCGGTACAATCCGGTACTCTCCTTGATATCGGTATCGTTGATAATTTCATCTGTTTGCTGATTATGGTTCTCGTCGTAAAAATTGAAGAAAAATTGCTCCACAATCACGCCGCCCTGAATGGTATTTTTGGCATTGATTTTCGATATCAGCTTCGATGAGATCAGCAGCCTTGTTTCGTTATAGTTGTCGTAATAGTATTTCGAGTACTCGTCGTTGCGCAGGGTATCCACTTCGTTGAATGAATTGGAAAAGCTTGTGGATAAAGAGGATTCAACACGCGTGCTGTTTGACAGGAAATACTTGTTGGACAGGCCTATAACTCCCATTTTTGCGCCGTTGAAAACCTGTGTTCCGGGAAGCATGTCCGAGGTCCAACCCGTACCCGCATCCTCCTCGAGTTTGATTTTGCTCATGCCCCCCAGCCCTATCAGCGAAAATGTTCCGGCTTTCTTTGTGGGGAGCGAAAACTTAAACGATAGGTCTGTATATTTTGGGATACCACCCACTTCAAACATTCCCATGGCACCCATAACGTCCATCATGGTGTAGCGATAGTTGATCATATACGAGCTGCGCTGTTTTTTTGATAGTGGGCCTTCGGCCCCAAGCTCAAAGCCATTGAACCCCATTTGCCCCATGAATTCGTGGTTTTGGTTATTTCCCCTCTTCATTTTCAGGTCGAAGGCACCCGACAGCGAGTTGCCAAACTCAGCCGGGAAGGCACCGGTGAAGAAATCGGAGTTGGTAAGCTGGTTGTTGTTCAGGATGCTAATGGGGCCTCCGGTGGTGCCGTATGTACCAAAGTGGTTGGGGTTGGGAATGATAATCCCATCTAAACGCCATACCAGCCCAATGGGCGAATTTCCTCTGATTATGATATCATTCCGCTGGTCGCCTGCCGTGATTACCCCGGCATAGTTCGAAACCATGCGTGCCGGGTCGCCCCAGCTGCCCGCAAACTTATTCGATTCCTCAACCGTAAACGTCCGTGCGCTTATGGTGGCAAACTCATTGATGGTCTTATCCTTTTGGTAAGCGGTAATGCTAACCTCTTCAATACTTTCAATCTTCTCTATCAGTTCAACCTCAAGGAACAGGGTCTTTTTGGAGGTCAGCTCAATATTCTGGAGCGACACGGAATTGTACCCCACAAAGCTTATGGTAACGGATACCCGTCCTACGGGTATTTCCTCAAGGTGGAAGTAGCCCTCGGGATTGGTTGTTGTGCCAAAGGTAAGATTATTGGAAAGCACAACAATGTTTGCTCCGGGCAAAGAGGTTTGCGAGTGCTTGTCCTTTACTTCACCTGTGATGTTTCCAACAATGTTTTGTCCATGACCAAAAGAAAAACAGCTTATGAGTATCCATAAGGTCAAAATGAACATTTTATGTTTCATGGTTTGTTTGATTTGGGGTTAACTGTTGTGTCCATGTTGAGCACAGGGTTGTAGAACCGGGCCTTAATTCCCACGGATAATCCATGTTTCGGTGCGAATCGATATAAAACCAATGAATCCGACATGTTTTTAACCTGTGGTTGGCAATTGGATTTAATAGTTTTGCTTGACAAAACTATCAAAAAAAGAGATATTTACTAATCTTCCTGCTAAGCTTCGAGTAATTTATTGGCGAAACACTCTGTCCATATTGGGTCTAATCCGGGTCGATGCTTATAATAGAGGCTGTCATTTGTCAATGTTAATAGCGGTGGATGGTAGTTTAACGGCTGGGGGTGTGCCCAGTGGGGGAGTTCGGAGCGGCGTCCTTATCCCCCGATAACGAACTTTGATGCAGTGCAGAAACTTTGCATAACCACTTAAACCCCAATGCTTTATACCGCTTGTTAGGCACTGGCGATTTTTGTTTATTTATCTCATTATCAATCAATTTTGCTGCAATGTCTCCCGTGCGTTGGGAAAGACACACTCTTTGACAAGCTTTGGATTTAACGTTGGCTTGTGCGGCTTGGCAATGTGTGTGGCTTTGAAGCGTGGGCATACTATTCATTATTTAAAAATATCTCGAATCATTTTCTTTATTGTCATGTTTTCCAATTTTATAGCTACTGGTCTGGCTATATCCGCATTTCCTTTAAAATGTAATCTGTCATTGTAGATAATACCAAGCAAATAGTAACTTTCAGGAACATTTAAACCCAATGTTTCACAATATTCAAGCTTTTTCTTTGTACCGTGTTCGTCATTGATAAATTTATCTCTTTTATCCTGTTCCGGTATCATAGCATAAAGTAATTCCTCAATACGAGTTCGCACACCAAAACAAATGGCTAATGGGTCATAATCAGTTTGGTCATTTAGGTATTTTGTTATTTCACCTCTTATTACTTGATGAAATCTTGTTGAAACGCCCCAATTTGGTGGTAAACCAAGATTTGTAAAATCTGTTGAAATATCAATTGCAGTAGGATGAAAATGGAAAAAGTATGTATCTACGTTGGTTTGAATTCTTGAATCCTCTCTGTTTCTTATAAGTTTTGCAATATTTGGGTTTGAACTGAATGGCATATCTTTTAAATAAACCACTTTTATTTTATGTCGATTAAAGCAAAAGTGATTGAAATAAAAAGGGTCAAGGTGTGTCATTAAAATAGGAAAGAAGTTTTTATTTACTTCTTTCATTTCTTCAATCATAGTTGTAATGAAATATTGAAATGAAATGAGATTTGCATCATCCAAATAATCAAATATTTCATCAATAACCAATATGCAATTGGTCTTTCTAAAATTTCGTTTTGCTTTCATTAATAAAGTTATAAATGAAAGCACATCTCTTTGACCATTTGATATTTCGTGAGCTTTAGGCCATTCAACAATCAAGCGGTTATATTTTTTATCAACTGATGGTCTTATCCTATGACGAGTTGTATTAAAACTTGCAATTGTATTTTCATAATAAGCTTTATCTTCAAGGTAGCAGCTATAATTTATTGCTTTTTTGAAATTGGCACCCATTGACTCTTCAATAGCGATTATCTGAAAAGCCGCCAAATAGCTATCTGCATCAGATTGAATTTCGTTAAAGTTCCTAAGAATGCTCGAAAGTTTAATGAATTATGGAATGGTTGAAAATTCAGCTTTCTTATCAGATTCTATCCAATTTTTAATCTCTGTAGCTTTTTCGTTTCTTGAATTTATTTCGGCTTTGATTGTGTCAAGGATACGGGAGATTTTCACTTGCGAAAATTTTCTAAAATCCACTAAATCGCCAATATCACAAAGTAAAGGCGCACAATTTAAAATATTAGAAAGGTTAGGTAAAATTTTGCCATTTGCACCAAAACTACTTTTCAAATCAGCAGCTTTGTAATTAAATTCTACTTTTGGTGGTATTGTTGGGATTAATACAGTTGGTGAAATCTCTAACGATGATTTAACTATGATATTTCCACTAATATTTAATTTTGTTGCTTTTGCAAATAGTTGACTATTAATTACAAAAACATCAAATTCATCATTTATCGTATTTTGTGTATCATTTGCAATTAGTGTTCTTTGACCTAAATCATCTTCAATAAGCATTGAAATAACAGGGCGATTAGCTTTATCGTCATTGTGATAATTCTTTGCGTCTAACTCAATTTTATTTCCCCGTAATGAGTCAAATGCAACACCAAATGAACTTTTCCCAAACCCATTAGGGGCAACCAAAATATTTGGTTTGTTTGGTATTAGGTCTAATTGGAAGTTATGACTACCAATACCCTTTACATTCGTTATTTCAATACTCTTTATTTTCATTTCTCGGTATTTCCGTTTATCGTTTCCATAATTTCCTTGAAACTATTTAAACCCGATTCAATGTTTTCTATAATCTCGCTTGCTAAAATATCTGGGTCGGGCAAATTATCTAAGTCAGCAAGGCTTTTGTCTTTGAGCCAAAAAATATCCAAGTTGGTTTTATCCCTTGCCAATATTTCTTCGTAGGTGAATTTTCGCCAACGACCTTCGGGATTTTGTTCGTTCCACGTTTCGGTGCGTTTGTGGCGGTTTTCAGGATTATAAAGCTTTACAAATTCATCCAAATCGGCAGTTGTCATTTGCTTTTTCTTCAAAGTATGGTGTACATTGGTGCGGTAATCGTAAAACCAAACTCCTTTTGTTTGTGCTTCTTTGCTTGCTGCACGGTTGTCAAAAAACAAAACATTTGCTTTAACTCCTTGTGCATAAAACAAACCTGTTGGCAAACGTAAAATGGTATGTAAATCTGCTGTAAGCATCAATTGCTTGCGCACCTCTTCACCTGCTCCGCCCTCAAACAGTACATTATCGGGCAAAACAACGGCTGCTTGTCCTGTAACTTTAAGCATGGTTTTGATGTGCTGTAAAAAATTAAGCTGCTTGTTCGAGGTTGTTTCCCAAAAGTCTTGACGGTTGTAACTTAAATCTTCCTTTTCAGCTTCGCCCTCTTCGTTGGTTACGGTGTAGCTGCTCTTTTTGCCGAAAGGCGGATTTGCAAGCACATAATCGTAACGATTTCCCGTATCGGCTACCAGTGCATCGCTTGATGATATAGAACTATCGCTGGTAATATCGCCAATGTTGTGCAAATACATGTTCATCAGGCATAAGCGACGCGTGTTGGCTACAATCTCGTTGCCATGGAATGTTTTGTTTTTCAAAAACTCTTTTTCGTCACGGTCAAGCTGGTTGTGTTCCACTATCCAATCGTATGCAGCCAAAAAGAAACCGCCCGTTCCACAAGCAGGGTCGGCAATGGTTTTCATGGGTTTTGGCTGTACACAGGCAACCATTGTTTTAATCAAAGCACGTGGCGTAAAATACTGTCCTGCACCCGATTTGGTATCCTCGGCGTTCTTTTCGAGCAAACCCTCGTATATTTTGCCTTTAACATCGGCTCCCATCATCGACCATTGTTCCTGGTCAATCATGCTGATAACTCTCGAAAGCTTCGCAGGGTCTTGAATCTTGTTTTGGCTTTTGGTGAAAATATGCCCCAACATACCTTTTTCGGTACTCAAACTGCGAAGCAATTGTGAATAAAACGACTCCAACTCTGCACCACGTTTGCCCGATAAGGTTTCCCAATTACAAAACTCTCCGTTAGCAATTTCCTTACCTTCTACATCTTTAATGCGTGGAAATTTCAAACCCCTGTTGTATGGCGGTTTGTTGAGTTCATCGGTCATTTTAAGGAACAATAAATAAGTAATTTGCTCCAAATAATCGCCATAACTAACACCATCGTCTCGGAGTACGCTGGCAAGGTTCCAAATCTTTGATATAATTGCTGAATCTGACATATTATTTCTTCTCTGCTTTAATTTTCTTTAATAATTCACTTGCCGGCTCGTAATCGGCTTCCTGTTTGCATTTGGCTATTTCTGCCTTAGTGAGTAATTTCCCCTCAAATGCTTTTTTCAAAATGCTTTGCCGCAGTGCTTCTGCTTTTTCCAATGCTTCGCTGATGCTTTGCTCTACCTTGTCGCAAATCGATAGACGAGATTCAATTTCTCTTACGATTTGATTTTGTTCATTTTTATTGACTGGTACAGGTACTAAATAATCTCGCATTGTTTTTAAACCAACATTCTTAATAGTACTGCCTGTAGCATTTTTAATGGCATAATTAATAAACGCAGGCGTTTTTAAATTATACCGAATATATTCCTTACTAATTCCTTCCGCTACATTAAAATAACAAGCACTTTTTCCTAATATAACAGGTTCATCTTTATAAAAAGCAGTATTACCAATTGTGCCATTTATAGAGACAAGTACAGTAGATTGATTAAGATTTTTTTTATACTTTTCAAA
>Ga0116144_10002795_pt1 | contig 18238 bp, 18 predicted proteins | sample AD_UKC035_MetaG_FD_89746 | JGI IMG/M metagenome (GOLD analysis project Ga0116144, IMG submission 89746) | Active sludge microbial communities of municipal wastewater-treating anaerobic digesters from USA - AD_UKC035_MetaG | ecosystem: Engineered > Bioreactor > Anaerobic > Digestate | place: USA...
AGCCACATCCACGCCACGATGCGGGCCAATGCCACCAGAATAAACTAATATAAACTTGCCTTTCAGGTCTTGATATACGGTGGAGTCCAGGGGTTGTTCAAGAAAGGATTTTTCTTCGGTGTTGGAAACCACTACAACTTTGCCGGGATTAAAATCATATTGCTTCACCAACCTGACCTTCATTTCATCCACCACCGCAATCAACGTGTCTGAATCTTCACATGCTTTTTTCTCCCATTTAGTCCAGCGATCCGGATTCATGAAAAGATAATTTTTAAGACGTACCACGGGGTTGGTTTTCCAGGTGAACCAGGTGCGAAGTGCTTCCGGATAATTTTCATGCATGTCGGCAATTACCTTCAGCGAAAATTCTTTTTTAAGGGCCAGGGCAGTTCCCACCAGGGGAAGATCATGCACATGCACTAAGTTGATTTGTTCATTTTTTAAAATGATTCTCATGGCCGCTTTGAATTTTGGATGAACGAAAGTCATGGACATGATCACATCCCAAAATGCCAGTTGGTAATTATTTTTTCCAGCATCAATGCGATGCACCTGGATTCCCTCCACGAGTTCAGAAGTGGTCTCACCTTTTTTTCGTCTTAAACAGAGCAGATGTACCTGATGGCCGGCCCTCAGTAATGAACCTGTTTCCTTTTTAATACGAACATCGGCCGGGTAAGGCGCGTTGAGCAGCATGAGAACTTTAGTAGGCACAATTACTTTTTCGGCAAAGAAACACAATCGGGGTGAAGAATTTTAATAAACCAGTAAATCAATGCTTTGTATTATCCTTGATTTTTGCCAGGCATGCAAATAGGCATCCTTGAAAAAGTCAAATGCTATTTGAAATTTTCAAGGATGGGTGTACGCAGCGTGAGTGTGGGAATTTTTATCAAAAAATATTTACCAATGCTCAGGTAAACTTACCTTTGCAACGATTTAATGCAGCGTTTAAGTTTCACCGATTGAAAAAGCGTCCTCTATTGTCACGAACCATCAACTAACAAACGACTTGGCCAGTGTCTTTGCACCACAAATATTGTTAAGCGTATGAGAATTACCCTGATAGCCGGAGCCCGGCCTAACTTTATGAAAATAGCACCCATTATCCGGGCTATTGAGCGGGCACAGAAAGATGGCTATAAACTGGACTACCGGCTGGTACACACCGGCCAGCATTATGACGACCGGCTGAGTAAAATCTTTTTTGAACAGTTACAAATACCCGCTGCACATGTTAACCTGGGGGCAGGATCCGGTACACAGGCCGAACAAACGGCCCGCATCATGATTGAGTTTGAAAAAGACCTGCTCTCCAATCCTACAAACCTTGTAATTGTGGTGGGCGATGTAACCTCTACCATGGCCTGCACCATTGTGGCCAAAAAACTCAACACAAAAGTAGCCCATGTGGAGGGCGGCATTCGTTCGTTTGACATGACTATGCCCGAAGAGATTAACCGGATTGTTACCGATTCGCTTGCCGATTATTTCTTTACAACCTCGCAGGTGGCAAATGATAACCTCAGGAAATCGGGCGTAAAAGATGAGCAGATATTTTTTGTAGGCAATACCATGATCGATACGCTGCTCACACAACTGCCGCGCACAAAGAAGCCTGAATTGTGGCCTGCGTTTGGTTTGCAATCCAAAAATTATTTTGTGCTCACACTCCACCGGCCCAGCAATGTGGACGATCCTGAAAAATTTGCAAAGTGGATGCAGGTTTTGGATGATACCGGGTTACCCATTGTTTTTCCGGTGCATCCGCGCACTATGAAAAATTTTTCAACGCTTGCGCAGAAGCCAAAAAATATCCGTGCATGCGATCCGCTCAGCTACCTGGAGTTTATTTATCTGATAAAAGAATCGAAAGCTGTAATTACCGACTCTGGTGGGGTGCAGGAAGAAACTACCGTGTTGGGTGTGCCGTGCCTCACTTTGCGAAATAATACCGAACGCCCGGAAACAGTAACGGAAGGAACCAACGAGATGATTGGCGATGATTTTACGGCACTTACCAATGCATTGGAAAAAGTAAAGAAAGGCGAATGGAAGCAGGGAAAAATTCCGCAGTTGTGGGATGGCAGGACTGCCGAAAGAATTGTGCATGAACTTGTGAGAATCGGTGGTAAGTAATCGGTAATCAGTAATCAGTTTGCCGATTACTGATCACCAACCACCGAATACCGATTTACTTTCCTCCCGAAACCCGCCCCGGATTTGCTTTAAGAAAATCGGCCCAGCCTTTCGCTTTTGGTTTAATGCTGCCTTGCTGGTAATGATGACATACAGCAACGGCCAGTGCATCGGAAGCATCAAAAAGTTTGGGTATTTCTTTAATGCTGAAAATCTGCATCAGCATTTTAGCTACTTGTTCTTTCGAAGCATTTCCATTTCCGGTAACGGATTGCTTTACTTTTTTAGGCGCATATTCTGTAATTGGAATTTCACGGTATAGTGCGGCCGACATGGCAACGCCTTGTGCACGGCCCAGCTTTAACATCGACTGTACGTTCTTACCAAAGAAAGGAGCTTCCAGGGCAACTTCATCGGGCTTAAACTCATCAACCAAAGCAAGTACCCGGTCAAAAATTTTCTTAAGCTTCATGGCATGTGCTCCGGTTTTTCCCATTTGGATTACACCAAACTGCAACACAGTAACAGAACCAGTTCGAATCAGAATTACCCCATAGCCCATCACGTTGGTGCCGGGGTCTAATCCTAAAATTATCTTTTCAGTTATCGCTTTTTTATCAACTTTGTTCACGTCTCAAACTTACTGATAAACACGCAATGGTTATCTGGCTCAGCATTTTTGTAATCTATTTTATTTTTTTGATTACCCTGATCAGCGGCCTAAACCGGTGGAAGAAGGATTTATCTTCATCAACGGTAACTCCGCCCGTTACGGTAGTGGTGGCCATGCGCAACGAAGCACACAACCTGCGTATGTTGATACCTTCGCTGGCCCAACAAACGTATGCAGGCAAGTGGGAGTTGATTTTGGTGGATGATCATTCAGAAGATACCTCGGTGCAGGTAGCACAGGCGCTGCAACATGAATACCCGCAATTTACGTTCACCCTTATTAAGTCGGCAGGTAATGGAAAAAAGCAGGCCCTGGCTATGGGCATTAATGCAGCGGATGGTGAAATTATTGTAACTACCGATGCGGATTGTGAGCTTCCACCTGATTGGCTGGCAGATCTGGTGCGTTCGTTCAAACCCACTACGCAACTGGTGGCAGGAACGGTTTGCTTAAAAAATGATGCAACTTTATTTGGTAACCTGCAGGCCGTTGAGTTTGCGAGTGTTATGGCGATGGGGCTTGGTATGCTGGGCTGGCACAAGCCGGTAATGTGTAACGGGGCAAGCCTGGCTTTTAGAAAATCGGCCTTTGATGCGGTTGGTGGATATACGGGCAACGAACACATTGCTTCTGGCGATGATGAATTTCTGATGCGCAAAATTTCAGTACAGTTTCCAAAATCCATTCGTGCCATTATTTATGGAAACAACAGCTGCAAGACCATTCCACCCCGATCGATCGGTGATTTTTTTGAGCAGCGCATTCGGTGGGCAAGTAAATGGAAAGCTAATACTTCAGCGTTTACAAAATCACTGGCAGTATTTGTTCTCTTGTTTCAACTACTATGGTTGCCAATGCTCGGTATGGCTCTTTTTACGCTTAATCCTTTTTTATTGGCTGGCGTGCTATGGAAGTTGATGCTGGAGGGTGTATTGCTGGCCTACACATCAAAGTTGATTCAGCAACGGTTCAGTTTCCTGGCTTTCATAGTTTTACAGGTGTTTTACCCACTTTACGTTGTTGGGGTAGCGCTAACCTCGCAATGCGTTGGTTATAAATGGAAAGGTCGTAATGCTTTGCTATAGCCACTACCTGTTCCGGTTGGTATTGATGTCCGGTTTGATTCAGATTTGCCAAGAAGTCAATTTAATTTTTTGTTATTCTTTTTTATCTGCACCTGCCCGCATAGTCAAATTGAGATGGCTTTAGTATTTTTACCAGTAACCTATGGATGAGTTAGAGTTAAAAAAGAAATTGGAAAGAAAAGAGCTGGAACTCAATGCGTTGCTGGAGGTAACGCAATCCATCAATAATAACGTTCCGGAGGATTCACTCTACAAGATTTTTAACTTCACGCTACGTTCTAATCTCAACATCAAGAAGTTGGCACTGTTTGTACTTGATGAAATCTGGAATTGCAAAGTAAGTTTTGGTACCCAGTCAGATTTTCAAAAACATGGCCTGGATGATCGGTTTAAAATGATCCGGAACATCCACCGCATGGATGAATTTGATGAGGAATGTGCGTTTCATGAGTTTGACCTGGTTATTCCGGTAGCTCATAAATCGGATACTTTGGCACTTGTGTTTGTGGGCGGGCTGCATCCCAGTAAATATGATCGGGAAGAGAGCATAAAATTCATTCAGGCGCTAAGCAACATTATTATTGTTGCTATCGAGAACAAGAAACTGGCGCGTAAACAATTAGAACAGGAAGCCTTCCGTAAAGAGTTGGAAATTGCCAGCGATGTGCAGCAGTTCTTATTCCCGGATCGGTTGCCCTATACCGATCGGTTAAAAATAGAAGCCAGTTATTTACCACACGATAGGGTGGGTGGCGATTATTACGATTACGTACCCATTAATAAAAATCAGTTTTTGATTTGTGTGGCCGATGTTAGCGGTAAAGGAATAGCGGCCGCATTAATGATGTCCAATTTTCAGGCCTCGTTAAGAACATTACTACGCCAGACACCTAACCTGAAAGAAATCGTAGAGGCACTCAATTACCAGGTAATAGAAAATACCAAAGGCGAAAAATTTATTACCTTCTTTGGTGCGATTTATGACCTTAGCCTCAAAACAATGGTGTATGTAAATGCTGGCCATAACCCACCTATTCTGTTAGATAAAAACGGGGTACACCTGCTTGAAGAGGGTAGCACTGTATTGGGAGCAATGAATCCTTTACCATTTTTGAACGAAGGTTTCATAACCAACCTGGATGATTTTACCTTGTTCGCTTATACCGATGGGCTTACTGAAACAGTAAATGAAGCGGGGGCAGAGTATGGCGTGCAGGCATTGGTAGATTACCTGCAGGCTAATCGCAACAAAGACATTCGCACTATGCACCAGGATATTATTGTTAACCTGGATGGTTTTAAAGGCCGCAACGGGTACCGCGATGATATTACAATTCTTTCGTGCAGAGTAGAGTAGTTCAAAATTTCAAATTCGAGATTTAAAATTTTGAATCTTAGCAATCTTAAATTTTAGAATCTTGAATCTGTTTCAAACACCTTTTTTTCTTCCGTGGCTGTATCCCCAATTGATCTGGCGCATGCCAGCAACCGAAAAAAAAGTTTACCTGACGTTTGATGATGGGCCTGTTCCCGGTGCTACTGATTTTGTGCTGGAAACCTTGAAACCGTACAACGCGGTTGCTACTTTTTTTTGTATTGGCGATAATGTACAGAAGCACCCGGATGTATTTACAAAAATCTTACCTGCTGGCCACGCAGTTGGCAACCACACATTTAATCATTTAAACGGTTGGAATACGCCCTTGCAGTCTTACCTCGATAATACGGTCAAATGCGAAACAATACTTAACACGCATCGTACCGACCTCCTGTTACCCGTCACCACCCCGCTCTTCCGTCCGCCTTACGGCCGAATAACCCGCCAACAGATTAAAGCGCTGAAAGAGAAATATAAAATCATGATGTGGGATGTGCTTACGCAAGATTACCGCCAAAGCATCTCTCCGGATAAATGCCTTCGGGGAACAATTCAGGCCACGCGACCCGGTTCTATTGTGGTATTTCATGATAGTTATAAAGCCGAACGAAACCTGATGTTTGCTTTACCGCGCTACCTGGAGTATTTGAATGCGGAGGGTTACTCATTTGGGTTGCTCTGATTGTATATTTGCACATGCATGTTTTTGTTGCTGTATTAAATTGGGGGCTGGGGCATGCTACGCGTAGCATCCCGGTCATTAAACAATTAGTACATCGGAAAATCGAAGTTACCATTGGGAGCGATGGCGCGGCACTGCATTTATTAAAGCAAGAATTCCCAACCCTTCGGTTTGTCGAGTTGCCGGCACATAAAGTGGTGTACCCGGCCCATGGTTCATTCATGTTAAATATGATCATGCAATTACCCAAGCTGCGAAAAACCATCCGGCAGGAGCACCAACAGGTTCAGCAATTAATAACCCAACTTTCCATTACACACATCCTATCCGATAACCGGTATGGGTGCTACAGTGAAAAAATTCCTTCCGTTATTATCACGCATCAATTGCGAATATTGTTTTCTGGAGTTTGGAATTTGGGGGCCACTATTATTAATACAACCCTAAAAAAAGCACTGGCAAAATTTGATTCTGTTTGGATTCCAGATTTCGGACCTTCCGGTATTACACAACCCTTTACTGCAGGTGTAAAATTACCCCATCGGTTTGTGGGTATGCTCAGCCGGTTTACGCCTCCTCGCAAACCAATAAACGATTCGCTGATTCTCGGTTTGGTTTCCGGACCGGAAAATCAACGCACACTGTTCGAACAAGCCCTGCTTTCGCAGCTCACCAAACTTATGCGCCCGTCTGTGATTGTGCGTGGATTAACAGATGCTGCGAGTGTTCGGGTGCAAAATGGAGTTGAACTGATTAACCACCTTCCGGCAGCTGAGTTGGAACAACTTATGGTAAATGCCTCGGTAATAATTGCACGAAGCGGTTACAGTACTATAATGGATTTATATTGTTTGGGAAAGCAACAGGTAATTCTGATTCCAACTCCGGGCCAAACCGAACAGGAATACCTGGGCCGCTATGTAAAAGAAAATAAGATTGCCGTAGTTCAAACACAGGATAACCTGAATGTGGAAAAGGCTATCGGACTGCTCCCAACTTGTACAGGATTTAAAAGTAGTAAGAACGAAAACCTGTTGAACGCGGCTTTAGATGAATTCTTAAATTAGCCGCATGAGTTTCTGGATTGACACACATGCCCACATCTACACGCAGGACTTTGATACCGACCGGCACGAGGTGCTTGCGCAATGTACAGCGTTAGGCGTGAACCGGATTTATATGCCCAATGTAGACCATACGTCTATTGATGCAATGCTGGAGGTAGAGGCAAAGTTTCCGAACCAATGCATTGCGATGATGGGCCTGCACCCGTGTTCGGTTAAAAAAGATTTCGAAAAAGAGCTCTACCTGGTTGAAAGTTGGTTGCACAAAAAACGGTTTGCTGCAATTGGTGAAATGGGAACCGACTTATACTGGGACAAAACCTTTTGGGAACAACAACAGGAAGCCTTCAAGATTCAAACGGGGTGGGCAAAGCAATACAAACTTCCGTTGGTTATCCACTGCCGCCAATCGATTGATGAAACCATAGCCTTGCTGGAACCTTTTGCCGGCCCGGCCTTAACGGGAGTGTTCCATTGTTTTTCCGGAACGATAGAGCAGGCAAATAAAATTGTGAGCCTTGGATTTTACCTGGGTATTGGTGGTGTGGCTACATTTAAAAATGGAGGGCTGGATACAGTTATTCCACAAATTGATATTAATCGCCTGGTTCTGGAAACCGACAGTCCCTACCTGGCGCCTGTGCCCCATCGCGGTAAACGCAATACTCCAGAATATATTCCCTTAATTGCGGCCCGGGTAGCCACCTTGCGAAATATGCCTGTTCTTGAATTAATGCAGCACACGTATTCGAACGCCTCTAAGTTGTTTAAAGAATGAAGTACACACGCATCAGCATTAACACTGCCACCCCGGCCGAAGCACGCTCGCGGGTAATGATTATCTACACCGGAGGTACATTTGGAATGACCTACGATGAATCGGGCGTATTAATTCCGTTTGACTTCTCCTTAATAAAAGAGCAATTGCCGGCTTTGCGGAATCTCTTTCTTGAAATAACCGTTGTTTCCTTTACCAAGCCGATAGACTCTTCTAATATTTCGCCTGAACACTGGAAGGCGATTGGCGAAATTATCTTTGAGAATTATCAGGCGCAGGATGGCTTTGTGGTACTGCATGGTACCGATACCATGGCTTTTACCGCCTCGGCCATCAGTTTTATGTTGCCCAACCTGGCCAAACCGGTAATTTTCACGGGGGCTCAGTTGCCCATCAGCCAGCCCCGGTCGGATGCCCGCGAAAATCTGATTACTTCGCTGGAGATTGCTTCTGCCAAACAAGATGGCAGGCCGCTTGTTCCCGAAGTCTGCATCTATTTCGATTATCAGTTGCTTCGGGGTAATCGTGCCAAAAAAGTGGAGAGTATGCACTTCGATGCCTTCGAGTCAGGCAACTACCCGGTGCTGGCAAAGGCCGGGGTTAAAATTGATTACAACCTGGCTGCAATTTCTACCCCGTCAACAGGTACCCTCAGGTTATTGTCAACCTTTGATTCCTCGGTGGCAATCCTGAAGCTTTTTCCGGGCATTAGTCCACAAATGGTAGATGCGGTACTAAATACAGAAGGTGTAAAGGCGGTGATAGTTGAAACCTATGGATCGGGAAATGCCCCCACCGCGCCTTGGTTTGTGCATAGTTTAAAAGCGGCCGTAGGGCGGGGGTTAATTTTGCTAAATGTATCCCAATGCCCGGGCGGTATGGTAGAGCAGGGCCGGTATGAAACGAGCAAAACCTTGGCTGATATTGGGGTTATAAGTGGAGGTGATATTACCCTGGAGGCAGCAGTTACCAAATTGATGCTGCTGCTGGCTGAATTTGGAAGTGAAGAGACCCGTGCAAGGATTGGGGTTTCACTGGCCGGTGAAATGGCCTGACTAACATAAGTGCGGAGAGAGCGGGATTCGAACCCGCGATACCCTTTCAGGTATACACACTTTCCAGGCGTGCTCCTTCAACCACTCGGACACCTCTCCCAAAAAAGTCCCGCAAAGAAATGGATTAATCCACCCCTTTCCAAAAGCCTCTGGGATCGGATTTTTGGTTGGGGAGCCAAATTGAAAGAGCCCGAACAAAATCAAATTTTGCGTGACTAACGGACGTATTTTGAATTATATGGCAGAAAGCAGAAAAGCACCGAATAGAATTTTAGATTTTTTTTTAAAATCTTGTTTGGCATTAACCAAAACCTTTAAATTTGGCCACTTCAAGTATTATCTAAACCTTAAACCATGAAAAAATTACTTTCGATTTTTGCATTAATCGGGCTGCTCACGTTCAGCACTACACAGGCTTACACGCAGGATGCCCAGGAATCTACTGAGGAGGTTGCCGCACAGGGAGATTCTTTCCATCAAATTGTTAAAGACAAGTTTATTGAAGGTGATCCAACCTTCATGTGGCCCATTTTGATATGCTTGATTTTAGGTTTGGCTGTTTCTATTGAAAGAGTAATTACCCTGAATCTTGCAACAACAGATACGAAGAAACTTTTAGCTAAAATTGAAGATGCGCTTGCTAAGGGCGGAATCGAGGCAGCTAAAGACGTAACAAAAAATACCCGTGGCCCGGTTGCTTCTATTTTTACACAAGGCCTGATGCGTTCATCAGAAGGCATCGAAATGGTTGAGAAGTCAATCGTTTCTTACGGTGGCGTTGAAATGGGTAAATTAGAAAGAGGGCTGATCTGGATTTCCTTGTTTATTTCACTCGGTCCAATGCTTGGATTCTTTGGTACTGTAATCGGTATGATCTTCGCGTTTGATGCGATTCAGGCAGCTGGTGATATTTCTCCTAACGTTGTTGCGGGTGGTATGAAAGTGGCGCTTATCACAACAGTAGCGGGTCTTATTGTGGGTATGATTCTGCAAATCATGTACAACTACTGTGTGTCAAGAATTGATGCTATTGTTAACTCCATGGAAGATGCTTCCATTAGTTTGATTGATATTTTGGTTAAGCATAAGCTATCTAAATAATTGTAAGATGTTAGATGCAGGACTTTATTTTGGCTATGCTCTGGTTGGCATAGCAATTATTAGTGCGTTTTTTATGCCACTAATTCAGATACTGAAATCTCCAAGTAACCTTGTTAAATCAGGTATTTCTATTGGAGTTCTGGCTGTAGTATTTCTTATATCGTACTTCCTTTCTGGTTCCGAAATATCCCCGTCAGGGAAGTTAATGGGTATTACAGAAGGCGCTTCAAAACTGATTGGAGCAGGCTTAATCATGTTTTACATAACATTTGTTTTTGCTATTGTAGGAATAGTTTTTTCTGAAATTAATAAAACCTTAAAGTAGATGGCACGTGCAACACCAGATATACCTAACGCATCCATGGCGGATATCGCCTTTCTGCTGTTAACATTCTTTCTGGTTACTACTACTATGCCAAATAACAAAGGTTTGAGCATTGCGTTACCACCACCACCAGAGGCTACTCCTCCGGAGGATGTTAAAATTCAGGAGCGCAACATGTTCAAGATTCAGATTAACTCGTCTGATGCCTTGCTGGTAGAAGGTGAACCAAGAGAAGATGTAACTGGTTTGAAAGAGGAAATCAAAAAGTTCATCCTGAACAATGGAAAAGACCCGGCTAGTTCGGATAATCCGGAAAAGGCTATCGTGTCCTTTAAGACCGACCGGGGAACAAGTCATAAGCGTTTCATAGAACTGCTCGATATTGTTCAGGGTGCGTACTATGATATATATGCTGACCAGGCAGGTGTTACTAACGCTGAGTTCCGGGAAGCCGCATCGGATCTAACTGTTCCGAGAAATAAGGCAATCTACGAGAAAGGTAGGGCAGGAATTCCGCTCAACATCTCAATTGCAGATCCAACAAAAGCGGGTGGTAACTAAAACATAATTTGATATGTCAAAGTTTAAGAAAAAAGCAGAGGTAAAGCAGGAAATCCCTACATCCTCTATGCCAGACGTTGTATTTATGCTTCTCTTTTTTTTCATGGTTACAACAGAGATGCGTGAAACAACTATTGAAGTAAAACAGCAAATCCCGCAGGCTACCCAATTAAGAAAATTAATGCGTAAAGGATTGGTTGCTAACCTCTATATCGGAGAACCTACCAAGACTCAGCAATATGGTAAGGAGGCGAAAATTCAGGCCAATGATGCTTTCATTGATACCAAAGACGTAATTCGTTGGGTGAATGAAGAAAAAGCAAAACTGGACGAAGTGGAACGCGATCAGCTAACAGTTTCCTTAAAAGTAGATAAAGAAACCAAACGAGGAATTATTGCTGATGTTGAGACCGAGTTGAGAAAGGCAAATGCCAGAAAACTTCTGTATTCAACAATTGAAGAACGACTGGAAGATTAAAATCCTTAGTGGTGACATTATTCAATAGCCTTCTCTAAACCAGAAGGCTATTTTTTTTATGCAAACATCAGCCACATACCGCGATATAAAAGTTATCAACGCCTGGTGTATGTACGACTGGGCAAATTCGGTGTATAACCTGGTTATCACCACTACTTTTTTTCCAATTTATTTTGCTGGCATTACAAAAGCAGCTTATGGTGAAGATACGGTGCCGTTGCTGGGGCGTACATTTAAAAATACCGCACTCTATGATTATGCGCTGGCTACTGCATATTTCCTGATCGCCCTTGCGCTACCGGTATTATCTTCCGTAGCCGACTCGCGTGGTAATAAGAAGAAATTTATGCAATTCTTTACCTACCTGGGTGGTGCCGCTTGTATTGGTTTGTTCTGGTTTAAGGGGCCTCAACCAAGTGTGGGTTGGGGCGTATTCTGTTTTATCATGGCTGCTATGGGTTATATCGGCAGCCTGGTGTTTTATAACTCGTACCTACCGGAAATTGCTGCCTCCGAAGATCGCGATTGGGTGAGCGCACGGGGGTATTCAATGGGTTATGCAGGCAGTGTATTATTGCAACTGGCAGGTTTTGGGCTGGTGCTTTACTTCAGTGCAAAAGGGGATGATACCTCCGGCCCCCGGTTTACTTTTTTATTAGTTGGCTTGTGGTGGTTAGCATTTTCGCAGATAACCTTTGCATGGTTGCCGGAAAGTAAAACACCAAAAGAAAAATCAATAAAGGAAGTTTTACAAGCCGGATTTATCGAGTTGAAAAAGGTATGGAGCCAGGTAAAGCAACTTAAGTTGCTGAAATGGTTTTTAGTTGCCTTTTTCTTTTACAGCATGGGTGTGCAAACGGTTATGCTGGCCGCCACCTTGTTTGGTAGTCAGGCGTTGGGCTTACCGGCTGATAAGCTGATTGTAACAGTTGTATTGATTCAATTGGTGGCCATTCCCGGGGCCATGCTTATGTCTTATTTGTCGGGTAGGTTGGGAAACTTGCCGGTATTGATGGGTGTGGTTTTATTCTGGATTTTGGTTTGCATGGCTGCCTACCAGGTAGCCAACCTGAAAGACTCCGGGCTTGAAGTAGAATTTCATTTTTATGGATTAGCCGTGGCTGTGGGGCTGGTGATGGGAGGCATTCAATCCTTAAGCAGAAGTACCTATAGCAAGTTGATGCCCGTAACCAATGATACGGCCTCCTTTTTTAGTTTTTATGACGTAACTGAAAAAATAGCGATTGTCATTGGCATATTTAGCTTTGGCTATATCGATGAAGTTTTTGGAATGAAAAACTCTGTGTTGGCTCTCATCGCTTTCTTTGTGTTGGGCTTGCTTGCACTTTTGGTTGCAAGGAGGCATGCACGTGCGGTTTAGTAGCGCAGGTGTTTCACCGTCATGCCGTTGTTAATAAGTTGCTTCAGCGATTCGATTCCTATTTTAAGATGAAGGTCAACATAACTGGTGGTAACTACTTTATCACTGGCTTCTGTTTTGATTCCCTCCACAATCATAGGCTGATCGGAAACCAGCAGGAGCGCACCGGTAGGAATTTCATTATAAAACCCGGTAGAAAAAATGGTAGCGGTTTCCATATCAATTGCCATGGCTCGGATTTTGACCAGGTAATCTTTAAATACCTCATCCCATTCCCACACCCTTCGGTTGGTGGTGTAAACCGTTCCGGTCCAATAGTCCTGGTTATTATCCCGAATGGTGGTTGAAATGGCTTTCTGTAAAGCAAAAGCAGGTAAGGCAGGCACTTCGGCAGGGAAATAGTCATTCGATGTACCCTCGCCCCGAATGGCAGCAATAGGGAGGATGAAGTCGCCCAGATCATTTTTTTTCTTTAAGCCCCCGCACTTTCCTAAAAACAGGCATGCCCCGGGCATAATTGCGGTAAGGCAATCCATAATTGTAGCTGCGTTTGGGCTACCCATCCCAAAGTTGATAATGGTAATGCCACCGGCTGTGGCACTGCGCATGGCACGATCCATCCCCTTCACTTCCACATCGTTCCATTCGGCAAACTTCTTAACGTAGTTATCGAAATTAGTAAGCAAGATATAGCGGCCAAAATCTTCCAGTTTTACACCGGTATATCGCGGAAGCCAGTTTTCAACAATTTCCTGTTTTGATTTCATGGTGGGTATATAATGAATGTGTTACAATGTGGTGTTCAAAGGTTAATTTTAGCACATGTATAAATTAAACCTTCCCGAATTTAATATTGCTTTGCGCAAAGAACAGGGAAAAGTTTGGATTTTTGATATTATTCGAAAAAAGTATGTGGTGCTTACACCCGAAGAATGGGTGCGCCAGCATTTTATCCATTACCTGATTAACGAACTGTCTTACCCCAAGGCATTGTTTAAGGTTGAGCGAGGCTTAACCTACAATAAACTTCACAAGCGTTCCGACATTATTATTCACGACCGAACCGGAAAACCCTGGATGTTGGTTGAATGCAAGGCTCCTGAAATCAAACTCACACAAAAAGCGTTTAACCAGGTTGCTGTGTATAACATGACCGTTGGCGCACGCTATGTAGCAGTTACCAATGGAATGGCGCAGTATTGCTTTGAAGCGCTGGCTAAACCTGGCTCCCCGGTTCAGTTCCTTGAAGCATTTCCAAAATTTGATGTCTAAAGTATTTCCTCTACGCTGGTGTAAGGCAGGTTGAAGGCATCGGCAACAGCCTTATACACCACTTTTCCCTGCACCACATTAAGCCCCTTCTTCAAATCTTCATTTTCGCTGCATGCTTTTTTCCAACCGTTGTTTGCCAGTTTTAAAGCATATGGAAGGGTAGCGTTTGTTAATGCAAGGGTAGAAGTATAAGGTACAGCACCGGGCATGTTGGCAACACAGTAATGTACAATATCATCAATAATGTAAGTAGGATCTTCGTGTGTAGTAGGTTTGCAGGTTTCAATACACCCGCCCTGGTCAACCGCAACATCAACAAGTACGGTACCGGGGCGCATGGTCTTGAGCATATCGCGCGTAATAAGTTTGGGTGCTTTGGCACCAGGAATTAATACGCCACCTACAATCAGGTCAGAAGTTTTTACCAGTTCGCGCAATACGTAATCGTTAGAGGCCATGGTATGCACGTTCTTCGGCATTACATCATCCAGATAACGCAAGCGGTTTAGATTTACATCGGTAATAGTTACATCGGCACCCATGCCGGCAGCAATTTTAGCAGCATTGGTTCCAACCACACCACCACCCAGAATTAAAACCTTAGCTGGCATTACGCCAGGCACACCGCCCAGCAATATTCCGCGGCCTTTCAAAGGCTTCTCCAGGTATTTGGCTCCTTCCTGAATTGACATACGCCCTGCTACTTCCGACATAGGAACTAATAACGGAAGACTCCTGTCGGGGCGCTCTACCGTTTCGTAGGCAAGACATACGGCACCGGTTTTAAGCATCGCATGTGCCAATGGCTCGTACGAGGCAAAATGAAAATAAGTAAATACCAGTTGATCTTTGCGGATAAGGCCATATTCCTGTTCGATGGGTTCCTTAACCTTTACGATCATTTCGGCCACATCGAAAACTTCTTTAGCGGTTGACAGAATTTTTGCACCTGCTCCTTTGTATTCTTCATCTGAAAACCCGCTGCCATCGCCAGCTTTGGTTTGCACATAAACGGTATGGCCCTTCTTAATAAATTCCTGAGCTCCGGCAGGAGTTACCGCCACGCGGTTCTCATTGTTTTTAATCTCTTTGGGTACGCCAATAATCATATCGGATAATGTTTAAGATATTTCAGGTTAAAATTTCGCTTTAGATAAAGTGCTCACAAAGATAACATTCGTACACGATTGCAAAATGCCAAGCACAAGATTTCCATAACCGACTTTTTACGGTTTCGTGTGCGCAGCCAGGCCCATAGGCGGCAAAAGGAATTTTTGATATCGAAACAACTGTGGGTTGTTATTTCTCAGGAAGAGGGATTAAAAGTAGATTAGAAGCCATCTCAAAAATACTTTGTCATCGCGGACAGCGTTCCGCGATCTCAGAATCTGTGCAGAAAGGTTGGGATGCCGGAATAAATCCGCCATGACATCCTTAAGTGTTTTTTTGAAATGGCTTCTAGTTTTCTCGTTCTATTTGCCCGATATATCACAAACTATCCTAATGAAATTTTTAATGATTGAATGACATTATTCGGTGAATGAAGAAATTAGCCTGATTTTATATGGATAAAATTTCACTTTTTGCCACCTCCTTTGTTTTTGCCTATTTTTACCAATAACCAAACTGGATTTCGAAGTGGCGCAAACAAAAACGTTGGTTACCGGATTATCAGAAAAGAAAGTAGCTGCTATTCTTGCTGATTATCGCCTTGCCTGCGAAAGTCGCGAGGCTAGTTTGCTGGGTCGCAAAGAGGTGTTTATGGGCAAGGCCAAGTTTGGAATCTTTGGCGATGGCAAAGAGTTGGCCCAGATTGCCATGGCGAAAATTTTTAGACCGGGCGACCATCGTGCAGGTTATTATCGCGATCAAACTTTTATGCTCGCAATTGGCGAGTTAACCCTGCAACAATATTTTGCACAACTATACGCACACACCAGTGTAGAGGCTGATCCAGCCTCGGCCGGGCGGTTAATGAATGGCCATTTTGCTACCCGAATGATTGATGAACAGGGAGCTTTCAAAAACCTGGCACACCTAAAGAACAGCAGTTCTGATATTTCGCCTACTGCCGGGCAAATGCCACGGTTGGTGGGCCTTGCTTATGCATCCAAACTTTTCCGGAATAATCCCGGACTGGCTGCCTACCCCGAATTGAGTACAGCTGGAAATGAAATCGCATTTGGAACCATTGGCAACGCCTCCACATCAGAAGGTCACTTCTTTGAAGCCATTAATGCAGCCGGAGTTTTACAGGTGCCCATGCTTATTTCCGTATGGGATGATGAATATGGTATTTCGGTTCCGGCTGAATATCAAACTACCAAAGGAAGCATTTCGAAAATACTGGCCGGCTTTCAACGTAATAAATCGGAAAAGGGTTATGAAATCTTTACCGTAAAAGGTTGGGATTATCTTTCGATGATTTCCGTTTACGAAAAAGCTGAAAAAATTTGTCGGGAGGAACACGTGCCGGTGTTGGTACATGTTACAGAGATGACTCAGCCGCAAGGTCATTCTACCTCCGGTTCGCATGAGCGCTATAAATCAAAAGAAAGATTAGCGTGGGAAACAGAATTTGATTGCATTCGCAAGCTTCGGCAATGGTTGATTGAAAATGGAGTCGCATCTGCGGACGAGTTGGATGAAATTGAAAAAAATGCCAAGACCACTGCGCGGGCTGCTAAAGATGCGGCCTGGAAAGATTTTAACAAGGATATTCAGAAATCGCAAAAGGAACTTGAGCAAATACTAAACGAGGCAATTGGTGAACAGCCTGCCATTGAAGATATTTTACAGGAGCTTCGTAAAACGATTAACCCGCTCTTGATGGATGCTGTAAAAGCAGCACGCAAAGCAGCACGATTACTTAGGTATAGTTCGTCAGAAATACGTAGCCAATTGGTGGCGTGGATAAAGAGTTCAGAAGAAAAAAACTTCGATCGGTTTAGTTCCTATCTCCACAGTCAATCCTCCTGGTCGGCATTAAAGGTAAATCCGGTTGCTCCGGTCTATCATGATAATTCGCCCTTAATAGACGGACGAGAAATTTTGCAGGCTTGCTTCCGCGAGGCGTTGCAGCGCGATCCGAAGGTGTTGGCTTTTGGTGAAGATGTTGGCAAAATCGGAGATGTGAACCAGGGCTTTGCCGGCCTTCAACAAAAGTTTGGAGAGCTGCGCGTAACGGATACCGGCATTCGTGAGTGTACAATTATTGGGCAGGGGATAGGCGCTGCCTTGCGTGGGTTACGGCCCATTGCTGAAGTTCAATATCTTGACTACTTGTTATATGCTTTGCAAACACTATCGGATGATTTAGCCTGTTTGCAATACCGAACAAAAGGAGGCCAAAAGGCACCGCTAATTGTGCGAACGCGGGGGCATCGGCTGGAAGGTGTGTGGCATGCCGGATCACCTATGGGTATGATTTTGCATGCGTTGCGGGGCATGTTTGTTTTGGTGCCCAGAAATATGACCCAGGCTGCTGGTTTTTATAATACACTACTTCAATCAGACGATCCTGCTTTGATTGTGGAATGCCTGAACGGATATCGGTTGAAAGAAAAACTACCCGTAAATATTGGTGAGTTTACAGTACCCCTGGGCGAACCCGAAATATTAAAGCAAGGCAATGATGTAACCATAGTTACCTATGGCTCTATGTGCCGCATTGTACTGGAGGCGGCCAATGAGCTTGAAGCTATTGGTATTTCGTGCGAGGTGATTGATGTACAAACTTTACTGCCCTTTGATTTGCCAAAAACTATTTTACAGTCGATAAAGAAAACCAATCGTGTTTTGTTTACCGATGAAGATGTGCCCGGTGGCGCTACTGCATTTATGATGCAACAAGTTTTAGAAGAACAGGGGGCCTATCAGTTTTTAGATGCGGTACCGCGTACCCTTACAGCCAAGGAACACAGGCCCGCGTATGGTTCGGATGGTGATTATTTTTCGAAACCTAATGCTGAAGATGTATTTGATTTGGTTTATGCCATTATGCACGAAGCAGACCCTGGCAGTTTTCCTGAATTATATTAGCGAATATTCTAAAACGTGATTTCAGGGGTTTCAATAATGTTACTCCGGTTTAATGCCCGGTCTTTGATTTGAATCCGGAATTTTAAAGTCTTTAAGCTAAACTGAGCTTTAAAAGCAGGCGAACCAATTCCAAACCTTATCTTTCCTTCAATGGGCGAGCCGGGTCTGTCCTGGTATAAAATCGGAAATCTTCCATTGTAGGTGATACCGCAATTCGGGTAG
>Ga0116144_10002801_pt1 | contig 18205 bp, 18 predicted proteins | sample AD_UKC035_MetaG_FD_89746 | JGI IMG/M metagenome (GOLD analysis project Ga0116144, IMG submission 89746) | Active sludge microbial communities of municipal wastewater-treating anaerobic digesters from USA - AD_UKC035_MetaG | ecosystem: Engineered > Bioreactor > Anaerobic > Digestate | place: USA...
AAAAAAACCGTATGTTTGTATGCATAAAAGTAAGACAAAATCTTTATGAAAACACTTATTATCACTGAAAAAGAGGAAATAGAACAAATAATTGCCAAATGTACGGTATGTTTTGTGGGATTGGCAGATACGGACCTCACCCCTTATGTAATTCCCATGAATTTTGGATATAAAGAAGGTACAGTCTACCTGCACTCCGCACAAGAGGGAAGAAGTATCGACATTCTGTCTAGAAACCCCCAAATATGCATCACCTTCAGCACCGACCACGCCCTTGTATTTCAGCACCCACAGGTTGCATGCAGCTACCGGATGCGGTCTAAAAGCGTTATCGGATGGGGAACCGTGATTTTTGAAGAAGATTTCGACAAAAAGAAAGAGGCGCTGGACATCATCATGCACCAATATACTCAAAAAGAGTTCACCTATTCGGATCCTGCCGTTAAAAACGTAAAGATATGGAAAGTGGCTTTAGACACCCTTACATGCAAAGTATTCGGCGAACCGCATAAGAAGTAGGCCACGTAATTGTCGGTATTTCAATCTTTATTACTATTTTTGCACCAAATTATGAATACTTTATCTCATGGGCTTGCAGAAGCATAGTACAATACTGGCTGACACAGTTGAACAACTTTCGGACGAGGCATCGTATAAACAACTGTTTCATGCGTATCGCGATGAGGAAGCCCTCCCTTCCGGCGAAGTATTGAAAGAGATCGTGGATCTTTGCAGATCCATTCTTTTTCCGGGCTATTATGGAAATGCCCGGATAAGCAAACAGACTATTCGATTTCAGACGGGAGTGAACATAGAAATGCTTCACGAACGGTTGTCCGGGCAGATTTATGCAGGCCTTTGCTTTGCCGACAGCTCCTGCACGGCATGTCCGGAAGAAAAAATAAGCGAGCAGGCAAAGAGATTATCAGAAGCATTTATAAAAACTCTTCCCGAAATCAGGGAGATACTTGCTACAGACGCCGAAGCTACTTTTAACGGAGATCCGGCGGCACAGAATGTTGGTGAGGTAATATTCTGCTATCCGGGATTCAGAGCCATCGTTGGTTACCGTATCGCACACCGGCTATACAGTCTGGGTGTTCCCTTTATTCCGCGAATGATTACCGAAATGGCGCATAGCGAAACAGGTATAGACATCCACCCGGGGGCCACCATCGGCCATTCCTTTTCCATCGACCATGGAACCGGAACCGTAATAGGAGAAACCAGCGTGATCGGAAATTCTGTAAGGATATTCCAGGGAGTCAGTCTTGCCGGCGAAAAATTACCTCCCGACGAAAACGGACAAACCATACGTGGTGTGGCACGACACCCCATCCTGGAAGACGAAGTTACGGTTTATTCCAATTCTACTCTTATCGGACGCATCCGCGTTGGAAAAGGAGCTACCATTTGCGGAAACGTTTGGATTGCCCAGGACGTACCTGCGGGAATGGTTATCACACAAAACAATGCATTAAGATAATATATTAAAAACAAATGAATAACGAGACGTTTGAAATGGTGGCTAAAACCCTCTATGGTTTAGAGGAAGTATTAGCCGGTGAGTTAATTTCGCTGGGAGCCAATGAGGTGCAGATCGGTCGCCGGATGGTTTCCTTCGAAGGCAACATGGAGTTGCTTTACAAGGCTAATTTCTATTGCCGTACCGCACTCCGCATCCTGAAACCCATCTATCACTTCAAAGCCAAAGATGCCGACACAGTTTACAAAGAGGTGAAAAAGATAGAATGGGAAAAATACCTTTCTTTAGATAAAACGTTTGCCATTGACTCGGTAATTTATTCTGAAGACTTTAACCATTCCAAGTTTGTTGCTTATCGTACCAAAGATGCGATTGTTGATTATTTCATGGAGAAATACGAAAAACGTCCGTCTGTACGCGTAAGTAATCCCGATTTATACATTAACATTCATATTTCTCATAACGACTGTACGCTTTCTATCGACAGTTCGGGCGAGAGTCTGCACAAACGCGGATACCGGGTTGATCAGACGGAAGCCCCTCTGAATGAGGTTCTGGCTGCCGGGTTGATCATGAAGACGGGCTGGAAAGGGGAATCCAACTTCGTAGATCCGATGTGTGGTTCCGGAACGTTGCTTATAGAAGCAGCTATGATCGCCCTGAATATTGCTCCCGGTATTCATCGTAAAAACTTCGCCTTCGAAAAGTGGGTCGACTTTGATCAGGAGTTGTTCGACCGGATTTATAACGACGAATCCAACGAAAAAGAATTCACATTCAAGTGCTACGGATCGGATATCAGTCCGGACGCCATTGAAATTGCCAGAACGAACGTTCGTAGTGCCGGTCTCTCCAAGTACATTGACCTGCAGGTGCTTCCTTTACAGCAATACCAGGAACCACCCAGACCAGGGATCATGGTTACCAACCCTCCTTACGGAGAGCGTATCTCTTCTCGCGACTTAATGGGCCTTTACGCGATGATCGGCGAGCGCATGAAACATGTCTTTACCGGCTATAAGGTTTGGATATTGAGCTACAAGGACGAATGTTTTGAAAAGATAGGATTACGCCCCAGTGATAAAATGAAGGTAATAAACGGTTCGCTGGATTGTGAATTCCGTTGCTACGATATATTTGAAGGAAAAAACAAGGACTATAAGAAGGCCTTGGCCGAAGGAGAAGAAAGATCAGATACTTCTGCCGAAAGACCGGCCCGTTCGTTTAGCAGTGACCGACCCGCAAGAAACGAAAATTCATCCGGTGGTGAAAGAGCTCCACGCAAGGAGTACAGTGAACGTCCGGAGCGGAAAAACTTCAAAACAGACCGGATGGACCGTCCGGACAGAAGATTTGCCGCCGCACACAGCGAAACGGAAGAGGAAAAAGCAGCTTTTGCTCCGGGAAAACGTTTCTTCGGAGAAGATCGCAACGACGGAAAACCTGCACGCAAACAATTTGGCAGAGAGGATGCAAAACGTTCTAAAGACAAACCTTTTGAACGTCCTGTAAAATCAAGTTTCTCTCCTGGCGGTCCGGGAAAGTCTAGTTTCTCGCCAGGCGGACCCGGTAAAAAGAAGTTTGATGATCGTCCGGCTAAGATGAAATATAAAGATGACGACCGCTTTGGCGGGAAAAACTTCAAAGACAAGGGTAAGCCGTTTAAAGATAAAAAAGAAGGAAAGGACTTTCGGGATAGTCGCATCGACAAACGAAGCTTTAGTGACCTGCCTATTAAAAAGATAAAAGGAGATGATGATTTATAATCAATACAAAAGGAGGATGGCTTCCATCCTCTTTTACATTGTATGTTTTACGTTGCCTATGGGAATACATGGCCAGAATAAACAATTTACACTGGATGATCTGATTCCCGGGGGGAAGACATACAGCAAATTTACGCCACGCACTTTAAAACAACTGCAATGGAGCGGAACTACTTATCTGTATGCTAAAGGTGATAGTGTATTGGGTGGCAAACCGGGTAAAAAGAGTAAAGAAACAGTATTGTTTACACGCGCATCGTTAAATGATGCTCTTGTGGCTGCCGGACTTAAAACGGTTTCCGGCTTACCGGCTTTTACCGTGACGGATCATGACAAGACGGAACTGGTTTTCGAATCTAAACAGGTACGGGTTCAGTACGATTGGAAAGCGGGTAAGGTGGTTTCATTCCGTAAAGTGGATGAAAACTGGAAAAATTGTGACTGGACTGCCGATAATAAATGGCTGGCATTTACCGAAGATAATAACCTCTGGGTAGTTGGTCCCGATGAGAAAGTAGTGGAAGTAACTGCCGACCAGGACAAAGGGATTGTAAACGGTCAGTCTGTGCACCGAAACGAATTTGGAATCAGCAAAGGTACTTTCTGGTCGCCCAACGGAAACAAACTGGCCTTTTACAGGATGGACGAGCGAATGGTTACAGACTATCCCATCGTGGATGTTACGGCCCGCACGGCTGTAGCAAACCCTGTTAAGTATCCCATGGCCGGAATGAAAAGCCACGAGGTTACTGTTGGTGTTTACAATCCATCCACCGGTAAAACGGTATTTCTACAGACTGGTACACCAAAGGACAAGTATCTGACCAACCTTGCCTGGAGCCCCGACGGACAAAGCATCTACCTTGCAGAGGTAAACCGCGAACAGAATGTGTGCAACCTGGTTCGTTACGATGCCAACACCGGAAAACGCGAAGTCATTCTTTTTACGGAAGAAGATTCCGCCTATGTGGAACCACAGAATCCCGTCTTGTTTTTACCTCAAAATTCCGATCGTTTTATCTGGCAAAGTATGCGGGATGGTTTCAACCACCTGTATTTGTATGACATCAACGGTAAATTGGTAAAACAGCTTACCAAAGGTGATTGGATTGTGACGGATGTTGTAGGCTTTGATGCCTCAGGAAAGAATCTGTTCTATATGTCTACCGAGGTAAGCCCGATGGAACGTCATCTGTATAGTGTCAACCTGGCATCGGGAGTCATAAAGAAACATACCACCCTGGAGGGAACACACCAGATTAAACTGGCACCCGGCGGTGAGGCCTTTATAGATCAGTTTTCAAGTCAGCATAACCCCCGCACCATACAGGTTACCACTGTTGCCTCGGGTCAATCGCTCGAATTGCTGAAAGCATCCAATCCTTACAAAGATTACGCATTTCCGGAAATTGTAACCGGCACCATCAAAGCTGCCGACGGCACGACCGATCTGTACTACCGACTTGTAAAACCGGTGGGAATGGACGAAACAAAAAAATACCCCGCTGTAGTTTATGTATATGGAGGTCCGCATGCCCAGCTGGTGAATAACACCTGGATGGCCGACGCACGGGGATGGGACATATACATGGCTCAAATGGGATTTGTTGTATTTACGGTAGACAGCAGAGGTTCTGCCAACCGTGGTGCAGCATTCGAACAGGTGATTCACCGTAACCTGGGTGTAAATGAAATGGCCGATCAGATTAAAGGAGTTGAGTTCTTAAAATCGCTTCCTTACGTAGATGGCGACAAACTTGGTGTACATGGATGGAGTTACGGCGGGTTTATGACCACCAACCTGATGCTGAGCTATCCCGACATATTCAAGGTAGGTGTTGCAGGTGGTCCGGTGATTGACTGGCAATATTACGAAATAATGTACGGCGAACGCTATATGGACACACCCAAAGAGAACCCGGAAGGCTACAAAAATGCCAACCTGAAGCTGAAGGCAGGCAACCTGAAAGGGCATCTCTTGCTTATTCACGGAGATATTGATCCGGTGGTTGTATGGCAGCACAGCCTTACCTTCCTGAAAGCTTGCGTGAATGAGGGAACCTATCCGGACTATTTCGTATATCCCGGACACGAACACAATGTGATTGGAAAGGATCGTCCGCATCTGTCGGAAAAGATCACCCGCTATTTTATGGATTATCTGAAATAATAAACCGAATAAATACATAGAAAAATGAATATACTACTCGTTGGCTCAGGAGGTCGTGAACATGCACTGGCCTGGAAAATAAGTCAGAGTCCGAAAGTGGACAAATTATTTATAGCTCCCGGAAATGCCGGAACATCCACTGTGGGCGTCAACGTACCGATGTCTGCAACCGATTTTCCTGCAATCAGGGAATTTGTATTGGCCAATCAGGTCACCATGGTGGTGGTTGGTCCGGAAGATCCGTTGGTAAAGGGAATCTACGACTTCTTCAAGAACGATCCACAACTGGCATCCATCCCGGTTATCGGCCCCAGTAAGGAAGGTGCCCAGCTTGAAGGTAGCAAAGACTTTGCCAAAGCCTTCATGATGCGCCATAACATTCCTACCGCAAAATATAAAAGTATTTCTGCCGGCAACCTGGAAGAAGGTTACGCCTTTCTTGAATCGTTGCAGGCTCCTTATGTGTTGAAAGCCGACGGACTTGCAGCCGGAAAAGGTGTGTTGATTATATCAGACCTGGCAGCAGCCAAAAACGAGCTGAAAGAGATGCTTGACGGAATGTTTGGCGACGCAAGTAAGACCGTGGTGATAGAAGAGTTCCTATCCGGAATTGAGTGTTCTGTATTTGTGCTGAGCGACGGCAATTCATATAAGATCCTTCCCGAAGCAAAAGATTACAAACGCATCGGAGAGGGAGATACGGGCTTGAATACCGGAGGTATGGGAGCTGTTTCTCCGGTACCTTTTGCCGATGAAGTATTCATGAAAAAGGTGGAAGAACGCATTATCGTTCCTACTGTACAGGGACTTAAATCCGAAGGTATCGAATACAAAGGCTTCATCTTCATCGGTCTGATTAAAGTGAACGGCGAACCGATGGTTATCGAGTACAACTGCAGAATGGGCGACCCGGAAACCGAGGTTGTGATGTTGCGTATCAAGTCGGACCTGGTAGACCTGCTGGAAGGTGTTGGTCAGGGAAATCTGCAAGACCGTGTGCTTGAGCAAGATCCGCGCTCCGCTGTAACCGTTATGTTGGTATCCGGAGGCTATCCCGGAGACTACGAAAAAGGAAAAGTGATAAGCGGACTTGATAAAACTGCAGGCAGTATTGTATTTCATGCCGGTACAAAAGAAGAAAACGGACAAATAGTAACCAACGGCGGACGTGTAATTGCTGTTAGCTCTTACGGCGAAACAAAAGCTGAAGCTCTGGCACAATCGTTCGATGTGGCCAATAAAATCTCGTTCGATAAAAAATACTTCCGTAGCGATATCGGATTCGATTTATAAATATGAGAAGAGATACGATAAGAAGACGCAATAATATATGCGGACCGGTACTGTTTACAAGCACTTTACTGGCCTGTATTCTTTGTTGGGCTGTAGGTTATTATTTTGCCGTGGGGTTTCCGCTCACTATCAACAGCAGCGACACTCCCCTGTGGAAAGTAGTCTGCCAAAGCCTTACAAGTAAAGAATCTGCCTACCTTATCGGATTTATCCTTACTATTGGCGGAGCGTTTTTATTGCACCGGGCCAATTACGCCCTGGGACTCATCCGCGAGAAAACGCTCCTGCCTTTTTTGTTTTATCTGTTGTATGTAAGCACCAATCTGGGCTTCTTTCCGTTAAAGTCGAACTCATTGGCTGTATTCTGCCTGATTTTGGCTATCTACGAATTATTCACCTCGTATCATAACCCCGAATCAAAGTCAAAAGCTTTCAACATCGCCTTTGTACTCGGTATCGGAAGCCTGTTGTGGATCCAGATACTCTGGTACCTTCCGCTGTTTTGGTGGGGTATGTACCAGTTGCGCTCCATCAGCGGCAAAACAATCCTTTCATCCTTTATTGGTGTGATTTCCGTGTACTGGTTTTTATTGGGATGGAGTGTCTGGCAGCAGAATGTTACCCCATTTGTAGAACCATTCGGAGAACTGCTGGATATAAAGTTCTCGCTGGTGAAAAATGCCGGATGGATCGAGTGGACCGGAATAGGCTATGCTGCATTGCTCACTGCCATCGCATCCTTTAATATCCTTACCCACGAATACGACGATAATCTCCGTACCAGGCAGTTTCTTTCGTTTTTGATTGCCCTGTCGGTATGGTCGGCTTTCCTTTTCTTTCTGTACGACCACACGTCGGAAGAATTTATGGGAATGGCCTGTGTGCCTTCGGCCATACTCGTCTCTCATTATTTTACGGTTAACAAAGGCAAGGTGGTTAACTGGATCTTTTATGGCTCCATCCTGTTTTATTTTACCCTTATAAGCATCCAGCTATGGCAGAACTTATAGAATGGGGATACATCGGCGTCTTTATCGCCTCGTTTCTTGCAGCAACCGTACTTCCCTTCAGTTCCGAAGTGGTACTTACAGGCGTATTATTTGCGGGAGCCGATTACTGGCAATGTATGGTGGCGGCCACGTTGGGAAACTTTCTGGGAGGAATGAGCTGTTACTATCTGGGTATGCTGGGAAAAGTGGAATGGATTGAAAAGTACCTTAAACTGGATATAAAAAAGCTTGAAAAGGTACAGAATTGGATAAAAGGGAAAGGTTCCGTTATGGCTTTCTTTGTATTTTTGCCGGGCATCGGCGACTTTATCGCAGTTGCTTTAGGCTTTTTACGGGGTAACGTATGGATTGTTGCCATTTCCATGTTTCTGGGCAAAGCCATCCGTTATTGGGTATGGATGGAATTTGTATATAAAGTACAGGAATTCATATAAAAATCGTGAATCTCCAAAGTTACCCGGGTAACCTCGAAGATTCACGATTCTATTCAATAAAACAATGTTTCTTAGTTGTATTCTTTACCGAACTTCATCTGAGCATCGGCTACAAACTGTTTGATACGCTGTTCGTCTTCTTTTTTGCAAATCAGCAATACATTATCGGCTTCGGCCACAATGTAATCATGCAGTCCCTGTATTACAGCCAATTTACCCGGATCATCCAAAGCCACCACATTTCCAGAGCTTTCATATAACAGAGCCCGGCTCTTCAATGAAGCATTATTCTGGTCATCTTTACGGGCAATATCAAATAAAGAACCCCAGGTGCCTAAGTCGGCCCAACCGAAATCCACACATAGCATAAACACATTATCGGCTTTCTCCATAATTCCGTAATCGATGGAGATATTGAGACAATAAGCAAAGTTCTCTTTAATGAAATCGACCTCCTCATCGGTGTTGAACTTGTCTTTACCCATATCAAAGCGGGTGGCGATATCCGGCAGGTATTTTTCAAAAGCCTCCAGAATGGTATTTACATTCCATAAAAACAACCCCGAGTTCCAATAGAACTCACCACTTTCATAAAAGACCTTGGCAAGATCCAGGTTAGGCTTTTCTGTAAAAGTCTTCACCTTTGTAAAATCGTCGGCCATCACTCCGCTGCTCTGGATATATCCATACCCCGTTTCAGGTCTGCTGGGCTTGATACCCATGGTAACCAGTGCCCGGTTCTGTTTTACAAATTCCAATCCTTTGGAAACATCCTTCAGGAAGACATCTTCCTTCAGAATTAAATGATCCGATGGAGCCACAACTATGTTGGCATTTGGATTACAGGCACGTATATGGTAAGCTGCGTAGGCAATACAGGGAGCCGTATTTCTGCGGGCAGGTTCAAGCAAAATCTGGCTGACAGACAATTCCGGCAGCTGTTCGTGTATTAGGGTTGCATATTGTTCATTGGTAACAATAAAGATGTTCTCCACAGGGATGATCTTGGCAAACCGATCGAAAGTCATTTGTAACAACGAACGTCCGGTTCCAAAGAAATCCAGAAACTGTTTCGGATAGCTTTCTCTGCTAAATGGCCAGAAACGACTTCCAATCCCGCCACCCATGATGACACAATAATTATCTTTCATGATTTAGGTTGATTTAATGTATTCAAACAGATACAAAGCTAAATAAATAATCTGTGATTTAATCTGCCTTTGAATTATATTTAAAAAAAAGTAATCAAACGTTTGCGCATTTAGAAAAAATCCATACCTTTGCCACGCATTTGAAACAAATCAAATGCCCAGATGGCGGAATTGGTAGACGCGCTGGTCTCAAACACCAGTGGATTCACTTCCATGCCGGTTCGATCCCGGCTCTGGGTACCATAACCCAAATAGAAAGCCTGTAAATGTTTTATTTACAGGCTTTTCTTTTTTCAACCACCAGGTTTGATTTACAGATAAAAACTCAACTCAGATTCTATGAAAAAGGTCACTTTATTATTGATTTACCTCTTGCTGACAAGCCTATCTTACGGAAATACAAGACTCCATCCCGATAAGATGTATGTAAAGCGCTTAGGCGATACAATTTACATCGGCACAAAGTTCGATGAAAAATCCGATCTGCTAATTTGTTTCAGGAAATGCCTCAATAATAACCTGATGGGCTTCTATCAGGTAGGTATAGCAGCAAATACAACCGACAGCCCACTTACAGATGTAAGCAGAAATCCCGATAAGGTAATCAATCTTGCCTATAGCGACAACATAGGTCCGATCAGCATAGAAGGTAACTTCTGCGGGGCCAATCATTGCTACAAAGAAGATTACACCAAAAAGATCAAAACGGCCACATGCGATTGGTTCACTTTTACAGCAGACGGAAAACCATTGGATAATAATCGGCTGATTGCTTGCAACGAAGTACAAATAAACGTCGTAAATACCATCTACAATCCTCTTTTACCCACGTATGGTGCAGATGGGACGACTGTTATTTCGCTCGATTCGGTTTTATGTCTGGAAAAGGTGGAGTATAGAGTAGCAGGAGGAAGTATCTCTGTAAATACGGAGCACACATATGCTCAGAGGGACCCCGTAAAGGTCACAACTTATTATGGCATGCAGTCCATGGCGAAAGGAGACGAAATATACTTTCCGGGAGGAAGCACGCCAGATTTTGTAAAAAAACAGGCTGGCATCAACAACCCCAAATCCGCCTATCCCGAATTAAGCTCATGGATTCAGCGAGACAGCGCCGGAAGCTGGTATGAAGCCTGTTGGATGAATCCATCTTATGAACTGGGGAAAAGAGCGTTGATAACCGAAGACGACAACATGGCCTTTACCAGTGGCACTAAAGTATACCACCGGTTGATAAACGGTCAGGTAGCAAAAGAAGGCACAATCAATAAGTGGAGCGGTTGTTATACCTGGTTTACTCCTCTCATCGATAATGACCGGCTGTTGTGCTACGAAATGACATATAATGGCGGCAACTACCTTTTCATTCAGACCAAAAAAGCTGTGAGCACCGTGGTTGACTTACCTGCCGGGTACACTAACCACGTCTACTCTGTATGGCACACCGACAAAACACAGTCAGCAACCACACATTCCGGCAAAGCCCCGATAAAACTAGTATCCAAAGGCCCCGGCACAACTATCTTGAAAATAGAGAATTAATCAGTAGCAGATATGAAAACTGCCCTTCTTCTTTGACAGAAGATCAAGCTCTTAATAATTGAATACAAAATTACTCCATCTTTCGTTTCTCATATAACATGGAGTAAATATTCAGAATATGATAGTTTATTACTTCCTTTTTAACAAACAAACACTCTATTAATGATTATTAACCATATCATATGTTTATTATTAATCAACATAGGCAAATAAGTGTATTAATTGTTTATGTTTGCAATTATTAATTTAAAAACCCAACTCAAATGAAAAACCTCCTTTTACTATTAACCATGTTATTCTTAATTTCATGTACTGAGAATGAAGATTTATTTAATAAACAAAATAGAGTTTCTACGTCAGAATATTTCGACAAAAGACTAATAAGCAGAAGTACATCAAACATATCAAAGAATGATGCAGAAAATATTGCAAACATTTTTTTTTCTCCATCTATCACTAAGGCTCAACCATCAAATATTTCTATAAAAGAAGTTATTTGTATTAAGGATAAGGAAGATGAACCTGCTTTTTATATTTTAAACTATTTATCAAACAATGGATTTATAATTGTAAGTGCTACAAAAAACTATCCACCCATTTTAGCATACTCAAGCTCAGATAATATAAGTCTAAAAACAAATACTGCTGCAAGATTAATGATTGATGAGTATATAGGAAATATAGAAAGTATAAACTCAGGAACAATTGATAGTTTGAGAAATAAATATGCTATTGAGTGGTCTATATTTGAAGAAAAAGACCCCATTACAAAATCGGCAACACAATTAGCTCTTTCAGTAAATTACAATAAAGATGAGGAAAAAATAAAATGGCAACAACAAGGCTACGAATGCCATGACATATCTGCTATAAATTATTTTCTTACTCCAGAGGAAGCTCAAAAATTTATTCAAGATATTTGTTCTCATTCAGATCCCAATGTAAATTGTATGGATGCCTCCATTCTTCTTATAAAAAGATCAAATAGCAAATACGGACCTCTAATAAATACAAACTGGAATCAATCAGCACTACCCTTTAATATTGATGCATCAAACGGACATGCAGGTTGTGGCCCGATTGCGGCAGCACAAATTATGAAATTTCATCAATGGCCAAATACTTACAATTGGACTCAAATAGGCCTTAATCCATCTTCAGATAACTCATCAGCACAAAAAATGATTACTGATGTAAGAAATGCTTGCGATGCAAAATATAACGATGAAGGAACATCTACAACAATAAGTAATGTAAGTAGTGCTCTTGATAAAAATTTCAATTATTCAACTAGTATATACAACTACTATGGATTTTCAGAACGATTAAAGACTGCGAGAGAAATCCAAGCAAATAGACCTGTATTTATGAGAGGTACAAATATTTCTTCAAATGAAGGGCATGCTTGGGTGTGTGAAGGTTATGAAGAGAATATAACACTTTATGCCGCTGTTTATATATCAAATGAATTTGGCTTGGGAGAATATGAATATTATTCTGGCGTAAGAAAAACAAATAGTGAATATTTCTACATGAATTGGGGATGGGGAGCTGGTGCAGGGAATGGTTGGTTCTACTCAGATATGGTTTCTCCCAATAGTTACAACTTCAGTAAAGACAGAAAAGTATTAACAATTAACCCACGTAAATAACATGAAAAATTTAATTGCAATTTTAGCACTCTTATTGCTTGTTAGCTGTGATAAAATGAGTGATGGTAATTTTCCACCTCCATTACAAGTTCTTCAGGAAAGTATTTATATTAATAGATCTGGAACAAATATAATAGACAGCGTGGCATTTAGTGACATAGATCCTTTCCCTCATGGAAACGAAAAAAGCATTAGAGTAGTATCTAAAACAGAATATGAACTTATAGTTTATTTCGATGAAAAACAAGTCCCTTCATCAGAATGGCTTATCGAACATATTGTAATTAAAGAAGATAAGGATGGAAAAAGATACATTGTATTCAAAAATTCCTTAGAGTGGGGCTGTGATGTATATCAGAAAAAAGCAGAAAATCACAGTATTACATACGAATTAAAGTGTAAAACAATTTTTGGAGATGACAAGTTCCACCAAATTGTTTATAAGTTTATACGTGAAAACCGTAACATTCACAGAGAGAAACTTTTAATTGACGGTAAAAGTGGAGAAATTGTAAGTCAAAATAATTACGAATCTGTATCCATATTAACTATGCCATAGATCTCATTAGTACTTACGGGGTGTAAATTAAACGGTACAAGGTACATATTCAGTTTGGAGGCATATTCATGGTGGAATTTATCAATCTTTAATTCTACAATGACATGGCATTTTAAGATGCGATGATAGAAAACAAGGTCGGCAAAGAAATAATCTTCGTCTATCAATATACGTTTTTGCCGGGCTTCAAAGCAGAAGCCATGTCCCATTTCTAACAGGAGATGTTGCAGGTTATCGAGAATGGATTGTTCCAAATCGTTTTCTGTCAATAATGCACGTTCATTCAGTTCTAAAAACTCCAAGGTAACAGGGGTGTTGATAACGTCTTTAGGCTGTAATAAGGTCGCTTGCTGTTGTACTAAAGCGGAGAGGGCTTCTTTATTTTTGGATAGTCCGCTACGCTCGTAGTATAAAGAAGCTATTTGTCGTTCCAGCTCCTTTACCGACCAACAGCCACGAATAGTTTCCATTTCATAGAAAGCACGTTTTACCGGATTTTCAATTCCCGACATGGTATTTAAATGGGTAGAAGATAATTTGTTGAATAATCTATCAGCCGGAATCATCCATGTTTAGGTTTGTGGGTGTTCTGTTGATAGTTTCCAAACATCATTTTTAGATTCTTCGGTTGATGACTGCCGAATTGGTTCAGTGAATTCGGCGGTCAATGAATGCCGAATTTGAATTTGAGAGGTAATGTATTGTACAATAGGCTCTTTTAGTTGTGGATAAACAAGATACAATAGCCTAAATTCACGGAATCTACGCTCATTCAATCCTTTAGTTTTCAGTCGTTGTTCCAGTTTCTTCAATAACTGTTCACCGTATGCTGCACGCTCTTCTCCGTTTTGCTCAAACTCTACAATATAAAACCCCATAAGCCAGTTACGGGAAGTCAGGGCTAAATTGACAGCGTGGGCAGCTTAATTTACATCCCCTTTGTCGGCTTTCAACAAAAAGTTTGCAAAAAAATCCTTCACATCCTTCACTTTAAGCGTTAATAAATTGATTTATAAGTCTTAACGATTTTAAAAAGTATAAATATCCTTCACTTTTACATCCAATTTTACTAAAACCAGACGATATATTCATCCGATACTATGCAAATGCGGATCGTTATCCATAACCTTATAACAAAAACGAAGATACTTATTTTCAGTAAAATCCTTTCTATTATACTTCTCATAAACTTTTGTCTCTTGAAATGAGGCTAATAAAATCGTAATAGCAACACTATTGAGTCTGTTTTGGACTCATTTGGAGGGCATTTACACTTATTATTTCCTTTAAATGAGCGATATTGCTTTCTCAATTGTTCTAAAGGAAACATACCGGATGAAAACGGACAAGATTCCGGTACCGGGTACTGTTTTTGAGAATAATTTGAAAGAAAGGCTTATGAATAGCTCGTTGGAAGATTTGGAAAGACAGCGTATGGTAAGAGAACAGCTGGAATGCAGGGGGATACGCAGCAGAATGGTTCTGGACGCATTGGCTAAAGTGCCAAGGCATCTGTTTATTCCTGCGGATATACGCCATCTGGCCTATACGGATCACGCCTTGCTTACCTATTGCGGACAGACCATCTCGCAACCATTTATTGTTGCAAAGATGACAGAGATGCTTTCCCTCGAACCCAACCACCGAGTACTGGAAATCGGTACTGGCACAGGGTATCAGACGGCTATAGTTGCCGAACTGGCCGGCGAGGTTTATACAATGGAACGCATCAAAGAACTTCACGACCTGGCCCGCGAGAACTTAAGTCCGTTTCATTATTCAAACATTCATTATCTGTATGGAAATGGCTACAACGGTTACCCCGATGCCGCTCCATATCATGCCATTATCGTAACAGCCGCCCCGCCTTCCATTCCGCAAAGCCTTATCGACCAGCTTGCTCCGGGTGGACAAATGGTAATTCCTGTTGGCACAGACTTCCAGATTCTGTATCTGGTTACTAAAGATGCCGACGGACTGATTCATGAAATCCCCGTCTTCAGTGTAGTATTCGTTCCTATGGTTAAATAATACATTCAAAATAATAAGGATAAATCCATTTCAATCCTAAACAAATACTTTATTCCTCTTTTTTCCTGTATTCTTTAATGGCAAAGCGGATTAATGAACGAAGAGCCAGATACACTGCTCCAAGTATAATCAAGAAGGTAAACAAAGGGATAAAAATCATAGCAACACTAATATTACCCATGTTTTTCTTTTTTAAGGTTAATAAAATAATACAAAATCCCGGTTCCGTTTACGGGTCAGCTGCAAATATACAATAAATTATTTAAGAACCTTCTGATAAAGAATATATTTTACAAATAATGCAGCCGGATGATCTTCCTTTTTTAAATTCGTATCTTTGCCGGACTTTTTTATCATACACAGCATAATGTTCCATGCAATGATACATCTTTTTCCCCGATCGGTTGAAACCTTTCCCTTACCGGAAAAGTTCACCTTCCCGTTCCATTATGAACCGCATCCGCTGTGTATTTCGGCGGCCAACGAGGTACAAGATTACCTGAAGGAGCAGAAAGCGTGGACCGATGAGCTGCAGCAGGGAAAGATGTTCGGGGTGCTGGTGGTACAGACTACGGAAAATACGTTGGGATACCTGGCGGCCTTTTCGGGCAACCTGGACGGAAAAAGCCGTCACCCGTGGTTTGTTCCTCCCATCTGCGATTTTACAGATCCGGATGGTTTCTTCAGGGTGGAAGAGAGAAATATATCAGCGCTTAACAGCCGTATCGAAAGATTGGAGAATGACCCGAAGTTCCTGCAGCTCAAAACTCAACTTCAAGAAGCCATCGATGAGGCTGGCAACAAACTGGCTGATGCTAAAAAAGAGCTGAAAGCCGGGAAGGAGGCAAGGGATAAACGTAGAAAAGAGGGGTTGGATGAATGGAAAAACCATCAATTAATCCGCGAAAGTCAGTTTGCCAAAGCCGAATATAAACGGTTGGAGCGTTTCTGGCAAGAGAAGATTACACTTCTGAAGCAGGAAGTGGGTTTGTTTGTTCAGGAGATCGAATCTCTATGTTCGGAAAGGAAGACGCGTTCGGCAGCGCTGCAACAGCAATTATTTGACTGTTTTGTATTGATGAATGCCTACGGAGAGAGGAGGGCCTTGCGAACCGTATTTGAAGATGCTACCGGAAAGATACCTCCTGCCGGAGCGGGCGAATGTGCCGCACCAAAATTGTTGCAGTTTGCTTATATACATTCGTTGAAACCGATTGCCATGGCCGAATTCTGGTGGGGTGACTCGCCAAAGACGGAGATTCGCCGCCATGGGAATTATTATCCTGCCTGCAGCGGCAAATGCGGACCTATTCTTAATTTCATGTTGCAGGGGCTCACGGTGGAAGAGAATCCGCTGACGTGCGACAAGCACCGCCATTCATCGCCCGAGGTTGTGTATGAAGATGCCTGGATGGTAGCGGTAAACAAACCGGCCGGCATGTTGTCCGTTCCCGGAAAGCAAGCCGTTTATTCGGTGTATGACTGGATGAAAAGCAGCTACCCCGATGCCGATGGTCCGCTTATCGTTCACCGGTTGGATATGGCTACATCGGGACTCCTGTTGCTGGCTAAATCCAAAACGATTCACAAACAACTCCAAGCTATGTTCAAAAATCGCAAGATGGAGAAGCGTTACATCGCCATCGTGGATGGAGATTTGGTTTGTACACAGGGAACGATAGAGCTTCCCCTTTGTCTGGATCCGGACGACCGGCCCCGGCAAACCGTTAATTACCAGCATGGCAAACCGGCCATTACCCGATACGAGGTTGTTCAGCATGAAACACATGGTACCCGGGTGGCTTTTTATCCTCAGACGGGCCGTACTCACCAGTTACGTGTTCATGCGGCGCACCCTTCCGGGTTGAATGCTCCCATTGTGGGCGATTCCCTTTATGGGAAAGGGGGCGGCCGACTCTATCTTCATGCCGAGAGTCTTTCATTCAGGCATCCGGTAACCGGACAAGAGCTCTGTCTGCAAGCGAAAGCACCCTTTTAACAAATCCTTCTGTTTATTAGCCATTTCTATACGTATAAGTAAGGCAGATACAATAATTAATTGTATCTTTACAAAGCATACTTTTGTTATACTGCGGCTGTAGTATGATCATTCCTCAATTGGTGCATGATAATACCTCAACTGTGGAATGACTGTTTATCAGCTGAAGTATGACCAGCTTATGCAAGTATCAGAAAGAATTGTTCACCTTAAAACCAATAAAAAACAACTGTATGGCCGCAAATTATAAGTTAGTACGTAACCCAGACCCAGCTAATAGCGACGAACTAAAACCATTACATCCCCGAATCAAATCACTTGGAACGCTTAGCATCGAGCAGTTGGCCGACCGCGCACAAGGCCGAAGCAGCCTGTCGCCTGCCACCATCAAAAGCGCCTTACTGGTTATTTCCGATCTTTTGCAGGAAACACTGAGAGAAGGTTACAATGTAAACCTGAATAACATTGGCTATTTCAGCGTATCCCTTAAGTCGAGGCCGGTAATGGAGAAAAACGAAATACGGAGTGAATCCGTACACTTCAGTCACGTGAATTTCAGGTGTGCGCAAGAATTGAAAGATAAGCTCTCAACCATGGAGGTTACCCGCGCACAATCCGTAACAGTACCCAATCTGAGTCAGACTGAAAAGGAGTTGCGGCTAAAAAAGCATTTCGAACAAAAGCTAAATCTCACTACCACAGAGTATATGAATCTTACCTATTGCAGCAGGCAAAAAGCCCTGAAAGAGCTGAAAAGCCTGGTCCAAGAAGATAAAATCACTAAGATAGGATCCAAAAACGCCACCCAATACCTAAACAAGTCTCTGTAACAAAAAGACATAAATGGAACACAAACGGCTGTTACATAAGCTATAAGCATTACATAACAGCCGTTTGCCTACATTTTTCAAGGCTGACAGATGACAGATCAAATTGCATCTATCACCCCCATCTGTCATTAAACATCACCCTGTCATACAAGAATTTAACCCTAAAAATGATAGATGACAGATCAAATTCGAGAAAATCAGATTTGATCTTGTAAAATCTCATTCGCATAGCGGGCATAATGTCCCTGTAAACCTTCGGCATATTTTTTCAGTATCTTC
>Ga0116144_10002802_pt1 | contig 18203 bp, 13 predicted proteins | sample AD_UKC035_MetaG_FD_89746 | JGI IMG/M metagenome (GOLD analysis project Ga0116144, IMG submission 89746) | Active sludge microbial communities of municipal wastewater-treating anaerobic digesters from USA - AD_UKC035_MetaG | ecosystem: Engineered > Bioreactor > Anaerobic > Digestate | place: USA...
ATTCTGTGCCTGGCGGTTCTTTCATACACAAGAATCTGGGATCGTCGGGATTTTCAGGCTTTTCCAGCAAAAGCGACGGCTTTGCCGGTCTTTTCGGGCAATGCCGACAATCCGGGTCCTGACATGGCTTTTCCAGCCATTCATCACAATGAATGCAAAAATATGCGTCAAATTCGTAGCTGTAAATCTTGTTCTTTTGACATTTCTTGCACAAATCTTCATCGATGAACGCACAGATCGCCAGACCATCTATAAATACAAGGCCTTTAGCGGCTTCTTCGCGGATCTCCATACATATCCTCTTTTCTCTGGTCATCGCCAGTCTGACCTCAGGCCTGCCAGAGTAAACCATGTCAGGTGCCTGATAGTCAAGACCAACTGCCATCCCAATTTTCTCAGACCAGCGCCTGCAGTCCTATGAGCAGGGAAGCAGAAAATTTAATCTGGTGATATATTTTTTTTTATGATAAAAATTAAACCATGCACAATAACTGCCCGGATTAAAGCCAGACTGCTGTCAGTCAAATTCTTACATAAAATGATATAAGAGCAGGAGTAGCAATAAATGACAAGTGCCCAACAAAGAGCCGAACTGCAGGCCCAAATCTGGAAAATAGCCAATGAAGTGCGCGGCTCGGTTGACGGATGGGATTTTAAACAATTCGTTTTAGGCACGCTCTTCTACCGATTTATCAGCGAAAACTTCACCAATTATATGGAAGCCGGTGATGAAAGCATTAATTACGCCGCTCTTGATGACAAAAGCATCACTCCGGCAATCAAAGACGACGCTGTTAAAACCAAAGGGTATTTCATCTACCCTGGCCAGCTCTTTGTAAATGTGGTCAAAAATGCCAACGACAACCCAAACCTGAACACTGATTTGGCCGATATCTTCTCCTCTATCGAAAACTCTGCCAATGGCTACCCCTCAGAACGTGATATTAAAGGCCTCTTTGCCGATTTTGACACCACCAGCAACCGCCTTGGCAATACCGTTAAAGACAAAAACACCCGTTTGGCTGCAGTTTTGAAAGGCGTGGCGGGGCTTCGACTCGGTAATTTTCACGATAACCAGATCGATCTCTTCGGTGATGCCTATGAATTTCTGATATCCAACTATGCCGCCAATGCCGGCAAATCGGGTGGCGAATTTTTTACTCCGCAAAATGTCTCTAAACTCATCGCCCAGCTTGCCATGCACAATCAGACGACGGTCAACAAGATTTACGACCCCGCAGCCGGCTCTGGCTCGCTGCTCCTGCAGGCGAAAAAACACTTTGATAACCACGTCATTGAAGACGGTTTTTTTGGCCAGGAAATCAACCACACCACCTACAACCTTGCTCGTATGAATATGTTTTTACATAACATCAACTACGACAAATTCAATATTGCCCTTGGCGACACTCTCTTAGACCCGCATTTTGGCGAAGAAAAACCATTTGATGCAATTGTTTCCAACCCACCATATTCGGTAAACTGGATTGGCAGCGACAACCCCACTCTTATAAACGATGATCGCTTTGCTCCGGCCGGTGTGTTAGCACCCAAATCCAAAGCTGACTTTGCGTTTGTGCTCCATGCACTGAGTTTTCTTTCCAGCAGAGGCCGGGCGGCCATTGTCTGCTTTCCCGGTATTTTTTATCGCGGTGGTGCCGAACAAAAAATCCGTAAATATCTGGTTGATAACAACTTTGTTGAAACCGTTATCTCTCTGGCACCAAACCTCTTTTTTGGAACTACTATTGCTGTCAATATTCTGGTGCTTTCAAAGCACAAACCCGACAATAAAACTCAGTTCATAGATGCAAGCGAACTCTTCAAAAAAGAGACCAATAACAATGTCCTCACCGATGAGCACATTACCAGGATTATGGCGGTATTTGACGCCAAAACTGATGTTGATCATTTTGCCAAATCGGTTAGCTACGATGACATTGTCAAAAACGATTACAATTTATCCGTCAGTTCTTATGTCGAAGCCAGAGACAACAGAGAAGTGATTGATATTACCAGGCTGAATGCCGACATTAAAACCACTGTTGCCAGAATTGACCGTCTGCGTGCAGATATAGATGCCATTGTCGCAGAGATAGAGGGAATCTGAATCCATGACCAGGACTAAGACGATCGTCGTACTCGATGAAGAAATACGGGTAACGAGCGAAAATTATATTTCTTTGACCGATATGCTCCGCTCAAAAGACGGCGATTTTTTCATTTCAGACTGGCTAAGAAACCGCAATACGCTTGAATACCTCGGAATATGGGAGCGGGTACACAACCCGGATTTTAATTATGGCGAATTCGCCATAATTAAAAGTCATGCAGGGCTAAACAGCTATAAAATAAGTGTTAAAGAATGGGTGGCAAAAACCCGGGCAATAGGTATACAAGCCAAAGCAGGGCGCTACGGCGGCACCTATGCACACCCTGATATTGCCTTTGAATTCGGCATGTGGATCAGTGCAGAATTCAAAATTTATCTGGTTAAAGAATTTCAGCGACTTAAAGAAGATGAGCAAAAGCAGTTCGGTTGGGATGTCAAACGCCAGCTCAGCAAAATCAACTACCGTATTCATACTGATGCTGTTAAAGAAAACCTTATACCTCCCGAACTGACCAGACAACAAATCAGCCTTGTATACGCATCAGAAGCTGACTTGCTCAACATGGCACTGTTCGGCAAAACCGCACAGCAATGGCGTGACGAAAACCCGGACAAAACCGGCAACATGCGTGACTACGCCAATGTCTCACAGCTGGTTTGTTTAGCGAATCTTGAAACTCTGAACGCCCATTTCATACAGCAGGAACTCACTCAAAAAGATCGCCTGAAACTGCTGAACAATACCGCAATCCAGCAGATGCGCCTGCTGACAGAAGACAGCAGCATTAAAAAGCTTGAGGGCAGTAAGACATGAGCAATCAGAATTTTATGGCGAGCCTGCTTGATGGTGTTGAGGTTGAGTGGAAGTCCTTAAAGGAAGTTGCCACGGTTACAATTGGAGAGTTTGTTCATAAAAATAACCAAGACCCATCCGCCCAATTTCCAGTTTACAACGGCGGAACGTCACCTACGGGTTATTACCATAAGTATAATAATACAGGAAATAAAATAATCGTAAGCGCTAGAGGTGCAAATGCCGGATTCGTCAATAGAATATCTACGCCTTATTGGGCTGGAAATAGCTGCTATTCAATTGGCATCAAAGAGGCAACAGAGCTGAACTGGGAGTTTGTTTTTTTCTTCTTAAAAAACTCTGAAAACAGGCTTATTGGTAATCAGCAAAAAGGGGGCATACCTGCTGTCTCTAAAACACAAATTGACATGTTTCAAATCCCCATCCCACCAGTCAATATCCAAGAAAAAATCGTTCGCATTCTGAACGCATTCACCGAGCTCACAGCCGAGCTCACAGCCGAGCTCACAGCCGAGCTCACAGCCCGCAAAAAGCAATACACCTACTACCGAGACCAGCTTCTCAATTTTGAAGACGGAGAAGTAGAATGGAGGTCGTTGGGGGAAATTGGTGAGTTCACATATGGGTATGCTGCGAAAGCCCAAGATTCAGGAAATGCTCGTTTTATCAGAATCACAGATATCAACACCAATGGGAAATTAATAGCAACTGATTCAAAGTATGTTGATATTTCAGAGGAAAACGAAAGGTATCTTTTAAAGAAAAATGATTTACTGATGGCTCGCACGGGAGCAACTTACGGGAAAACATTGATTTTTGAAGATGATTATCCTGCGATTTATGCTGGCTTCTTAATTAAATTGAGTTTCGACGAAAAAATTGTTAACCCGAAATTTTATTGGCATTTCGCACGAAGTGATTTATTTTGGACTCAGGCTAACAAATTAGTATCGGGGGGCGGGCAGCCACAATTTAATGCAAATGCTTTAAAAGAAGTAAAAATGCCTATTCCTCCAATTGCTAGACAAAATCACATCGTCACAGTTTTAGACAGGTTTGATGCCATCACCACATCCATCAGCGAAGGCTTGCCTCAAGAAATCGAGTTGAGACAGAAGCAGTATGAGTATTATCGTAATATGCTGCTGACTTTTCCAAAAGCAGCGGAGGAATAGCATCGAGACATTAACGCTTTTTGGTAAATGAAATTTACACTACGTATCGCTTTAAGCAGGTAGAAAGCCAGAGAACACATACTTTAGAGGCAAAATATGGTTGAATACAAGACTGTTGCGGAAACCAACAACTTCATCGTTTTAGATAAATACAGCAAGGAATGGAGGGTCTGTGAATCCTATCAAACCGAAGGCGATCTGGAACGGGAACTCATTCAGGATTTAAAAAAACAGGGTTATGAATTTCTGCCCGATGTAAAAACCCCTGACAGCATGCTGGCAAATGTTCGCATTCAATTGCAAACCCTTAACAGTGTGCAATTTTCTGACGGTGAGTGGTCACGTTTTGTAGAAACCTATCTGGACAAGCCCAGCGATACCATCATCGATAAAACCCGCAAAATTCATGACGACTATGTTCACGATTTTGTCTTTGATGATGGGCATATTCAAAACATCTACCTGCTCGACAAGAAAACCATCGCCCGCAATAAAGTGCAGGTCATCAGGCAGTTTGAACAGACCGGCAGCCAGGCCAACCGTTACGATGTCACCATTCTGGTAAACGGATTGCCCTTAGTGCAGATCGAGCTTAAAAAGCGGGGAGTGGCTATCCGCGAAGCCTTCAATCAGGTGCACCGCTACAGCAAGGAAAGTTTCAATTCAGAGCATTCACTGTACAAGTATTTGCAGCTCTTCGTCATTTCAAACGGCACCGACAGCCGGTATTTTGCCAATACCACCAGGAGAGATAAAAACAGTTTTGACTTTACCATGAACTGGGCGAAGTCAGACAATACGCTGATAAAAGATCTGAAAGATTTTACCGCCACCTTTTTTCAAAAAAACACGCTTCTCGAAGTCCTGCTCCGTTATTCCGTTTTTGACGTCAGCAATACTCTCCTGGTAATGCGCCCCTATCAAATAGCGGCTACGGAACGAATTTTGTGGAAAATTAACAGCACGAATCAAAGCAAGAACTGGAGTTCCGTCGAAAGCGGCGGGTATATCTGGCATACGACCGGCTCCGGAAAAACCCTGACCAGCTTTAAGGCAGCCCGCCTGGCTACCGAGTGCGATTTTGTCGACAAGGTATTTTTTGTGGTAGACCGTAAAGACCTCGACTACCAGACCATGATAGAGTATCAGCGCTTTTCACCCGACAGCGTCAATGGTTCAGTGAGCACCGCAGGATTAAAACGCAACATTGAAAAAGATGACAATAAAATCATCGTTACCACCATTCAAAAACTCAATAACCTGATGAAAAGTGAAGACAACCTGCCCATTTACAAAAAGCAGGTTGTCTTTATCTTTGATGAAGCACACCGTTCACAATTCGGAGAAGCTCAGAAGAATCTCAAGAAAAAATTCAAAAGATTCTGCCAGTTCGGTTTTACCGGTACGCCAATTTTTCCGCAAAATGCTCTGGGAGCAGAAACCACTGCCGGGGTATTCGGTGGTGAATTACATTCCTACGTAATAACCGATGCCATTCGCGATGAAAAAGTATTGAAGTTCAAAGTGGACTACAATGATGTACGCCCACAATTCAAGGCCATTGAAACAGAACAGGACGAAACAAGACTCACGGCTGCTGAAAATAATCAGGCATTATTGCATCCGAAACGTATTGAAGAAATTTCCAGATATATTCTGCTTAACTTCAAACAAAAAACACATCGACTCAAAGCCAATGGTAAAGGTTTTAATGCCATGTTTGCCGTAAGCAGTGTGGATGCGGCAAAGACATACTATGAAACCCTGCGCGATTTGCAGAAAGAGAGCGACAAACCTCTCAAAATCGCCACCATCTTTTCCTTTGCCGCCAACGAAGAACAAAGTGCCGTGGGTGACATTCCTGATGAAAGCTTTGAAGTCTCCGCGATGGACAAAAGTGCAAAAGAGTTTTTGAGTGCTGCAATCAACGACTATAACAAAATGTTCAAAACCAATTACAGCGTTGACAGCAAAGAGTTCCAGAACTACTACCGTGACCTGTCGGCCCGGGTTAAAAGACAGGAAATTGATTTGATAATAGTTGTGGGCATGTTCTTGACCGGTTTTGATGCCCCCACACTCAGTACCCTCTTTGTTGATAAAAATCTGCGCTATCACGGTTTAATACAGGCCTATTCGCGTACCAACCGTATTTATGATGCGACAAAAACCTTTGGCAATATCGTTACCTTCCGGAACCTGGAGCAGGCTACCGTTGACGCAATTACTCTGTTTGGCGACAAAAACACCAAAAACGTGTTGCTCGAAAAGAGCTACAAAGAGTATATGGAAGGTTTCTCTGACGCAGCTACTGGCGAGGCCCGTCGGGGTTACCTCGATATTGTGGCGGAACTGCAGGAGAAGTTCCCAGGTCCGGATGAAATCGTTAAGGAGAAAGATAAAAAAGAGTTCGCAAAACTTTTTGGTGAGTATCTTCGTGTTGAAAATGTGCTGCAGAATTACGACGAATTTGCAGGGTTGCAGGCTTTTCAAAGCTTGGATATGAACGACTCTGCCGCAGTTGAAGAGTTCAAGGCAAAGCGCTACTTGACAGACGAAGACCTGGAGGCTATGCAGGCTATTCAGATCCCATCAATGCGCGCCATCCAGGATTATCGCTCGACCTACAACGACATCCGCGACTGGCTTCGCCGTGAAAAAGCCTGTAACAATGAGGCTGAATCAACCATAGACTGGGATGATGTCGTTTTTGAAGTTGATCTGCTCAAATCGCAAGAAATTAACCTCGATTACATCCTCGAATTGATTTTTGAAAACAACAAAAAACTCAAAGATAAAGCGGCCCTGATTGAAGATGTCCGCCGGATGATCCGCTCCAGCATTGGCAACCGAGCAAAAGAGAGTCTCCTCGTTGATTTTATAAATCAGACCAACCTGGAAAATATTCTTGATAAACCAGGGATTATTGATGCGTTCTTCACGTTTGCACAAGCGGAACAAAAACGTGAAGTCGTCGAGTTGATCGCTGCTGAAAAATTAAATGAGGAAGCAGCCAGGCGATATATTGCCGCATCCTTAAAACGGGAGTATGCAAGTGAAAACGGCACCGAACTCAATGCCATTCTTCCCAAAATGAGTCCGCTTAATCCTCAGTTCCTCACCAAAAAACAAAGCGTCTTTAATAAAATTGCAGCTTTTGTGGATAAATTCAAAGGTGTTGGCGGCAAAGTTTAAAAAGACAATCTAATCAAGAGCTTTGAGGTTAAAATTAACGAAGGTATAACCTTCATCAGTCCTTTTAATTGTTATTTTAGTGTCTTTATTAAGCAAGGGAAGGGGTCTGATAATTTCTTCAAGCTGCTCATCAGTAAGGGTTTTAACATCGTCGCTGAAAAAAACGATGCTTTCGGCCGCAATGCCTTGCCAGCTCCAGGCCTGGTACAAAACCTCATATTCATCAATGGTAGCAAGTTTTTGCAGTATTACATGCGTATCAGGATCGTTGGGAATATTACTGAATTTTTCGCTCATTTTCACTTCTCCTCTTCTTTTTCACTGTTGGCAGAAAACAGAATTCCGACATCTGGTCTGGCAGTTGGCATGTTTTCAATTCTTCTATTGGCTTTGCCAATCTCTCCATTTTTGTTGATCTTCTGGCGTTGAGAATTTTCCAGTCTACTTCGCTCATCGTACATTCGTATAGCATGGGCCATCAGGTGCAAAAACTCTGGCGACACCGCTCAAGCCCTCTATGGCGCCGTCGATCCAGGATTTTCCGCTTCTGAAAGCGTTCTGATTGATTGCCAATCTGGCTTCGCGGTTATCGAGACCGCCAAGAATCACATCGGCCCAGTAAAAAACCCCGAGGCCGAGGTCGGTTACCGCATTTACACACAGCGGTCTGATATTGATTTCGGGAAATAATTCGCGTGCGCGTTCGGCAGCGACATCGGCCTTGTTGCGCCCGCGGTCAGACTCACGAAAAAGCACCGAGCGCGAAAGATTCGAAGGCTCGATCTGGTCGAAATCAACGAGCAGAATGTTGCCGATTCCGACCAGGGCCAGATTTTTGATAATTCATTGCCAAGGGCACCGGCACCGATTACCAGCACCCGGGCATTCTGAAGACGGCTTTGATCCCACCAGCGGATAAGTTCGAACCTTGAAAAACGGTTCTCCTGCTGACCGGTGGAAATTTTTAAAACCGTACCCTGATCAGTTGAGTTCTGATCTTCTGTCATGCAGCCTTCCCGGCGGTGATTTCGGGCTGAATGCGCAGCACATCGCCTGAATTGACGCCGGCCTGATGAAAGGTTTCGTCATCGAGAAGCTGGCGGCCTGAGGCTTTGAACTTGTAGCTCATCAGCTGGCCATCAGGAGTAAATCTGGGCAGATTCATCCTGTCGATGAGAAGAATTATGATGCGGTTTACGGCTTCGTCGTCCGGAAGTTCAGCCTTTACTTTTTTGTTTCCGGTGGCATCCCAGATCTCAACCAGTACGGCACCCATGGGTTTGATCCCCTTTCTGATTCATATAAACACTGTCTGCATGCTGACAGAGCCTGCAATATTCATGCATCTCTGAGAAAGTATATACCCCAACACAACCGGGGAGTGTGGTGATTTATTTCACATGCAAATTGTTTGCAAATTTCTTTGTAAAAGTTAGGGCAGGGGATATTTACATAAAGCAAAATAATCATTATTATAAAAAAATACTGGAGGTGCTATTGATGAAATTTACCCGCAAACTCGTTCTTGCCGCTCTGGCTGCCTCTCTCAGCTTTTCATATTCACCGGTTCAGGCTTCTGAAAAGGTTAACGTTCTGGTAATTGATTCAGGCAGTGATTTCACTCACGATGCACTCAAACCCCTGGCACTTCCGAACGACCTCGAACTCAACGGCAAAGCCGGCGTAGACGATGACAACAATGGCTACACCGACGACATTTTCGGCTGGAACTTTGTTGACAACAGTGCAACTCTGGTGAATCTTTCTGACACACCTCCTGACTATGACAAAGTTTTGCGTTGCATGGAACTCCTCGGCAAACTGCAGGCCTATGGCAAAGACGGTCTGACTGCTGAAGAATACAATTATCTTGTAAAAAATTACCAGGACAAGCAGTTCTGGGCCTGGGTCGGTTTCACCGGCGGCTGGGCACACGGTACTCATTGTGCCGGTATCGTTTCAACCAAAAATGACGGTGTTAACCTCAATGCCATCAAACATATTCAGACAGGCGGTGCACCGAAAGAAGAAGCCGCTCAGGCTCTGACAGCCATCAAGCATGCGATGCTGCACCGGCGCACTACCCGCAATGATGCTGCCGCTTCCGAAGGCGGGCAGAAGGTCACCATGGCCGATCTCGAAAAGTATTTCACCCAGCTCGGCCAGCAGTACGCGGCCCAGATCAAGCCCAAGGCCGATTACGTTGCTTCCCTGAAGCCGAGATTGATCAACTGCTCATTTGGCTCAGAAAACAAAAGCCTGTGCGAAATGATAAAGGGCAACATGGTTCAGTGGGGCTTTCAGAACCCGACCGACGCCGAAGTTCAGGAAGTCGTGAACCTGTTCGTCACCAGAGCCTTTCTGCCAAGAGATAAAGCTTTCTTCGCCGGCTGCAAGGATGCTCTGATTTTCATCGCCGCTGGTAACTCGACTGAAGATCTCGACAACATCGTCACTTCACCGAATGATGTTCCGATAGCAAACAAAATGGTTATCGCCGCCACCGACGAAGACCAGAAAATCGCGCCGTTCTCATGCTTCGGCCCCACCAAGGTTGACGTTGCTGTGCCTGGCGTGAACATTTTCGCAACTTATCCGAACCAGAAGATGGGCTACATGTCAGGCACTTCGATGGCCTGCCCGAATGCCGTCAGATTCGCTTCGATGGTTCTCGGTGTCAATCCGAACCTCAAACCTGCTCAGCTGAAAAAGATCCTTATGGATACCGTCGACAAAAAAGACTGGCTGAAAGAAAAAGTGCGGTCGGGTGGGGTGATCAACGTAACCCGCGCCATGTATGCCGCCCAGCAGATGCTCGATGGGAAAACGCTGTTCGAAGCCGTTAAAACTTCACGGGCTCAGGTTGCCGACAAGGCTCCGAGATCTGCCAAGCGCACCCGCCCGAATCTCAGTGACCCGATGGTAAAAGAACTCTACTTCTCGGTCATCAAGTAAAAAGCAGTTCGCAGTAAATTAAAAAACCGGCTTCGGGCAAGACCTGAAGCCGGTTTTGTTTTCTGCGAAAACTTAATGTTGCGATTATTCGGTTTTTTCAGTTGGCAGAATCTTGTTCAAAAGAATACCAACAATTGCAGCCAGAGCCATACCTTCGATTTTGAACGACAGGGCTCCGATGCTGACTGGAAAAACCGCACCACCAAGACCGAGAACCAGAATAACTGCAACAATGATAAGGTTTCTCGACTGGCACAGATCGATGCGGCCTTCGATAAGGCTTCGGGCACCGATTGCTGCAATCATGCCGAAAAGAACAACAGAGATGCCGCCGACCACGGCTTTGGGAATAGTAGAAATAATGCAGCCAAGTTTTGGGACAACACCCATCAGAATGGCGAATCCGGCAGCAACTCGCATAACCTGAGGATTATGAACTTTTGTAAGAGCGACAACCCCTGTATTCTCAGAATAAGTAGTATTTGGCGGGCCACCGAACATAGTGGATACTGAAGTTGCCGCGGCCAGTGGTGCGATAAACGCAAATGATGAGCCCAGGAATACCGGCATACGGCCTCTGGTTATCAGGTGAAAAATCAGGGTTCCGATTCCGGCCATGAACAGGGCAACAGAAACATCCAGCCCGGTGATTAAGGGCACGAGAACTGTAGCACCAAACATGGTAAAAGCGTGCTGCAGACCAAGAATTAATTTTTTTCCGAGAGGCAGGGGAACATTCTCGCAGATGACACCCTGATTTCCTGCTGCAAATGCCTGATCCATAATATACTCCCTCTGTTTTAAATCGAGCGAAGTATAGCCAAGTTTGCAGAGACAGGCAACAAATTAAAAGCGCGCGGTATTATGTAAACCTCCAGCGCTTTTATAGCTCTTACTATAGCTGATGCCAGCAGAATGGAGCTCGATAACTCAATTTCTGTTCGAGCATTTTCTGGGCTTCCAAAACAGGAACTTCGCCGATATGAATCCTGTTTCTATCGCTCTCTGAAGTGGTGGGGTCGCCTTTAACGATTTCCTGGGCGATAATCTTCTTGTTTTTGGGGTCGATAAAATCCACAACAAAATCATGAATTGGAAACTTGCCAGCAAATTTACCCTTTGAATAATAAATGCGATCGCTTTTCAAGGTCATTCTGATCACGAGATTAATATTATCGGGGGAAGGTGGCATGCGATTTTCGGGCAGGTTATACTGGAGGCGTGAAACAAGTCGGCCGTTGGCATCCGGTTTTGCATTAATGATCAGAATTTTTGCTTCTGAGAATTTCTGAGAATAATTGTCGACACCGGGAAGTTTTTCGGAGGCCTGGGGTAAAGCGGCATAGACTTCGGCAATCTGGCGAAACTGTTTTTCGAATGGTTCAGTGCGTGCAAGAAAACCGTTTTCGACATAAGAGACGATCGCCGTGATAACCAACCAGACCGCCAGCCCAAGACCAGAAATAACGAGAAATACGACCATCAGACCGCTTAATCTTGAGGGGCCTGATGCTGCCGCGGCATTTTTACCGGCATCTTTTTTATCGATAACGGCAGAAAGGGTATTTTTGAGGTTATTAAGCTCGTTTTGGCGGACATCGTTCGACATTTTATCTCCAGATAGTTGTTTTTGAAGAAATAGAACGTTTTTATCGATTCATTTAGTAATTTTACAACAATTATTTATATTTCTTCGTTTTTTAAAATCTTTCGGCTATTTTTAACTAGTGGTCTGTCAACATTGAACGTGCAAAATCAGTTACCTCTACGTCATCCCTGCGAAGGCAGGGATCTAAGATGCTGACAACCAGATTTCCGCCTGTATCCTCTGGGGCATAAACGCGGGAATGACGAAGATTCAAATGAGACAGAGAACTAGAATTTTTATAAAAACAGTGACGTCAGATAAAGGTAATTCAACAAGGCGTTCAATCTCTGGTCATAAAATGGTTGTAAAATGGCTTTCAGCCGTTTTTGTGGTCTCACTTATCTTTGGTTTACATAATATTTATTATCAGACGTTTTGTTTTTCAGAACGAGGAAAAAGGCTTCGAATAAAATAACCCAAAACGACTTCTCCGCATGCAACGATTTCAACAATCGGCCTGTAATTAATCACGAAACCGGCAACGGTCTACCTAAACATTGTCGCAATAATTTGCAACAATTTACCGAATTTGATTCTCATTTTATCGCTTATGCACCTTGAAGATGCCAGATGCAGGTCATCTCACTGATACCTTGCCCTCTATCCTGTTAACTGCTGGCCATGAGTGATACGTATGGCTCCACTGGAAATAAGCAAAGATTGTTCTAAAATTCATCTGCGCAAAAGCTTTTAGTTCTCTAATGTCAAAGAGTATAAGTTTTATTAAGAGTTTCAGATAGCTAATAATAACCAGAGTCTGCCTTGCGTAAATTCAGCTGTGAAAATATCTTGACTGCCTGTTGACCCTGCCTTTATTATGGGCGCATGAATTTAATGGATCTTACCGCAGCGGAACTTTCACAAATCGACAAGGAAAACACCTTCGTTATTGTACCACTTGGCTCTATTGAGCAACATGGACCACATCTCCCACTTGGTACAAAATGCTTCATTGCCGAAACTATTGCCTTCGAAGCGGCAACAAGACTTAAAAACGAAGAATATGGCTGCCTGATCGCGCCAACTGTCCCGTTCATGCCGTGCCATACCAGCGCCGGCTTCATGGGCAGCTATGGTATGGGCGCCAGAACCTATTCTGATGCTCTTTACGATATCGGCAGCTCACTGAGTCGCGATGGCTTCAAAAACCTTGTCTTCGTCAATCTGTCGATTTCTCCCGAAGCTCTCAAGGCAGTTGCCGTCGCTGTTGAAGATCTCAATACCCTGAGAGAATTCAGAGCTATCGATCCGATACCTCTCTGGACTTTCTCGCACAACGAGCGCCTCGATGCAGCTCTGCGCGCTATCGGGCTCGAACCGGCAAGCGAGTTGCATGCGGATGTCAAGGAAACCAGCGCCCTGATGCATATTGCCCCCGAGCTTTTACGCGACCAGATCGCCCGACAGCTGTCAGCCTGTTGTGCCAACCCCGCCTGGGAAGTCTTGAAAGGCAATTTTTCGTTTCAGGAAATGGGCTCGCGTGAGGGTTATCTTGGTTCGCCGGCTCTAGCCACCCCCGAGCTTGGCAAGCTTTTTATCGATGAAGCGGCCTTTGCCCTGGCAGAATCGGTTAAGTTTGCCGCCGACGGCAACCCGATGCCGGAACTGCCGATACAGATCAGAATGCTGCTGAAAATGGTCGACCTCGACGAGATGTAACCCATCTTTCCAGCTTGGCATCCCCCGCCGCATAGAGTTATGTAAACTACGCACTGGTCTCTCCTGAAAAACCCGGGCAAAATTATCCAAACCGCCCACCAAGCCTGAAATTCACGCGTATTATGTAAACCACACGCTAAATCTGCAAATTTACACGTAAATTATGTAAACTCCGCGCCAGCACCTCTCAATTTTTAATTTTTACAAATTCGAGAAGTTTTATTTTATTTTTTTCAGCAAAAATGTCGAATCTACCTTGACGCTTGTTTTTCAGACCAGTATGATTCATCTGCCAGATACATCAGTTCTTGATGTCAAACCAGTTGTAACGGAGGCTTCGATGTCGCAGGTCCTCAATATTTTCGGTGAACTGACCTTCAATAAAGCGATAATGCGCGAAAAACTCAGCAATAATGCCTATGAAAAGCTTATTGCCACCATTCAGAGCGGCAGCCCGCTCGACCAGTCGATTGCCGAAGATGTCGCCCATGCCATGAAAGAATGGGCAATCAGCAAAGGCGCCACCCACTTCACCCACTGGTTCCAGCCGCAGCGCGGTGGCACCGCCGAAAAACACGACGCCTTCCTCACCTACTCAGACAACGGCGAAATGCTAGAAAGATTCTCAGCCAAACAGCTGATTCAGAGCGAGCCAGACGCCTCTTCCTTCCCTTCCGGCGGCATGCGTTCGACCTTTGAAGCCCGCGGCTACACCGCCTGGGATCCCACTTCCCCAGCCTTCCTTATCGAAACTGGCAAAACCCGCACCCTGGTTATACCTTCGGTTTTCCTCTCCTGGACCGGCGATGTTCTCGACATGAAGACGCCATTCCTCAGATCGATGCGTTCACTAAACGACGCTGGAATCAGCCTTCAGAGACTTCTTGGCAATCGCCTTGCCAAGAAAATCATCGTTAACTGCGGCCCTGAACAGGAATACTTTGTTGTTTCGAAAAAACTCTACGAAACCCGCCATGATTTGAGAACCTGTGGCAGAACACTTTTTGGTGCCCCGCCTGCCAAGGGGCAGCAGATGGAAGACCACTACTTCGGCGCCATTCACGAAAAAATGATCGCCTTCATGGAAGACCTCGATCGCGAGCTCTACCGCCGCGGTATTCCGGCTAAAACCCGCCACAACGAAGTTTCGCCGAATCAGTTCGAACTTGCCCCCCTGTTCGAAGAAGCCAATCTGGCCATCGATCACAACCTGCAGACCATGAATGTCATGAAGCATGTCGGCAACCGCCATGGCCTGGTCGTACTGCTGCACGAAAAACCCTTCGCCGGCGTCAACGGTTCGGGTAAGCATGTCAACTGGTCGGTCGGCGATAACACCGGAGCCAACTATCTTGAACCATCTGCCTCGCCGTTGAAAAACATCAATTTTCTGCTCACTCTCGGCGCGGTTATGCTCGGTGTCGACAAATTCGGTGGCCTGCTGCGCGCCTGTGTCGCCGACGCAGGCAACGACCACCGCCTCGGCGCCAATGAAGCGCCACCGGCAATCATGTCGATCTATCTTGGTGAATATCTTACCAAGCTCGTTAATGAAATCGAAAGCATGGGCAAGCCGACCGAGCAGGCAATGGCCAACATCAACATGGGCGTCAGAAACCTGCCGCGCATTTCCCGCGACTATTCTGACCGAAACCGCACTTCACCAATCGCCTTCACCGGAAATAAATTCGAATTTCGCGCTGTCGGTTCGTCACAGAACCCATCTGAAGCGGTTACCCTCCTCAATCAGCTGGCAACTTATGGCTACTACACGATCGAACGCCGGCTCGCCGCCCACAAGGGCAAAGATATCCGCGAAAGCGCCCTGCTCGTTCTCAAAGACGTTTTCAAAGAAACCCGCCGTATTCGCTTCGAGGGAAATGGCTACGGAAGCGAGTGGCACCGCGAAGCCGAGAAACTTGGCCTGCCGAATGCCCGCAACACCCCCGCCGCCCTGCCCGCCTTTGAAGAAAAAGAAGCCATCGAGCTGATGGAAAAAACCCATGTTTTAAGCGGTCGCGAAGTCAAGGCCAGGGTCGAAATCAAATTTGAAAACTACATCAAAACCAAAGAGATTGAGTTCAAGACCGCTATCAACATGGCGAGAACCCAGATACTGCCAACCCTGACAAAGCAGTTGACTCTTTCTGCCAATGCGGCCAACTCTGTCAAAGCCGCCGGCCTGCCGGCCAAAGATATTCTCGAAGAAGTTAAGCGCTTCGACAAGCTTTTCAGTCAGGTCAGAGACAAGACTGAAAGCCTTGCAAAAGCACTCGAAAAGGCAGAAGCCCGTAAAAACGCGCATGCCAGAGCCGAATACCTTGGCAACGAATGTGAAAAAGCCATGCTCGAACTGCGCGCGGCTGTCGATGCGGCCGAAGAATTCGTCGCGGAAGAACTCTGGCCCATGGCCAAATACCAGGACCTTCTGACCGTTCTCTGACGCCACTTTTTTGATCAAAATAACCCTGCAGATTTATGAACTTTTGAAATCTGCAGGGTTATTGACTGTACCGGGGCGCTGCAGTATAATCGCCACGCTGCTCAAGAAGATTTTGAGCCACCTAATCATAGTTGAGGTCTGTTTAAATGAGTCTGTCTATCAGCAAAATTCTCGCCATGACGCCTTCAGACGAAGTTGTTTCGGTCAGCGGCTGGGTCCGCACCAAAAGATCGAGCAAGAATGTATCTTTCGTCGCCCTGAATGACGGCTCAACCATTCGCAATCTTCAGCTGGTCGTCGACACAGAAAAAGGCTATGAAGGCGTTACCGAAGAAGTCATGGCATCGGTTACCACCGGTGCTTCGATAAGTGCTTCCGGCAAGCTGGTTGCCTCTCAGGGCAGCGGCCAGGCCGTTGAGCTGCTCTGCGAAAAAATAACTGTAATTGGCATTGCCGACCCCGACGAATACCCGTTGCAGCCGAAAAAACACTCTCTCGAATTCCTCAGAGAAATCGGCCACCTGCGCTTTAGAACCAATGTTTTTGGCGCTATTCTCAGAGTCAGACATGCTCTGACTTTTGCCATTCATAAATTCTTCAACGACCGCGGCTTCTTCAACATTCACACGCCGATTATCACCGGCTCAGACTGTGAAGGCGCCGGCGAAATGTTCAGGGTTACCACCCTGCCCGACCAGAACCCGCCGCTGACTGACGACGGTCACGTCGACTTCAGCAAGGACTTCTTCGGCAAAGCCACCAACCTCACGGTTTCCGGGCAGCTCGAAGCAGAGCTGGCAGCCACCGCACTCAGCAAGGTCTATACCTTCGGACCGACTTTCCGCGCTGAAAATTCGAACACCTCACGCCACCTGGCCGAATTCTGGATGATCGAACCCGAAGTTGCCTTTGCCGACATCAAAGACAACATGGATCTCGCCGAAGAATTTCTTAAATATCTGATTGGCTACGCCCTTGAAAACTGTGCCGACGACATGGAATTCCTCAGCAAACGCTATTCTGAAGAAGAAAAACTGAAGCCCCAGGCAGAACGCGATGAAATGTCGCTCATCGAAAAGCTTGAATTTGTTCGCAAAAACAGCTTCGAACGCGTCACCTATACTCAGGCGATTGAAATTCTGATGAACTGCCCGATGAACAAAAAGAAGAAATTCCAGTATCCGGTAGAGCGCTGGGGTATCGACCTGCAGTCTGAACATGAACGCTATCTCGTCGAAAAGCACTTCAAAAAGCCGGTTATCGTTACCGACTACCCGAAAGAATGCAAGGCATTTTACATGCGCGCCAACACCGACGGCAAAACCGTCGCCGCCATGGACATCCTGGTGCCGGGCGTCGGTGAAATCATCGGTGGCTCGCAGCGTGAAGAGCGCTATGAGCAGCTCAAACAGCGTGCTGAAGAATTCAAGATCCCACAGGAAAGCATCTGGTGGTATCTCGACATCCGCAAATTCGGCTCAGTAGTTCACAGCGGCTTTGGTCTGGGCTTTGAACGTCTTCTGATGTTCGTTACCGGCATGGGTAACGTCAGAGACGTCTCCCCCTTCCCCCGCACCCCGAAAACAGCTGAATTCTAAAAGCAAAGACCGAAACAGATCGCCCCGGCTAAAAGCCTGGGCGATCTGTTTTTTTTAAGTTGATTATTCCGGTGTTTCGAGGCTGGTCATGAATTCATCCCAGCGGGTGGCCTCGTAGCGTCTGGCTTCGGGGTCGTGGCGCCTGAAAAGTCTTTCGAAGAGAAAGATCCACTGATCGCCCTGTGGCCACAGATAGTTGCGCGGTTCTTCGCGGAAGAACGGGTCGAGCCTGGCAGACTTCACCTGCTGGCGCGCAAGACTTACATAATCCTTTGCGGCGTCGGGCAGCCCCATGGCGGCGTGGCATTCAGCCAGGAGGCGGCTGATGATCGGACTGCCGGCATCGAAAGCGCAAAGCTTGTCGAGCATGCTGACCGCCTGCTGATACTCGCCGGTAGCTGCCGAGAATTTCGCGAACAGATATTGACCGGCGAGATCTTCATAATTTTTGCCACGAAAATTATAGGATTTCAGCATCAGATCGTAGGCCGCAATGAATGCGCCCGGGTCCGCCTGTTCGAGCCTGATCCGGGCCAGTGTTCGCAGGCTGGCCGGGCCTTTCTGCCTTAGACTTTCGGCAAGAAGGTCTATTTCGTTGCGGTC
>Ga0116144_10002805_pt1 | contig 18195 bp, 18 predicted proteins | sample AD_UKC035_MetaG_FD_89746 | JGI IMG/M metagenome (GOLD analysis project Ga0116144, IMG submission 89746) | Active sludge microbial communities of municipal wastewater-treating anaerobic digesters from USA - AD_UKC035_MetaG | ecosystem: Engineered > Bioreactor > Anaerobic > Digestate | place: USA...
CAGAAACCCTGATGGTTGATCCGATTTCATCGGATATGTTTATTGTTTCAAAGCGCGAAGATTCAGTAAGGTTGTATCAGTTTGCTAACACCTGGAAATCGGGCGATACCCTTACGGCAGAAATGAAAATTAAAATCCCCTATTTCAATACTGTGTCAGCCGATATATCGGCTGATGGTAGTGAAGTATTGCTGAAAAATTATGATCATATCTACTACTGGAAGCGCAAAGGGAGTGAGTCGATTGCTGATTTACTGAAACAAGTTCCATCGGAGCTTGCATACAAACCCGAAAAGCAAGGGGAGAGTATAGCCTGGAGCCGCGATGGTTCGGGGTATTATACGTTAAGCGAATCCGGTAAAGAAGAACGCGCAAGATTACTTTTTTATAAACGCAAATGAAGAGGTTACGATTGGCGGTTAATTAAATCTTTTGCAAACGCAATGAGGTGTTGCTTTTGAGCGGAATCGGGTAGCGCATTTAGTTTTTCAAATCCTTTCGAAAAATATTCTTCTGACTTCTTTTCGGCAAGCAGACGGATGCCCAACTGATCGTAAACGGCTGTAATTGCTTTTACTTTTTTCTGCTTATTGAATTTTTTGGCATTCAGCCAAAACTCAAGCTCGCGTTTATGTTGGCCGCGGGCTTTTTCTTTGGCTTTGATGAGTAGGTAAGTTTTTTTATTGGCAATAATATCACCCCCCACCTGTTTGCCGAATTTTTTCTTATCGGCATACACATCCAGTAAGTCATCTTTTAACTGAAAACCAATCCCGATCAGGGTGCCAAATTCGCGCAAGGCAATTCGTTCTGCTTCCGGGGCTTTGGCTAATAACGCGCCTAACTCCAAACTAAAACCTAAGAGCACGGCTGTTTTCAGTTTGATCATTTCCAGGTACCGGGCTTCGGTAACTTTGGTTGTAGTTTCAAACTCCATATCCCACTGCTGGCCTTCGCACACTTCTGTTATACATTTATTGAAGAGCGAAAGCGCCAGGGGCAATGTTTCTTTGTCCAGATCCAGAAACATATCATAAACTTTTACCAGCATCACATCGCCCGAAAGGATGGCCGTGTTCACGTTCCACTTTTCATGCACCGTGACTTTGCCTCTGCGCAGCGGTGCCTTGTCCATAATATCATCGTGCATTAAAGTAAAATTATGAAGGGCCTCTACGGCAATGGCATATTTCAGAATTTTCTCCACATCGTTCCGGTAGAGCGAATAGGCTAGCGTAACCAGTAACGGACGCATGCGTTTACCGCCCAAGGCCATAATATACCGGATGGGTTCGTATAAGGATTTTGGTTGAGAACCAAAGGATTGTTTTTTTATTTCAGATTCGATCAGGGATAACATTGGTTTAAGCATCTGAACTTTATCTAATAGTATCAAGAAGTTCTTTTGTACTGATAATCAGTTTTGGCATTTGGCTAGCCAATTTCCGACAAAGGACTTTATCGCCACTCCACAAAACGGCTTTAAGATGCAAGGAAAGCGAAACAAACGGAATATCCTTTTTATCAACATCCCCGATCAGGCGATTCGCCTGGGCCCAGACAGTGTCGGGTATCAATCGTTCATCCAGAAAAGTGAGTTTTGAGGTGGTTAGTCCTATTAATTCGACCACTTCGGCCGCGGACAGTTTGGTTAGTTTTTGAATCTTTCCCCTGTGGAGATTCAATTCGTGCAGGAGAAACTTACAGGAATAGAATTGATGTATTGATCCGGAATGAAATAGGATATTCGCAATGTTGCTATTGGAATTCAGAATGGCGCTGAAAATAATATTGGTATCTACAACCAATTTCATTTGCCGACACGCTTTTTATTTTTAGTTAGCCACTTGTTATTAATTGCTGTTGCGAGTTCATCAACCACAGATTGTTTTACTTTATGAGATGATGTTAGTTCTTTATAACGCAGGAAGTTTAAAATATCTTGAATCTCACGAATATCAATCTTTTTTGAAACGCGAATCAGAATTTCATTTTTGTTTTGTTCGATGACCATATTTAAAGGTAAATATAATTACTCAAAACTCAAATCAATCAACCTGCGATCGACATCGGTCTTTTTAATTCGCACCTGAACTTTATCGCCCAAGCGATAGATTTTTTTTCTTCTCCTACCAATTACACGGTAATTCTTTTCATCAAATTCATAGTAATCATCTTTCATGTCGGCCATGCGCACCATGCCCTCGCATTTGGTTTCTACAATTTCTACAAAAACACCAAAATCGGTTACTCCGGAAATGATGCCATCGTAAATCTTGTTTTCGGCCAGGCTCATAAACTCAACCTGCTTGTATTTGATAGAGGCGCGTTCGGCATCGGCAGCACGCTTTTCGCGTTCCGATGAGTGAACGCACTTGTCTTCGTATTGTTTTTTATTTACCGACTTTCCTTTATCAAGATAGTGTTGCAACAAGCGGTGCACCATCATATCGGGGTATCTGCGAATGGGTGAAGTAAAGTGGGTGTAATGATCAAACGCCAATCCGAAGTGCCCCTTGGCATCGGTGGTGTATTTGGCTTTGGCCATAGCCCGCACAGCTAACGATTGTAACACATTTTGTTCGGGTTTACCTTCAATGGTGTCCATCAGTTTATTGAGCGAACGCGAAATAGAAGCGCTCTCCAGCTGCAGGGTGTGTCCAAATTGTTTGGCAAACCGTGCAAAGTCTTCCACTCTTTCCTGGTCGGGCAAATCGTGCGTGCGGTAAACAAAGGTGTTTTTCTCTTCACCTTTTTTCATTTTAAACACATAGGTTGCTACCGCTCTATTGGCCAACAGCATAAACTCTTCAATCAGTTTGTGCGCGTCTTTCCGAATTTTAGGAACCACAGCCAATGGCTTTCCTCTTTCATCCAGTTTAAATTTGACTTCCGTAGTTTCAAAGTTTACAGCGCCTTTCTTAAATCTTTCTTTGCGAAGAATGTGGTGCAGTTGATTCAAAATCTTCAACTCTTCAGCAAACGTACCGGTACCGGTTTCAATTACTTCCTGCGCTTGTTCGTATGTAAACCGGTGGTTGGAGTGAATAACCGTTCGGCCAAACCATTCTTTATGTATTTTCCCTTTGTTGTCCATTTCAAACACGGCTGCAAACGTAAGTTTATCTTCATGGGGCCGTAAGGAACACAAAGCATTTGATAAGCGCTCGGGTAACATGGGCACCGTGCGATCTACCAGGTAAACCGAAGTAGCGCGATCAAACGCATCTTCATCCAGTGCGGTGCCAGGTTGTACGTAGTGGGTTACATCAGCAATGTGTACACCTATTTCATAGTTGCCAGTTTCAAGTTTGCGAAAGGAGATGGCATCATCAAAATCTTTGGCGTCTTCCGGGTCGATTGTAAAAGTTAGTACTTCCCGAAAGTCCCAGCGTTTTTTGATTTCTTCTGGCGTAATTCCTTCACTGATTTTTTCTGATTCCTGTAATACATTTTCGGGAAACCGAAAGGGCAGTTCAAACTCGGCCATAATGGAATGAATTTCGGCCTCGTTCTCGCCAGTCTTACCGAGTATCTCCACCACCTTTGCTTCCGGGCTTTTATCGCGGCTGGGCCACTTTACTACTTCAAATAAAACTTTGTCGTTGGTGGTAGCACCATTCAGATTTTCCGGATAGATAAAAAAGTCCTGATAGATTTTTTTGAAATCGGGAACAACAAAACCAAAATTGCGCGAAAGTTCAATACGGCCTACAAACCGGTTGCGGCCGCGTTTTATGATGTTGGATACACGCCCTTCCGGATTTTCGCCCGAGCGTTTATTATATACTTCAACTTCTACTGTATCGCCATGAATGGCCGTGGCCAGATCGGTAGAGCGAACATAAATGTCTTTTTTTCCTTCTACACCGGTTGTTACATAAGCAAATCTTGGATTCACATGATCTACCACTCCGGTAATCGTGCCCCCACGTTTGGTGCTTTTGAAATGACCGTTGCTTAGTTGTGTAACCACCCCTTCATCAACCAGCACATCCAGCAACTTAAAAAGGTCTTCTATCAGCGACTTCTTCTTTAGTTTGAATTTTCTGATTAACTGTTCAGCACTATATGTTTTTCCATTCGAATCTTCCAACAACTGAATCATGGAAGAATACAGGCTGCTGCGCTCTTTCTTGTCGCGCTTTGCTTTCTTTTCTTTAAATTTCTTTTTACTCATAATTTTTTAAGAGAACACAGAGATTTGCGGAGTTTAATACCCGTTAAATACTCATTTTATGCCATCAATAAACCGGGGCTCTCTGTAGTTAAGTGTTCACGATGTTACCAGGGGGGATAATTGGGAAGCCCTTCATTCTTAAATATAGTTGAGCCACAGCCACTACATCACCAATGCAGTATTCAGCAATTTTTTTTAAGTCACCCTGGCTATGATACACTTCGCTTACCATAGAGCCATCCATTACGCCTTTGCTGGTTGGAATATCAAAAATGGAGGCAAGCAGATCAAGAGAAGTGTAATGCTTGAAGTCGCCAAATTTCCACATTTCCATGGTATCCAAATGGCCGATTTCCCACGGTTTTTTGCCTGACATATTCAGAACAGACGGAATGGGTAAATTGTTCACTAATGATCTGCGGCAGATGTACGGAAAGTCGAACTCTTTGCCGTTGTGGGCGCAAAGTTTTACACCGGCCCCCATCTTTTCAAGTACTGCCCCAAACTCTGTAAGCAGTTTTTTTTCGTCATGATCGGCAAAGTATCGGGTACGTAACCCCAGCACGCCATTTTGCTCGGTGTATTTGCCAATACCAATTACAATTATTTTCCCAAACTCGGCATAAATACCAGCGCGATCCTGAAATAAATCAGCATCGGTTTGTGTTTCCTCCCGTTTTAAAAAACCAGCTTTGCGGGCCCATTGGGTTTTGAGGCGTTCACTCAAATCTTCGTAATGATTTACTACCCGCACGGTTTCTATATCCAGAAATAAAACATCTTTCAGTTCGGCATGCATGGCAGCGGGATTACTCCTTTAAAGATACAGATTAAAATCAAAGCTTGTATTAAGAGTGCAGCACCCCTTCTTTGTTTAACTCTTTTATATACATGAGATTTTCTTCGCAAATGGAATCAGGCACAAATACAAACCTGCGGTCGTAAATCTGGTTGCCAATATAATAGCTCACCCAATATTCATTGTTCAGATGAAAAAGTTTTTCATCTAATGGCTCTACTACTACCGATTGATTGGCCGGAACCGTTTCGAGAAAGTGCCGGAGAGTGGAGGTGCGTTGTGTTTCTCCTTCTTTTTCGCCATAGCCTTTACTGGCCACCAATGTATTTTCTATTGGGAAGGGGTTGTTGTTAATAAGATATACTTTCCATTCGTTTTGATTCAGAATGTTTTTTTCGCGCACAACCGCCAGTGTTACATGTTTTACTTCCGGAATTTCAATGTCTTTTTTCATAATTCAGAAGAGATCCATTTCAAATAAGGAAGTAAGTTTTTCTTTTAATACCATCTTTACTAATTCAAAGTTTTGTGATGCCCCTAATTCCTTTTCCATTGACGTTACTGCTTTATCGGCAATGCCGCAAGGTACTATATTGGTAAAATAGTCCAGGTTTGAGTTCACATTAAAGGCCAGGCCATGCATGGTTACCCAGCGACTTGTTTTTACGCCCAGCGCGCAAATCTTGCGGGCTTTTTTTTCATCATTACAATCTAACCATACCCCGGTAAGTCCAGGTATTCTTCCTGCTGTTATTCCAAACTCACCTAATGTTTGAATCACTGACTCTTCCAGCAGGCGCATGTATTTATGGATGTCGGTAAAAAAGTTCTCCAGGTCAATAACCGGATACACTACAATTTGCCCCGGGCCATGATAGGTAATATCGCCTCCGCGGTTGATGTGGTAGTAAGTGGCATCCAGGGTGTGAAGATTTTCTTTGTTAACCAAAAGGTTTTTTTCATCACCGCTTTTCCCTAGGGTATATACGTGTGGATGTTCGCAGAATAGCAGGTAGTTATTTGTTTCCTGAAGGCTATCGGGCGGTTGAAGATTGCTGGTTCGGTTTGCGGCTTTTACATCCAGGATAGCCTGAAACAAGGTGGTTTGATAATCCCAGGCCTGTTTATAATCTACAAGACCTAAATCAAGGAATTTTGTTTTTTTATTGAGTATGGTGTTCAAGTTATTAATTCTTACTTCATGCGGCCTAATTCTTCCTTTACAAATTCAATAGCTTCCAGCGGCTCAGCATCTACGCCATTCTCCTTGGCAAGAAATAACGAAATCCAATCGGTAAGATGAATCAGGTAATAATATTGTTCCAGCAAGGAAGCGCCTTCGGCCACAATATCAATTATAGGATAAGAGCGTTTCTCAAAAACGGGGCGGCATATTTCCATTCGTTTTTCCACCCGCTGATGATCGTGATCGGAATACAAATAAACAACCTGGGCGTGTTGCAGTACCGCCTCCGGAAATTGCCAGCCGGCAATCTCGTTGTGGTTCATCTCCGGAAAGGTGTTGACGTGGGCCAGTTGTTTGGCGTTTTCATTGATCTGATTTTGAAAGCGAATGGCCATTGCCTTTAGTCGCTCATCACAATAAATAACAGGCAGTTTCCCCTTCAGCTTTTTAGCGATTAATTCCGCTTCAGATTGAATTGCTTTTTCACACCGATTGATATGCTCAATGGCATTTTCGGTTTCTTTCATAAAAGCGGCTCCAATCAGGTTGGTATGATAAAGAGCAAACAATAACGAAATCATCATATAACCAAGATTGCCGCGTGGGCTATTGGTTTCGCCCGGAATCTGAATCCAATACAGGTTATATTCTTTGGCCAGTTCCAATAATTTGCCGCCCGAGGTGATGCAAATAACATGAGCCCGCTTTAGCATGGCTTTTTGCACCGCAGCCAGTGTTTCTTCCGTATCGCCACTGTACGAACAGGCAATAAATAACGTATGCGGACTAACAAACTGCGGAATATTATATCCTTTACACACCGTTATCGGAATAGGAACCCGCCCAAATGTAAGCGACTCCACCAGGTTGGCACCAATACCCGATGCGCCCATACCCGTAATAAGAATGTTGCGAATGTCGCTACCGGGCCGAACCAGATCTACGGATTGACCGATTTTTAAGGCGTGGGCCAGTTGTCGTGTAAAACCTTCTATTAGTTTCTTCATTCCGGGTTTTGTAAATTCAGAAGTTCAAAGGTAGTAACATTTGCATGAGCGATAAAATTCAAAAAGGGAAGGAGGGCGAAGACCTGGCCGCTAAATTTTTGCAGCAACAAGGCTATGAAATTGTGGCGCGTAACTACCGTTATAAGCGTTCTGAAATTGATTTAATTGTGCGCAAAGGGGGATGGCTGGTGTTTGTAGAAGTAAAGATGCGGTCGAGCAACGCCTTTGGCTACCCCGAAGAGTTTGTTGATTACCAGAAAGCTAAAAATATTGTGTATGGTGCAGAGCAATATACGTTCGAAAACAAATATGAAGGCAATGTGCGGTATGATGTGGTGGCGATTACCATGCGCTACGATAAGCCCGAGATCAGGCATTTTGAAGACGCGTTTTATTGATTGATACGCTATTTCGAATAGATCTCTTTTCCTTTTTCATCCCATTCTTTGCGCACATAGGGTCGAACTCCTTTTTCGAAAGGTTCTTTGGGATAGGCGATAATGCGCTTGCGTTTTCCATTTGGATAGTTTTCGATCCAGTCATTTACACGTTCGCCCCAATGAAATTCGCCTTGCACGGCTACTTGCCCGTTTTCATGGAAGAAATAATAGTAGCCTTCTTTTTCACCGTACTCAATGGGGGTAATTTCTTTTAGTTTTTTTCTTTCGGTTGGATCGTAATACGTAACCAACGACTCCTTGGGCCAGCCCTTATAATATTTTTCTTTGTCCTCTACTAAATCCTGCCGGTCGTAGCGCATCCAGCGCCCGTGTTTGGTTCCTTTAAAGAAAATACCTTCTTCAATTACGTTTTCGCCCACCATTCTTTTGTATGGGCCATGTGCCAATACACCTTTCTTCACATCAAACGCGGTTATACTTGTTTTACGTAATTCCTTGCGGGTGAAATCGTACCAGTACACATCGCGCGCAAAGCCGGTGGGCTTATCTGGTTTTTTCAATACATAGAAAAGCTCTACGGTCATTTTATCGCCAAATCCTTTTCGTGTAAAAGCTTTTTTGGTTTTTATGCCATAATAAACTTTGCGCTTGGGCTTTTTCTTTTTGGTAGGAATTGGTTCTTCATTCTGATCCAGCTCCAGCAACGTAAAGGGTTTATCGGTATCAAAAGTAAACTGACCTTCCTGCACGGTAGGCTGTACCTGGGCCTGGGCTGTGCCAATAATAAATAATGCAAGTAAAAGGAGGCGCTGCATATTTTCTGATAACAAAACGAAGTTATGGAAAATATATTTTAATCGGGGGGGCAATCAACAGCAGGCCATTCTCAAAAGAATGGCCTGCTGTGCTTTGCATTGTTTACCCTACCATTTCCACACTACGCTTGATAAAATTAGTTAAATCGGCCCCGGTAAGCAGGTTTTGCGACAGCAAGGCTAAATCGTAAACCTGTTTGGCTAACCTGGTTTTCTGTTCTTCTGTTTCGGCTTTCAGAATTTTTTGAACTAATGCATGGTTGCCATTAACAGCCACATTGTAGCTGTCGGGCATGGCGCCCATAAAACCATACATGCCGCCACCACCACCGGTTTTTTGCATGTCTTTCATTCTGCGCATCCACTCACTCAGTGTAATGGTAACAGGCATATCTTCTGGCGAAAGCGATTCAATAGCCACAGTCATGTTGGTGTTATTAATGGCTGTTTCAAAAACTTTCTTCACCGTTTCTTCTTCTTCTTTCGTTAATACGCTTGCCACGTTTTCATCTTTGGCAATCAGTTTGTCGATGGTCTCACTATCCACCCGCTTTAGTTGGGTTTTTTCCAGTTTTTGTTCCAGGTGGTTAATGAAGTGGCTATCAATTATGCCATCCAGCACCAGCACATCGTAAGCCCGGTTTTTTGCAATCTCAATAAAGGCATGTTGCTTATCAGTATTGGTAGTGTACAGGTATACTACATTTTTGTCTTTATCGGTTTGATTGGGCTTTGTCTTTTCTTCGTATTCCTTAAAGGTAAAATACTTACCGTCTGTGTTTTTAAGAAGAGCAAATTCCTTAGCCTTTTCATAAAACTTCTCATCGCTGATAATGCCGTATTTTACAAACACACTAATGTCATCCCATTTTTTCTCAAACTCCGCGCGGTCTTTGATAAACATGTCCACCAGTTTATCGGCCACTTTTTTAGTTATGTGGGCACTGATTTTTTTTACGTTGGCATCGCTTTGTAAATAACTGCGCGAAACATTAAGGGGAATATCGGGCGAATCCAACACGCCATGCAGCAACATTAAAAAGTCGGGCACAACATCTTTAACTTCATCGGTAATAAATACCTGGCGCGAATAGAGTTGAATTTTGTTACGCTGAATTTCAAAATCATTTTTGATTTTGGGGAAGTAGAGCACCCCGGTTAAATTAAACGGATAATCTACATTGAGATGAATCCAGAACAGCGGGTCTTCGCTAAAAGGATAAAGTTCTTTATAAAACTTCAGGTAGTCTTCATCCTTTAGCTCCAGCGGAGCTTTTGTCCAGATGGGCGAAGTGTTGTTGATGATGCGATCGGAAGTAACTGTTTTATATTTCGGCTTGTTGTCTTTGTCCACGCCATCTTCCACGCTTTCTTCTTTTGTTCCGAATTTGATTTCTACCGGAAGAAACTTACAGTACTTTTCGAGGATGCCCTTCAGGCGATATTCATCTAAAAATTCTTCTGAGTCGGCATTGATGTGCAGCACTACATCGGTGCCCCGCGTTTTCTTATCGGTTGCGGTTAATTCAAATTCGGTAGAACCATCGCACACCCACCGGGCTGCTTCTGTGTTTTCCTTAAATGATTTTGAGATTACTTCAACTGTATCGGCCACCATAAAGGCCGAGTAAAAGCCCAGACCAAACTTGCCGATGATATCTTTCGCATCGGTTTTGTCTTTGAATTTTTCTACAAACTCGGTGGCTCCGGAAAAGGCAATCTGGTTGATGTATTTTTTTATCTCCTCGGCTGTCATGCCCAGGCCCTTATCGCTTACCGTAATGGTTTTATTTTTTTTGTCGAAGCTTACTTCAATTTTCACATCGCCCAGTTCGCCATTAAATTCTCCTAACGAAGCCAGTTTTTTTAATTTCTGGGTTGCATCTACCGCATTGCTTACCAACTCGCGCAAAAAGATTTCGTGGTCCGAATACAGGAATTTCTTGATAATGGGAAAGATGTTCTCGGTATGAATGGAAATGGTACCTTTTTCAGCAGTTGTCATAATTGTCAGGATTTTAACTATTTAACTTGTTTCAGTCGGCCTTCAAATCATAAGCCAGTTGGTTTATGTGTGCCATGATGACAGAAAAAAAGCCGGGGTTAACCGGCTCTATTCCTCTTCGCTTGTAATGGCGTTGTTTTTATTGCCTACTTCAATTTCTTCTCCGTCTCTGTTCAAAAAGTGAAACTCGGTAATGCCCAGCGAACTGTCTCGTACCAGGGTTAACCATTTTTTGTATTTGAAAAAGAACTTTACCCGCTTTGAAATAATGCCTTTGGTATAGTAGGCATATAAAAACGGGTGGAGGGCCAGCACCAGGTTGGTTTCATTCTGTTTAATGAACAGGTGATCCAGGTGTTGTTCAATCTGGTCGGTTATCAGAATGGTTGCCGCAATGCTACCGCTGCCATTACAGGTAGGGCAAACCTCTTTGGTAACAATGTTCATCTGCGGGCGCACACGCTCGCGGGTAATCTGCATCAGGCCAAACTTGGAAAGAGGTAGTACGGTGTGCTTGGCGCGATCCAGCTCCATGGCCTCCTTCATGGCATTATAGATTACACGCTTGTTATCGGCACTGCGCATATCTATAAAATCTACCACAATAATGCCGCCCATATCGCGCAGGCGCAACTGGCGCGCTACTTCTTTGGCGGCCTCAATATTTACCGATACCGCAGTGGTTTCCTGATTTTCTTCGCGGTTGGATTTATTGCCGCTGTTTACATCAATTACGTGTAGCGCTTCGGTGTGTTCAATAATCAGGTAGCCGCCTCCGCGCAAACTTACGGTTTGCCCAAAGGCCGACTTAATTTGTTTTTCGATTCCGTAATGCTCAAAAATTTTAGCCTTGCCGGAATAGAGTTTTACGATCTTCTCTTTTTCGGGGGCAATGTTGTGAATGTAGCCCTTTACTTCTTCAAAGATTTTTTTGTCGTCCACGTGCACATTGTCGAACGACTCGTTCAGTACATCGCGCAGTACCGAAGATGTTTTACTTAGCTCCCCGATCATTTTATCGCGCGGGTTGCCATCTACCAGGCGGGTTACACCTTCTTCCCAGGTTTTAACCAGGTTGCGCAGGTCTTTATCTAACTCAGCTACCTCTTTGCCCTCGGCTACGGTGCGAATAATTACGCCAAAGTTTTCGGGTTTGATAGACTGGATGAGGCGCTGCAGGCGCTTACGCTCTTCGCTGCTGGAAATGCGTTTGGAAACATTTACTCCGTTGCCGAAGGGTACCAACACGAGGTAGCGTCCGGCAATGGATAACTCGCACGAAAGTCGCGGGCCTTTGGTAGAAATTGGTTCTTTTACTACCTGTACCGGAATGAGCTGGCCTTTGGAAAGTTGCTGGCCAATTTTGCCATGCTTATCAATGTCTTTTTCAACATGAAACTTATCCAGCTTGCCCCCGGTAATCTTTTTAGATTTTACCAGTTTGGTGAATTTCTGAAGCGAATTAAATTTTGGGCCGAGGTCCAGGTAATGCAAAAACGCATCCTTTTCGTACCCGATATCAATAAACGCTGCATTAAGTCCTTGTACTACTTTTTTAACAGTACCCAGGTAAATATCACCAACTATAAACTTGTTGCTTCCTTCATCTTCATGAAATTCAACAAGCTGTTTGTCTTTAAGAAGGGCTATGCGACATCCGTTCTGAGTAGCACTGATTATAAGTTCGTTACTCAAAACTTTAAAATTTAGGCCTTATACCCCCTTTTTTTGGAGGGGGCTTTTAGGCGGGTTTTATTTCTTCTTATGTCTGTTTTTTCTCAAACGCTTCTTGCGCTTGTGAGTAGCCATTTTGTGTTTCTTTCTTTTCTTACCACTTGGCATAATGCTTTTGGTTTTTGTTCTGCAACTGCAGAACGGGGTTGAACAATTATTTATCTAAATCTTTCAGATACGAATCGGCTGTGGCTTGTACAGCCGGATCTTTATCCAATGTTTTTACTAATTCAAACTGCTGGCGCGCTTTTTCTTTATTGCCTTTATTTTGATAAGCGATACCCAGCAACAGGGCACCTTGTACATGATTGGGGTTAACAGTCTTTAATTCTTCCAGCCGCTCGATTGCCCGATCGTACTGCCTGGACTGTATAGCCAGCATACCTGTATTGAAAAGTGCAAATTCGTTTTTTGGATCCTGGGCCAGTACTTCGCGCAACAAGGCAACCCCCTGCGGAGGGTTGGATGTAAAGTAAGTCATGGCAATTTTTGTTTTGGCTTCCAGGTTTTTGGAATCTGCTTCCATTACCTTGCCTAACCAGGCGCGTGCCTTTTCTGCCAGTTCTTCTTGCCGTGCAGGTTCCATGGCAAAGGTATAGGCTTCGTAGTAGCTGTTGCCGGCTTTCAAAAAACTTTCCGTTGTGTTAAAGAACGTTGCTGCCTGCTCTGCGAACCACGCAGCGCTATCAAACTGACCTGCTTGCGTATATAGGGTTCTCAGAGAGTCGGCAAAGATAGCATTTTTTTGATTTGACGAATTTGATTGAAACTGGGCGCGGATGCCTTTGATGGTAGCCGATAGGGTAGCGGGTATTGCAGCGTGGCCAGCACCTTGTGCGGCTGCATCCGGGGCGGCTTCCTGTAACTGGCTTTCATTTTCAACTACCGATTTGGGCAACATAAAAATGAGCACCACCAGCAGGGCCGCTACAACAACTAAAATAATACGGGTCTTCAGCATGCAATCTTGCCTTCAGCCAATCCTTACCTTTGGTAAATCAACTATTTGGTTTCAGCCAGTTGTTTTACTTTCTCGCTGTTTTTAATCTTGTTGATGAAAATCTTGGCCGGCTTAAAGCTGGGGATATAATGCTCATCAATTACAATGGCTGTATTGCGGGAAATATTGCGGGCAATCTTCTTCTTTCGCTTTTTATTAATAAAACTGCCGAAGCCGCGCACATAAATATTGTGGCCGCCCGCCATGTTAGATTTTACAATGTTAAAAAATGCTTCTACGGTAGCAGATACATCGGCTTTGTCAATTCCGGTTTTTTCAGCGATTTGGTTGATTACGTCAGCTTTGGTCACGGCTTAAAAATGTTTTATATGAATTATAATTACTTGTACTTTCTAAAAATCAGGGCTGCAAATTTAACCGAGTTTCGGCAATCGCAAAATGAAATTATTGATTATCACCCACATGGAATCCGGATTTGCGACCGGCAGTCGAAACATTCGCTACGAAACCGCCTTTTAGGCACCTTATGCCCAAATGCGGATAGCTTTGTTCAACCGGGTTAACCTTAAAAATAAACGCCAGACGTAAAACAATTGATTTTTGCGCTTTCACGATATTTCAAAATTTTTTGAATGAGTAAATCAGTTTTTGCAAACCGGATTATTGACTGGTACGATCGAAACAAGCGCGATCTGCCCTGGCGCCATACCCGCGATCCCTATAAAATCTGGCTTTCGGAAATTATTTTACAACAAACACGCGTGGCACAAGGCCTGCCTTATTACCTCGCTTTTGTAAAACAATATCCATCGGTTAAAAAACTGGCGGCCGCCCCCCAGAATGAAGTGCTGCGGCTTTGGCAAGGATTGGGTTATTACGCGCGCGCGCGAAATCTGCATGCGTGCGCCAAAAAAGTGGTTGCCGATTTTCATGGAAAATTTCCGGGCTCATATAAGGAACTTCTGGCCTTGCCCGGTGTGGGTAGCTATACGGCTGCGGCAATTGCATCAATTGCTTTTAATGAGCCTGTGGCTGTAGTAGATGGTAATGTGTTTCGGGTGTTGGCCCGTGTTTTCGGAATAACAGAAAACATTGCATCAGTAAAAGGAAAAAAAAGTTTCTTTGAAAAGGCAAATGAGCTAATTCATAGTGGAACACCCGGCATTTTTAATCAGGCTGTAATGGAGTTTGGTGCGCTGCAGTGTACACCGGTAACCCCAGCCTGCACACATTGTACACTTGCGCGAATATGTGTGGCAAAGACTCAGAATTTGCAAACACAACTCCCCGTTAAACAAACACGATCCAGCGTAAGAGTGCGATATTTATATTATATCGTAATACGAAAAGGAAATAGCCTGTTTCTGCGATTGCGAAAATCAGGGGATATCTGGAACGGGTTGTATGATTTCTACTTGTTGGAGGAAAGCAGCTTGGTAACAGCACAGCAACTTTTTAAAAAATATAGTTTAAAAAATACCATTGTACGCGTAAGCAAAGAGTACAAGCATATTTTATCGCACCAGAAATTAGTGGTTCGGTTTATTGAGGCCAATCGAAGCATGATCGGGCAAAAGCAGGTTAAGGCGGCAGGCTTGCAACTATATTCTAAAAAACAAGTGGAGCAATTGCCAAAGCCGGTTTTAATTTTGAGGTACCTTCAGGACGAGGGTTATTTAGAATAATGGTTACTTTTGAAATTTATAACCAGGAATTAGCGTTCATCCTAATGTGGCCCATCGCATAAAACAAAACAAATAAATATATGTCAGGAGTAAACAAAGTAATTTTAGTAGGAAGGCTGGGTAAAGACCCAGAGGTAAGAAATCTTGAAAACGGAGCTACGGTTGCCAATTTTACCATGGCCACAAGCGAAACGTACAAGGATCGCAACACAGGTGAAAAAAAGGAAATAACCGAGTGGCACAATGTGGTGTTGTGGCGCGGCCTGGCCGATATTGCAGCCAAGTATTTGCACAAAGGAGACCAGGTTTATATTGAAGGCAAGTTGCGCACCCGCAGCTGGGAAAAAGAAGGTGTAACCCGTTACACTACCGAGATAATTGCGGATAATATGACTATGCTGGGTTCGCGCCAGGGCGGAGGAAGTTCGGGTGGCTCTGTGCCGGCATATAATCAACAGTCGGGCAGCGATGATTTTAAATCAACTGATAACGCTACGGACGATCTTCCATTCTAATGAAACGATTTATCCAGTGCCCCATGATGTTTTTATTGTGGGGCATATTTTTTCTATCGCTCTTTTTGGCTGGCTGCAAGGGAGATTATAAACCAAAACCAAAAGGCTATAACCGGCTGGTTTTACCGGCCGCAGAATATCAGCCCGCGCCCGATTCCTTACCATACCAGTTTGAATATTCCAAACATGCCCGTTTGTTGGATGACACTTCGTGGATCAGCGAACGCCATTGGATAGAAATTTACTACCCCGAAATAAAAGCCAATATTCACATCACATACAAAAGGCTAAACAGTAAAGAAGACCTGCTTAAAACATTGTTGAACGATGCCTACCGGCTTACCTCTAAACAGCAGATAAAAGCATACGCCATTGATGAAGTAAATGTTGTTACACCTTCGGGCAAAACAGCTGTAATTGCCGAGATATCCGGAGATGTGCCCAGCCAGTTTCAATTTACAATGACGGACTCAATCCGGAATTTCTTGCGTGGTGCCTTGTACTTCAATACAGCCGTACAAAACGATTCGCTGGCTCCGGCCATCGAGTTTATGAAAAAAGAAACGATGCATTTTATTAATACGCTGGAGTGGAAGAGTTCTCACTAATTACAATCGCGTAATTTGCGTATGCATTTGTTTTAATGAATGTGTTGAATTATCAATATTTGCTCCATTCTCTGGCAGGGTCAGATTGTCATTCCGCATTCTGTGCTTTAAAAGAATAGTATCTACTTTTGAGTAGTGTCAACCTTCTTCCATACATCGCTCGAATTTTTAAAAGGCGTGGGGCCGCAACGGGCTGCATTGCTGCAAAAGGAATTACACCTGTTTACGTTTGGCGACCTGATTCAGTATTATCCGTTTCGCCATGAAGACCGCACAAAATTTTATACGGTAAAAGAAGTTGCCCAGGCCCTTGATGAAATTTCAACCGGCATTCAGCTAAAAGGCACCATTACCGGGTTTCAGGCAATTGGAGCGGGTTATAAGAAGCGTTTGCGGGCAACCTTTAAAGATGAAACCGGAAGCATAGAACTGGTTTGGTTTCAACGCATCAATTGGGTGCTCGACAAGGTAAAGACGAACACACCTTGTATTATTTTTGGTAAGCCAAATCTGTTTGGTAATAAAATCTCAATTGCCCATCCCGAAATTGAAGCCATAACTACTGCGAATGAAAACCGTGGTTATTTACATCCGGTTTATGCAGTAACCGAAAAACTAAAAGCCCGCCATCTGGACAGCAAGTTCATCTCGAAATTGATGACAATGCTGTTGCCGTTAGCACAAAATCATATTCGCGAAACATTACCGGTTGCATTGCTAACGCAACACAACCTGGCGGATAAACGCACCGCGTTGCAAAACATTCACCTTCCGCAAAGCGAAACGTTGCTGAATCAAGCCCGGTACCGGTTAAAGTTTGAAGAACTCTTTTACATCCAGCTGCGGCTCATAAAAATGAAATTAGTGCGGCAGGATAAGTATAAGGGAATGGCTTTTGCCGATACCGCTATCCTTACCCGGTTTTACAAAGAACACTTACCCTTTGATTTAACGGAAGCTCAGAAGCGGGTAATTCGCGAAATCTATACCGACATGAAAAGCGGCAAGCAAATGAACCGGTTGTTGCAGGGCGATGTGGGTAGCGGTAAAACCATAGTAGCCTTTATTTGTATGTTGCTGGCGGTAGGCAGTGGTGCGCAAGCAACCTTAATGGCTCCCACCGAAATCCTGGCGCAACAGCATTATGCCAACCTAAAGAAGTATGCGGATAAAATGGATATTCCCATTGCATTGCTTACCGGGTCAATCAAGAAAAGTCAGCGCAGACCGATACATGAAGCATTGGAAGACGGTACCCTTAAAATTTTGGTAGGCACGCATGCGTTGCTGGAAGATGGCGTAAAGTTTAAACAATTGGGCCTTGCCATTATTGATGAACAACATCGTTTTGGAGTAGCACAACGATCTAAACTCTGGCAAAAGAATGCAACAGTATTTCCGCATGTGCTGGTGATGACGGCCACCCCCATTCCGCGCACATTGGCCATGACATTATATGGCGATCTTGAAATTTCAGTTATTGATGAATTGCCAAAAGGACGCAAGCCGATTAAAACCACACACCGGTACGATTCGCACCGCTTGCAGGTAAATGGTTTTATTCAATCGCAACTGAAGGAAGGCCGGCAGGTTTACATCGTGTATCCACTGATTGATGAATCGGAAAAACTTGATTTGAAACATTTGATGGATGGTTACGAAAGTATTAGCCGGGCTTTTCCTAATGTGCCCGTAAGCATTGTGCATGGCCAAATGAAACCCGAAGCAAAAGATTACGAAATGGCCCGCTTTGTAAAAGGCGAAACGAAAATAATGGTAGCCACCACCGTAATAGAAGTTGGGGTGGATGTACCGAATGCCTCGGTAATGATTATTGAAAGTGCCGAGCGGTTTGGGTTATCGCAGTTACATCAATTGCGGGGGCGTGTAGGTCGCGGGGCGGAGCAATCGTATTGTATTTTAATGACAGGCGATAAACTCAGTGCCGACTCGCGTGTGCGCATCGATACCATGGTTAAAACCAATAATGGGTTTGAAATTTCTGAAACCGATTTGAAACTGCGTGGCCCGGGCGATCTGATGGGAACACAACAAAGTGGCGCCCTTGATTTATTAATTGCGGATTTGGGAAAAGATGGGGAGATACTTAAGTCGGCCCGCCAAGCAGCAATTGAAATACTAAATGCCGATCCTGCCTTGGCTAAACCAGAAAACATGGCTGTTCGGCAACAGGTGGATTCATTGAAGCAATCGGTAGTTAACTGGAGTCGCATTAGCTAATCGTTCTTTTATTTCACATGCAATACTTTTAATTTTAAAGACCTGGAATATTCTATGC
>Ga0116144_10002810_pt1 | contig 18189 bp, 17 predicted proteins | sample AD_UKC035_MetaG_FD_89746 | JGI IMG/M metagenome (GOLD analysis project Ga0116144, IMG submission 89746) | Active sludge microbial communities of municipal wastewater-treating anaerobic digesters from USA - AD_UKC035_MetaG | ecosystem: Engineered > Bioreactor > Anaerobic > Digestate | place: USA...
GCGGCTGATGCACCGCTACTACTGGGCGGCCAAGGCGGTGACGCAGCTCAACGAGATCGTGCTGCTGAACATCGAGGAGCGCATCACCGGCACCGAGCGCGCGCCGATGCAGCCGATCAACGAACGCTTCCTCGACCGCGGCGGCATGCTCGAGGTCGCGCACGACCGGCTCTACGAGGAGGACCCGCACGCGATCCTCGAGACCTTCCTCGTCTTCCAGCAGACGCCGGGGCTGCGCGGCTTCTCGGCGCGCACGCTGCGCGCGCTCTACAACGCGCGCACGCTGATGGGCGCCTCCTTCCGGCGCGACCCGCGCAACCGCGAGCTCTTCATGCAGATCCTGCGCCAGCCGAGCGGGCAGACGCACGCGCTGCGGCAGATGAACGCGACCAGCGTGCTCGGGCGCTACCTGTGGGTGTTCCGCCGCATCGTCGGGCGCATGCAGCACGACCTCTTCCACGTCTACACGGTCGACCAGCACATCCTGATGGTGGTGCGCAACGTGCGCCGCTTCCTGATCCCCGAGCACGCGCACGAGTACCCGCTCTGCAGCCAGCTCGCCGCGGGCTTCGATGCGCCCTGGGTGCTGTACGTGGCGGCGCTCTTCCACGACGTCGCCAAGGGTCGGCGCGGAGACCACAGCGAGCTCGGCGCGCGCGAGGCGCGGCGCTTCTGCCGTGCACACGACATCCAGGGCGAGGACGCACGCCTGATCGAATTCCTCGTGCGCGAGCACCTGACGATGAGCCGCGTCGCGCAGAAGGAAGACCTCTACGACCCGGAGGTGATCGCGCGCTTTGCCGCCCTCGTCGGCGACGAGCGCACGCTCACCGCGCTGTACCTGCTGACGGTGGCCGACATCCGTGGCACCGGCCCGACGGTGTGGAACGCGTGGAAGGGCAAGCTGCTCGAGGATCTCTACCGGCTCGCGCTGCGCGCGCTCGGCGGCGCGCGACCGAACCTGCAGGCCGAGATCGAGGCGCGGCGCGCCGAGGCGCGGCAGCGCCTGGCCCGCATGGGTGGCGCGCCCGGCAGCGAGGAGGCGCTGTGGCAAACGCTGGACGTGGGCTACTTCGCGCGCCACGACGCCGACGAGCTGGCCTGGCACGCGCTCGAGCTGGCTGCGCATGTCGGTAGCCTTGATCCGGTCGTGCGCGCACGCGCCTCGGCCCACGGCCAGGGGCTGCAGATGCTGTTCTACGTGCGCGACCGGCCCGACCTCTTCGCGCGCATCTGCGGCTACTTCGACGCGGCCGGCTTCAGCATCCAGGACGCGCGCGTGCACACGACGAGCGACGGCTATGCGCTCGACACCTTCCAGGTCGTCGGCACCCGGCTGCACGAGGGCGACGATGGCGACGCGGACGAGGCCGCTCAACGCGCGCTGCGGGCGCGCATGCAGGCGCAGGCAATGCGCGCGCTCGCCGACGAGCGCCCGCTGCGTGAACCGGGGCGTGTGCGCGTCTCGCGCCGGATGCGCTCGTTCCCGGTCGCACCGAGCGTGACGCTTGCACCCGACGAGCGCGCGCAGCGCTGGCTGCTCACCGTGACCGCGAGCGACCGCACCGGGCTGCTCTACGCGATCGCGCGCGTGCTCGCGCGCCATCAGGTCAACCTGCAGACGGCGAAGGTGACGACGCTCGGCGAGCGCGTCGAGGATGTCTTCCTGGTCGACGGCGCGGCGCTGCAGCAGCCGCGCGTACAGCTGCAGATCGAGAGCGAGCTGCTCGACGCGATCGGCACCCCGACCTGAGCAGCGGACCTGCATACGAGCGCCCAAAAATGGCGATGAGCCCGAAGATCGTCGATGTCGAGCAGGCGCTCGCGCCCGGCGCCTTCGATGCGCTGATCGACGCGCGCTCGCCCGCCGAATACGCCGACGATCACCTGCCCGGCGCGCTGAACTGGCCGGTGCTCGACGACGAAGAGCGCGCGCGCGTGGGGACGGTCTACGTGCAGGAATCGCCGCTGGCGGCACGCAAGATCGGCGCCGCACTCGTCTGCCGCAACATCGCCGCACACCTGGACGCGCACCTGGCCGACAAGCCACGGCAGTGGCGCCCGCTCGTCTACTGCTGGCGTGGTGGCCAGCGTTCGGGAAGCCTGGCGCTGGTGCTCGCGCAGATCGGATTCCAGACCGCGCAACTGCGCGGCGGCTACAAGGCCTTCCGCGCGCACGTGCGCGAGGCGATCGGCCCGCTGGCCCAGGCGCTGGACTTGCGCGTGCTCTGCGGGCGCACCGGCAGCGGCAAGACGCGGCTGCTGCAGGCGCTGCGCGCAGCCGGTGCACAGGTGCTGGATCTGGAAGGCATGGCACAGCACCGCGGCTCGGTGCTCGGGGCGCTGCCCGGCCTGCCGCAGCCGACGCAGAAGCGCTTCGACACGCTCGTGTGGGACGCGCTGCGCCGGCTCGACCCGGCGCGTCCGGTCTTCGTCGAGAGCGAGAGCGCGAAGATCGGCCGCCTGTCGGTGCCGCCGCCGCTGCTGGCGCAGATGCACGCGCGCGGGCAGCCGCTGCGCGTGGCCACGGCCGACACCGCGCGCGTGGCGCTGCTGCTGGCCGACTACGAGGAAAGCACGCTCGCACCCGAGGCCCTGTGCGCGCTGCTCGAAGGCCTGCGCGCGCTGCGCGGCGGCGAGCGCGTCTCGCGCTGGCAGGCGCTCGCGCGGGCGCGGCAGTGGCCGCAGCTCGTCGCCGCGCTGCTGCAGGAGCACTACGATCCGCTCTACGAGCGCTCGATGCAGCGCAGCTACCCGGGCCTGTCCACGGCGCCGCAGCTGGTGATCGAGCAGGGCGACGAGGCCGAGTTCGCGGCCCTGGCAGCGCGGCTGGCCACAACCGATCCGACGCCTGCCTGACCCGGCATCCCGGCCTCGCCGCGAGATCCCCACCGCATCACTCCTCGAGCAAGCATGTTCGGTTACACGGAAGAACAGATCTCGGAGTTCGGCCTGACCTTCGGCGTCTCGGCCTTCATGCTCTTCATGGTCTTCATCATCTTCAAGCTCGCGCGCGACTCCAAGGCGGGGCGCTTCGGGACCTTCGTGCTCTTCCTCGCGCTGGGCTTCGGCATGCTCGGCTTCGTCGCCAAGGGGCTCATCAAGTACTTCCTCGGCGGGGTCGGCGAGTGAACCCTGCACCGGCGCCACGTCACAGCCTGCTCGAGGACGCGCAGGCGCTGGCCACGGGCACGCTCTTCGTCGCCGTGGCGCTCGTGCTCTTCCAGCAGGCCGGGATGATCACCGGCGGCGTCACCGGCATGGGCCTGGTGATCCACTACGCGACCGGCTGGCCCTTCGGACCCGTCTTCTTCATCCTCAACCTGCCCTTCTACGGCCTGGCCTGGCTGCGCATGGGCCCGCGCTTCACGATCAAGACCGTGCTTGCCGTCGCGCTGCTGGCGCTGCTGACCGAAGCGATGCCCGGCTGGCTGGTGCTCGGCGCCGTGAACCCGCTCTTCGCGGCGCTGGCCGGCGGCCTGATGGCCGGCGCCGGCTTCCTGATCCTCTTCCGGCACGAGTCCAGCCTGGGCGGCCTGAACGTGCTCGCGCTGTGGCTGCAGGAGCGGCGCGGATGGCGCGCGGGCAAGGTGCAGATGGCGATCGACGTGCTCATCCTGCTCGCGGCCACGCCCTGGGTCACGCCGCCGCGCCTGGCGCTGTCGGTGCTGGGCGCGCTGGCGCTGAATTTCGCGCTGGCGGTGAACCACAAGCCCGGGCGCTACGTCGCGGTGTAGGAATGCCGCGGGCGTGGTGCAATCGCGCCCTCATGAGCGAACGCAAGACCCTGGGCGTCAAGCATCCCGGCGCGGTACGCGACCCCGCGCGGCGCCCGGTGCGCGGGGGCCGGCGGCCGCATCCCTCGGCAGCGCGCGAGACGGCAGCGCGAGCGGCACCCGCTGCACCCGCTGTACCTGCCGCACCTGCCGCGACCGCTGCGCCCGCGGCAAGCGCCCCGCGCGACGACGCCCGGCCCGCGGAAGCCGGCCTGCCGCGCGTCTCCAGGCTGATGACCGAACGGGGCCTCGCCTCTCGCCGCGAGGCCGACGCCTGGATCGAAGCCGGCTGGGTAAGGGTCGACGGGCAGCTCGCGGTGCTCGGCCAGCGCGCCCGCATGGACGCGGTGATCGAGGTCGACGAACGCGCGCGAACGCAGCAGGCCCGCCTCGTGACGATCCTGCTGCACAAGCCCATCGGCTACGTCAGCGGGCAGGCCGAGGACGGCTACGCGCCGGCGGTCTCGCTGATCCGGCCCGAGAACCACTGGAGCGGCGACCGCTCGCGCCAGCGCTTCCACCCCGGCCAGCTCCGGGGCCTGGCGCCAGCGGGGCGGCTGGACATCGACTCCACCGGCCTGCTCGTGCTGACGCAGGACGGCCGCATCGCCCGGCTGCTGATCGGCAGCGAGACCCGCGTCGAGAAGGAGTACCTCGTCCGCGTCGCCTGGCGCGGGCGCGGCCGCATGCCCGACGAGCAGCTCGAGCGGCTGCGCCACGGGCTCGAGCTCGACGGCGTGAAGCTGCGGCCGGCGCGCGTGAGCTGGCAGAACGAGGACCAGCTTCGCTTCGTGCTGCGCGAAGGCCGTAAGCGGCAAGTCCGCCGCATGTGCGATCTTGTCGGGCTCGACGTGCTCGCGCTCAAGCGCGTGCGCATCGGCAGCGTCGTCCTCGGCGCGCTGCCCCCCGGTCAATGGCGATATCTGGATGAGCACGAGCGTTTCGTCTAGCCACGCGAGCGCACCGCCGCTCGGTCACGCGCGCGTGGCGCTGGCGCTCGCGCTGCTGCTGGGCCTGCAGCCGGTCACGACCGACCTCTACCTGCCGGCGCTGCCACAGCTCACGCGTGCGCTCGGCGCCTCGATGTCGATGGCGCAGCAGACGATGGCCGCACTGCTGCTGGCCTTCGGCGTCGCGCAACTCGGCTGGGGCCCGGTGGCCGACCGCATCGGCCGGCGGCCGGTGCTGCTGCTGGGGCTTGGCCTCTACACGCTCGCAAGCCTGGCCTGCGCGCTTGCGCCCAACGTCGAGCTGCTCGTGCTCGGGCGCTTCGTGCAGGGCGTGGGCATGGCGGCTGCGGTCGTCTGCGCGCGCGCGATCGTGCGCGACCTCTACGAACCGGTCGAGGGCGCGCGCGTGATGGCCTGGGGCATGACCGGTCTCGGCGTGCTCGCGATCACCAGCCCATCGCTCGGCGGGCTCGTCACCGCCTGGGGCGGCTGGCGCATGGCGCTGGCCGTCGTCGCGCTGATCGGCAGCCTGGTGCTGGCCTTCATCTTCTGGCGCTTCCCCGAGACGATTCCCGCGCGCCGGCGCGACGCGACGCAGCCGCGCGTGGTGCTCGCCAATCTGCGGCGCATCGCGGGGCACCACGTCTTCATCGCGTGGGCGCTGCTCACCAGCACCAGCTACGCCGGCCTGTTCACGATGCTGGCGAGCTCCTCCTTCGTCTACATGGACGTGCTGGGCGCGTCACCGGCGGTCTACGGCCTGCTGCTCGGCAGCAACTCGCTCGCCTACATCGTCGGCACCTTCGTCTGCAGGCGCTGGGTGCCGCGCTTCGGCCCGATCGGCTCGGTCCAGCGCGCCGCCTTCTTCACGCTGGCCGGCGGCGCGAGCATGGCCGCGCTGGCGGCACTCGGCGTGCACTCGATCTGGGCGATCGCGCTGCCGCAGGTGCTGTTCGCGATCGGCCACGGCGTGCACCAGCCGGTGAGCCAGGCCGCTGCCGTCGGCCCCTTCCCCGACCAGGCCGGCACGGCCTCGGCGCTTGCCGGCTTCCTGCTCGCGCTGATGGCCTTCATGATCGGGCTGTGGCTGGGCGTGGCGCTGGACGGCACGGTCCGCCCGCTGGCCTACGGCGTCGGCTTCTGGGCGGTGGTGATCAGCGCGGTCGCCTGGACGCTGGTGCGCAGCCTGGAGCGGAGATGAGTCTCGAGGCGGAAACGCCGAACCAAGCCTTGTCTCACCGCCCGTCATCACTGCGACACGAGCGCGCAGCCGGCAGCCCAGAGCCCCTCTGACTCAATGCGTGAGCCATGCTTGGGATCGTTTCGAATCAGGTGACTCCTGACTCGCTGCCGGACCGCCTTCCTTCGCAGACCTGTGTCGTATATACTTGTTTCAACGTTGATCGACGGAGCGACACGATGACGACGGCCGTGAAGGTTGAACAAACCGTTCAGGAGTGGGGCAACGGCCTGGGCGTGCGCATCACAGCACCTGTGGCCAAGGCCGCCCGGTTCGCACGCGGCCTGCCGGTGACAGTGGAGGTGGTGAAGGAAGGCATCCTCGTACGCCCGCTGGCCGGAAAGCCCAGGCTGACCCTGGCGCAGAAGCTGCGCGCCTTCGACCCTGCCGTGCACGGTGGCGAAGCCCTGGCCGACGGCCGCGTCGGGACGGAAGTGTTCTGATGGCGACCGGCGCCGCGTGGGTGCCCGACCGCCGGGACATGATCTGGATCGGCTTCAGCCCCCAACGCGGGCAGGAGATGCGTGACGAGCATCCGATGCTGGTGCTCTCCACCAAAGCCTTCAACCAGCGCACCGGCATCGTCATCGGCCTGCCGATGACGCACGCAGCGTCGAACGAGACCAACCCGTTCGCGGTGAAGTACGTGGGACCCCGGGGCGAAGCGGGCTACGTGCTCACCCATCAACCCAAATCGTTCGACTGGCGTGCCCGTGGTGCGCGCCCTCATCCCTGGAAGCAACTGCCGCTGCCCTTGTTCAACGAGGCCTGCGAAGGCCTGAATGCCATCATCAACATCGGCTGAGCGCGGCGCGGGGAGGCTGCAGGCGACGACACGATGACCGTCAAGGTTCGACCGTGAACCCGCCTCTGGGCCTGTGCCTCGCCGGCCCGACGGCGTCGGGCAAGACGCAGCTCGCGCTGGCGCTCGCACGCGACTTCGCAGCGCGTTGGCCGGTGGAGATCATCAGCGTCGATTCGGCGCTCGTCTACCGCGGGATGGACATCGGCACCGCCAAGCCGAGCGCCGCCGAGCGCGCGCAGGTGCCGCACCACCTGATCGACATCCTCGATCCGACCGAGTCCTATTCGGCGGCGCGTTTCGCCGCCGACGCCCGGCGCCTGGCCGGCGAGATCCGCGCGCGCGGGCACCTGCCGCTGCTGGTCGGCGGCACGATGCTGTACTTCAAGGCCCTGCGCGAGGGCCTGGACGAGATCCCCTCGGCCGACGCCGCGCTGCGGCAATCGATCGACGAGCGTGCGCGGCGCGAGGGCTGGCCGGCACTGCACGCGGAGCTTGCACGCGTCGACCCGAGGACCGCAGCGCGGCTCGCGCCCCACGACGCGCAGCGCATCCAGCGCGCGCTCGAGGTCTACGCCGCAAGCGGACGCCCGCTCTCGGACTGGCAGGGGCAGGCGCGCAGGACCGATGCCGCGGCCTGGCCGATGCTCTCGCTCGAGCCCGTCTCGCGCGCCTGGCTACACGCGCGCATCGCCGAGCGCTTCGCCGCGATGCTCGACGCCGGCCTGCTCGAGGAAGTGCAACGGCTGCGCGCGCGCGGCGACCTGCACGCGGGCCTGCCGTCGATGCGCTGCGTCGGCTACCGCCAGGCCTGGGCCGCGCTCGACGCCGCCGACACGAGCGGGCTGCTCGCACGCGGGGTCGCAGCCACGCGTCAGCTCGCCAAGCGCCAGCTCACCTGGCTGCGCGGCATGGCACGTCACGTCGTTGCCTGCGATGCGCCCGATGCGATCGAGCAGGGCCTGGCGACCGCGCGGCGCCTGGCCCCATCCTGAGGCCTGTCGACGAATCCGATGCTGCAGGTCGAAGCGCTTGGCAAGCATTACGGCGAAGTCGTGGTCTTTCGCGACGTGACGCTGCGCGTTGCAGCCGGCGAATTCGTGGCACTGGTCGGCGAGTCCGGCGTCGGCAAGTCGACGCTGCTGAACTGCATCGCCGGCCTGGATGACGCCGATGCCGGGCGCATCGTCGTCGACGGCGTCGACCTCGGCCAGGCCGACGAGAATGCCCGCGCGCGGCTGCGCCGGCGGCAGCTGGGCTTCGTCTTCCAGGCCTTTCACGTGCTGCCGCACCTGAGCGTGGCGGAGAACGTCGCACTGCCGCTGCTGCTGCAGGGCCGCCCCGACGCGGCGCGCGTCGAGGCGATGCTCGACGCCGTCGGACTCGCGGGCCTCGGTCGACGGGCACCGGCGCAGCTCTCGGGCGGGCAGCTGCAGCGCGTGGCGATCGCGCGCGCCTGCGTGCATCGCCCGCGGCTGATCCTGGCCGACGAGCCCACCGGCAACCTCGACCCGGTGACCGCGGCGCGCGTGCTCGCGCTGCTGCACGAGCAGGTGCGAGAGGCCGGCGCCGCCTGCCTGCTCGTGACCCACTCGGAGGCCGCGACGGCCCGCGCCGACCGCGTGCTGCGGCTCACACCGCGCGGCGTCGAGCTCTGTGCTTCCCGATGAATTCGCGCGCAGTCGCCGCAGCCGCCCCGGGGCAGGGTGAATCGAGCCTGCTGCAACTGCTGCCGCTGCTGTGGCGGCAGTGGCAGCACCATCCCTGGCGGCACGCGCTGCTGGTGCTTGCGGTGATGCTCGGCGTGGCGCTCGCGTACTCGGTGCAGCTGATCAACGACTCGGCCCTCTCCGAATTCGACGCGGCGGCGCGCGCGGCCGAAGGCGAGCCCGACTTCAGCCTGCGTGCGCGCAGCGGCGCGCTCGACGAGGCGCTGCTCGATCGGCTGCGACTACAGCCCGGCGTGCGCCAGGCCAGCCCCGTGGTCGAAGCCGAGACCTACGCGCAGGCGCAGGCGCACATGGACGCAGGCCACACGGCGGGCACGGCCGCTGCCGCCGCGCGGGTGCCGGTACGAGTCCTGGGCGTGGACGCACTGGCCCTTTCCGAAGTCGCGCTGCAACTGATGCCCAGACCCGCCGCGGACGAAGGACGACTGGCCGTGCTCGATCCAGGCGCTGCCTTCGTCAGCGCCGCGGCACGCCAGCGCCTGGCCCTGGCCGACGGCGATGCGATCGCGCTGCAGCACGGCAGCGGCTGGCAACGGCTGCGCGTCGCCGGCTCGGTGGCTGCCGGCGGTGGTCCGCTCGTCGTCATCGACGTCGCCGCGGCGCAGCAGCTCTTCGGCCTTCCGGGGCGGCTCTCGCGCATCGATGTCCGGCTGCAGCCGGGGCAGGACGCGCAGGCGCTGCTGCAGGCGCTCGCCTTGCCTGCGGACGTCCGCGCCAGCACCGGCGCGCAGGCGTCGCAGCGGCTGGCCACGCTCTCGCGCGCCTATCGCATCAACCTCGCGGTGCTCGCGCTCGTGGCCTTGTTCGTCGGCGGCTTCCTCGTGTTCTCGGTCGTCTCGCTCTCGGTCGCGCAGCGCACGCCGGCGCTGGCGCTGCTCGGGGTGCTCGGGCTCACCGCGCGCAGGCGCCGGCAGCTCGTGCTCGTCGAGAGCACGCTGCTGGGCCTGATCGGCAGCGCGCTCGGGCTGCTGCTCGGCGCTGCGCTTGCGGCGCTGATGCTGCGCGTGCTCGGCGGCGACCTGGGTGGCGGCTTCTTCGCTGGCGTCACGGCTCCGCCGCTGGCGCTGCGCTCCGGGCCGGTGGGCGTCTACGCGCTGCTTGGCGTCGCGACGGCGATCGCCGGGGCCTGGCTGCCCGCTCGCCGCGCCGAGCGACTCGTTCCGGCGCAGGCGCTCAAGGGCATGGGACTCGAAGGCGACCCGGGCAACGACGCCGCCGAGCGCAGCGCACGCCAGACACGTGCGCTGGGTCTGTTGCTGCTCGCGGCCAGCGGCGGCCTTGCGCTGCTGCCGCCGCTGGCGGGTGTGCCGCTGGCGGCCTATGCGTCGGTGGCGGCGCTGTTGCTGGCGGGCGTCGCGCTGGTGCCCACGGTCGTCGCGCTTCTGCTGCATTCGCGCGGCGATCCGCAGCAGGCCCTGGTGCTGCTCGCGCGGCGGCGGGCGCAGCACCAGCGCGCGACGGCGAGCGCGACGGTCGCGACCGTCGTCACCAGCCTGGCGCTGGCGGTGGCGCTGACGGTGATGGTCGCGAGCTTTCGCGCCAGCGTGACGAGCTGGCTCGATGCGGTGCTGCCGGCAGACCTCTATGGCCGCATCGCCAGCAGCGCGGCTGCCGATCAAGCGTGGTTCGGCGCCGCGCTGCCCGCAGCCGCCGCACGGCTTGCCGGCGTGCAGCGCGTGCAGGCGCAGCGCGTGCGGCTGATCTCGCTGGCACCGGCGCCGCCCGCGGTCACGCTGCTGGCGCGGCCGCTGCCGGATCCGGAGCACAGTCTCCCGCTGGTCTCGCCGGTCGCGCCCGCGCGCGATGGCGAACCGGGCGCCTGGATCAGCGAAGCGGTGGCCACGCTCTACGGCGCGGCACCCGGGGGCACGCTGCGGCTCCCGATCAGCGAACCCGCGCTGCGTGTGCGGGTGCGCGGCGTCTATCGCGACTACGCCCGCCAGGCCGGCAGCATCACGATCGACGCCGGCGACTACCGGCGCGCCAGCGGCGACGAGCGCCTGAACGAACTGGCGATCTGGCTGGAACCGAAGGCCGACGCGGCCGCGGTGCTCGCGGACTTGCGCGCAAGCCGGCCCGAAGCGGCGCTGCTCGACTTCGCGACCACCGCCGAGCTGCGCGCGACCTCGCTGCGCATCTTCGACCGCAGCTTCGCAGTGACCAGCTACCTGCAGGCGGTGGCGATCCTGATCGGCCTCGTCGGCATCGCCACCAGCCTCTCGGCGCAGGTGCTGGCAAGACGCAAGGAGTTCGGGCTGCTCGCACACCTGGGGCTTGGGCGGGCCGAAGTGCTCGCGATCGTCGCCGGCGAGACCGCGCTCTGGCTCCTCGCCGGCACCGCGATCGGCCTCGTGCTCGGGCTTGCGATCGGTGCGATCCTCGTCTACGTCGTCAACCCGCAGAGCTTTCACTGGACGATGGAGATGACGCTGCCCGCGGCACGACTGGCGCTGCTGTGTGCAGCCGTGCTCGTCACCGGGGCCGCCGCCGCGGCCTGGTCGGCACGTCATGCCCTCTCGCGCGCGGCGGTGCTCGCGGTGAAGGAGGATTGGTGATCGGCGTCCGACCCCACGAGCGACCGCACGCCCTGTCCAGCGCGTCGCGAAGGCGCTTGCTGCTTGCGCTGGCGGCTGGCCTTGGCGCGGATGGCGTCGGGAGCACCACGGCGGACGAGGTGCGCCGCGGCCGGCTGCTGCAGTTCCCGCGCGATCATGGCGCGCATCCGGGAAGCCGCACCGAGTGGTGGTACGTCACCGCGTGGCTGGGAGCCGCGCAGGCGCCGAGCCACGGGCTGCAGCTCACCTTCTTCCGTCACCGGACCGGGCTGGCCGACAGCCTGCCGGGGCGGCTCGCGCCGCGGCAACTGCTGTTCGCGCACGCAGCGCTCACCGAGCTCGGTCCGCCGGGCAAGGGCAGGCACCGCCACGCCGAGCGCATCGTGCGCTGGAACGGCGAGATCGCCGGAGCCGCCACGCCGCAGGCCGCCGGCGCGATGTCGCAGGACGCGCAGGTGTGGATCGGCGACTGGCAACTGCAGCGGCAGGGGGAGCGCTGGCAGATGCAGGCACGCGAGGCGGCCGCGAACCCGCCCTGGGCGCTGCGCCTGGAGCTCCAGGCCACGCAGCCGCCGCTGCTGCAGGGCGACCGCGGCTTCTCGCGCAAGGGGCCGATGGAGACGCACGCCAGCCACTACTACAGCCTGCCGCAGCTGGCGGTGCAGGCCACGCTCGAACTGGGCGGGCGCCGCGTCGAGACGGGCGGGCGCGCCTGGCTGGACCATGAGTGGAGCCAGGCGCTGCTGGTCCCCGAGGCCGTGGGCTGGGACTGGATCGGCATCAATCTGTTCGACGGCCGTGCCCTCACCGCCTTCCAGCTGCGGCGCGCCGACGGTCATGCGCTCTGGACCGGGGGCAGCCTGCGCGACAACGGTGCCGACGCCACGCGGATCTTCGCCCCCCGGGACCTGCAGTGGAGCCCCGAGCGCCACTGGCACAGCGCGGCCACGGGCGCCGACTACCCGACTTCCTGGCGCATCGTCAGTCCGGCCGGCACGCTGCGCGTGCGCGCGCTGCTCGACGCGCAGGAGCTCGGCGCGCGTCGCAGCACCGGCACGATCTACTGGGAGGGTCTGTCCGAACTGCTGGACGAAGGCGGCCGGCGCATCGGTCTGGGCTACCTCGAGATGACCGGCTACGCCGGCCGGATGGAGCTGTAGCTGCGCAGCTGCAGCGCCTCAGGGGCCGGCGGCCTGGTTGTCGCCGACCGAAGGGCCTCGCCAGTCCTGCGGCAGGCGGCGGCGATCGACCGGCGCGGCACGCACGCAGTTGCCACCCGCCTGCCGCGCCAGGCCGAGCGCTGCCTCGGCGTCCTCGATCACCGCCTGCAGGCTCAAGTGTGCCGGCCGCATCAAGGCCACGCCGATACTGACGGTGGCGCACAGCCGCTGGTCGCGGCAGACGATCTCGAGCTGCTCGATGCGCTCGCGGATGCGCTCGGCCACGTCGAGCACGCCCAGCGCGTCGGCATGCGCACAGAAGACGGCAATCTGCGCGTTGCCGAAGCGTGCCAGCGCGTCGGCGCCGCGCAGCGTCGCCTGGATGCTTGTGGCGACCTCGCGCAGGATCAGCTCGGCTGCTGCGCGCTCCTGCTCATGGACGAAGCGGCGGATGCGATCGACGTCGACCAGCAGCAGTGCCGCGCCGATGCCGTAGCGGCGCGAGCGTGCGAACTCGCGCTCGGCCAGCGCCAGGAAAGCGTCGCGCCCCGAGACGCCGGTCAGGGGATCGAGCGCGCTGGCCGCCAGCGCGACGGCGCGCGCGCACTCCAGCTCGCGGGCGCCCTTCAGCAGCAGCACCGCCGGCAGCACACTGGCGGCGAGCGTCCCGGCGACGAGCGCCAGCATCGGTGAATATCCAAATTCCTCGCCGAGCTGCAGCAGGAGCCAGCCCAGACTGCTGCCGGCCAGCGCCGACACGATCACCACCAGCAGGGCCAGCCGCGGCGTCAGCGGCCACAGCCGCGCCAGCCATGGCGACGCGCGCGCCACCTGGCGCGCGGAAGACGGCCGCTGGGTCGGCTCGGGCGGGCACGACATGAGAATGCTGCGGGGGAGAAGATGCCGAGTACGCGATCGCCGCGACCCGACGGCGCTATTCGACCACATTCCCACACCTCCTGGATAGCGCCACGAACGCGGGGGTTGCAAGGCGCCGCCGCGGATGCGAAATGGAACCGCAAAGCGTCACCGCGGGCAAGCGCGACAAGCCGCGGCAGGCGAACCGCGCGGCTGCCTACACTCGGCGCATGAATGCCCCTGTCCTGACGGCCGCGCCGGCGCGCGAATCCGACCGCCACAGCGAGAAGCGCCCGGTCCGCGCCCTTTCCGGGCTGCTGCCTTTCGTGCGTCCGTACCGCGGCCGCATCGCGATCGCCGGCCTGTTCCTGGTGCTAGCCGCGCTCACGACCCTGGCCTTCCCGGTCGCCCTCAAGGCCTTGATCGACCACGGACTGGTGGCGCCGGATGCCGGGTCGCGGGTGATGGCGCTGCGCGGCTACTTCCTCGCACTCTTTGCCGTCGGCGCCGCGCTCGGGATCTTCTCGGCGCTGCGTTTCTACGCCGTGACCTGGCTTGGCGAGCGCATCACCGCCGACCTGCGCAACGCGGTCTACCGCCACGTGATCGGCCAGAGCCCCGAGTTCTTCGAAGTCACTCGCACCGGCGAAGTGCTCTCGCGCCTGACGACCGACACCACGCTCGTGCAGACGGTGGTCGGCAGCAGTCTGAGCATGGGGCTGCGCAACACGGTGATGGGCGTGGGCGCGCTGATCGCGCTCATCGTCACCAACCCCTACGTGATGACGCAGGTGCTCGGGATCCTGGTGCTCGTGGTGCTGCCGAGCCTGTACTTCGGCCGGCGTGTGCGCAAGCTCAGCCGCGCGAGCCAGGACCGCGTCGCCGACAGCAGCGCGATCGCCGCCGAGGTGCTTTCGGCGATCCCGGTGGTGCAAGGCTTCGTGCAGGAGAAGCGCGAGGCGGCACGCTTCGACGCGGCAACCGAGTCGGCCTTCGAGACCGCGCGCCGGCGCACCACGGTGCGTGCGGTGCTCGTGGCCTTCATCATCAGCGCCACCTTCGGTGCGCTGCTCTGGGGCCTGTACCAGGGCACGCAGGCGGTGCTGCGCGGCGACATCACCGCCGGCCACCTGGGGCAGACGGTGGTCTTCGTGATCATCCTCGTGAGCTCGGTCGCGGTGCTCTCGGAGGTCTACGGCGACCTGCTGCGCGCCGCCGGCGCGACCGAACGGCTGATGGAGCTGCTGGCTGCACAGAGCCCGGTGACCGACCCGACCAGGCCGCGCGCGCTGCCAGCCACGCATCGGGGATCGGCCGCGGCGCTGCGCGGCGTGAGTTTTCGCTACCCGTCGCGGCCGCAGACCGCTGCCCTTTCGGATTTCACGCTCGAGCTGCGCCCCGGCGAGACGGTAGCACTCGTCGGCCCGAGCGGTGCCGGCAAGAGCACCGTGCTGCAACTGCTGCTGCGCTTCTACGACACCGAGCGGGGCGTCGTCGAGATCGACGGCGTGCCGGTGCGCGAGGCCTCGCTGGCCGAGCTGCGCTCGCGCATCGGCATCGTGCCGCAGGACAGCACGATCTTCTCCACCAGCGCGCTCGAGAACATCCGCTACGGACGCCCCGACGCGAGCGACGAGGAGGTGTACGCCGCGGCCCGCGCCGCGTTTGCCGACGACTTCATCCGGGCGCTGCCCGAAGGCTACGAGACCTATCTCGGCGAGCGCGGCGTGCGCCTGTCCGGCGGTCAGCGCCAGCGCATCGCGATCGCACGCGCGATGCTGAAGAACCCGCCGCTGCTGCTGCTGGACGAGGCCACGAGCGCGCTCGACGCCGAGAGCGAACGCATGGTGCAGGCGGCGCTGGAGGCAGCGATGAAGGACCGCACGACGCTCGTCATCGCCCACCGGCTGGCGACCGTGCTGCGCGCCGACCGCATCGTCGTGATGGAGGCCGGCCAGATCGTCGACCAGGGCACGCACGCCGAGCTGGTCGCGCGTGGCGGGCTTTATGCGCGGCTGGCGGCGATGCAGTTCGCGCAGGAATAATCGGCACATCCGCCATCGCTGCAGCCCGGACGCGAGCTGCGCTTGGCGGTGACACCATCGAAGCACGAAGCGCATGCGCCCGACAGGGTCGCGCGCCACCCTCCCCCGGATCCCCCTGACGTGAACCCTCCCGCCCAACGCCCCGTACGTCACCAGTACGAGGACCTGATGCGCCATGTCTTCGAGCATGGCGTCGCGAAGAGCGACCGCACCGGCACCGGCACGAAGAGCATCTTCGGGCATCAGATGCGCTTCGACCTGCGCGAGGGCTTCCCGCTCGTGACGACGAAGAAGGTGTTCGTCAAGGCGGTGATCGTCGAGCTGCTGTGGTTCCTGCAGGGCGGACGCAACGTGAAGTGGCTGCAGGAGCGCGGCTGCACGATCTGGGACGAGTGGGCCGGGCCTGACGGCGATCTGGGGCCGATCTACGGCGTGCAGTGGCGCAGCTGGCCCACGCCCGAGGGCGACCACATCGATCAGATCGCGCAGGTGGTGCAGCAGCTTCGCACCGATCCGGACAGCCGCCGCATCGTCGTCAGCGCCTGGAACGTCGCTGACCTGCCGAAGATGGCGTTGATGCCCTGCCACGCCTTCTTCCAGTTCCACGTCGCCGAGGGCCGGCTGAGCTGCCAGCTCTACCAGCGCAGCGCCGACATCTTCCTCGGCGTGCCGTTCAACATCGCCAGCTACGCGCTGCTCACGCACATGCTGGCACAGCAATGCGAACTCGAGCCCGGCGAATTCATCTGGACCGGCGGCGACTGCCACATCTACACCAATCACCAGGAACAGGTGCGCACGCAGTTGGCGCGGCAGCCCTACCCCTACCCGGTGCTGCGCATCCGGCGTCGCCCAGCTTCGATTTTCGATTACGAGCTCGAGGACTTCGAGTTCCTCGACTACCAGCACCACCCGGCAATCAAGGCGCCGGTCGCGGTGTGAGGGGCGCGCGATGACCGACCTGGTGCTGCTCGCGGCTGTGGCGCGCAATGGCGTGATCGGCCGTGCGCAAGGCATGCCGTGGCACCTGCCGGAGGACCTGCGCCGCTTCCGCGAGCGCACGATGGACGCACCCGTGCTCATGGGTCGCGCGACCTGGGACTCGCTGCCGCCGCGCTTTCGCCCGCTGCCCGGACGCAGGAATCTCGTGCTCTCGCATCAGGACGGCTGGCACGCGGATGGCGCCGAGCGCGTCGCGACGATCGACGAAGCGCTCGCCCTCGTGGCCGGCGCGGCGCAGCTCTTCGTCATCGGTGGCGCCCAGGTTTACGCACTGACGCTGCCGCGGGCGCAGGAGCTGTGGTTGACCGAGATCGATCGAGACTTCGAGGGCGACGCCTTCTTCCCCGCTTGGCCGCAGGAGGATTTCGAGGAAGTCGAGCGCGAGTCGCGGCACGCCGCACCGCCCAACGACTTCGACTTCGCTTTCGTCACCTACCGGCGGCGCCCGCCCCGGCCCTGAGCGCGCACGATGGTTTCGACGCTGAAACTCGCGACCTGGAACGTCAACTCGCTGTCGGTCCGGCTGCCGCAGGTGCTGGACTGGCTCGCCGCACAGTCCCCCGACGTGCTGGCGCTGCAGGAGACCAAGCTCACCGACGACCGCTTCCCGTTCGATGCGCTCGCCGAAGCCGGCTGGCAGGCGCAATGCTTCGGCCAGAAGACCTACAACGGCGTCGCGCTGCTCAGCCGCGAGCCGGCGCGGGAAACGCAGCGCAACATCCCGGGATTCGACGATGAGCAGGCGCGCGTGATCGCGGCCAGCGTCGGGGACCTGCGCGTGATCGGCGCCTACTTCCCGAACGGGCAGGAACCGGGCAGCGACAAGTTCGCATACAAGATGCGATGGCAGGACGCGCTGCGCGAATGGGTCCGCGCCGAACTCGCCGTTCATCCGGCGCTCGTGCTGCTGGGCGACTTCAACGTCGCACCCGAGGACCGCGACGTGCACGACCCGGTCGCCTGGGCCGGCCAGATCCACTGCACGCCCGAGGAGCGCGCGCAATTCCAGGCGCTGCTCGCGCTCGGCCTGCACGACGCCTTCCGCCTCTTCGACCAACCACCACGGAGCTGGAGCTGGTGGGACTACCGCAACCTCGCCTTCCGCAGGAACCAGGGCCTGCGCATCGACCACATCCTGGTCAGCGATGCGCTGCGCGCGCGCGTGCGCGCGTGCACGATCGACAAGGCCCCGCGTCGCAATCCGCGTCCGAGCGATCACGCGCCGGTGATCGTCGAGATCGAGGCCGGCTGAGGGCCGGCTTGGCGCGCGCTCAGGGGGCCGGTAGTTTCGCGAGCTCGCGCTTGAGCGCGGCGATGTCGGCCTCCTTGCGCGCGATCGCCGCCTTCATCTCGGCGACGCGGTCGAGATAGCGCTGGTAGTTGCGCTCATCGCCGCGCCGCTCGGGTTCGCCATTGTTGTACTCCTTCTGCAGCGCGGCGAGCTTGTCCTCCTCGCGCCGGAGTTCGTCCTGCAGGATACGCCGTGCGTCGCTGTCACGCTGGCGCTGCGTCGCCGGATCGACCTTCGCGGTGGCGGACGCCGGGCGCGACGACTCCGGCGTCGCCTCGCTCGGCGCCGTCCTCGGCTTGGGCGCCTGGATGATCGTGATCGGCGTGCCCTCGATCGTCCTGCAGCCGCGCTCGGCAGCCTCCTTGGGCGAAATCGCGTCCGTATAGAGCACGGGCGGACCCGGGCAGCGATAGACCTGCGTTCCCGCAGCGCCCGACTGCGCGCTCGCCGGCGCGGCCACCGCCAAGGGCAGCAGCGCCAGCATCGTCGTGACCACGACATGCAAGTTCATCGACTCACCTCCGCCGCATACGGATCTGGACACAGCGCGTTGGTTCCGGAGACGGCATCGATTGCCGCGCCGTATTGTCGCCCAGAGCGGCTGCGCCTTCGTCCGGATCTGCAGGCATGAACGCGCGCGATTCTCCCGTCGCTCCAAACGGACCGCGCAAACTGACCGCCCCAAAACCCAGAAGGGCCCGTATCGTGTGGATACGGGCCCTTTTGGGTTTGGTGTAAATAGCCTGACGATGTCCTACTTTCACACGGGGATCCGCACTA
>Ga0116144_10002811_pt1 | contig 18188 bp, 11 predicted proteins | sample AD_UKC035_MetaG_FD_89746 | JGI IMG/M metagenome (GOLD analysis project Ga0116144, IMG submission 89746) | Active sludge microbial communities of municipal wastewater-treating anaerobic digesters from USA - AD_UKC035_MetaG | ecosystem: Engineered > Bioreactor > Anaerobic > Digestate | place: USA...
AAGCTCATCAGCCAGTGGGAAAACAAAATCGGCTGCGCGGGTTGGAGATGGGTGTAGCCGGGCATGATGACGTCCAGGTGCGCCTCGGCCTTGTCCACGATGGCGCGCTGCACGCCTTTCAGGTGCTCGCGTGATACAGGAATCCGCGCCAGCAGGTACAGCCGCATGTCCGTCGCCACCTGGTCGTTGCGGCTGCGGCCCGTGTGCAGTTTGCCCGCCGCCTCGCCGATCAATTCACCCAACCGGCGCTCGACGGCAGTGTGGATGTCCTCATCGGACGGCAAAAACGCGAAGGTTCCGGCGTCGAATTCGGCCAGCACCGCATTGAGACCATCCACCAGCGCCCGCGTCTCCTCCGCCGTGAGAATGCCGACCTTCTCCAGCGCGTGCGCGTAGGCGATACTGCCCTGGATGTCCGCCGCGTACATCCGTTGATCAAAGCGGATGGAGGCGTTGAAACGCTCCAGCAACTCGTCCATTTCCTTCGCAAAACGTCCACCCCAAAGTTTACTCATCCCCGTCTCCTTTTCTGATTATTTCTGCCATCGGTTCAAATCCGCAATGGCGCGCGCGATCTTTTCCTGTCGCGGCTGATCTGTGACCCGCTGGCGCGCCGCTTGCAAATAGGGTAACGCTTCCCTACGCCCCACCAGGTGCAAGACCCGAAGCACATCCCGCATAAAGAGCGTATCTGCCGTGTCCAGTAAGGCCGCGAGTGCCTCAAGCACAGCGGGGGGCGCCAGCGTCTGTTGTTCCTGATAAAATCGCTGCAAAGCCAGTAATAACTTCTGCCGGACATGGTAATGTGGATGGGTGAGATGCGTCAGCAAGGCTTCCACCACCCCCGGCCCCCGCACGGCGATCAAGAGGTCGGGGATCCGCCGCGCATCAAAGGCCTGGGGCGACGCACACTGCGGGTAAACGCGGGTGATGATGAACTCCACCGCAGCCGCGCCAGCGGCGCAATCCACATACGCGGCAGCCACCGCCAGGCGCGTTTGATCATTGGCGCAGTAGGGCAGCAGGTCTTCCAAAATCGCCGGCGCAGCGGGGAAGCCGGAGCGGCCCAAAAGCCGCGCCAGGTTGCCGGGGGGGATTTCCGGCACACGACATTGCGCTTGTTTAATAAAGTCGCGCCGCAGAATGTCTAACACGCGCGCATCGCCCAGCATACACAATAACGGGACATAGACGCGATAACTTTCCCAATGCGCATAAGCTAACGCTTCCAGCAAAGCCGCGGTCAGCGGCGATTGGTAACGCGCGCGCCAGGCGGGATCGGCGCAGTGGGCTGTGACCGTAGCGGTGAGCGCCTGAAGGAGTCCGGTAATGGCCTGGTCGCTACGCTCAAGGCCGGCCTGCAGCAAGGCCAGGGGATCCAACTCACAAGCGAGCGTCTGTAAGGCGCGCAAAGCGTCGGCGGCGGTCTCGACCAGGGGCGCAGAGGACAACAGGCGCGTCAACGCCTGGTTGATGGCGGCGCTACAGTAAGCGCGCACCAACGCGGCATCTTGCGCCCGGTGCGTTTCCAAGGCTTGCTGCTGCCACGTGCGCTGCTCGGCCAGCACCGTATGGCGCGCGCGATCCATAGCGCCAGCATATTGCGAGGCCAGCGGTGAATAACTGGCCGGTCCATGGGGGGGCATATTCCCGTAGTATTGCAAAAATTGTACCGGCGCGGTCGCCAACGCGGCCAGCGCGGCGGCTTCGGTGGGACACCGCGCCGCAAAATCGGCCGCGCGACAGGCATAACGCGCCTCCGCCAAACCGGGCGCCCCCACAATTGCCAATACCGCCGGGTCATACGCCGTATCCAGCCAGGCGGCCCAATAAGCCGCCTCAGCCGCGCACCACGCGGCATGAAACGCCGCCCAACGGTGACGGGTGGCGCCGTCGGCGACTAACCACGCGGCCGCGCGCCCGGCATAGGTCAGCAGCGCCTCATGCGCCCGCCACCAATCGCGGTCACGCGGCAAAGAGTCCGAATCTTCCGGGGAAAGCGGCGGCGGATCTTTCTGTCGGGGATCGTTGCGCCAGGCCTCCCAGGTGGATTTTTCAAGCGACTGTGCGGCAGTTTGCACCGCGTCTCGCGCCTGCGCCACATCCGCCAAAGCCGTGAGTAACTGCGCGCCGCTCGCCTGATCCAACGCAAAGCGGCGCGCCACATCAATGGCGACGTGCAGTCGCCGATCCTGCGGATACAGGGCAGTGTAGTGGGACAGCCCATGCTCCGCGCACGTACACGCAAAAAGCCGTCGGATTGGCTCCGGCAAGGCGAGGATCTGATCCTCTATAGCCATTTCGTGCATTGGCAACTACTCTTCCCCCAGCCGTTCCAGGCCGGCCTGCGAGCGCGTGTGCGTCTCGTTGGCGGGGTCGTCAGGCAGCGCCAACGCTTGTTTGAAGTCCGCAATAGCCTTCTCCGTCTCACCTAGCTGCTCATACGCGCTGCCACGGCCCATGTAGGCCACGCCATCCTGCGGGTTCAAGCGCAGGGCGAGGTCGAAATCCGCCACCGCTTCCGCATACTTGCCGAGGTTGCCGTAGGCCAATCCCCGGTTGACATAGGCATCAGCATTCTCCGGTTCAAGCTCCAGCGACAGATCGTAGAAGCGGATGGCTTGTTCGTTCTCACCTTTCCTAAAGTGCGCATTGCCCAGGTTGTAATGCGCGTCAGCATACGTCGGATCCAGCGCGACGGCTTTCGTGTAATCGGCAATAGCCTCGTCGTACATCGCCAGCCCGTCCAGGTAGACGTTGCCCCGGTTGGTGTACGCCATAGCGTTTTCCGGTTCGAGTACGACCAGCTTGTCCAAATCTGCCAGGGCCGCCTCGTAGTCGCCCATCAAAGTGTAAAAGTAACTACGCGCAAAGTAGGCATCTACGTGAGAGGGGTCTAGTCTCAACGCCTCGGTACAATCCGCGATTGCGCCGGAGTAGTTTTGAATCATGAACTGGATGATGGCGCGATTGTAGTAGGCGTCGGGGTTCGCGGGATCAAGCTCGACGGCCGCGTTGAACTTCTCCACAGCGCAGAGGTAATCCTGCGCCTGCAAACAGGCCCGTCCCTCGTCCACAGCGGCCTGCGATGCAGTCAGCGTCCCCTCGCCGGCAGTTAGGGTGCTCTCGACCACAGCGGACGGAGTGCTTTCCACCGCCATGGCGCGCAACTCCACCAGCATTTCTGCCGCATAAGCGTGCGAGCTGCCGAAATTGGGCAGGGTCAACAGCGTCTCGCAATCGGCGATAGCGGCATCTATCTGCCCAAGTTCTTTGTAGACTCTGAAGCGGCTGCCGTAGGCCAGTTGAAGCGGATCATACTCCAATTCAATGGCCTGAGTGTAGTAATCGAGCGCGCATTCAAAGTCCTCCGCCTGCTCACACATATACGCGCGGCCAAAAGCATCAGCGCCATTCTTGGGAGGTGTATCCCAAGAAGTCACCGGCGTCGCGGTGGGAGGGAGCGTCCTCGTGGGACGAAGTGTTGCGGTGGGCCTGGGTGTCGGCGGCGCCATCTCACACGCACTTAGCAACAACACCAAGATCAGTAACAGACCAAAACATTTCAAATTTTTGAGCTTCTCCATTTATCCATTCTCCTTACGACGTGGAATAGCAACGACAAATTCGCTGCCCTCAATGAACAACTGCGGTTCTTCGCCGGTAGCCGCGCGGATCTGTTGGATGGAGCGGTAGACGCCGGAACCCACGCCTGTCACCAGTCCATAACGGCGAAACAGGGTGTAGATCATTGGATTGCGCAAGACGTGCGCTCTCTTTTTTATCAGCAGATTTAGCAGATTAAGCAGATTTTTTGCGCGCAATCTGCTAAATCTGCTTAATCTGCTGACAGAAAGAAACTGGTAGACGCGCTTCGCAACTTAATCCCGCTTGAACTTCCCGTAATCCAGCTGCGCGTAGCTGGATTTGCCCAGCCCTTCGATGTCGAGCAACGCCTGCACTTTGAGCGGCAGGCCAAACAGGTGGATGAAGCCCTCGGCGTCGCTCTGCTGATAGACGTCGTCCTGCCCGAAGGTGGCGTAATCCTCGCGGTAGAGCGAGTGTAGCGACTTGCGCCCAACGACGGTGCAATTCCCTTTGTAGAGCTTGAGCCGCACCGCGCCGGTGACGTTCTGCATCAGGCTGTTCACAAACGTATCGAGCGCCGTGCGCAGCGGGGTGAACCACTGCCCGTAGTACACCATTTCCGCGTACTTCTCGGCGACGAGGTCTTTGTAATGCAACGATTCGCGGTCGAGGCAGAGCGTCTCCAGGCCGCGCAGCGCCGCATAGAGGATCATACCGCCGGGCGTTTCGTAGACGCCGCGCGACTTGATGCCCACCAGCCGATTCTCCACCATATCCAGCCGCCCCACCCCGTGCTCGCCGCCGACTTTATTCAAATACGTCACCAACTCCACCGGGCCGCGCGAGACGCCGTCCACCCGCACGGGAACGCCGGACTTGAAGTCAATTTCGACGTAGCGCGGCGCGTCTGGCGCTTTTTCCGGCGCGACGGTCAACTGGAACATGGCTTCCTCCGGCTCCAGCCAGGGATTTTCCAGGATGTGCCCCTCGTGGCTGAGGTGCCACAGGTTGCGGTCGCGGCTGTAGATGGACTTACCCGTGGACGTGACGGGGACGCCGTGGGCGGTCGCGTAGGCCAGCGCGTCGTCGCGGGAGCGAATGTCCCACTCGCGCCAGGGCGCGATGACGGCCAGGCGCGGATTGAGCGCCATCACGCCCAACTCGAAGCGCACCTGGTCGTTGCCCTTGCCGGTAGCGCCGTGCGCGACCGCGTCCGCGCCTTCCAGTTCCGCGATCTCCACCATGCGCTTGGCAATCAGCGGGCGCGCAAACGACGTGCCGAGCAAGTATTGCCGCTCGTACACGGCCCCGGCGCGCAGCGTGGGGAAGACAAAATCGGTCACGAACTCCTGGCGCAAGTCCTCCACGTAGGACTTCACCGCGCCGCTGATTCGCGCCTTCTCCGGCAGGCCGCTCAACTCCTCCTCCTGCCCCAAATCCGCCGTGAACGTGACGACCTCGCACCCGTAGGTCTCAATCAGCCACGGCACAATACACGACGTATCCAGCCCCCCCGAATACGCCAACACGACTTTTGAGACTTTTTTCTTTGCCATCCTCTTTCCTCGCTTTTGGTAATTAGAAATCAGAAATGAGTAACGAGTAATGAGAAATGAGTAGCACACTCATTTCTCATTACCCATTTCCCATTACTTTCTTACGATACCGGCCACACATCCGACGTTTGCTTGGGGAACAGGGCGTCGAGCAGCAGGCGCGCTTCGAGGCGACCGCCGCAATCGGGAAACGCCGCCATCAATTCCGCCAGCGAGCGGTAGCCGAACAGTAGTTGCAGGAACGTCAGTGGTGGGAATTCGGTGGAAGTGACGGTGTTGGCGGGCAAGTCCCAGCGCTGCACATCCGCCAGACGCCCTTTCTCGAAAACGAGATACAGCCCGTCGCGGTAGAAGTTGAGCCACAACTCGCCAGAATAGCCGACCAGCGCCGAGCGCGCCAGCCGCTCCTCCAACACCGGCGCGACGGTGCGCAGGAAGTCGGGCAGGTCGGGGACGCGCACATACCAACTGTACGGCTTGCGGAACTGCGGCAGCCACTCCTGCGACACCATCGGGTAGCAGGGATGCTCACGGCCTAACATCAACGTCAGTCGCGCGAAGGGCGGCGCGTCATCCTCCTCAAAGTAGGGCCGATACGTCGTCCCCGCTTCTTTGAGATAGCGCAGCACGCCCGGCGTGACTTCCCACCACGACACGCCCGGCTGAAGCTCGTAAGCCCACAGCGCCAGCGCGTCGCCCCACAGGGTCTCCGGGTGAACCAGGTAGCCCACCGGCGCGCCGGACGCCGCCGCGATGATGCCCACAAAGAACGTGTTCGTGCCGCCCCGCGTGCGTTCCTCGATCTCGTAGCGCCACAGGGCGGCATCGCGCACACAACGCATGAGATGGCGTTTGGCGGCATGGGCTTCTACCTGCTGGATGAAGGGAATATCCGCCGCAGTGGCTTGACGCACCCGGTAGGGTTCGGCAGCGCCATCCGCCAGGCGCGGCACGCTGGTCAACGGGCCGCTGTATCCGCCGTGCATATCCACTGCCATCTCATAGCCGAACTGGCGGTAGTAGTACGGGATGCCGGTGATGCCCTGCATCTTGTGGCCGCGTTCCGCGCTCCACCGGTGCAACACCGCAAACTGCGCCCGCACCAGCCCGCGATTGCGGTAATCGGGATGCGTCCCCACCAGTTCCGGGCGGCCCACCGGGATCTCGATGCCGCCATAAGACCACGTCTGCGCGATCAAGTTGGTGGAGGACACAATCGCGCCGGTCGCCCTGTCCTCCACCACCAGGAAATCCTCCGTCCGGAACGTGGGATGCGGGTTGAGCATCAAGTCGCGTATCCAATGTACCATGTGCGGGTCGGGCTTATCCCACCCAATGTCGCTGTGGACGCGGCTGTTGAACTCCGCCAGCGCCTCCGCATCCGCCGCCGTCGCCGAGCGTAGAATTAAACCGTTGCCTAAATCTTGAAGAATGTTTTCACGCATTGTCGCTCCTTAAATGGGGAATTAGGGATTGGGGATTAGGGATTGGGGCATGTCCCCAATCCCTAATCCCTAATCCCTAGGCCCCAATCCCTAACCTCCCCCCAACGTCTCCAACGCCCGCGCCAACACGGCGACGCCTCTGCGAAACTCGGCGGCGTCAATGTGTTCGTGCGGGGTGTGATCCAACGAGGAATCCCCCGGCCCATAGGCCACCATCGGACATTCCCACACCGGGCCGACGGTATTCATGTCGGACGTGCCGGTCTTGAGCTTGAACGCCGGCTTGCCACCCTCGGCGCGGATGGCGCGCAGCAGCGCGCGCACCGGCGGCGTGTTCTTCTCTGACTGGTACGCCGGATCGCTGCCTCGGAAGGTGAGCTTGGCCTCGTGCGCCCACAAGTCCATCTTCTCCAGCAGATCGGCCATGCCAAAGCCGGGCGGCAGCCGCGCCACGATGGTCATTTCCACGTAGTCATTTAACCCGTCGCTGTAGGTATGCAAATCGCGCAGTGCAGGATCGAGCGTGTAGAAGCGGCCTTTGCGCCCTTGCGCCAACGCTTCCTGGTTGTACGCCCCGGCGTAACGCCGCACGCTGTTCCAGAATGTGACCGCGTGCTCCGCCGGGCCGACAAACTCGCCCGCGCTGTGCCCGCCGGGCTGCGTCAGGCTGTATTCCATCAACAGCCGACCCTTGTACCCCAACGTGATGCAATCCCACGCGCTCGGCTCGCCGATGATGGCGCAGCTTGGGGCGGCCATCGTCTGCGCCAGGTATTGCGATCCCCAGCCGTGCGACTCCTCCTCCACCGCACCGATGACAGTGACGCGCGCGTTCGTCAGCTTTGGGGCCACCTGCGCCGCCGCCAGCACGAACGCCGTCAACGGCCCCTTCGCGTCCACCGCGCCGCGCCCGTAGAGCGTGTCGCCCTCCCAGCGCACGGGGATGAAACCGGGCACCGTATCCATGTGGCCTAACAACACCACATGATTCTCGGCGGCGGGATTGCCCACTGTCCCTACCACATTGCCGGCCTCGTCGCGGTGCGCCACAAAGCCCATCTTCCGCATCTGCGCGATGAGGTATTCGGCAAAAATATCCTCGCCACCGGAAGGACTGGGGATGGCGAGGAGTTTTTCCAGAAATTCGAGGTCATTCATAGAATTCAATCACCAATGTACTCATAAGTATCCCGGATCCGCCCTATTGATGAAACGTGAAACGTGAGATGTTTATAGTGAAGTCATCACGTTTCACGTTTCACGCTTCACGCTTCACGGCCCAGGAATAGCCTACCCTGCGCCGGCCGCGTGCGTGACCGTCCGATGAATCGGCTGATAACCCTGTGCGGCGAGGTCGGCGGGAGGCAGCGAGGCTTCGTCGGGTTTGTCGGAGAGGCCGAAGAGCAGCGCGCCTTGATCCCGCCACTTCAAAGCCATCTCACGCACTTCTTGCGTGATGACGATCTCGCCCGCCAGCAGGTCAGCGGCGGATGCGGCATCGTCCATCTGCCCCATCCGCCCGACGGTCTCTCGGTACTCGTTGTAGCGGAACGCTTTGAACGGCGTCGGATCGCCCTGCTGCACGCGGGCGGCGATGTCGCTGTGAAGCGCGCGCAGGTCGGCGGGGAGGTCAGCGGCGCGGGCGTCCACCTCGGCGATGAAGTGCGCGAAGTCCGTCAGCGTGCCGTCGCGGACGTCGTTCACCAGCGGGCCGAGGCGCACCAGGCCGCTGCTCACAATCAGGCAGACGTAAGCCAGGTAATCCTGATTGTCGCCGGTGAACGGGTGGAATTCCGGGCGATTGAGCGTCTCGTAAGCGGCCTGGAAGACGCCCGGACGGAACGCTTCGCCGAGCAGCGCGTCCACCGTGCGCCGGACGGCGGCGACGCGCGCGGCGTCAATCTGCGCATCGTTGCGCCCGCGCGCGCCCAGCGTCGTCTTGTCGAGGTCAATGACCACCGCCGTTCGCCGGTCAATCCGAAAATCATAATCCCGGCACAGCGCGTCGAAGTCGGACAGCAGCTCCCACCGGTTGGCCTGGAAAATCGTCCCGGCGTCTATTTCTTCCATCTCCACGGCCGGATCGTCGCCCGTCTCCGAGCCGATGAAGGCCATGCCGGGGCAGCGCGTCGCCTTGCACAGGTAGGTGAAGGCCGTCTGATCGAGCAGGCGCGTGTCGCCCACGTAGACGATGCGAGCCAGCGACGTAGACGGCGCATCCAACGCGCGGGCGGCGCGCAATAACAACGCCATCACGCGCGCGTACTCCCGCTCGCTCTTGCGCGGCGTCACGTTAGCGGGGATGCCAATCTCCGCGCGCAGATCGGCCAGCCCAGGCAGCCGCGCATCCACCGGCTTGAGGTTGCGGTAGACGATCAAATCGCCGAGAAATTCAGAAACTGAGGTACGTCCGTAAGTCTGCATAGAGACTCCTTTGCGAATAGCGAATAGCGAATTACGAATAGCGAATTACGAATAGTAAAACCGCTATAGCGAAAATTAAAGGGCGTTTTTGTGGGCGAGCTACGCTCGCCCACAAAAACAGCACCTTTTTATTGTAGCACAAATTCCCCCAGCCAGCCTTGCGCGGCGAGCAATTCCGCGTTTAGCACTGCGCCACTGGCCGCGCCGCGCAGCGTGTTGTGGACCACCGTCGTCAGCCGGATGTCCAGCAGCGGGCAGGGACGGATGCGGCCCACGGTGACGGCCATGCCGCCTTCGTTGTCCCGATCGCGGCGCGGCTGGGGGCGATCCGGCTCCAGACGCACGACGATGGAATGGGCAGGCATACTCGGCAGCGCGCGGACGACCTCCGGCGGCTCGTAGGCGCGCAGCGCGGCAATCACGTCGTCCACGGTCGGCTTGCGCTCGAAGCCCACCGACAGGCTGACCGTGTGCCCATCCAACACCGGCACGCGGTGGATGTGCGGGCTGAGCGAGAGGTCGGCATTGACGTGCTGCCCGTCCGCCACCCGCCCCAACAGTTTGCGCAGCTCCGGCTCAAATTTATCCTCCTCCCCCTTGATGTAGGGGATGACGTTGTCCAGGATGTCGAGCGAGGCCACGCCCGGATACCCCGCGCCGGAAATCGCTTGCAGCGACGCCATGAAAACCTTGCAGACGCCGAAGGCCACGTCCAGCGGTTTGAGCGCCATCGCCGGGCCGGTGATCGTGCAGTTGGGGCTGGCGACCATCAGACCGGGCCAGCCATAAGTCTGCCGCTGCCGCGCGATCAAGTCTGTGTGATCGGCGTTGATGTCGGGGATGAGCAACGGCACATCCTGCGCCTGCCGGTACGTGGAAGCGTTGGTGCAGACGGCGTACCCGGCTTTGGCGTATTCCGGCTCGATTTCGCGCGCCACGTCCGAGGGCAACGCCGAGAAGACGACTTTGGCCGGTAAATTCGTCTCCAACGGCAGCACCACCATCTCGCCAATGCCGGGCGGCGGATCGCCGGGGATGACCCAGTTGGCCGCGTCGGCGTACCGCTTGCCCGCGCTGCGCTCCGAGGCCGCCAGCGCCGCAATCTCGAACCAGGGATGATTCGCCAACAACTGAATGAATCGCTGCCCCACCGCGCCGGTCGCGCCGAGCACGGCGACGGGGATTTTAGATTGTGATGACATAGTTACCTCCAAAGATAGCGTTTGAACGTTGGAACGTTTGAACGTTGCAACGTTCAAACGTCTTTCTTCCCATTGATAAACTCTGCATGAATCGCCCGCACCGACTCCGCCGCGTCGTCGCTGGCGATGACGAGGGAGATGCCGCACTCCGAAGACCCCTGGGCGATGGCGATGACGTTGATGGCTGCGCGGCCCAGCGCGCCGAAGATGCGCGCGGCCACGCCCGGCGTCCCGCGCATCCCCGCGCCCACCGCCGTGACGATGACCATGTCGTTCATCGCCCAGATGCGTTCGATGTCGTGGCGGCTCAATTCCAGCGTGAACGTCGCTTCGAGGGCGGCAACCACGCCGGCGACGGCGTCGGTGGGGATGATGAAGCAGATGGACTGCTCCGACGACGCCTGTGAGATCATCAACACGCTCGCGCCCTGGCTGGCGACGGCGGCAAAGGTGCGCGCCGCGATGCCGGGCACGCCCATCATCCCGCGCCCCTCCACGTTGACCATGCTCAGACCCTTGATCGCGGTGACGGCCTTGACCGTGCCGTCGGTGGTCGCCGTTTCCTTGACGATTTGCGTGCCGGGGCAGGTGGGGTTGAAGGTGTTCTTGACCCACAGCGGAATGGCCTGTTCGATCACTGGGCGGATGGTCTGCGGGTGCAGCACCTTCGCGCCGAAGTAGGCCAGCTCGCTGATCTCGGCGGCGGAAAGCACGGGGATCACACGGGCGTTGGGCACCATGCGCGGATCGGCGCTCATCACGCCGTCCACGTCGCTCCAAATCCACACCTCGTCGGCGTCCAGCGCCGCGCCGATGATCGCCCCGCTGTAATCGCTGCCGCCGCGCCCCAACGTCGTCGTGACCCCGCCCTCCGTCGCGCCCATAAAGCCGGCGATGATGGGAATGACGCCCGCGTCCATCATCGGCGCGAGGCGGGCGGCAGCGCGGGCGCGCGTCTGCGGCATCAGCGGCGCCGCGTTCTGAAAGGTGGCGTCGGTGACGATGACCTCGGTGGCGTCCACGGCCTCGCTCTGCGCGCCGCGTTGGCGGAGCAGCGCGGCCAGGATGCGCGTGTTGAGACGTTCCCCCAGCGAGCTGATGGTGTCCAGCGCGCGCGGCGTCAATTCGCCGAGAACCTGGACGCTGTGGCAGAGCGTGGCAAATTCGTCGAGGTATTCGTCTACGGCGGTCAGGACTTTGGCGCGCTCATCGGCGGCGGTGAGCAACTCGTCCACCACGCGATAATGGCGCACGCGCAGGTCGGAGACGATGGCGCGGTACGTCTGCCCGTCGCCGGACGCGGCGGTACGCGCCCCGGTGATCAGCGCGTCCGTCACGCCGCGCATCGCCGAGATGACCACGGCCAGCCGATCCCACTGCCGGGCCTGTTCCAAGATGATGTCGGCCGTCTGCCGGTGCGCCTCCGCGCTGCCGACCGAAGTTCCCCCAAACTTCATAGCGAGTGTTGACATAGTTCTTCTCCTTACTTTGGCGAATAGCGAATAGCGAATAGCGAATTACGAATAGCGAATAGCGAATTACGGTTACAATTCGTAATTCGTAATTCGTAATTCGTAATTCGTGTTTAAAAACAGCACGCCCCGCATCCATGGGACGCGGGGCGCTGCGTGGTTCCACCCAGGTTCCGGGAGCGACGGGCGCTCGCGGCACTCAATGGCTGTAACGGGCTGACCCGGAGTTCTTTAGTCAGCGGGGTGCCTTTCCAGAACTCGCTCGCGGGGGGTTTTCGCCGGTTTCTGACGGGGGCGGCTCTCAGTCGGTGGCCGCCGTTCTCTGTCGCCTTACGCCGGGTACTCGTCCCGCTCAACGCTGTGACGAATTGGTTCGATTATAGGAGCAGCAATGGAATTGTCAAGTGACACCGAAATGGCGTCGAATGTCACACGTTAAAAAGTGTTTTGAGAATTCGCATATGACTATTGCGCTTCCCATAGGTATACGGGATGATCTTCCAGCATTTCAAAGCCAAGTTTCTGCGCCAGCCCGGTGGATGGCTCGTTTTCCCACCAGCACTCCCAGTTGGGACGCAGGCCGCGTTCCAGGCAGGCGGCGATCAGGGCGGCGGCGGTGTGCGTGGCGCAGCCACGCCGTCGGTAGACTTCTTCGGTGCGGATTTCGATTTCGGCGACGCCCGCGCCTACGAAGACGGTGAAGCACTCGCTAACCGGCGTTTCACCGTCCAACACGCAGAAGCCGCAGCCGTGGCCCAAGAAGGCGGCGTTGGAGGACCACGGATCCATCTGCCGCTGCGAGTGCGCCAGAAAGTCAGCGTCTATAGGGCGCAGCGTGAAGCCGTCCGGCAAGGGCGGCAGGGCGGCGCGGCGCGGCGCGAAGGCGGCGGCATCGAAGGTGAAGGTGCGGCGGTAAAGGGCCAACAGGGAAAGGTCGGGCAGCAACGCGGGAATCACCGCGCCCCATTCCGGCGTGAGCGGGTAGAAAACCAGGGACGGATCGCCGGAACGAGCTTGCGCCGGCAGCAGCGACTCGGTCAGCAGCGCGGCGAGCGCGGCGTTGAAGGCAGTGTTATCGGCGACGCCGGCCAGGTAGCTGTAGCCGCAGGTGGTGAGGATGAAGACGGCGCGCGGCGCGACGACATCGTCCACAAAAATCCGGCCAGGGGTATGGCCTTCGATGACGGCGTTCACGACGGGATGTCCAGTGATGCCATCCAGCGGAAAAACGGCGTGAAAAGCTGAGGGAGCCAGTTCGGACAGCATCGCTCAGTAAACCTCCTGTTCGGCGGATGGAATGAGCGTTTCATAGTCAGCCACGCCGCCGTTGTCGAGGCAACATTCAATGATCTGGCGACCCAACGGGAGCAGATCGGGCGTGTTAAATTCCTTCAAGTATTTGCGGAAGAAGTCGTAGAGGATGCCGGCGCCGGCGTCGTAAGCCTCTTCGCCCACTTCGGGTTGGATTTCCACTTTGGTCAGGTAGTTCGTGATCATTCGGCCCTCGACTTGCAGGTGATGCAGCCGGTAGCCGAGCAGCGGGCAGCGGGTGGCGCGCAGTTGTTCCGGCTTGAAGGGCGCCGAACCGCGCCGGGCCAGATACTCGCGCGTGACCCACTGCGGCATAAAGCCCACGCGCCACGCGCCGATGTACTGGCTGGGCACCAGGATGTAGCGGGTGCGTGTGTTATCGCGGAATTGCGCCAGCAGCAGATTCGCCTGATCCACTTTGCGGCCGGTAGCGAAGGGCCAGTACGAACCGACACCTTCGCTGCTCATCCCCTGGCTGTCAATGATGCTTGGGTTTTCGTGGCCGCGCGGCGCGGTGAGCCGCCAGAGCCACGCCAACGCCGGCGGCAGCAGGTGAAACAGACCGATGATGCCGTAGGTGGGATTGTCGCGGGTACAGGGCGGTGTGCGCACGCCAAAGCTGCGGATATCCACCCGCACCGGCCCTTTAACGATGTTCGGCACGACGCTGCGCGGGATCACGACGCGGGGATTTGGACAGCGTTTGCCGGGCGCGTCCTCGGTGTGCTCCCAGATCAGGGCGCGGCCCTTGGGGACGGCGTCAATGTTGAGGAAAAGCATCGGCTCCCGCGATTCGGCGGTCAACCGCTCCAGGTGAACGTCCGTGCCGTAGTGGTCAATGTGGTTGACGCGCACGAACCAGGCGTCTTCCGCATCGGCAATGGTCAATTTGCCATTGTTCTTCTGGATGGCCGGGTGACACACGGCCATGTCGTCGGCGATAGGATACAAGTCGCAAGTACGCGGGATTTCCAGATAGCGCAGTTCTTTGGTGACGATGTTTTCGCCGAGCAGCAGCCGCCCATCGTTCTCACGGTGAGCTTGCTCCAACATCTCGCTCTTGCCGCCGCCGCTGGCGCTCTCGTGCATGATGACCACCGCGTTATCGTAAGGCGTTACCACCCGGACGGCGGAGCAATGCGCCGTGACCCACCCTTCGCGCTCGCCCTGCGTGATCAGCATCCCGTAGACGCCCTTCTTGGCGCTAGGGCCGGGGTAGAGGTTGTAGGAAAACATCTCGTGCAGATCGTCCAAACGGTTGTGGACGACTACTTGTTTGCCTGCAAAGTGTGTGTGGCGGAAGGTGGGCGCAACGTAGATAATTGCAGTTGGTTTGAAATTTTCCGGCAATTCATCGGCGGCAATGATTCCCTGGAGGAGCGCCAATCCCAGCGCAAAAAAGCCCGCGTTAGCCGGGCCGATGCAAAGCGCATCGGTGCCCATCGTCTGGGGACCGGTCGTAAAGGCGAACATCACGAGCGGCTGGCCTTTAAGCCAATCAAACGTCACCTGGCGCACGGTATGAAAATCTTCCCCGTAGCGCTCCTTGAATGTGGGCTTGTCGGTGGGCTTGTCGTCGGCGACGACCATGCAATCCGGCTCACGGCGGCGCATGTACGGCTCCGGGTAATTCACGGCGACGCCGTTGCGCACGCGGCAGACGGACGCTTCGACGACGCGCCCGTAGTCGGGAATGTCGTAGAAAACTTCGGTGGCATTGCTGCCCAATCCCCCGCAGGCGTGGTTGACCAGCTCAGTGATGGTGCTGGCGATGATCACCCGTGGGCTGGCGCTCAAAATAGCTTCAGCATCCGGGGGTAAATGATATTTTTCCCATTCCATCGCATAACCTCCTTATCTCTTTCCGTGGCTGACGGTTTGATGGCGCATCATAACACAAAATGGGCGTTGCGCTATGCGCGAGGATCAGCCAATCGCAGCAGGCCATACCCATAGGAGCAGTGTTGCGGCTGGAGCGCCGATAAAAAAGGGGGTTTCAGCAACGAGCCGCAGCCCGTCGCCGAAAACCCCTTCCAAAAACCACTGCTTTGTCAGAAACGCAAAGCCTATGGGGTCGGCTCAATGAGGATGGCGTTAAGAGGGTAGTCGCCGTAGGTGGGAATTTCGTGGATGACGGTTTGCGTGCGCGCGTCAATCACGGCCACTCGGTCTTCTTCCGGCAAGGTGACGTAGACACAACCGTCGCCGGCCACCAGGCCCTTCGGTCGCCCGTTCACCGGGATGTGCCGCTCGACCCGCGCGAAGTTCCTGACCGGGTTGCTCTCCGAGTGAAAGCTGCGCCCAACAAGCGGAAGGTAGATGCCCCCGCGCGGCAGGATAATGGTGCCGGGAGGCGGCAAGATTGCAGTCCCGCCGGAAGAAGGCGTCGAGGACAAGAGCGCATAGGCGCTCGTGATGCATGGGCCTTCCGCCAACACGGTGACGGACCGGGCCGCGAAGTTGGCGTTGTAGACGCAGTATTCCAGATCGTCCAGTCCCTTGCCGCCGTCGGTCGAACCGGGATCGGTGCTGCTGACCGCCTGCTGCTGCGTCGGGTAGGTCCCAAAGAGGGCAAACGTCTCCGGGGTGTAAATGCGCAGTTCGTTGAGATGCGGGTAGGTGACATAGATGTGATCGGTCCTGGGATTGTAGACGGTCGAGTAAGGGAGCGAGAGCGCGCCGCCGGAAGGCGGGCGCGTGTCCACCCGCCACGTCAAGGTTGTATTGGGATAAGCGCCCAACGTCCACAGCCCCTCGCCGCCCATATAACGCTTGGTCGTGTAGATCAGGCCACGCTGCGTGTCGTGCGTGATCCCGAAATAACTCCACTCGGCGATGCCGGCGCCGGTGGGATTCACGCGGGCCACCACCTGGCCGGTCGCGTGGTTGATGACGGTGACGCCCTCGCCGCAGCAGCCGTGATTCGTGACGTAGACGTAGCCATTGTGGGCCGTCGCCATCAAGGAACCGTGACCGGCGGTCAACGTGCGAACTATCGTATGCGTGTTAAGGTTGATGACGGAGACGCCGCCCGACGCGGTCGGATCGGCATGGACGCCGGAGTTCACCACATAGAGGGAGTCCTCCACCTGCGCCATCCCAAAAGGCATTTGGCCGGCGGCGAAACTTTCAACATAACTAAAATCCGAGGTTCTGAACACGTCAATGGTGTTGGAGTTATGCCCGGCCACGTACAGCAGCGAATTGGTCTGCACCGGCGTGTCGTCGTTGGAGGAGTTGTTGGTGTAGTCGCACTCGATGTCGTCGCCGCCAATCGTCACCAGGTTGAGGATGCGATCCACGCCGCAGGCCAGGGGATCGAGCACCTCCACGATGAAGCGCAACTGCCCGCCCGTGTGCGGCGCCAAATCGCCGACCGAGATGGTGTAGTATGGCGCAGTCGCCGGCGTCCAGCCGCCGCCGACGTAGCGCGTATGATCCGGCAGCCGCTCGGTGATGACGACGTTATGCGCGATCTCGTTGCCGTCGTTTAGATAGAGGATGGTGTAAGTGATGCGGTCACCCGGCATGACGAAGAGCGGTTGATCGAGCGCCTGGAGCGGCTGCGGCGCGACGCCGTACAATTCACGGTGGACTTCATCCCACTGCGCCTGCGCCTGGCGGGGCAGCGGACCGACGTTGTCGTTCTTGACGACGACGAGGTCCGGGCCGGTGTCCAGTTCCGTCACCAGGGTGAAAATGTTGCCATTTTCAATGGCGATGACATTCGTGATGAAGCGCCCAGTGTACAACGGGTCGAGTGTGACGCGCAACAGGGGTCCGGTCACATTGCTCGCGCCGGCCGGGATAGACGGGACGATCATATTGCAGTTACGTCCGGTGCAGAACCAGGGATTGGGCGTCCCGGCAAACGACACCGGCGCGGGCAGCGTGTCGGTGATGTGGACGTTGGTGAACGCCTGCGATTGGTTCGTGTTGGTGTAATACGGCGTGTAGTCGAAGGTATCGCCCGGCGCGATGCAAACCGGCGCCGTCTTGGCGATGCGCAGCGAGCGCACCCGCACCGGCGTGTCCTCGTCCCAACAATTGTTGGAGAGGTCGGGGTCCAGCTCCGCGCCGCCGACGCAGACGCGATTGTAAACAGCAACAATCGTCTCCGTGACCGGGTCGTGAACGCGCACGACGAAGACCGTCTCGAAGAACGCGCCGACCGCTAGATTGCCAATCGGCAGCGTGTAGCGACGCCCGCCGCCGTGCGTCCAGTTGTAGCCGACGTAATCGGTGTGGAGCGGCAGCGTCTCGGTCAACACCACGTTGGTGGCGGGGTAAGGGCCGCGATTGTAGGCGACGATGGTGTAGGTGACGATGTCGCCCTCGTAGACGAACTCGCGGTAGGCGGTCACGGCCTGGACGGACAACGGCGCAGCCTCGTCCGGCGCGCGACGGAACTGCTCCAGCGGATTGGCACTGCCATCGGCCAGGCGCGGCAGCGGCGTCACCGGGCCGACGTCGTCGTTCTTGATCACAGCGAGATCGGTGGGACATTCAAACGTAAAGGTCACGGTGTCGCGGTCGGCGAAGTAGTCCGCCCCATTGTTCAGCACCGTCATCAGAACGGAGTTGGTCAACACCTGGCCGCAGAGGGCGGTGTCGGTGTTGACGACGCGCAGCGTCAGCACAAAGCGGCCCTCTGCGTAAGCCGCCAGCGTCGGTGTGTACCAGCCTACCTGGGTCGGCAAGACCGTCCGCTGCGTCCAGCCGTGGTCGAGGGCCGTGTCACTGTGCCAGACCATGCCCGGCGGCAACGTGTCCGTAATCCGCACCCCCACAAAAGGCGCGGGATCGGGGTTGTGGTAAGCGATGGTGAACGTGTAGAGAGATTGCGTCCCAACCACAGACAGCGCGCCGACGGTTTTTGTTATTTGAGGACGTTGCCGCACCGGCGTGTCCTCGTGGTTGCAGTTGTCGGGCGGGAACATCTCGCTTTCTGCCGCGAAGGCGCACACCAGGTTATCGAGGTTGGTCAGGTCGGTCGGGATGATTTCATCCACCCGGACGGTCATATACCGCAGCCGACAGTCACTCGGCGCCAGCGCGCCCACCGGTAAGGAGAAGACACGGGTGATCACGTGCGTCCAACCAAAGCCGCGCTCCACGTACGTCGTGTATTCGGGGATCGTCTCGGTCATGACGACATTGGTCGCCGTGAGTTCGCCATGGTTGCAGATG
>Ga0116144_10002812_pt1 | contig 18183 bp, 14 predicted proteins | sample AD_UKC035_MetaG_FD_89746 | JGI IMG/M metagenome (GOLD analysis project Ga0116144, IMG submission 89746) | Active sludge microbial communities of municipal wastewater-treating anaerobic digesters from USA - AD_UKC035_MetaG | ecosystem: Engineered > Bioreactor > Anaerobic > Digestate | place: USA...
AAGAGGGTACAATCGACATTATCGTTGGAACCCATCGTCTACTTCAGAAAGACTTAGGATTCAAGGACCTTGGATTGGTAATTATTGACGAGGAACATCGCTTCGGGGTGCGCCATAAAGAAAAGCTAAAGAAGATGCGTGAGCTGGTGGACGTACTGACTCTCACCGCTACGCCGATTCCCCGCACGCTGCAACTGTCAATGTTGAGCATCCGTGACTTGAGCATTATCAGCTCTGCCCCCCAGGATCGTCTGGCTGTAAAGACATATGTAACCCACTTTGATGAGAAAGTTATTCGGGAAGCGATTATTAGAGAGTTCTTGCGCGACGGGCAGGTCTTTTTTGTTCACAATCGCGTTGAGCGGATCGAGGCGATGGCGGAGATGATTCAGAAGATTGTGCCGGAGGCACGGCTTGCGATTGCTCATGGGCAGATGCAGGAAAAAGAACTCGAGGCGGTGATGCTTTCATTTTATCAGCGCGAAGTGAATCTTTTATTATGCACCACGATCATTGAGTCCGGGCTGGATTTTCCCAATGCTAATACGATTATTATAAACCGGGCAGATAAGATGGGCCTCGCTCAGCTCTATCAGCTGCGCGGTCGGGTCGGCCGCTCAAGCCATCAGGCATATGCATATTTTTTAGTTCCTGGAGAGCAGTTTCTTACTGATAAGGCGAAAAAGCGGCTGGAAGCTTTAGCTGAGTTCAGCGAGCTGGGCTCAGGTTTTCGGCTGGCCAGCCATGATTTGGAAATACGAGGTGGAGGAAACATTTTAGGCCTCTCCCAGTCAGGCCATATGAATCAGGTCGGTATCGATCTCTATTACGAGCTGATTGATAAAGCGGTAAAGGAAATTAAGGGGGAAAAGACTGTGCCCGATATTGATCCAGAGATCAAGGTGCCAATTCCCGCTTATGTACCTGAGGAGTATGTTCCCGATATTCATCAGCGGCTCAGGCTTTATAAGAAAATGGCTGGTGGAATGACCGAATCCCAGATTGCGGATGTGCAGAGTGAACTGCGCGATCGTTTCGGGCCGATTCCTCGTGAAGTAGAGTGTCTCTTGCTTATTTCAAATCTTAAGCTGGTGTTGAGAGAGCTGATGGTTATCAGTATGGAGTATCTGAATGGCACTATCATACTGGCATTTCATCAGGAGGCACAGCAGTCACTTGACAAGGTTCTGGCTTTGCTGCAAAATCCTCAGAACAAGATGCGGTTTACACCGGATCACAAGCTGCGTATTCCTTTTCCTCAAGGGCAAGGATGGGAGGAAATGGTAAAAAAAGTGAAAAGCTCTTTTGCTTGTTAGCAGGTGTAGTGAGAAATAAAATTCTCACGATAGGTGGAGAAGCGAGGACAATAAGCGGAGTGAAAGTAATGAGCAGGATGAAGAAGGTCAGAAATTTACAGTGGATACTTGTTGTATGGTCTCTCGTGACCTGGTTACGTGTCGGATCTGAGGCTGAGATTATCGACCGAGTTGTGGCTGTAGTCGATAAAGACGTAATCACTTCCTCCGAACTTGAGCGGGAAGCACGCCTTCGGTTCGGCAAGGATCAAAGGATACCATCCGCGGAGGCCTACAAGCAGCTGCTGACGGCAATTATTGAACAGAAGTTGATTCTGCGCGAAGCGGCTGCTAATGAGGTTAAAGTCAGCGATCAGGAAGTAGAACGAACACTCGAGCGAATAGTGAAACAGAACGGTATCAGCACTGCTGACCTTAGGGCCGCCGTCGAGGGTGAGGGTATCTCCTGGGAGCAGTACCTGGCTCAGCTGCGTAATGATATTCTGCGCAATCATATTGTGGCCATGAAGGTGTATTCGCAAGTGAATATTAGTGAAAAGGACTATGCCGACTATTATAAAGCGCATGAAAATGACTATATCAAGCCAGCGACAGTTAGAATTGAGCAACTGCTTTTTTCGGTAGGCGAGGACGCCAGCTCGGAAGCCAAGACTCAGATTAAAGGCCAGGCGACGACAGCGAGAGCACGGCTCCAGGCGGGTGAAGATTTTCGTTCTGTTGGGGAAGCGCTTGGCGTTGTGAAAAGCGGCGAATCAGTCGATTTTGGCTCCTTTGGCAAAGGGGAACTGATGGAGGCTTTGGATGAGGCTGCCTTCAGCCTTGCGATAGGTACCATAAGTGATGTGCTGGAGACTGAACGTGGATTTGCTATCATCAGAGTGCTTGATCGAACAGAGAAGCAAGCTCGATCTCTTGACGAGGTGAAAGAGGAGATTGGTCGAGTGCTGTACCAACAAAAGGCTGATCGCAAATATAAAGAATGGATGGATGGCTTAGTTGCCAACGCTTACATCGAAACCAAACTGTAGGCGGGTATTTAAAAAGGTCTATATGGTTCAAGATTCCAGGTTTGGTGGTGATGCGGGATGTAGTTAGTGTGATATGCGTTATGAGATTTTCGATAAAACCTTAGTGAGCGCTAAACCACTTCTCACATCCCATGGCGCATGTCCCACATCCAAATGTGGCAGCAAGTACTTACCTTTATTCTTTGCGACCAGTCATGACGGTAGCCGATGATTTTCTCATCGCCGCCTACGATCTTCAGCTCCCTGTAAGGCCGGAGTTAATATCGCTTTTTGATAAATACTTTCAAGAACTTAAGTTCTGGAATCGACGTGTAAATCTGACCCGCATTCATGGAGAGCGGGAGGTTTACATCAATCACTTTCTTGATTCTCTCATCCCCGAACGCTTCATTCCCCAAAAGGCGACTGTTCTCGACATCGGGTCAGGAGCCGGTTTCCCCGGTATACCGATTAAGATTGTGCGCCCAGACCTGGAGGTAACTTTAGTTGATTCGGTTTTCAAGAAGGTAGCATTTCAACGGCACCTCATCCGGATTCTCGGACTTGATCATATTCAGGCGGTACATCAGCGCGCAGGCACAGCAGGAGAAGGCCTTGGGGTGTTTACGGTATGTATCAGCCGAGCCTTTGGTTCCCTGTTGGAGCTGTTTGCTGCAGCTCTTCCGGTTCTGGACAGAGGAGGGCAAATTATTGCACTTAAGGGCCCTCGATGGATTGCGGAATTGGAGGAAGCAAGAGGTGAGATAGAGAAACGTGGGATTGTCATGAAGGCACATGAGTCTGTCATTCTTCCACACACTCGGGTGCACCGAACAGTTCTTGTCTTTAGTCTGCGGACATAATAGACGTGGTGCCGTGCTGATTTGTCCTGGTTTTTTTCGCACCACGTTTCACGTGAAACGTGGTGTTTTTTCCTTCCCAAATCATCCCATCTGTGGTATGTTTAATTCGGTGACTTTTCTTATTTTTTGAAAAGCTTATCAGCAAAAAAAGAAGCGGTTTGATCGCTTCTTTTTCCTCCAAAGTAAACTTCACAAGAAGGTTTCCGCACGGCTGCTATTACTCGTGGAAATGTAGCGCGCACCGTGGTAATCGATACGACCAGCGAGCTCTATGGGAAAAGTTATTTCTATCACTAATCAGAAGGGCGGGGTAGGGAAAACCACTACTGCCATCAATCTGGCAGCCTCACTGGCTTTGATTGAAAAGAAGACGCTTCTTATCGATGTCGATCCCCAAGGGAATGCAACCAGCGGCCTCGGGCTGGCACGGGATCGCATTTCGAAAAATCTTTACCACGCCTTGCTTGATCATCAAAGCATTGAGGAGGCTACGTACGATACCGAACTTCCGCTGCTCAAAATCGTCCCTGCTCACATTGACCTTTTTGGTGCTGAAATTGAACTAGTCAGTCTTCCCCATCGAGAAAACCGTCTGCAGCAGCTGATTGAGCCGATACGCACCCAGTATGACTATGTTCTGCTCGATTGTCCGCCGTCCCTGGGCCTGCTTACTATCAATTCGCTTACTGCCTCGGATTCGGTTCTGATTCCAGTGCAATGTGAATACTATGCCCTCGAAGGGCTGGCATATCTTTTCGAAACACTTCGGAGGATAAAGAAATCCTTAAATCCCCACCTTACCATGGAAGGGATTCTGCTCACGATGTTCGACGTGAGAAATCGACTCTCGCATCTGGTCGTGAGTGATGTCCGTAAACATTTTGCCAGCAGAGTGTTTACGAGCATTATTCCGCGCAATGTGCGTCTCAGCGAGTCACCCAGCCACGGCAAGCCGATTTGTCTCTACGACCGGGCCTCGCGGGGAGCACAGAGCTATTTTCAACTTGCACATGAAGTTACCCACAGGAGGAACGATGGAAAAGGGTAAACGAAAAGCTCTCGGCAAAGGGCTTAATGCTCTTTTTCCAGAGATTGGGTCATCAATTCTGGAAAATGGTTCTTCAGAGCCTGTAGTCACCCACTGTGCAGTGCAGGCCATTATACCCAGTCCGCATCAGCCGAGAAAGACATTCGACGACGACAAAATCGAGGAGCTGGCTGCTTCGATGCGAACAAATGGCATCATCCAACCGCTGCTTGTTCGTCGAGGCATTGACGGCTACGAGCTCATTGCCGGAGAACGGCGCTGGCGAGCGGCTCTGAAAGCAGGGCTGCCGGAAGTTCCCGTAGTGGTGAAAGAGGTCTCCGACGAACAGGCTCTGGTGCTTTCGCTGATCGAAAACATTCAGCGCGAAGATCTTAATCCTATTGAGGAAGCAAAAGCATATCAGCGTCTTACTGATGATTTCAGCCTTTCTCAGGAGACGGTTGCCGATATCGTGGGAAAGGAACGTTCGACTGTCACCAATATGCTTCGGCTGCTCAAGCTGCCAGAGCGCATCAAAGATGATCTGGCTGACGGCAAGATTTCAGCGGGACATGCCCGCGCCCTGCTGGCGTTAGAGACAATTCCGAAAATGCTTAAGCTGCACCAGGAAATAGTAGCCAGGCAGTTGTCAGTCCGTCAGGCGGAGCGATCAGTACGAAAAATGAAACTTGGCAAAGGAAAGTTCGGTGTTCCTGTCCGCCGGGAAGATATTCAGCTCACTTCTCTTAAGGAACGACTTCAGTATCTATTGGGTACGCAGGTAAAAATTGTCCGCAAGGGGAAGAAAGGACGGGTGGAAATATCCTTTTTTTCTGATCAGGATCTTGAGCGGATATTGGACATCGTGCAAGGAGGAAGCAAGACCTATGACGCGCGAATCAAGCAACAATAATATAGCGATGACCTCTGTAGACGACTATACAGCAGAAAAAATCAGAGTTCTGGACGATCCGACTGCGGTGCGCAAGCGCCCCGCCATGTATATCGGCAGCACTGGCAGCCGGGGACTGCATCACCTGGTATATGAGGTTGTAGATAACAGTGTTGATGAGGCGCTGGCAGGATTCTGTACTGAAATAAAAGTAATCATTCATATTGACAATAGCGTGACAGTCGAGGATGACGGCCGAGGAATTCCGGTTGAGATGCATCCAACCGAAGGAAAACCAGCAGCTGAGGTCGTCCTTACTGTGTTGCATGCTGGCGGCAAGTTTGACAACGAGACGTATAAAGTCTCCGGCGGCTTGCACGGAGTAGGCGTTTCGGTGGTGAACTATCTATCGGAATCTCTTGAGGTGGAGATACGACGGCATGGCAACGTTTATCATCAGGCGTATCGCCGCGGCGTCCCTCAGGGGCCACTGGAAAAAACCGGGAAAACCAAACGCTCCGGAACCAGGGTCACCTTCAAACCCGATGCGGAAATTTTCGAAGACGTTGAATTTAATTTTGACGTGCTTTCTCAGCGGCTGCGGGAACTTTCTTTTCTTAATAAAGGAATTATGATTTCCATTCTCGACGAGCGTACTGAAAAGCACCATGAATTTCAGTACAAAGGCGGAATCGTCTCATTTGTGGATCACCTCAACCGCAATAAGAAACCGATCCATCGCAAGCCGATCTATGTGCAGGCGGAAAAAGAAAATATCGATGTCGAAATCGCGCTCCAATATAACGACAGCTATGTAGAGACGATTTTTTCGTTTGCCAATACCATCAATACCTATGAAGGCGGGACCCACTTGAGCGGGTTCAAGGCGGCTCTGACCCGCACCATGAACAATTACATCACCAAGGCAAACCTGGCTAAAAACCTCAGAGTTGCACTGGACGGAACGGACTTGCGCGAAGGACTTACGGCGGTAATCAGCGTAAAACTGCCTAATCCTCAGTTTGAAGGTCAGACCAAGACTAAGCTGGGCAACAGCGAAGTAAAAGGTCTGGTAGAAAGCGTAGTTAACGAGAGGCTCGCTGTCTATCTGGAAGAGAATCCCGACACTGCCAAGAAGATCGTCGAGAAGGCTGTTGATGCGGCACGGGCTCGTGAGGCAGCTCGAAAGGCCAAGGAACTGATTCGACGCAAGAATGTAATGGAGATGAGTTCTCTTCCCGGTAAGCTCGCTGACTGCGAGGAAAAGGACCCTTCTTTGAGCGAATTGTTTCTGGTCGAGGGAGATTCTGCTGGCGGATCTGCCAAGCAGGGAAGAAATCGCCACTTTCAAGCTATTTTGCCCTTGAAAGGAAAGATCCTGAATGTGGAGAAGGCGCGTTTCGACAAGATGGTGGAAAACCAAGAGCTTATTACAATGGTCACTGCCCTTGGCACTGGAATGGGTGCGGATGACTTTGACTCAAAAAAACTCCGATACCACAACATTATCATCATGACGGATGCTGATGTCGATGGCTCTCATATCCGGACACTGCTTCTTACGTTTTTCTACCGACAGATGCGGGACTTGGTAGAAAACGGGAATCTCTTTATTGCCCAACCTCCTCTTTTCCGGGTCTCAAAAGGGAAAAAAGAAATGTACCTTAAAGATCAACGCGCCTATGAAGAATACCTCATGGTTTCCGGCACAGACGATATGGAGGTTGCGGGACGAGAAAGCACGCAAGCGATAAAAGGAACCCGGCTGGTGACCTTTGCTCGGAAAATTCTTCATTATGAGAAACTGTTGCAGCAGATGGAACGGCGCAACCATGTGCGGGGAATCCTGGAAGAAGTCGTCCAGGATACTCGATTTACGGCGAGTGTGCTCAAGGAAAAACACCAGCTCCACGATATCCTTAATGAGATAAAAGCCAGAATCGTAGCCGCCAGCACGGGGATCGCTCCTATCGAATTCGACTTGGGCATGGATTTTGAGCATGACTGTTTCAAGGTTCTGGTCTCGATTCAAGAAAATGGTCGAAGACGCAAGGTAACGATTGGTTATGACTTCCTGAGTTCTCCGGAATTTGAAGAATTGAGGCATGTAGCGCGTGAGATTCGGGCTACGGCAGCACCACCTTTCAGCATTGATGAAGACGGCAAGGCGATGGAAGTAAAGACGTATTCTCAGCTCATTGACCGTATATTCACACAGGGCAAGAAAGGCCTTGCAATTCAGCGCTATAAAGGCCTGGGGGAAATGAACCCTGAGCAGCTCTGGGAGACGACGATGAACCCGGAAACCCGTACGTTGCTGCAGGTAAAAATCGAGGATGCCGTAGAAGCAGACCTGATCTTCACCGTGCTCATGGGAGACCAGGTAGAGCCGCGACGGGAGTTCATCTATCAGAATGCGCTTGAGGTGAGTAATCTCGACATCTAAAAAGAATCGGGGCAGGGGCGGATAGCCAAAAAATGAATACCGGGGTCGAGCAGAGCCGATTGCTCGACACTTTTTTCATCAGGAGTATGACGGGATGAGCCAAAATCCTCAGAAGATACCAGTAAATATAGAAGAAGAAATGAAGCGATCCTACATGGACTATGCAATGAGCGTCATCATCGGAAGGGCGCTCCCGGACGTCCGTGACGGGCTGAAACCAGTGCATCGTCGTATTCTCTATGCGATGCACGATATGGGGAATACGTGGAATAAGCCGTATAAGAAATCCGCCCGTATCGTCGGCGATGTGATCGGTAAATATCATCCTCACGGCGATGTAGCCGTATACGATACTATTGTACGGATGGCCCAGGATTTTTCCCTTCGTTATCCACTGGTAGACGGGCAGGGCAACTTTGGTTCCATAGATGGTGATTCGCCAGCTGCAATGCGGTATACCGAAGTGCGCATGGCGGCCCTGGCCGGCGAAATGCTGCTTGATATCGACAAGGAAACAGTAGATTTTACTGCCAATTACGACGAAACGCTTGAAGAACCATCAGTGCTGCCCACACGGGTTCCCCAGCTACTGATTAATGGATCCTCAGGCATTGCTGTCGGAATGGCAACCAATATCCCGCCACACAATCTGAATGAGGTTGTTGATGCCACGATTGCGCTGATTCGAAAACCGGACAGTACGATTGATGAGCTGATGCAATACGTCCATGGCCCTGATTTTCCTTCTGCAGCTTTCATCACCGGGCCGGAAGGTATCCGCTCTGCATATGAAACCGGAAAAGGAATCATCCAGCTGCGGGCCCGTGCATTCGTAGAGCGGAAGCGAGGTGATCGGGAAAGCATTATCGTCTCCGAACTTCCTTATCAGGTAAACAAAGCAAAGCTTATCGAGCGAATTGCCGAACTTGTGCGAGACAAGAAAATAACCGGTATTTCCGATCTGCGCGATGAGTCCGACCGAGAAGGCATCCGGGTGGTGATCGAGCTAAAAAAAGATGAAATTGCACAAGTAGTTCTCAATCAGCTCTTTCAACACACTCAGATGCAACTTTCCTTTGGAATCATAATGCTGGCAATTGTGGACAATCAGCCTCGGCTTCTTACGCTTAAAGGAATGCTCGATCAGTTTATCGGTTTCCGAAGGGAAATAGTGCTGCGGCGCACAGTCTACGAGTTGCGCAAGGCTGAAGAACGCGCCCACATTCTGGAAGGATTACGAATCGCTCTGGACAACCTGGATCTGGTCATCTCACTCATTCGCGGTTCCTCCAGCCCGGCGGAGGCGGGCGAGAAGCTAAGAAACACTCTCGGTCTTACCGATCGACAGGCACAGGCTATTCTGGATATGCGGCTGCAGCGGTTAACCGCGCTGGAGCAGGACAAGATTCTCCAAGATTATGCCGAGGTACTGAAGGAGATCGAGCGATACCGGCAGATTTTGGGAAGTGATACTGTCGTAAAAGATATCATTGTGGAAGAGCTAAAGCAGATCAAGGACAAATATGGCGATGCCCGTCGCACGGAGATTGTCGGAAGGCCAGCGGAAATCAATTTAGAGGATATGATTGTGGAAGAAGATATGGTGATTTCCATTACCCACTCTGGATATATCAAGCGGAGTCCGGTAAGCCTCTACCGCAGCCAGCAGCGTGGAGGTAAGGGAATAACCGGCATGCTCACCAAGGAAGGTGACTTTGTTGAACACCTGTTCGTCGCCTCCACCCATAGCTACATTCTCTTTTTTTCCACTACCGGCCGTGTCTACTGGCTAAAGGTACACCAGATTCCAGAATCTGTCCGGGTGGCGAAGGGAAAAGCCATTGTCAATCTCCTCAATCTCACTGGAACGGAAAACATCTCCGCTTTTCTGCCGGTGAGAGAATTTGAGGAAGGCAAGTTCATCATCATGGCTACCCGCAGAGGAGTCATCAAGAAGTCGCCGCTCATGGAATACAGCAATCCCCGGAAGCTGGGCATCATCGGCATTACGATCGATGAGGGAGATGAGCTTATTGGTGCAGGGCTGACCTCTGGTTCCAATGATATTCTTCTATGTTCGGATACCGGCAAGTCTATCCGTTTTGCAGAAAAAGATGTCCGTCCAATGGGGCGGGTGACCCGAGGGGTGCGAGGCTTCGAACTCGCCAGCGGCTGTTGTGTGGTCGGGATGGGAATCGTTTCCGAGGGTAATACCATTCTCACGGTGACTGAAAACGGGTACGGCAAGAGGACCGAAGTTGCCGCGTATCGGTTTCAGGGACGCGGTGGAAGCGGGGTGATCAACATTCAAACCACACCACGTAATGGCAATGTTGTGGGAGTCAAGCAGATCACCGGTGATGAGGATGTCATTCTCATTTGCAGTCACGGTCGTATCATTCGTATGGCAAGCAGCAGTGTCCCTGTTATCGGTCGCAACACTAAGGGGGTGCGTCTTATTACCCTCGAGGAGGGCGAGAAGGTGGTCGGAGTAGCTTTGGCGCAGAAACAGGAATGATCTCGATCCAGACGACACCGTGTTTGTCACCTATGTCCCTTAACCGTGTGCTCTCCGTTCATTCATACCTATCCCCCTGCGGCTGTTACAGTATGTCCTCGAGATCGAACTGTCCTGTAAATGATCTAATGGTGACCTGGCCAAAAGGTGATTCGTTAAGTCAGCTTCACCATGGCTGAGGGAGACGAAACACAACGTCTTCCTCGTCTACCTTCACATTCAGCGCCTTCTTCTCTTTCCTGATCCTCTCCGGTCTTTAGTCCTTGCTTTTTCCCGGTCGTTCAACTTCTGACGCGCTCCTGTTTTCAACTCTGTAATCGCCGTTACCTGCTGTACGCCCAATGGCGGACCTGCAGCCAAGTGCTGGTTCAGCGGCTGGAAGGTCCAGCTTCGCAAGGAATTCGGCTTTAGCAAAAATACATACTCTGCGCGACAGGAATACCTGATTTGCCCCATTTCCTGCAACCGCAGAGAGAAAGAGTATAAAAGAAGTCCCTCCGTAAGAAAGATGGTTATGCATCTTTCATCGCACAAGAAACCGTACTGGCATGAACAAACTGTCTGCTAAACATGCTGCCGGGAAGGAGAGTAATAATGCCTGACTTTGCAAACCCATTTAGCGGAAATGTACCGGACCGAAAGATGACTCGGGAAGAACTTATCCGTGCCATACGGCTTGATATCGCTGCGGAGCTGGAAGCAGTCAATCTGTATATGGCCCAGGCGGATGTTACGGAGGATCCGCTCGCACGAAAGGTCCTGATCGATGTTGCTGATGAAGAACGCGAGCACATCGGAGAATTCCTGCATCTTGTTCAGCTTCTCACGGGCAATGAAAACGAGTTGCTTGAGCACGGCAAGCAGGAAGTTGTGGAGATGGCCGAGGAGCTGCAGGTGGAAGCCACGGGCGGTGAAGCGGTTATCGAGGAGACACCTGTGGAGACATCGTCGAGCGGTCTCACGGTCGGAAACCTGAAGAGTTGAAAAAACGCGCTCCATATAAGGAGGATGACAATGGGAGGACAGTACTTGTTTCGAGAGGATGCTCCCTGGGATGCGAAGCTATGGGTAGAGCTGGATAAGGCGGTGATTGGAGCAGCAAAGACTTTTCTCACCGGCCGCCGCTTGGTGCAGGTTGATGGCCCGTATGGTTTGGGACTGCAGAATGTAACCAAGGGAGAAGTGGAAATCGAGCCGGGTATCACGGCCGGTACCAGCCTGCCGGTCTTTCACCTGTTTCAGACCTGTAGGGTATACAAACGTGATATTGCTGCCTATGAACGAGAAGGAATCATGCCTCCCTTGGAGGAGGTAGTGCGCGCAAGCCTTGAATGTGCTCGAAGGGAAGATGACATTATATTCCACGGAAAGCAAACTGTACGCGGCCTTTTCACGATCGAAGGTGTTCGCACTATCGGACTGTCCTCATGGGATCAGGTTGGTAATGCGGCTGATGATGTTATCAAGGCGGTGACGGAACTTGACACGGCGGGTTTCCACGGTCCCTATGCGCTGGCCCTTTCGCCTCACAAGTTCAATTCGCTCTTTCGCCTCTATGACCGGGGCAACTTGAGCGAGCTTGACCATATCAGACATATCGCTACAGACAGCATTTACAAAGCGCCAATTCTGGAAAAGGGGGGAGTCCTTATCGCAACCAATCCTGGATTGACCACTCTTGTTCTGGGACAAGATCTAATGCTTGGTTTTATCGGAGTGACGCCTGAATCAGTGGAACTAGTACTATCGGAGACTTTCTCCCTGATTATCAGAGCTCCGGAAAGTATCTGCGTGCTGACGGAGTAGTTCTGCAGAGATTAGCTAACGAAAAAGAGGATTCGGGGCGAGCGAAGACGAACGAGCCTTCTTGCTCGCCGTGATTCCCGCACGTATTCTGCTGTTTCATGAACAGCGCCTACCATCCTCCTGTCTTGCCAAAATCTGACATAATGGTACTGTCGAAATATAGTCCGATCCTTCTGCAGGATTGCTTATCCGGAAGCCGACTGTGTGACTTATTCCTCTCCGACGGTCTTCGAGTTCATGCTCATCACCATCTGCTCCATATATATCGGTCCTGTTATCAGCACCAGCGTTTTTTCTTCACCACGCGGCTGCGTGACGTTCAAGCGAAGGTCAGCCTTGAAAAGGAAACAGACCTTTGGTAGGATCGTTCCTCATGTTTCACAATCACCTGATCACGGTACAGAATAAGGAACTGTCCAGCATGAAAGAGCATGCCCAAGAATTAATCCCCCCGCTCACTCTTAGCGGGGCCAGGATAATCGCCCGCGACCTGCCGCTTTGTCCAGAGATTGTGCTGTTTCTGCTTTCCGATGACTATCCCAAAGAGCCTATCGGTGGCCGAGAGGGTGATGCTGTCTTAGCCGCACCTCCCTACTGGGCATTTTGCTGGGCCAGCGGTCAAGCCTTGGCACGGCACATCCTCGATAACCCTGCTTTGGTTAGGAATAAGACCGTCCTTGATTTCGGGTCTGGGTCCGGTGTTGCCGCGCTTGCCGCAGCCAAAGCCGGGGCGCGGCGGGTGGTGGCGTGCGACCGTGATCCTTCGGCGCAACGAGCAGTGCTGGCAAATGCGGCGCTCAATAATACTGAGGTTGAGATCTGCAGTGAAATCACGATACCCCCGGAGCACGTATTTGATGTTATTCTGGCGGCTGACGTTTGTTATGATCCTCAGAACACTCATCTGTTGAGTATGCTCGCTGGCGGCAATCTGGTATTGATAGCTGACTCGCGCGTAAAAGAGTTGCCAGAGGATCGGTTTGTTCCCCTTGAACAGCTGCGGCTGAAAACTGTTCCTGATTTGTTTGAGGATGAAGAATTCAACAACATCGTAATCTACCGTTCTCATGATCCAACATCGTGATCAAGAAACCCGAAGTACAGCCATATCAGAGCGCCGCCGTCTTCAGCTTTGATGGCAGGACACCGGGCGGAGAATTCAAGTCTTATGATTATCTCGGGTCGGTTCGACGGTAAGATGAGACTCCGCTACAGATCACCGAGGAATCCACGGCAGAATTCATCCTCAGAATTGTCCCAGTTGTGAAATCAGAATTAATCTCGATCGTCTGATAGAAGTATGTCCATTTCAGCATTGACCGTGACGTAACGGCACATCTACGGGCGCGATAAAAAAAGGCGGAGCTCAAGGACTCCGCCTTTTTTTATCGCGTTCTATCGACAAACAGAGGTATCAGCAAATTCGGAAGCGACCTATCTCCCTGTCGCCTTCCACCACATGTACGGCGCAGGCGATACACGGATCAAAGGAACGCACAATTCGTGCAGCTTCGATCGGGTTCTTGGAGTCCGAAACCGGCGCCCCCACAAGTGCCTGTTCTACTGGCCCAGGCACTCCCTTGTCATCGCGGGGGCCGCAAAACCAGGTCGTAGGTACCACAGCCTGATAATTGGCTATCTTCTTGCCCTCAACGACTATCCAGTGACCCAGCGCACCGCGGGGAGCCTCGACAAAGCCGCCACCTTGACCGTTATCCGGTATGTCGTATGATGTGCGCGGGCTGCCGTCGACATCGAGCTCATCGAGCCAATTCCAGAGCTGCTGACAAATAAGCTTGGACTCAATGGCCCGTGCTGCATGACGACCGAGTACAGAGTACAGAGCTTTGACATCAGCATTGAACAGTGCAAGCAGCGTATCCACCTCTTTCTTGACCGCTTGGTTGCCCGACATGTAGCTGACGACCACTCTGGGTAGCGGACCCACCTCCATGGGAAGACCATTATACCGCGGGGCTTTAAGCCACGTGTATGCATCCGCTTTGTCGAAGTCAGGAGTAGTCTCTTCTTGTAAGGGCTGAAGGCCGGATGGAGAACTGTACCGGGCATAGCGTACCTGCTCAGTGATGTGATCGGGGTTAAACGCTTCGGCCTTGCCGCCGGTTATGACACCGCGCTGCAGGAGAAACGTCTTATAGTCCTCATCACCTTCAAAAACACCGTACGAAAGCAGGTTGGCGAAGCCGCCGAGTCCGAAGTAGTCAGGGTACGCCTTGGCTACAGCAATCACGTCATTTATATAGACCTCATTGACAAAGGCTTCAACTTCCTTCAGGTTCTTTTTGTATTCATCGATGAGCGGCTGCGTAGGCCTCTGGGTTACACCTCCCGGTACTAGTCCGATCAGATGGGGAACCCTGCCCCCGAAGCAGGCCACCATCTTGTGGGCTTTCAGTCTGATATCGAGAGCCTTGAGGTAGTGCTGCGTGGCAGCTACGTTGAGATCGGTATCCTTGATGTAAAAATCACCTTCGTAGCGCGGCAGAAACGGCGCTGCGGTAGTAACCGCATCAGCTCTTCCCTTCTTGGTTTTTATCTCATCCTTCACCCACGCTTTCACCGCTAGCAGCTGGGGATCGCTGCCGTTGTATGTGAGGATGGCTGTGATATCCACAAAGTCAAGTGCGGCGAGATGATAGAAATGGATAATATGTGATTGGAGAAAGTTGGCGCCGAGAACGAGATTTCGCAGGATGCGTCCGTTCTTATTCGGCTTGATGCCGAACGCGGCATCGCAGCACTTACTTGAAGCGAGGCCGTGCGAGACCGGGCAAACGCCGCAGATCCGCTGAGTAATCTGATTGGCATCAACAGGGTTTCTGCCCCGGAGGATGCTTTCATAGCCTCGGAACATGTCACCGCGGCAGTGTGCCTCAGCCACCTTCCCGTCTTGAACATCCACTTCAACCGAGAGATGACCCTCAATTCTGGTGATGGGATCCAATAGTACTTTAGCCATTGATAGCACCTCCATCCTGCAGGTTGAGTACTGCATGTCGGATCTGGGGATCTTCGATACGAGCGATTTCACCGGCATCAGCGTACAGGTGTTTGTAAATACCTCTGCTTCCTGTATCAGGGAAAACCGCTTCGGTGCAGCCAATGCAGCCTGATCCGCTTCCAGTGCATGAACTTACGCCGAGCCACTTGCGTTTGGGAATGTCGCAGTTGCTATCCATGCCCAGACATCCAAGAAGATACAGGCAGCCGGGTTCGCCCCAGCGCTGTGCAAAATTTCCGGCTTTGTAGGCGGCAAGATGTTCACACTGCTCGTGTACTGTTTTTCCATAAAAGAGCCTGGGGCGATTGTATTCGTCAAGATCGGGAATGCCTTTCAAAAGAAGGTGTGAAATGGTCCCGATCATCCAGTCCGGGTGGGGAGGACAGCCAGGAACATTGATGATCTTTTTTCCCGGTAGTATGTCGGAAATCGATTTCGCCCCAGTGGGGTTGTTGCCGTCAGCACGGATTGTGGCTGCGGGAATGCCGCCGTAGGCGGAACAAGTTCCCACGGCAATAATGGCCTTAGCTTGTGAGCCCAATTTTTCAACCCACTCCTTCGCGCCGACAGGTCTGCCGTTTACCTCCCCGATGGTGCAGCACCAGTCAGACCGAGTTGGGACTGATCCTTCAACAATCAGCACAAAGTCCTTCCGCTGCTTCTCAACCGCCTCTTCCAGCACCCGGATCGCGACGTCTCCAGTGCCGCCCATCAGCGTCTGATGGTAATTGAGGCTGATGACCTGAGTAATGACTGAGGCAATATCAGGATCAATGCTGTTGAGCAGAGAAACAGAACAGCCAGAACATGACTGCGCCTGCAGCCAGATGACTGCCGTTCTCTCAGCAGCTTGCGCCAACGCTTTCTGGAATCCCTGGAGCAGTACACTCGGAAAACTCAGCGCGGCTGCTGTGCCGCCCATCAGTTTCAAGAAATCTCTTCTGCTCAGAGTCATTCTTTATCTCCTTTATGCAGTATGGAGTGCAGTATCCAACACGACTTTGACCGCTTTCGGTACGGCCTTTTCAACTTGCTCCGAAAGACGGATCGCGGTGGTGGTAATATCAGCCGGCACGATGCCGACAATTTCTATCTCTGGGCGCTTCCCCATCAAGTCAAGAACATGAATAACGTCTGCTAGTCCAACATCATGAAGAGAAATCCGATTTGAGGAGCACCGTATGTGTTGAGCACTAAAGCGGTACACGCTTCCGGGATAATCGTCAGTGTTAAGGGCATCAATAATGACGACTCTGTCTTTTTCTTGCATCAGCGGAATAAGATCGAAACCCGCTGTACCGCCATCAGCGACCTCAACCTCTTCGGGAAGGTCAATTCCTGACTCCATGATAGCATTGGCAATATGAACACCAACCCCATCATCGCTTTGCAGGATATTCCCGATGCCTAAAATTAGGACCTTCTTCATTGCCCTTCGTTCGTCCCAGTCTGGTGACACTGCGCGCAGTCCTGCGGTCCTTGCTGCTTTTCTTCGTGGCAGCCGATACACATGGCGTGCATAGTATCGAGGCCTGCTTCTCCCCTGTGGCACTGGGCGCACTGTTTGATCCGATCATCATTGCCTTTTTTGTGATGACAGACAATACACTGAACACCGGCACGTTCATGCTTCTGGTGCGACATTTTTACCGGCGTCGCCAGGTCTTCTGTTCTGGTGATGCCGTTTTTCAGATCGTCCTGCGTGACAAAAGCATTGACGTCAGTGATAGTCACAATATCGACATCAATCAGGTCTTCATCAGAGGCAGGCGGGGTAACCGGGCTGGTTTGAGTTTTCCCGGCTGCAAGCATAACCATGAGCACTAATACAGGAGCCAATACTGCGGACCAGAAAAACCTATTCGCTTTCAATATCATCCCTCCTGAAGAAAATTGTTGAACTTCTTTCTCCTACTTGTTTCTTGTGCTCTGCTGATATATTCAGAAAATCTATTTGGCTATCCGCATGAAATCCAATGAGTAAACGAGAGTTGGTCTGAAACGACCGAAAGAGGAGAGGTATCGCTGAAAACTTCTAACCTTTGGCTGACAGATCCTATTAATCCAGAGTGGTACAATGGCATACACTACTCAACCGGACACAGTCTTTCTGACCCCCCCATGATTATATTTGGCTGCAACTGCTTTTACACGCAGCATACACTAATAACAATAACTAATCCAGAATGCAACAAAAATATAGTCATCAATTAAAAGAAATGTGCTTCGGGTTATGAAATGGATCTGTCTGCGGAGTAATAGCATACAGGGGTATTGATGAAGACCTTGGCTGGCGAGCGAATTAAGAAGAGACTTGATTGGGGGGAGTAAGGATTTCCGAAGAGAGCGCAATGATTGCCGATGGGCAGAAGCAAAAGGATACCTTGAGCATGAGCGTGTCAATGTTCTTTGAGAATAGGAAAGATGGCGTGCTTGAACCTTTGTCTGTCATTTGAGAGAAAGACCCGCAAGCGAGGCGGGTCTTTCCTGTGAGGTCTTATTTTCGAGAGAGATACTGCTCAGGTTATTCAGTTTCACCCACTTGGCCTGCACTTTGATGCTGTTGCAGTCTGGTGCGGGCTCGTTCACGCATGCGCTCCACCTGCTCCTGTCTGAGTTTCTTGTATTCCTCCATTTGCTCGGCAGAGAGGATTTGAGACATTTTCCCCTCTGTATCGGCATTAAGGCTGTCGAGTTCCCCCCGCATCGGACGATATCCCTGCTGTCCATGCCCTTGATATTTCTGAAGAATAGCCTTCCGCTTGGCCATGTCCTCAGAAATAATCGGCCGCAGCTGTTCCATTTGCTCGTCACTTAACTGGAGACGCTCCTGAAATTTCTGAGCAAAAGCGTCTGCATTAGAACCATCCTGAGCCCAGGAGGAAAATACGGGTGCAAAAACCAATAGCATCATGCATCCGAGTACGGTAAGCAAAAATGGAGCAAGGTGTTTTCCGACGGTGTCTTTCGCGTTCGAGTATTTCTGTCTTCTCTCCATTCTGTACTCCTTTCTGCAAGTATGGTACTTAGTAAATCGAGTCATCCGCGCTTGCTTGCTTCATTTCACCCTCATGAGAACGGGGAAGTATTCACGGCAGCTTTTCGCGCACATGCGGCTTCCGATGACCTTCAAGTTGCCAGGGTTAACAGAATGGTTACACATTTTTCTGCTTAATCTGTAACCGTTTTTGCGAGCTTGCGACTGAAACGGATAGTGATGACCCGGATCGGCGGTTCCGAGAATGATGTTTACTCATGTTCTAGACGAGATCATTTTAGCACAGTA
>Ga0116144_10002818_pt1 | contig 18165 bp, 20 predicted proteins | sample AD_UKC035_MetaG_FD_89746 | JGI IMG/M metagenome (GOLD analysis project Ga0116144, IMG submission 89746) | Active sludge microbial communities of municipal wastewater-treating anaerobic digesters from USA - AD_UKC035_MetaG | ecosystem: Engineered > Bioreactor > Anaerobic > Digestate | place: USA...
ACGAGGTGCTTCGGCTGCTGACCGAGATCCGCAGCGCGTGGGTAATGCTGCCGGCCGAAGCGCGCCGCGCAGGGCAGACCCGCTGATGGACGACGGCATCGACACGATCGTGCTCGATGACGAACTCGCGTACGTCGACGTCGTGCCGTTGTGCTGGGTGCCGCTCAGCGAGCCCCCGGGCGCCGAGCAGACCTCGGCACAGGCCCAGCACAACCTGCGCCTGCTGCAGGCCCTCGCGGCACTCGAGGACTCCGGACCGAACGAAAAGCCCGACGAGAACTCGCCGCATTCCGCGGACCTGATGCGCCTCGAGTTCAAGGTCAATCTGCTGCTCGAACTCGTCGGCAAGATCCTGGCCAGGGCACAGCCGCGCCCGGCACCCGTGCCGATGCGCTTCAATGCGCATTCGGCCATCTGGCGGTCACAGGATCCCGCGCCGGCGGTGGGCGAGGCTGGCCAGCTCGAGATCTACCTGCGCGAGGCCCTGGTCGAACCGTTGCGCCTGTTCGGCCACGTGGCGTCGGTCGGTATCGATCGGAGGGTGAAAGTGCGTTTCGCGCCGCTCGCCGAGCCGCTCGCCGATCTGATCGAGAAGCTCGCGTTCCGTCGCCATCGGCGCCAGGTGGCCGGTACGCGCCAGCCGAAGAACGCCTGACGCAGACTTTTCATATTGCGACGCAATACCACGGTCGTGGCCGCGTCGATTGAACCGTGTCACACCAGCTCGGGGAACGGGCCGCCAGAATAGCCCGCAATAAAACGACGGGGCTGGGTGGATGTCTCTCAACGCAGATGGCATTCACAGGGATGTGGGTTTTGGCAGTGAAGCCAGGGCGAATAACGACGAACCAGTGATGCCGACCGGCCGATCGACGGCCGTGCAAGGCGTCATCCGGCTGATCAACAGCGTCGCCGGGCATGATTCCAGCGTCCTGATCCTGGGCGAGTCGGGCACCGGCAAGGAAGTGGTGGCGCGCGCCATCCACGAAGCGAGTCCCCGCCGCCACCGTCCGTTCGTCGCCATCAACTGCGGAGCCATTCCCGCCGAGCTGCTCGAGAGCGAACTTTTCGGCCACGAAAAGGGCGCCTTCACCGGTGCGATCGCGACGCGCAAGGGCCGTTTCGAGATCGCCGAAGGCGGCACGCTGTTCCTCGACGAAATTGGCGACATGAGCCTGTCGATGCAGGTGAAACTGCTGCGCGTGCTGCAGGAACGGGTCTACGAGCGCGTGGGCAACCATCAGCCGATGCGCTGCAATGTGCGCATCATCGCCGCCACCCATCGCAACCTCGAGGAATCGATCGAGCGCGGCGGCTTCCGCCAGGACCTCTTCTACCGCCTCAATGTCTTTCCGATCGAGATGCCCGCACTGCGCGAGCGCCTCGCCGATCTGCCGGCGCTGCTCGCGGATTTCACCGAAGCGAACGCGCGCAGCGGTCGCGGTCGCGTGGCCTTCACGCCGGCCGCGATGCGGGCGCTGTCGGGCTATAACTGGCCCGGCAACATCCGCGAACTCGCCAACCTCGTCGAGCGCCTGTCGATCCTGCACGGTGGCGGAGCTGTCGATGTGCAGGATCTGCCGGCGCGCTACCGCGCGAACATCCCGGATACCGCGCTGCCCGAGGTGATCGATGAGGCGCCGATCTCCGATGCCGAGGCATTGCAGGTCCTGGAGGGTGCCCCCGGGCCGACCTCGCTCGCCGAACTGCCGGCCGAAGGCATCGACCTGCGCGGCCATCTCGACGCGATCGAGCGCGCGCTCGTGCAGCAGGCGCTCGATCGTTCCAGTGGCACGGTGGCGCATGCCGCCCGCCTGCTCGGCCTGCGTCGCACGACGCTCGTCGAGAAGCTGCGCAAGCTCGGCGAACCGGCGCTGGAACCTGCCGGAGTTTTGACGGACAAGGGCGGCTGCCGCGCCGTCGTGTGATGTGCCTCACGGTTCCGTCGCGGAATCGGCCCGGCACGGAATTTGCTCCATACCAGTGACGCCCGGCATTTTGCCGACGGAGCGAACTGGATGGATCGAGACACGAGCAGCGCGACGCCGGAACCGGTCGCCTGCGCACAGGCATCCCGCGAGACGCTCGCGCTCGCCCGCCGTGTGGCGACGAGCGACTGCACGGTGCTGATCGCCGGCGAGTCCGGCACTGGCAAGGAAGTCATCGCGCGCTACATCCATCGGTCATCGCCGCGCGCGGCCGGTGCGTTCGTCGCGGTGAACTGCGCCGCGATCCCCGAAAACATGCTCGAAGCCGTGCTGTTCGGCTACGAGAAGGGAGCCTTCACCGGCGCCCATGCCGCGCACGCGGGCAAGTTCGAGCAGGCCCAGGGCGGCACCCTGCTGCTCGACGAGATCTCCGAGATGCCGCTCGCGCTGCAGGCAAAGCTCCTGCGAGTGCTGCAGGAGCGCGAGGTAGAGCGCATCGGCGGCCGTGGATCTGTCGCGCTCGACGTGCGCGTGCTGGCTACCACCAACCGCCGCCTGCGCAGCGAGGTGACGGCCGCGCGATTCCGCGAGGACCTGTACTACCGCCTGAATGTATTCCCGATGGTGCTCGCGCCGCTGCGCGAGCGGCGCGACGACATCCTGCCGCTCGCGATGCACCTGCTGTCGATGAGTTGTGCGCCGGGCCAGCGGATACCCGCGCTTGCCGCCGACGCGGCGCAGTTGCTGCTGATGCATGGCTGGCCGGGCAATGTCCGCGAACTCGATAACGTCATGCAGCGCGCGCTGATTCTGCTCGACGGCGAGGTGATCCAGGCAGAACACGTGCGCTTCGACATGGACGAAGGCGCCGAGCCTGCTGCCCCCGCAGTGAGCCAGGGGCAGCTCTCGAGCGCGCTGGCGACGGCCGAACGAGAGCTGATCCTCGAGGCGCTGCGCGATGGGCACGGCAGCCGGCGCGCCGCCGCCGAGCGCCTCGGCATCAGTCCGCGGGCGCTGCGCTACAAGCTCGCGCAGCTGCGCGCGTCGGGCGTCGATCTTGCCGCGTGCGGCTGAGCTGCACCCCGGAGAGCACGCATGAGCCAGATGGAAATCGATCGAGTCCTTGCACAGATCCGCACGCTGTCCTCGCAGGCCGCGCGCCCGCAGGCACCGAAAGCCGGCATCGACGCAGCGGCCAGCGCCGTGGGCGGATCGTCGCGGTCGGAGCCGGCTGCCTTCGCGACCCTGATGAAGCGCGGCATCGAGCAGGTCAATGCGACCCAGCAGAACGCGAGCCAGCTCGCCACGGCCTTCCAGCAGGGCGTGCCGGGCGTCGAGCTGCCGCAGGTGATGCTCGAGATGCAGAAAGCGAGCGTGTCGTTTCGCGCCGCGACCGAAGTCCGCAACCGCCTGGTGAGTGTCTACCAGGAAATCATGAACATGCCGATCTGAACGGCAGCTCGCACAGGAGTCCTGAATGAATGCCGAGGTTGTACAGCTGCCCAACTTGGGCCGCATCAGTGCGGGGTTGAGGCCGTTGCTGCTGCTGGTGGGTATCGCGGCCGCGGTGGCTGTCGGCACCAGCATCGTGCTGTGGTCGCAGCGCCCGGGCCTGACGCTGCTCTACACGGGTCTTGCCGCAGGCGATCTCGTCGAGGTGCAGCAGTCGCTGCGCGCCGCCGGCATCCATCACGAGGCCGATGTCGAGCGGGGCACGATCAGCGTGCCGGCCGCGAAGCTGAACGATGCGCGCCTGACGCTCGCCTCGCAGGGCGTGCTGCAGGGGAGCGACGGATTCAGCGCGATCGCCAAGGACTCGGGCTTCGGTGTCAGCCAGTTCATGGAGGGGGCGCGCTACCAGCATGCGCTCGAGTCCGAGCTGGCGCGTACCATCGGCAGCCTGCAGCCGGTCGCCGCGGCGCGCGTGCACATCGCCGCGCCACGCCAGTCGGCGTTCGTGCGCGATCGCCGCAATGCGACTGCGTCGGTCTTCGTGCAGCTGCGCACCGGCCGTCGCCTCGAGTCGGAGCAGGTTACCGCGATCGTGAATCTGGTCGCATCGAGCGTCCCGGAGCTCGACCCGACGGACGTGACCGTCGTCGACCAGAGCGGACGCCTGCTGTCGCAGCCGGTCGACGACACCGACATCGCAGCGCGCGAGAAGCAGTTCGAATTCGCGCGCCGGCTCGAGACCGAGTACCAGCAGCGCATCGAGGCGCTGCTCGCGCCCGTGGTCGGCGAAGGGCGCGTGCGCGCGCAGGTCGTCGCTTCGGTCGACATGTCGGTCACCGAGGAGGCGCGCGAGCAGTACCGCCCGGAGAGCCAGGTGGTACGCAGCGAGCAGTTGGCCGAGGAGAGTTCGCGCAGCGCCGCGGGCACCGCCGGCGTGCCGGGCGCGCTGTCGAACCAGCCGCCGGTGCCGGGCACGGCGCTGGCACCCGGGGTTCAGCCGTCGGGCGCCCAACCGGCCGCAGCGACCCCTGGCGGGCCGGACAATCTCTCGCGCCAGTCGACGCGCAACTACGAAATCGACCGTACGGTCGCCTACACACGCCAGCCGGCCGGTCGGCTGCAACGCCTGACCGTCGCCGTGCTGGTCGATGACCTGATCGTGCCACAGAAAGACGGCGCGGTCGTTCAGAAGCCGCTCAGCGAAGAGCAGCTCGCGCGCATCACGCTGCTCGTGAAGGACGCGGTCGGCTTCGACGCGGCGCGTGGCGACAGCGTCAATGTCGTCAATGCCTCCTTTGCGACCGGCGCCGACCAGCCCGCCGACATCGTCGAGGAAGGCATCCCGTTGTGGCGTCAGCCATGGCTGCAGGAACTCGTCAAGATCATTGCCGGTGCCGCGATCGTGATCGTGCTGCTGCTGGCGGTCGTGCGCCCGCTGGCGCGGGGCCTGCTGGGTCCCGTGCGATTCGCGCCGGGCACGGCGCCTGCGCTGCCCGCGGCGGGGGGCGAGGCCGTTGCCACGGCGGACGAGGATACGCCGCGCGGCGCGGGCCAGGTCTCCGCGATCGCCTACGAACAACAGCTCGCGCAGGCGCGCTCGCTGGTGACACAGGATCCGAAGCGCGTCGCGCGCGTCGTCAAGACATGGGTGGGACAGGATGAATGAGAAAGGGCTGATCGCACGCAGCAGCACGGACCAGGCGGCGATCCTGCTGCTGTCGCTCGGCGAGCAGGAGGCGGCCGAGGTCCTGAAGCACATGAGCGCCAAGGACGTGCAGCGGGTCGGCACGGCCATGGCCGCGCTCGATGGCGTGACGCGCGAGGAGGTCTCGCAGGTGCTCGGGCACTTCACGACGCTGGTCGAAAGCCACACCTCGCTCGGCGTCGGTGCCGACGAGTACCTGCGCAAGGTGCTGATCTCGGCGCTCGGCGATGAACGCGCGACCAACATCATGGACCGCATCCTCGGCGGCCGCTCGAGCCGCGGGCTCGAGGCCATGAAGTGGATGGACCCGCGATCGGTGGCCGAGATGATGCGCTTCGAGCATCCGCAGATCGTGGCGATCGTGCTCGCCTACCTCGATCCGGATCAGGCCGCGTCGGTGCTCGGGCAGCTGCCCGAGATGGCGCGTTCCGACATCCTGATGCGCATCGCGATGCTCGACGGCATCCAGCCCTCGGCGCTCAACGAGCTCGACGAGATCATGGAGAAGCAGTTTGCGGGCAACAGCTCAGCCAAGGCGTCGGTGTTCGGCGGTCCCAAGGTCGCCGCGAGCATCATCAACTTCCTCGACTCGGGCCAGGAAACCGTGATCATGGAGCGCATCAACCGCGCCGACGAAGCGCTCGCGGAGAAGATCCAGGGACTCATCTTCACCTTCGACGATCTCGTGTCGCTCGACGATCGCGGCATGCAGGAGCTGCTGCGCCAGGTGCCGGGCGATCGCCTGCTGCTGGCGCTCAAGGCCTGCGAGCCGGGCGTCAAGGACAAGGTATTCCGGAACATGTCGCAGCGGGCGGCGGAGATGCTGAAGGACGATCTGGAAGCGAAGGGCCCGGTGCGCGTGAGCGAAGTGGAGGCCGCGCAGAAGGAAGTTCTCGCCACCGCGAAGCGCTTGGCGGATGCCGGCACGATTTCGCTCGGCGGCAAGGGTGGAGAGGCGTATGTCTGACCCGGCGCGCTGGGAGCTGCCGGTCGTCGAGGGCCGCGTCGCGGGCCGGCGGGCGCGGCCCATCACGGCTGACGAGCTCGACGACATCGCGCGCGCGGCCTGGGACGAAGGGCACGCCAAGGGGCATGCCGACGGCCTGGCCGCGGCAGCGGCGGAAGTGCAGCGCCGGCACGCCGCCCTCGACGCGCGCATTGCGCGCCTCGACGAGATCGCGACCCTGCTCGCGCGTCCGCTGGCCGAACTCGACGCGGAGGTCGAATCACAGCTTGCGCAGCTTGCGCTCACCGTGGCGGGCCAGCTGGTGCGGCGGGAGCTGCGCATCGACCGGACCCAGATCATCGGCATTCTGCGCCACGTCGTGTCGCTGTTGCCGGCCGCCGCGCGTGACGTGCGCGTGCACCTGCATCCCGACGATGCGGCGCTCGTGAACGAGAAACTCGCCACGCCCGCCAGCGAGCGTGCGTGGGTCCTCGTGGAGGATCCGGTGATGGCGCGCGGCGGTTGCCGCGTGACGGCCGAGAATTCGCAGATCGACGCGCGGCTCGAATCGCGCCTCAACGCGACGATCGTCGAAGTGCTGGGCGAGGAACGGCTCGGCGACGGGCGCGAACAGTCATGACCCTGCTGCAGGAACGACAGCTGCGCTGGCGCGAGGGACTCGCGCGTTACCAGCGACGGGCCTTGGCGCTGCCGCCGCCACCGGTCGAGGGCACACTGACGCGCGTCGTCGGTCTGACGCTCGAGGCCGCCGGCTGCGAAGCGGCCGTCGGCGATCGCTGCGAGGTCCTGTCGACGCTCGGCGGAAAGGTCGAGGCGGAGGTCGTGGGATTCGCCGGCGAACGGCTCTTCCTGATGCCCACCGCGGATGCACATGGGCTCTCGCCCAATGCGCGGGTCGTCCCGCGCACCGGCCGCCAGACGGTCCGGGTGGGTGAACAGTTGCTCGGACGCGTCATCGACGGCGCCGGCCAGCCACTCGATGGCCTCGGCGCGCTGCATTGCGACGCGCCCGTCACGCTGATGGGCGGCGCGCCGATCAATCCGCTGGCCCGCGAACCGATCACCGAGCCGCTCGACGTCGGCGTGCGCGCAATCAACTCGCTGCTGACGGTGGGTCGCGGCCAGCGCATCGGCCTCTTTGCCGGAAGCGGCGTGGGCAAGAGCGTGCTGCTCGGCATGATGGCGCGCTACACCGCGGCGGACGTCATCGTCGTCGGCCTGATCGGCGAGCGCGGCCGTGAGGTGAAGGAATTCATCGAGCGCATCCTCGGCGAGGAGGGGCGGCGGCGCGCAGTCGTGGTGGCGGTGCCGGCGGACCAGTCGCCGCTCATGCGCCTGCATGGTGCATGGCTCGCGACGGCGGTCGCCGAGTACTTCCGCGACCAGGGCAAGAGCGTGCTGCTGCTGATGGATTCACTGACGCGCTTCGCGCAGGCACAGCGCGAGATCGGACTCGCGATCGGCGAGGCGCCGGCGACCAAGGGCTATCCACCCTCGGAGTTCGCGCGCCTGCCGCAGCTCGTCGAGCGCGCCGGCAACGGTGCGCGACTCGGCGGCTCGATCACGGCGTTCTACACGGTACTCACCGAGGGCGATGACCAGAACGATCCGATCGCCGACAGCGCCCGCGCGATCCTCGACGGCCACTTCGTGCTGTCCCGCCGGCTCGCCGAGGCCGGTCAGTATCCGGCCATCGACATCGAGGCCTCCGTGAGCCGGGCGATGCACGATATCGTCGCGGAATCCCACTTCGAGGCGGCGCGGCGCTTCCGCCACGCGCTGTCCACCTACACGCAGAACCGCGATCTCATCTCGATCGGCGCCTATCGCGCGGGCAGCGACCCGCGCGTCGATGCGGCGATTGCGCTCTGGCCGCGCATCCAGACCTTCCTGCGCCAGCACATGCGCGAGCGCGCAGATCTCGCGGCGAGCCTGGCGGCGCTGTCCGAAGTGACCGCCGAGGGAGCCGACGCGTGACGCGCGCCCGGCGCATGGATCCGGTGGTGCGCGCGGTCGGCCACGACGAACGCGAGCATGCCGCACGCCTCGCCGAGTGCGGTCAGCGCGTCGCGGATGCCGAACAGCGCCTCGCGGAGCTCGAGAAATACCAGGCCGACTACGCGAGCGGCCTGCACAGCCGCACCGCCGCCGGGATCAGTGCCACCGAGATGCGCGATTTTCGCGCCTTCCTCGCGCGCCTGAGCGAAGCCGTGCGCACGCAGCAGCGCCTGCTCGCACAGGCGCGGGCCGAACACGAGGCGGCCCGCGAGGCGTGGCGGCGCGCGGCGCAGCGCGCGAGGTCGATCGACCATGTCGTCGAGCGCTGGCAGGCCGAGGAGCGGATCCATCGCGAGCGGCGCGAGCAGATCGATATCGACGAACGTGCCCTGCAGCTCACGCGCGCGCGCACGCGTCACTGAACATGGCCAAAGGACCCGACACGATGATGACGACTGCACCGGTATCGCCCCCCGCCGCGAGTACCGCACCCGCGGAGTCGCCCACGGGAGCCGATCCGGCCCTGGCCGGGTTGTTCGGCGAGGAGCTGGCGCAACTGCTGCTCGAAGAGCAGGGCGGTGACGACGACGAAGCGCTGGCGCCGGAGGCGCTGGCGCTGCTGCTCGCTGCGGTGGTCGAAGCACCGCCCGCGTCGTCCGCGGCGCCCGCGGCAGCCGATGCCGACTCGCCGATGGGAGGTGTCCTGAGGCGACTCGAGCTGCATGGTGCGCCAGCTGCGCCTGTTGATTCCGGGGCCGAGGCGTCCCTGGACGGCATGTTGCAGGAGCTGCGCACCTCGACCGCAGGTTCGCGCAGCCTTGCGGAGAGCCCGGCAGCGCTCACGGCACAGGCCGGCTCGACGACGGTGCAGATTGCGACCACGTCGGCGACCGACCATCTGGCCGGGCTCGTTGCCGCGAGTGGTCAGGCCGCGGATTCGCGCCCCACGACACAGCACGCCGCGCTACGCCACGAGCTGCCGCTGCAAACGCCGGTGGGATCGCATGCCTGGGGCGACGAACTTGCCTCCAGGATCGCCACGATTGCGACCGATGGACCGCAGTCGGCGTCCGTGCGCCTCTCGCCGGAGCATCTCGGGCCCCTCCACATCCGCATCGCGGTGCGCGATGGCGACGCGGCCGTCACCTTCGGCGCAAGCCACGCAGACACGCGCGCGGCACTCGAGCAGTCGCTCCCGAGGCTGCGCGAGCTGCTCGCCGCGCAAGGCCTCAATCTCGCGGAGGCGAGCGTTTCGGAGCACGCCCCACGCGAGGATCGCGCACCGACTCCCGCAGGCCGTCGAGCCGTCGCTGCGGGCGCAGATCCGGTGCAGGACGCCGGGCGCAGGGAGGCACGGCCCGTCGGTCTCGTGGACCTGTACGCCTGAGCAGGCGGTAGCGTCAAATCCCCGTCGCCCCTGGCAGGCGTGCGCTGCTTCACACTCTCCGGCTGGATGGAAATCACTGCACATCAATGACTTAGGCCCTGGATTGCAGGGCTGGCACCAGCCTTGCAACGTTGCTCGCGCGCGAACTCGCGTCGAGGAACCGACATGGTCGAAGCTGCTGTCTCCAGCCCACCGCGGAAGTCGTCGAAGGCGCTTCTGTGGATCGTACTGGTCCTGCTCGTGGGTGCCGCCGGCGCCGCGGGCTCCTGGTTCTACCTGGGCCGCAGTGCCGCGCCCGCAGCTGCAGCAGTGCCCCGGCCGCAGCCGGCACTGTTCCATCAGCTGGATCCCTCGTTCGTCGTGAACTTCGAGGCCGAGCAGATGGTGCGCTTCCTGCAGGTGACGATCGAGATCATGACGCGCGATCCAGCCGCCCTCGAATTCGTGCGGCAGCATGAGCCGGTGGTGCGCAACGACCTGCTGATGCTGCTTTCCAATCAGAAGTACGAGGTGCTCGCCACGCAGGCCGGCAAGGACGAGCTGCGCGCGCGCGCCCTCGAGGCCGTGCGCGCGGTGGCCGCGCGCGAGGGGGGCGACCCCGCGAAGCTCGAGGCCGTCTATTTCACGTCCTTCGTGATGCAGTAGGCGACCTCGGATGTCCAACCACCAGATCCTGAACCAGGAAGAGGTCGACGCGCTGCTGGACGGCGTCGACAGCGGCGCGGTCGCGACCGAGGCGAAGCTGCCGCCCGGCGAGGCACGCGACTACGACTTCAGCAGCGAGATGCGCATCGTGCGCGGGCGCATGCCCACGCTCGAAATGATCAACGAGCGTTTCGCGCGGCTGTTCCGCACCAGCATGTACAACATGCTGCGTCGCTCGCCCGACATCACGGTCGGGCCGGTGCAGATGAAGAAATTCGGCGAGTACGTGCACACGCTGCATCTGCCGACGAGCCTCAACCTCGTGCGCGTGGCGCCGCTGCGTGGCACCGGCCTGATCGTGCTCGGCCCGACACTCGTCTTTGCGATGGTCGACAATTTCTTCGGCGGCAACGGCCGCCACGCCAAGATCGAGGGTCGCGACTTCACCGCGACCGAATCGCGCGTGATCCACATGCTGCTGAAGCGCGTGTTCGAGAATCTGCGCGAGGCCTGGGCCAACGTCGCGCCGATCGAGATCGAGTACCTCTCGTCAGAGATGAACCCCCACTTCGCGAACATCGTCAGCCCCACCGAGGTGGTGGTCGTGACGTCGTTCCACGTCGACCTCGAGGGCGGCGGCGGGGACCTGCACGTGACCCTGCCGTATTCGATGATCGAGCCGCTGCGCGACGTGCTCGATTCGGGTATCCAGAGCGATCGCGTCGAGCAGGACGAGCGCTGGCTGTACACGCTGCGCGAAGAGGTGGAAGGCGCCGAAGTGACGCTGACCACGGTGCTGGGCCGCGCGCATCTGTCCCTCGCCGAACTCGTGAACATGAAGCCGGGAGACGTGATCCCGTGTGACTTCTCGGGTCAGGCCACAGTGTTTGCCGAAGACGTGCCGATCTTTCGCGGCGGCTTCGGTGTCTCGCGCGGACAGCTGGCCGTCAAGGTCGAGCAGCTCGTGCGCCTCCGTAATGCCAAAGGAACGACTTGATGAACGCCACTGCCAGCCAGGCCGCCGTACCGGCGGCCGAGTTCGAGAAACTGAACGAGGACGCGGGAGGTGCACGCGAGGTGAACCTCGACGTGATCCTCGACGTGCCCGTGACGCTGTCGATGGAAGTGGGGCGCACCCGCATCCCGATCCGCAACCTGCTGCAGTTGAACCAGGGCTCGGTCGTCGAGCTCGAGCGCGCGGCCGGTGAGTCGCTCGACGTGTTCGTGAACGGCACGCTGATCGCGCACGGCGAGGTGGTGGTGGTGAACGAGAAGTTCGGCATCCGCCTGACCGACGTCGTGAGCCCGGCCGACCGGATCCGCAAGCTCAAATGAGCCTGGCGGCACAAGTTAGCGGGCAGGCCGCCGCGGGTACGCCGTTCGCGGCACCCGCCGCCATGGCTCCGGCGACGACCTCGGGCCTCGCCGGTGCCGGCGAGGTCACGCTTGCGTTGCTCGCCGTGCTGCTCGTGATCTTCGGCTGCGCCTGGTGCGTCAAGCGCCTGCGTAACTTCGCGCGACCGCAGGGTCGCGTGCTCGCAGTCGTCGACGACCTCGCGGTCGGACAGAGGGAACGTGTCGTCCTGCTCGCCTGCGGAGGCGAGCGGCTGCTGGTCGGTGTCGCGGCCGGGCAGGTCAGCCTGCTGCGGGTGGTGCCATCCGCAGCGTTCTCGGGGGCAGAGGACACCGGCCCGGCGGCGACACCGGCGGCGGCATCGGCGCCGGACTTTCGCACAGTCCTGCGCCGCAGCCTGGGACTCGCCCGATGAGAGCATGGCTTGCGATTCTGGCGCTTGCCGCGCCCATGGCGGCCTCGGCGGCAGTGGGTCTCCCTGCCGTGACGATGGAGAACGCACCGGGCGGCGGCCAGACCTGGACCCTGTCGCTGCAGGTGCTCGCCTTCATGACGGCGATCACCTTCCTGCCGGCCATCCTGCTGATGATGACGTCGTTTACGCGCATCGTGATCGTGCTTGCGATCCTGCGCCAGGCGATCGGTGCCGGCCAGGCGCCGCCCAACCAGGTGATCGTCGGCCTGTCGCTGTTCCTGACTCTGTTCGTCATGGCGCCGGTGTTCGACCGCATCAATGTGGAGGCCCTGCAGCCCTACATGGCCGGCTCGCTCGAGATGGGCGAGGCGCTCACGCGTGCGGGCGGTCCGCTGCGCCAGTTCATGCTCGATCAAACGCGCGAGAGTGACATCGCGACCTTCGTGCGCATTTCGGGCGGGCAGGGCTTTGCGAGTCCCGAGGATGTGCCGTTCTCCATTCTCGTGCCCTCATTCGTCACGAGTGAACTGAAGACAGCCTTCCTGATCGGCTTCCTGATCTTCATTCCATTCGTGATCATCGACCTCGTGGTGGCGAGCGTGCTGATGTCGATGGGCATGATGATGCTCTCGCCGGTACTGATCTCGCTGCCCTTCAAGTTGATGCTGTTCGTGCTTGTCGACGGCTGGGCGCTGGTCATGGGCACGCTCGCCGGGAGCTTCTTCCAGTGAGCCCGGAGGACGTGCTCGCGGTCGGGCGCCATGCGCTCGAGATCACGCTGCTGCTCGCCGCGCCGCCGCTTCTCGTCGCACTGGCGGTCGGCCTGCTCGTCGGCATCTTTCAGGCCGCCACGCAGATCAACGAAATGACCCTGTCGTTCATCCCGAAGCTGATCGCCGTGGCGCTGTCGGTGCTGGTGGCGGGCCCGTGGATGCTGAAGCTGATCGTCGCCTACATGCGGGAGCTGTATGAAGGTATCCCGGGGATGCTGGGCTGAGGCGGTCCGATGCTGACATTTACCGCGCCCGACCTGATGACGCTGATCTCGACGTATCTTTATCCGTTCGTGCGCGTCGGCGCCTGCCTGATGGTCGCGCCGGTGTTCGGCGCGAGCTACGTGCCGGGGCGCGTTCGCCTCGTGCTCGCGCTCGCGCTCGCCATGCTGGTGGCGCCGTTCGTGCCTGTGCCCCAGGTCGAGCTGCTGTCGGCCGGGAGCGCGCTGGTCATCGCCCAGCAGATTCTGATCGGGGTGGCACTCGGATTCGCGCTGCAGGTCGTGTTCGACGCCGTGGCGCTCGCCGGGCAGCTGCTCGCCAACAGCGTAGGCCTCTCGTTCGCTTTCAACGTCGATCCGCTGCGCGGCGTCAGCACGCCCGTCGTCGGCCAGTTCTACACCCTGCTCGTCGTGCTGACTTTCCTCGCGCTCGACGGCCACCTGGCGTTGCTCGAGATGCTGACCGGCGGCCTGCGCACGATGCCGGTTGGCCGCACGGGCCTCGGCGCGGACGCCCTGTGGATGCTCGTGCTGTGGACCGGGCAGGTGATCTACGGTGCACTCGCCGTCGCGCTGCCCGGCATGACCGCGATGCTGGTGGTCAACCTCGGCTTCGGCGTCATGAGCCGCGCGGCGCCCACCTTCAACCTGTTCGCGGTCGGCTTTCCGGTCACGCTCGCATTCGGGCTGGTCGTGCTGCTGCTCAGTCTTCCGTCCGTGCAGTCGGGCTTCCTGGCGCTCGCCGGGGACGCCTTCGCCATCCTCGACAGGCTGCAGCGGTAGGGCGCCGGCATGTCGGAGGAGAACGCCCAGGAACGTACCGAACGCGCCACGCCCAAGCGCCTCGAGGAGGCGCGCAAGAAGGGCCAGGTGCCGCGCTCCAAAGAACTGTCGACCTGCGTCGTGCTGCTCGCCGCCTGCGCCGGCCTGCTGCTGCTCGGCGATATGGTGGGACAGTCGCTGGCGGCGGCGCTGCGCCACGGGCTCGACCTCAGCCGCGCGGAGGTCTTCGACGAGTCCGCGCTCGTCGCTTCGCTCCACGCGATGCTGTTCGAAGTGGGGATGACCTGCCTGCCGGTATTTGCCATCATGGCCGTGGCCGCGCTGGCTGCCCCCATGGCCATCGGCGGCTGGAACTTCTCCGGCGAGGCCCTCGCACCGGATCTCAAGCGCCTCAACCCGATTACCGGCTTCGGGCGCATCTTCTCGATGCGCGGCGTCGTCGAGCTCGGCAAGGCCTTCGGCAAATTCGCGCTCGTTGCGCTCGTCGCCGCATGGCTGCTGTGGCGCAGCGCCGACGAGCTCGAGGCGCTGGGCTCGGAACCCCTGCAGGTGGCTATCGGCCATGCCGCGCAACTCGTCGGCGTGACCATGCTGGCGCTCGCCGGCGCGCTGCTCGTGATCGCGGCCATCGATGTGCCCTACCAGCTCTGGCGGCATGCGCAGGACATGAAGATGAGCCGCGAGGAAGTCCGCCGGGAAACGAAGGAATCGGATGGCTCGCCGGAGGTCAAGGGCCGCATCCGCCAGATGCAGCAGGCGCTGGCGAGCGGGCGGATGATGCAGGACGTGCCCACGGCCGACGTCGTGGTCGTGAACCCTACGCACTATGCCGTCGCCCTGCGTTACGACGACGCCCGCTCGCGCGCACCGGTCGTCGTGGCCAAGGGCACGGACCTGATCGCGGCCCGCATCCGCGAGATCGCCGCCGAGCACGACGTACCCATCGTCGAGGCACCACCGCTCGCGCGTGCCCTGCACCGCAGCGTGGAGATCGGCAACGAGATCCCGGTCGCGCTGTACGCCGCGGTCGCGCAGATCCTCACCTATGTCTACCAGCTGCGCGCGAAGTCCAGCCGGTAACCGAACCGACGCAACAGGTACCACATGGCCCAGTCCTCCAAGCTTGCACTGCCTTCGCTGCACACGCTGGTCCGCTCCGGCCTCGGCGTACCGATCGGCCTGTTCGCCATCCTGGCGATGGTGGTCGTGCCGATGCCGCCGCTCGTGCTCGATGTGCTGTTCACGTTCAACATCGCGCTGTCGATCGTGATCGTGATGGCCGTGTTCTACGTCGCCCGTCCGCTCGAATTCGGGGTGTTTCCGACCGTGCTGCTGCTCGCGACACTGCTGCGCCTCGCGCTCAACGTCGCCTCGACCCGCGTCGTGCTGATGCACGGTCACCAGGGCACGGGGGCCGCCGGCCACGTGATCGAGTCCTTCGGCGAATTCGTGATCGGCGGCAACTACGTCGTCGGCATGGTGGTGTTCGTGATCCTGACGATCGTGAACTTCGTGGTCGTCACCAAGGGTGCGGGACGCATCTCCGAAGTCAGCGCGCGCTTCACGCTCGATGCCATGCCGGGCAAGCAGATGGCGATCGACGCGGACCTCAACGCGGGCCTGATCACGCAGGACGAGGCGCGCAGGCGTCGCGGCGAAGTGCGCGCCGAGGCGGATTTCTACGGTTCGATGGACGGCGCCAGCAAGTTCGTGCGCGGCGACGCCACGGCCGGCATCCTGATCCTGATCATCAACATGATCGGCGGGCTCGCGATCGGCACCATGATGCACGACCTGCCGCTCGGAGATGCCGCGCGCACCTATTCGCTGCTGACGATCGGCGATGGCCTCGTCGCGCAACTGCCGGCACTGCTGCTGTCAACGGCGGTCGCGCTGATCGTGACGCGCATGTCGGGCGAACAGGACATGGGTGGCGAGGTGGCGCGCCAGCTCATCGGCAATCCGAAAGCGCTGTGGATCGCCGCGGGCTTGCTGACTGTCATGGGTGTCGTGCCCGGGATGCCGAATAGCGCCTTCCTCGCCATGGCCGGGGCATGTGCCGCCGTGGCGTGGTGGCGCAGTCGTGCCCGCGAGGCCGCACCCCAGGCGGACGCGGTACCGGCGCCGCCGCCGTCGCCGGAGAGCCGCGAGATCACCTGGGATGACGTGCGCCCGGTAGATGCCATTTCGCTCGAAGTCGGCTACCGCCTCGTCCCGCTGGTCGATGCCAGCCGCTCCGGCGACCTGCTTGCGAGGATCCGCGGCGTGCGCCGCAAGCTCTCGCAGGACCTCGGCTTCCTGATCCAGTCGGTGCACATCCGCGACAATCTCGAGCTGTCGCCGAACGCTTACCGCATCAATCTCGCCGGCGTCGCGGTCGGCGAGGGCGTGGTGCACGTCGATCGCGAACTCGCAATCAATCCCGGTCGCGTGTTCGGCACGCTGGCCGGCCTTGCGACCCGTGACCCGGCTTTCGGCATGGAGGCGGTGTGGATCGAGCCCGACAAGCGCGAGCACGCGCAGACCCTGGGCTACACCGTCGTCGACGCCGGCACGGTGATCGCGACGCATCTTTCGCACGTCGTGAGCCAGCACGCCCACGAATTGCTCGGCCATGAGGAAGCGCAGCAGCTGATCAACGGGCTCGCCAGGACGACGCCCAAGCTCGTCGAGGATCTCGTGCCGAAGGTGCTGCCGCTCAGCGTGGTCGTGCGGGTCCTGCAGGGCCTGCTCGCGGAGCGGATTCCGATCCGCAACATGCGCGCGATTGCCGAGGCCCTGTCCGAAGCCGCGTTGCGCACCCAGGATCCGGCCGCGCTGCTCGCGCACGTGCGGATCGCGCTCGGGCGCCAGATCGTGCAGGACATCGCGGGCCCCGTCGAAGAAGTGCCGGTGATCACGATCGAGCCGGAACTGGAACAGCTCTTGCAAGGTTCAGCGCAGGGTGCCGGCAACGTGACGCCCGGCCTCGAGCCCGGTCTCGCCGAACGCCTGCAGCGCCAGGTCGCCGAGGCGGCCAGACGGCTCGAGGGAGCGGGGGAGCCCGCCGTGCTGCTGACGCCGCCGCCACTGCGCGCGACGCTCGCCCGGTTCCTGCGCGCCGGCATTCCGGGCCTGCACGTGCTCGCCTGGAACGAGATTCCCGACAGCCGCCGCGTGCGGCTCGTCACGGCCATCGGGCGCTGAGTGAATTGCTGCAAAGAGAACGAACATGAACATGAGACGTTACGTGGCGAGAGATATGCGCGAATGCCTGCGCCAGATCCGCGAGGCGCAGGGCCCCGACGCCGTCATCCTCTCGACCCGCAAGGTCGAGGGCGGGGTCGAGGTGGTCGCGGCGATCGATTTCGATCTCGCGCCGGCCGATCTTGCAGCCGCTCCGGCGCAGGCGCTCGACACCGCCAGTCTCGTCACCTCGACCGATGAGGCCGAACGCGAGGCTACCGCTGCCCTGGCCGCGCTGGCTGGCCGCAGCGATCCGGCAGCCGGACCCAGTACTGCCGAAATGCAGGCCGAACTGCGCAGCCTGCGGCACCTGCTCGAGAGCCAGCTCGCAACACTCGCATGGAATGACCTGACGCGTCGCGCGCCGGTGCAGGCGGAGGTGCTGAAGGAGCTCACGCAGATCGGCATCGCCAACGATATTGCGGCCTCGATCATCGCCGATCTGCCGCCGCGCCTCGACCTGCAGCGTGCGCAGAACCGCGCGCGGGCCATCCTCACGCACAAGGTGCAGGTGGTGGAGAACGGCTGGCTCGAACGCGGCGGTCGCGTCGCCTTCGTCGGTCCGACCGGCGTCGGCAAGTCCACCGCCATCGCCAAGCTCGCGGCACACTGGGTGCTCGAGCGCGGCGCGCAGGGTATCGCCCTCGTGTCCACCGACGGCGTGCGCTTCGGTGCGCAGGAACAGATCCAGAATCTCGGCCGCCTGCTGGGCGTGCCGGCCCATGTCGTCGATCATCCGCGCGAACTCGAGCAGCTGCTGGCGGGGCTCGCCGACACCCCACTCGTGCTGATCGATACCGCGGGCACCAGCCAGCGGGACCAGCGTCTCGCGGCCAAGCTCACCGGCATCGCCGGCGCGCATCCGCGCCTGGAAATGGCACTGGTGCTGTCCGCGAGCTCGCAGGCAGGCGCGGCCGAAGAGGTGCTCGCGCGCTTCGCCGCCGCACCGCTCGCCGCCTGCATCGTCACGAAGCTCGACGAGGCGACCAGTCTCGGCGGCGCGCTGTCGGCGCTGATCCGCGCCCGGCTGCCGATCGCCTACGTGAGCGACGGGCAGCGCATCCCGGAGGACTTGTCACCCGCGCGCGCACACCAGCTCATCGTTCGCGCCGTCACGCTCGCGGAACGCTCCGGCGCGACTGCCGACGAGGATCTGCTGCAGCGCCGATTCGGAGGCATCGCGCATGTCCTCGCGTAATCCGCGCGGTGCGCGCGCCATGCGTACGCGTCCGGGCCGGCCGGGCCCGGTGCAGGTGATCGCGGTCACCGGTGGCAAGGGCGGTGTCGGCAAGACCAGTGTCTCGGTGAATCT
>Ga0116144_10002820_pt1 | contig 18158 bp, 15 predicted proteins | sample AD_UKC035_MetaG_FD_89746 | JGI IMG/M metagenome (GOLD analysis project Ga0116144, IMG submission 89746) | Active sludge microbial communities of municipal wastewater-treating anaerobic digesters from USA - AD_UKC035_MetaG | ecosystem: Engineered > Bioreactor > Anaerobic > Digestate | place: USA...
ATTGTGTCAGGCTCGTTTATGGATTGACCTCGTATATCGGATAAAGAAAAAAACACACAAAATAAAATCAGAACGAATAAAAGAAAATATCTTTTCACTGAAGATGTTGTGACTTTCTTTTCCTTCACCTTATTCCTCCAACGTTTTATTCTAAAACACCATCGAACACAGCAACGAAGGCACAAGATAAGTTTATATCTTTGTAAGTGAATTGACCGTCAAGCGAAAATTGTTTCCACCGAGATTGGTTACTGTAAAATTAATCCTGTATCTGGCCCCTGTAGATTTGTGTTGCACCTCTGTCGTATATGTCCCAGCATTTATTTTATAGAATGTATCACCGCCAGGCGATATAACAGTGTTGTTTGAAGGAGGTTTAGTCATTTTGTAATCGGACACACTGGCTGTGGCTGCAACAACACTTGCAGATATCGTATCGTACATTACAAAAAATAATTCGTAGCTTAAATCAGCAAAAGATGGTAACCTTTCGACCCTGCAAATTGTACCGTTGCCCTTTACGTAACATCCGACGCTCTCTATAAGACTGGCAACATCTGAAAATCCAGAGTTTGGAGAACATACAAGAGTCCCACCACCGCCTGTTGACGACGATACGCATGTCCCTCCGCGAACACATTCTATAAGATCATCCACATTCGCTACAAGTACCCCTCCAAAGTTATAGACAGGCTGAATCGGATTGAGGGGATTGTTTCCCTGAATATTGGTAATCTTGACGACCCTAAAAACAACTTCGCCCTGTTGTACCTGTTGAGGCTGTTCTGCCTGTTTGACAGCAGCGGGTAATTGTTCCGGTTTTGTCGGAGAGAGAAAAGATCTACTAAATCCCTCAAACAGCACTTTTCTGTCCGAATCAAGTATGACATTCTGTTGACTGTATGCGTTAATACCGGCACAAACACACATAATCGCAGCGGCAAACGCAATAACCAGGCAATTTTTCATCTTCACGTTTCCCCCCTTATCGGTTTGAAATGTTTCCGTATATAAACACATTTTCTCCTGTGGCAACAACCGGTACATCGGGCCTGGGTGGCAACACGAGGTCAACCTTTATCATGGTTTCGGGATTAAAACCGCTCTTTAGGCCCTTTACTGTATTGAAGCATGCCCCTTCTTCAAAACCCACCTTTTCTACCGGTGTCACAGCACTCTGAAGCTCAAGGTTTTCCTTGTTCTCCAACGACCAAAAACAGAACACCTCGTTGATGAACGTTGTGTCGCCTTTAATGGCAGCCCCTACCCTCATCGTATCGGAAACAATCACAAGGTCCTGCCCCTGTTTATTCAAGTCTCTCAACATCTTGTTAAATGCCTTTTGTTCCTCTCTCTCTGCCTTGATCTCCTGTTTTTGCTTTTCCCTCTCTGCCTTGCAGTAGTCTTCAACCGCCATACCTGGATTAAACCCGAACGCTTCTATCTGACGACCAACATTTTTTTTGCATTCAGTGATAGTCTCCAGGCTTCCAAGATCGGATACATTAACCTTGCTGACGATTGTCACCGGTGGTTTGGGAGGAATAAGCGTTATGTTAAGCTTTCTTGAAGCTGATTTTACATCGAATTGCGCGAATGCTTTTCCAGCCTTTTGGATAATCACCTTATCCATTCTGAGTGTCGTGTCAAGCATGGAGACAAAAACACCTGAGTCACTCTTAAAAGAAGTTTCTCTATTGGCTTCTCCTGTCCATCTCGCCTGATACTTTGTCATATCTGCCGGACCGCTGACAATTAATTTATAAATGGTACGCCCTCCCGATGATTTCGCAATAAGATAGGCATCGTTTACGCTGATTTCGACAACATTTGATTCAAGTTCAGTCCTATCATCCGCTATCTGTGCATAGCCTAGCGGGTCCAGATCTTTGCCTCCTATCTTTGCTACCACCTTTGCATTGCCCGTCTTTCCACCGGCATGAGCAACGATATTTAACATACCTGAGGACACTACAGGTTCTCTTATCACATTTACAATTGCCGGGTTGCTCGAAGTAATCTCCACACCGGCTTGTGGATTAATCTGATCAAGAGTATAAAACTCCCCACCCTTAAGTGAAAGCCGTGGCGAAAGCACCACTCTGGGCGTATCCAATGAAGAAAACAAATCTATCGGTTCCGTAACCTTCTCAGGGGCCGAATCACCCACGCCGGCATACAATTCAAGTTTGTCCACAGCGGGATATGTCGTAGCAAGCTTTGAGCTCTCGTATGTATAAACCTTGTTGCTGCCTGCAATCATCACTACCTCTGCTTTAATTTTTGCAGGTTGTCCCAATTTGGATGCACCGTCAAAACCTACACTGAATGAGCCTTCTGCCTGCCATATCTCTCCAACCTTCCTAAATGGTGTAACAGATTGCGCCCAGGCGCCGCCATCACCGGTCCATTTTACCTGATATCTTGTCATATCTGCAGGCCCTTTTACGTTTATGCGGACTTTATGGTCTTTGCCCGGAGACACCACATTGCGTTTCATTGCATCATCGAGCACCACTTCTATCGTATTTGCCGTTAAACTCCCTTCGACCGATTCATAGCCTCCCAGCGTAACCGCGAATTTTGTATCCCCTGCCCCGCCATTGTAAGTTACAATTCCATTCTCAATTGAAAAAGGACCCGCCTTGGTAATAGACCATTTAACGGGGAAGTTTATTTCAGATGCCCCAACCGCTTTCAAGCCGCCGGCATTACCATAATCCAGAAGCACATACGGTTCTATCTTTCCTATTGGGCCGCCATGTGAAAAAGAATAACTGTCCCTTGACGATCCCAAATAGTAAAAGTAATCAAGTTTCTGTACCTGCCCTCCATGCACGACGTCGATTTGATATCCCGGAAATCCCAACTTTTTAAATTCAACTGCGGTAAACTCGACTGTTGAAGAGATTTCGCCGGCGGGTTTGTATCCTATAACCGCCTTGTCAATCTTCTCAGAAGACCTGTATGAATACTTAGGTATACAACTTCTGTAGATTTTGTATTGTTCTTCTGAAGAATATTTGCGCGGAGAAACAAAACCTACGTCTTTTTTGCCGGGACTTGAAAATGTAACCTCTCTGCCGTATACTGTTGCACCCAGAACACTCTTCCCCGAAAGGTTGAGTTCATTCTTGTAAGGCATAAGGTCTTTACGCGAAAGAGATTGAAAGTAGGGTGGCTGGGCATATTCGCCGCAACGTTCCTCAAGTTTCGTTCTTATACATTTATTCAGTATTAATGATGAATACTCGGCACAGTACTCGTACTTTTCCACCGATATACAACAGGACTCACCTTCCAACCCACGCGTCGAAGTCCTTTCCTTGCTCAAATAATGTATGTCGCCTAACGGTGTAAGATTCGCCTTATAAGGCAGTCCGAGCAGTTGTGATGTCTTCACATCTGCCGCCACAAGCATAATACCCCTGCCGCCATAACTATAGCCACGGGTCAGTTGATAAATTTTATCGAATTCTGCATTTACAGAAATCTTATTTAGAAAATAATCTCCCTTTTCTATCGTTATCTTCTTTTCCTCCTGCCTTTTTTCTTCAGGATATTTAACAGCAAGCGTGAGCGTAGTGGGTTTGGGAAGTTCCTTCTCTATCGCCTCAACATCGGTGGGGCTCGTAGGTGCGAAGAGAGAACCATACTGTTCACGATAGAGTTCTTTGAGCTTTTCTAATCTCTCGATGAATTCTTTAAGATTCTTCTCAACGAAATCTTTCGGCGAAGGGATTATCTGGCTCTTGTCGTCATCCTCAGCAAACGCAGGAGAAGCCATCGGAATAATCAGGGAAAAGGTAAACAAAACCAAAGCCAACCACAAACAAAAACAGGAGCAGGATTTAGCAGATTCGTTGGTTCGAGGATTATCAATTAATGAATTTATGTATCTACAATTCGCTATCAAGGTCTTTTTCATCATCTCCCACCTCCACCTAGTGTCCCTGAGCAACACAATCATTTAGTGCTTTCAAAAGCCACTCTTCCCTTGAACCTGCAAGCGCCTGTTTCCTGAAGAGTGCACAATTTTCTGCGTTGATAGCATTGGCGGCCTGTTGAGAAAGAAGGGTCAGTTTATCCGCCAGATCTTTGTCAATACCCGATGGTTTGTCTGGTACAATAGGCAGCTTGGGTCCGGCCTCCAGGGCCTTTTCTGCTTGTTTAATATGCGGATCAAGCTTTTCGGCTATCTCTTCGATCTTTTTATTAAGCTCTTTCTGTTTCGCTACAAGTTCTTTGTATCCTGGATCATTTAACAACTGGTCATATCTATGAGTATCAAATGCCTCAACCAGCATATTATCTGAAAGCTTTGCTATATCACTCGATGCTTTAAGGCGTTTCCCATCAGGCGCCCAGTGAAGGCTGGCTATGTCATCAACTACGACCATATTGGGGTTTGCATTTTGTAATCTGGCCCAATCTATCACATCAGCAGGATTAGTGGAAACTTTGTATGCATTTGCTGCTTTCTCGTATTCCGTGTCAAACGCTAACAACTTTGAAAAAGGGTTATCTGCACCCGTTTCGGCGATTGCTCTTGGCGTATTGTTCACAGCCTCCTGAAAAGCCTTGGCTGCATTGGCATCTCCGCCTTTTATCGGATAAATCCCGTCCGGGTCTATCACCACCACCCTCCATCTGTCGTCTCCACCGGGAAGTTTTTCAAAGGAATAGTTGCTGGCCGTATTGTCCATCCAGACGTATCCAGAATTATTCAAATCCCTGTGTGCCTGCTCGAGGGCAAGTTGCTGTCCTTTGGTCATGCTTCCACCCTGCTTTGCGACCTGATCAAGCGCTGTGTCCGATACCTTCTCTACCTTTTGGTAACGCACTATGCCTTCGGCTGTCTGCTCATAAAACTCACCCTCCATCTTTGCGACTCTGATAGAGGAACCTCCGACCTCCTTTTCGAGAACGTTTCTAGCGAATTTATCATGGGCGTCTATCGTTTCAAGCGCCTCCCTGGTCATAGGTTGGTTTGTTTTCCTTATTACAAGATTTGAATCGTCCGCATTAACGAACACGGTATTGACGCCCCCTTTCCCCAGTTGGTCACCTGTCCTCAACTGGATAGATTGTCCCTTTGCATCTACTGCACCTATCTTTTTCCCCACATCATCGGGAAGCGTAGCGCCTTTTGTCAGTTGTTTTTCACCGGTCAGAATCTCGCCGAATTTTTTCGAATTTTCGGACTGCTCTTTCAGCAAATTCTCAAGAACCTTTTTGTTGTCTGGTACAACATCATCTATTTTATTGGCGATCTTCTTTGCACCCGCCAGATCATCGACCTTGTTTGCGATATTCTTTGCATCCGCCAGATTATCAACTTTACTTAAAAGTCCCTGAAGTTTTTTCTCCTGCTTTAATGCTGCTGCAACATCATCCAGTTTGCCTAAACCTTTCGTTATGCCTTTGTCGATAAGAGACTCAACCACTATGGCGGTAATCGTAGAGGCAACCTCCATGCCTTCTTTTACCTTTGTAGTCGAATCGAGTTTTGCCTTGAGACGGTCGATCTCCTGTTCAAGGGTTTCACCCGGTTTTGGATCAAACCTGTTCCACGTTATAGGGTTCAAATCCTGTGCAATTTCACCGGCTGCAACAAAAAGTTTTGCAGTATTTCCCCATAAGAAATCACCGGCCTTTTTCTCGAGCTCAAACGGTTTTATATCGCCTATCGCCTTGGGAAGACCTATGAGGAAATTTGCCGCGCCCGTAACAGAATCAACAGGGTGCGTCGCCACATATTTTACTAATTGCACTGGAGCAGCAAGTGACTCAGTAACTTTGTAGAGTGTTTTGAAGGCGAACTCACCTAACTTGTCGCTGTCAAGAAAAAGAACTTGCGGGTATCCCGCTGCTACGAGACCTATAGTGCATATCTTACCCAAAACAGATCCGAGTATGCGTGTTTCATCTTCTTCCGCCTTTATCTTTATCTCAAGCAGATCTCTTTCGAGCTGGAAATAGTCTGTTCCGTTGAATTTAAGGTGTAATGCAAGAGGGAAATCACCTATTTCCGGTTTTGTAATGGGCTTATACATCTTCTGAGCGGCTAACTTATAACCCATACCCGGCAGGCTGTCAGGCGTCTTGGTCGCCCCTTTTGTATATAAAGGACCAAAGATATCACCAATGCCTTGAGCCGGACCATCTATAATAACCGAGTGCGGCGCATCCTTAATCTCACCGAGACAATGCTCATAGTTACCGCTCCACGCAATCTCGCGCAGTTCGGACGAGAGTTCGCCGTATTTTAATTTACATTCCCTGCCACGCTTTGTCTTTTCCTCAAAGCCATCGGCATAATTCTTCATCTCCCCCTTGTCTTCGAACTGTATGTAGAAATCATCCCTTGCCTTATTCCAATCATTGACAAGTTTTTCGTATTCTTCCTCCAGCTTATATCTCAACTCACGCATTTTGTTTGCCTCAGAAGAACCAGGCTCTACAAAATAAAAATATTTGCTGGCGCTATTGTTATGCGCAAGATCTATAAGTGCCATATCGGGTCTAGGCCCTTCGGCAAGAACTCCCCCTTCTTCCGCCATCTTCTTCAATTCCAGAAATCTTCTGATAAACTCTCCCGGTATGGCCGTTCCGCTTTCATCCTGTGCAACAATAAAACCACTTACATAATTTACATACGCCCTTGTCCATTCGGAATACAGGCTTGCCCTTTCCTCCTCTATTGTTTGATAGTCCCTGCCGTTAGCAATAAGACCATTCATCAGTTCTACCACTTTGCTACAAGGACGCGTAAGCAACGCTTCCATATGGAGGATCTTTGATAGCAGTTCATCATTTTTTTTGGAAGGCTCATCACAATAAGCCGGGGCACCGAAAAATATGATTAAGATTAGCAAAGCCAATGAAAATTTCGTTGATATTTTGCTGATTAAGGACAATCTCATGTCTCCTCCGTAAAAATATCTATTTGCCGAGAGCAAGCACCTTATCCCTTGTATCGACGTAGGATTTGGTTATTTCCTCAAGCTTTCGCGCCGCACTGACAATTGCGTTTGCCATGGCTTCGAGGTCCTGCTTCTGATAACAGTTCTGAGCAATAAATTCCACCCATGCCAGCTCAGCAGGTTCAATATATGAAAGCTTCCAGATGCCGCCCGGGGTCCCGCTATTAACATGCTTAAACAAATCCAGATCTCTTTTTTTACCAAACATCTGATTTATATCCTTTTCTTTTTCAACTGTATCTTTTACCATATGCTTCACCCTTTCCAGCACAGCCTCCTCGGACGAAAAATCACGTTTTTTTATCGCATCCCTGATAGTCCTATTAACATAGGAATGTACATTAGCTTTCGACAGCGTAATTGTCTTGTCATGACCCATCTGAACCAGAGCCTTTTCAAGATTTTGCAGCGAGTGCTCAATCTCCGCAAAAAATTGGATATACCTGTTTATTTCTCTTATTTCGCGTATTGTCTGGTTGGCATACTCCGCTGAGCAAGCCCAACCTTCTGTCGTTAATACTAATTTATCTAAGAGAGTATATGAGCGTTCGTCATCTTTAAGATTTATTACATAATATGTACGCGGCGCTTTAATGGTATGTGATTCCGCCAAAACATGACCGCATAACAAAGGCAAGGCAAAAATAAACAAAATCGAAGAAACAATGACGCGTTTTTTAATCATGTTTACATAATCCATGAGTTGCCTCCTAATTATTCAACTTTTCCGACATCTCAAACACAATTTCATTCATGCCGGGCACTCGGACAAATCCCTTGTTTGGATCGTTGAATTCCACCTGAGAATTGACATTCACTGAACCGAGCGTAACTTTCCTTCTGGAGCCGTCAGGGTCGGTTACGATTCGCTGCTCAAGCGTCTGCACAGAACCCATGCTCACAATTTTCAGCTTTGAATCTCTCGGAATATTTGTCTGCATGGCATCACCGAAACGTGTCTTGTCATAATAATTATCAGAGAGCATATTCGTAACATCACCGTTGTTCCATTTGTTAAAAAAATTCTCCACATTAGATCTGACGCCTCCTACATTCAAAGGTGCAGGCTGTTGCACAACCTCGCCGCCAACATGAAGCCTGGCAGGTGTCGCAATAGGATTGATGGAGCGCATCTCCTGGGCATCACTTTGTGCCGGTATCATCAGAGCGCAAAACATAACCAAACATAATAACAAAATTTCTCTCATTATATGTCCCTCCCTGAAACTTTGATAAGGGCTTAATATCTCAAAAGAATTTTTTATCTTTCTATATAAACGAATACTCCTTCATTTTAAAATAGTCAAGCCTTTTTATACATCCCCCATCATTATTTAAGTGGTTTGCTTCTCTTGTCATACTACATTCTTAATCTTTGATAGTGTTCCATAGTAGATTTCATCAGGTATTCTGTTGTCTAAGCCCTGATGTGGCCTATATGTATTGTATCTTTCAAAATACTTTTTACGCTCCTTTCTTGCATGACTTATTGATTCATATGCCTTTAACTTCATATTCGACTGTTTTCCATAGACGTTCAATGAATATATTATCTTTTTAAGCGGGTCCATCCATGCTTATACATATATTGTTGTCTTTTAGGATGTTGGTAAAATCATCGGGAGTAAATTGACTTTTCTGATCTGTATTGAATATATCAGGTGTTTTGTATGTAAGTATTGCCTCTTCAAGGGCTTCTATGCAAAATGATACATCGAGGGTATTTGATGATAATACTTTTTTGCTTGCCCAATCCATGATAGCCACAAGATAGCAGAATCCCTTTGGCATTGTTATATCTGAGCACCACACGGTATTGGCTTGTGTTATGTCAAGATCCTAAGGATATATCTTATGCCCAGGATGGGGCTTAGGAAGACGGGGGTTTCTTGTAAATGGCTTTTATGCCCATCTTTCTCATAAGGGTACGAATATGGATTCTGCCTACCTTATAGCCTTTTCTAATAAGTATGATTTTTATTCTTCTGGCACCAAGGTGGGGTCCTTCCAGATGAATCCCATCTATCATACGCATAAGCTCTTTGTCTTTATCGCTTAACGGAATGGGCTTATAGTAGATGCCTGACCGGCATAGATTTAAGATATTACACTGTTTCGTTGTAGATAACGGATGCTCCTTGTTTATCATCTGTTTACGCTCGGATCTCCTATATGCCCGAGCGCAACTGCCATAAAATCGTTCTCCATTGCAAGTTGACCTATCTTGGCGTGGAGTTTTTTAACATCTCGTTCTTTGCTTGAAGACTTTCCTTTATCGAATATTTCAGGTGCCTTTTTCATGAGAAGCTTTTTCATTCGGTGATCTGATTTACATGAACCTGAAAAAGCTGTGATAATTCCACTAATGTCTGGTCTCCCTTGAGTGCTTCCAGTGCTACTTTTGCTTTAAATACTGCTCCATGGTTTCTTCTTAGTCTTTTTGTCATTTGTCTGCTCCTTTCAGTTATTTATTATAGAACAGCAAGACCGTTTATGTTACTGTATAAATTTGTTATAACATTTCTTTCCCTTGCTCTACTCACTCTACATACTCTGCTCACTCTACAAGCCGAAGCAGGTTTTTTCAACAGGAAAATTCAGTAAATATAGTCACCTTGTTTGTTGATTTTTAATAACCAAATGGGTATACTTTGCCCATGGAGAGGTGACCGAGTTGGCCGAAGGTGCTCGCCTGCTAAGCGAGTGTTCCGTTAAAACGGGACCCAGGGTTCAAATCCCTGCCTCTCCGCCACTTTACTTAGGTATCATATCTTTGCGTAATCAAAAAAATCGAATACACCATAAATCAACATGAATTACAATTTCCTGCCCATTTCCTTTAAAGAAACAAAAAACAGGGGATGGAATGTGTTCGACATAATCCTTATTACTGGAGATGCATACGTTGACCATCCCTCATATGGAACTGCAGTAATAGGCAGGGTATTGGAAAAAGCAGGATACAGGGTTGGTATTATCCCTCAACCTGATTGGAAAAATACAGCAGATTTTAAAAAGCTTGGTAGACCAAATCTGTTTTTCGGTATAACAGCCGGCAACATGGACTCTATGGTTGCAAACTATACTGCAAACAAAAGACCACGAAAAAAGGATGATTTTTCGCCTGGCGGGAAACCTGGACTTCGGCCTGACAGGGCAACAATTGTCTATGCAAACCGTATTCGTGAGGTGTTCGGAAATATACCTATTATTTTGGGTGGAATAGAGGCAAGCCTAAGAAGGTTTGCCCATTATGACTGGTGGGACGATACTGTAAGGCGATCCATCCTGTTTGATGCACGTGCGGATATAATAGTTTTTGGAATGGGCGAAAGGCAAATCTTGGAGATAGCTGAAAAAATAAAACAAGGTAAAGAACTAAAAGATATAAGGGGAACGGCTTATATAACAAATGCTAAGGAGGATGGGGCTTTAGAGATACCGTCCTTTGAAGATGTGAAAGCTGATAAAGACAAATTCAATGAAGCATTCAGCCTAATATATAAAAATCAGGATCCCTTCAAGGATACAAAACTGATACAGGGGCACGGGAATCGTTTCGTCTTGCAATGTCCCCCTATTCTCCCCTTAGAAGAACACGAACTCGATGCCATTTATGAGTTGCCCTATACGAAAAAACCTCACCCATCATACAAATTAAAAGGCGGCATTCCAGGTTTTGAAACGGTGAGGTTCTCAATAATATCCCACAGGGGCTGTTGTGGCGAATGCAGTTTTTGTGGTCTATTTATGCATCAAGGCAGGATCGTCCAGTCAAGGAGTAAAACATCCATCCTCAAAGAGGCTGCAAATCTCACTAAAAGAGAAGATTTTAAAGGGACCATTACTGATATAGGCGGTCCTACTGCAAACCTTTACAAGGCACATTGCCATTTATGGGAAAAAAACGGCGTATGTAGTAAAAAACAATGTCTCATGCCCAAAAAATGTAAAAACCTGAAACTTGGATATAAAGATTCTCTTGAGTTATTCCGTGAAATCCTTGAATTGCCAAAGACAAAACATGTTTTTATCGAAAGCGGCATCAGGTATGACCTGCTTGTAGATAAAAAATCCACCGAATATCTGTCGCATATATGCAAATACCACATAAGCGGTCAAATGAAAATCGCCCCTGAACACGCACTCAATCACATCCTGAAATTAATGAACAAACCACCGATCGATGTTTATGAAGACTTTGCGAGACGTTATGAAGAGATTAACAAGGGTCACAAGAAAAACCAGTATCTTGTGCATTACTTCATCAGTGCACACCCAGGTTCAACGCTTAAAGACGCCTATGAAACATCACAATTCCTGAAAAAAAGAAAAATCCATCCTGAGCAGATCCAGGACTTTATTCCATTGCCACTGACAGCTTCCGGATGCATGTATTATACCGAAAAACACCCATTTACCGGAGAAAGACTCTACGTAGCAAAAACATTCAGAGAGCGCAAGATGCACAGGGCACTCATTCAATCCAAAAACCCAAAGAACAAAAATTTAATAGAAGATGCATTAAAGATTTTAAAAAAACATTGAGATGCTATTTGCTGGGATCAACCAACCTTTCAGCATTAGTGCATGACATTGAGTTTCCAAGTCCACAACCTTTTTTGTAGTCTGCCAAGGATTCCCTTAATTGTCCGAGTAGTTCGTAAACATAGCCTCTGTTGTTGTAGGCAAGTCCAAAATCAGGATTGATATTTATTGCATTATTGCAATCCGATAAAGCCTCTTGCAGCATTCTCTTGTATGCATACGCCCCTGCCCTGTTTGTGTATGCGATTTCGTTCTTAGGGTTCAGCAGCAATACCTGAGTAGCCGCACCTATTACGCCATCCCAATCACCTTTTTGAAAGCTCGCCAAACTCCGTTCAAGCAGTTTGTCAACTTCCTCGGATGAATCTGTAGACTGCAATTTTTCAGCGTTTATATCAAGACCAAGACATGCCGATTGATATAGTGCAATCATGCTTCTGTCGGATGCAATGGCCTTCCATATTCCATCGGAATGGCTATAATCTTTTGATTTATATTGTTTTTCTATACAATTAATTTCAATCAAGGACGAACTTAAAACAGGATCTTCTGATTCTTTTGCTGTTTTTCCGTGAAAAACCATTTTTACTGCAACCTCAAACGTGCCATTTGTTGTCTTAATCATGGAACTTCTGTCATAAAAATCTTGACGAAACCATCCCTTTGGCGTTTCCGTTCTATTGAAAAAAACCCATTCCGCCCCTTCGCAGTTAGAGAATACGATACAAAATAAAAAACTTAGGTTGAAAATAAAAAACAGGGTTTTTTTCATAATCAGGTCTTGTATCATGATAGCATAACAAAGATTTTTTGTATAAACAAATGTAAACAACTGTTTTTCATTACGAAAATTATATAAATATGGGCATCGCATAATAAATTACTGTTTCCTTATACTGAAAATATTCTATAATGTTAGTGACTGAGATGTGGGGCAACCAGATATGAACTATGAAGATATGACAAAGGACGAACTCATAAAAGAATTAGAAAATCTCAACCAGTGCGTTTTTCAGTTCGAAAAATCAGAAGCTGAATTAAAACAGGTCGAATCAGCACTTCGACAGGCTGAAGAAAAGTACAGAAACATCTTTGAGAATGCAGCAGAAGGTATCTTTCAGACAAGCCCCGAAGGCCGTTTTATAAGTGCAAACCCTTCTCTCGCCCAGATACACGGTTATGACTCGCCCGAGGAATTGATAAACTCCATTACAGACATGGCAAATCAGTTATACGTCAACCCTGAAGACCGTATGAGGCTTGCCAAAATCCTTCACGAACGTGGTGCAGTCCAAAATTTTGAAGTACAGATGTATAGAAAAAACAGAGGCCTTCACTGGATATCCATTAATGTTAAGGCAGTAAAGGACAAAACAGATAAAACCATCTATTATGAAGGCACCATGCTCGATATTACACAACGCAAGATGACTGAAAAGGAGTTGAAAGAGAGCGAAGAACGTTACAGAACTGCAATTGAACATTCCAATGACGGCGTTGCTATCCTTCAAGGCAATATAAATCAATATGTAAACAGAAGATTTATTGAAATGTTCGAATATGACCGATATGAAGAAATAACAGGTCAACCGATAACTAAAATAGTGCATCCCGATGATTTTGAAAAGGTTACAGAGATTAACAGAAGAAGGCAGATGGGCCAATCCGTACCAGCAAGTTACGAGTTCAAGGGTATAACAAAAAAAGGAAGGGCGATACATATTGAGGTCTCTGCAACAAGCACAACCTTTCGTGGAGAACAAGTCTATCTTGCATATTTGAGGGACGTTACTGAACGAAAGATTGCTGAGGCTTCGTTACGTAACGAAAGAAACAGGTTTCAGACATTAACCGAAAATGCACCCTTTGGTATTGCAATGATTGATAAAACAGGAAATTTTACCTACATAAACCCTAAGTTTGTTGAGATATTTGGCTATACACTTAGAGACGTTCCCAATGGAAAGACATGGTTCAAAAAGGCGTACCCCGACAATAATTATCGGAAACAGGTCATTGCAACATGGATTGATGATATAAAAAATGTAAGGCCAGGCGAAAAAAAACCAAGAATATTCGATGTGACCTGCAAGGATAACTCTGTAATAACGATCAATTTTATACCGGTAAGACTTTTAACCGGTGAGCACATAATATCATTTGAGAATATAACAGAAAGAATACAGACGCATAACGCCCTGATCAAGTCACACAAAGAACTCGAAAGCCTTAACAGGGCAAAGACAAAAGCGGTAAACCATATTTCACACGAACTTAAGACACCACTGGCTGTTATTCAGGGCAACATAAGGATATTAAAACGAAAGTTTCGTGACATATCGCTTAACTTTGATTATGAGACTCTTATCAAACCAATAGAGAGAAACCTTGAAAGACTCTTGGATCTTTCAAGAGAAACTGACGAAATATTTAATGTTTCACGGGAACTTGAGGCTCTCGTCATTCTTGATGACCTTGACCGTTTATGGGGCAAAATAGAGATGCTGTCAGATGTTCCTACTGATATACGAAATCACTGGGAGGCGCTTAAAGATTGGACAAATCATCATTTGTCAGGCAGTACACAAAACTATCAACCGATAGAACTTTTTCCTTTCGTAAGATCTATAATGGATAAGATATCGCAACTTTCAAGTCACAGAAACATAAACATTAATGTCGAAGGAGAAAGCTTTCTGTTCATTACGATAGACCCCGCTATTTTGCGGGACATAATCGAAGGACTCGTCAAAAACGCTATTGAAAATACGCCTGACGGAGGACTCATAGAGATTACAATAGAACAGAAAAAAGACAAAATATGGCTCCATGTTAAGGATTACGGAATAGGCATAACAGAAGAAAATCAGCAGTATATCTTTGATGGTCTGTTTCATACAAAAGAAACAGACCTTTACAGCTCCAAGAAACCTTATGATTTCGGGGCAGGCGGAAAAGGACTCGATTTGTTGCGTATGAAAATTAACGGGAGACGTTTTGGATTCGACATATCATGTAAAAGCAAAAGATGTATATACATCCCTACGGACCAAGATATATGCCCGGGCAATATTTCCATGTGCCAATACTGTACTTCTCCTGATGATTGTAAAAAATCCGGTGGATCAGTTTTTTCTGTGTCTTTTTCTGCATAAGTAGGCAATAATTATCTTTTATTTCATCTATATAAAAGCATTTACTAATATGGTACATCAATGAATGATGTTTATGTGACCGATATAATAGATATATCCTTTCCAGATGGTTACGGTGTCGCAAGACACGATGGGCTTGTTATCTTTGTGCCGGGGTGTGTCCCCGGAGATAAAGTAGAAATCAGGACTGTCAAACGCAATAATCGCTTCGCTTATGGAGAGCCTTTACAGATCGCAGCCCCCTCCCCTTCCAGGGTTACACCATTCTGTCCACACTTTATTGCGTGTGGCGGATGCACAATGCAAAACCTCGCATATGAAACACAACTCTATATGAAAGAAAGATATTTGAAAGAAACCTTGAAACGTATTGGCAAGATTGATGTATCAAATATAGATACCTCGCCAATAGTGCATTCGCCAGAACAAACATTTTACAGGGGTAAGATCGAGCTTGCATTTGGCGAAGATAAAAACGGCATTATGCTCGGCATGAGAAAAAGGGCTTCACATTCAGGACAATATCTATGGGAGGTAACGCCAATAAATGAATGCTACATATTCAGCGAAACCCTCAAACACATCCTCCCGCTTTTCAACGAATTTGTCCAAAAAAATAAGCTATCAGCTTTCAATCCACTTACCGGAAAAGGATTATTAAGACACCTCATACTTCGAGAATCGAAACATTCAAAAGACATCATGCTAATTTTAGAAACAACAAATGGCAAACTTCCCGATCTGTCAGGCCTCTGGAAAAACATTACAACAGAAGTATCCTGTATAAAAAGTATGTACAGAGTCATAAACCCCAACCCAGGAGATGCCATTAGATATGAAACCTTGGTCAGACTTTTCGGAAATCCATATATCGTCGAATCAATGGGAGACATGGAGCTAAGGGTTTATCCGGACTCTTTTTTTCAACCAAATCCTAAAGGCGCACATCTTTTGTACACCAGACTGGCTGAGTTTGTTCAAAAAGAAGACATCAAAGATGTGACAGGTCTATACTGTGGCGCAGGCGCCATTGAGTTATTTCTATCTCGTTATGTTAAAGAAGTTACAGGCATCGACTCATCCCATAAAAACATCGCCACAGCTAAGGAAAATTGCATTATAAACAGAATTAAAAATTGCTCATTCAAAAAGGGCAGGATTGAGGATGTGTTAAAAACATTAAACCTTACGGATATCGATTTGCTTGTAACCGACCCACCAAGAGAGGGTATAACCAAAGAAGGGCTATCATCTATCCTCAACGCTAAATCAAAAACGATTGCCTATGTGTCATGCAATCCATCTACGCTTGCACGGGATTTGAAAATATTTATTGAGAATGGATATTCATTAACAGAAATCTATCCGTTCGATTTTTTCCCACATTCGTCGCATCTTGAAACACTCGCCATCCTCAAGCTATGACAGAAATATAGTTAAAGGCTTTGCACGTTAAATTACATACAGTAATGCCTTTATAGCGGATGTACCAGCAGAACGGATGTTCCAGCCAGCACCAAAGCCTTTTGTCCTGTAACTATTTGAATATATTTCGTTTTCTACGGTTTGGAAGTTTTTTTAAGGTCACTCGCTCACAACCTAAACGCTCACTTACTTTCTGGATCTGAGAAGAAAAGGCCAATCACTATCTGCTTCTTCCCATCACGATTGTAACCGTATGCACTGAAATAATTATCCTCCCCTTCAAGATAACTGCTCGTCACATCGTACAGAAAAATATCCCGGGAAGCGCTAGGACCACGAAAAGAAAAAAGACGCCTCTCAATATCTTCCTGATGCGCAGAAATCCACCCCAGGTTGACATATAGATCGTCCTCACTGAATCCCTCCGCAAAACCAAGAACATCTCCTGCCGCATGCTCCCTTGCCAATCTAACCGCCGACAACCTGGAACCCTGATCCAAAACACGGGCAATCACCTGAGCTATTTTCATGATGAAAAGTCAAGAATAAAGATTTGACCCTATATGCTATATGTTGAAAATTACCTCTTGACGCGAGAAAAGATCATATAATATATTTCCTGTAAAAATGGATGACCAAACAGAATATCTGAAGACCTCTGGCCAAAGATCAAGGCAGAGATCACCATGATACGGGATGCCTCATCCCATGAGCAGGGAAAACAACTGGCAGCAACTTTCATATCCCGATATAAGAATATTTACCCCTCACCCACAAAGATATTCCGTGAAGAATTGGAAGCACTCCTCAACCACTTAAAAATCCCTGTACGCCACAGAAGGAATGTGAGAACTACTAATCTCATTGAAAGAAGTTTTGAGGAAGAAAAAAGAAGGACAAACTAAGATATGAGCTTGCCATTCATGATAATACCGAAATATTCCGACGTTCCGCCTGCCACAGGCATGGCCGTTAGTTTATGATACAGGGATTGCAATCGGCAGTATTGCGTCATATACCTTTATTAAGAAAGGAGTAGTCCATGAAATTTCATTTTATAAGCAGAAAATGGTTCAGGGTTAGCCCGGTCCAATCCGGCGGCGCCTTCTTCTGGGTCGGATCCGCCATCGCGCTGTTCTTGGCGGCGTTGTTGCTGATCCCGAACCTCGCCGGGGCCGCCGAGAAAGCGGCGGGGGCGACCAAGGGCGCCGGACAGGAACAGCCGGCGGTATCCGACATGTGCAAGGAATTGACGAGCCGCATCGATATCGATCTCAAGGAGGTCGTCAAGGCTGGCTGCCAGCCCTCCCAGGCCCAGATTGCCAAGATGATGGACAATCCCGTCGGCAACCTCGTCTTTATCGCCAACCAATTCTACTGGACCCAGCTCAATATGCCCCTTATCGACAGGAACGTCGATGCCTATGCCTATAAACTCATCCCAACCTTTCCCATCCCTATCGGCGAATCGTGGAATCTGATCAATCGTCCGGTCATATCCATGGTCAGTGTGCCTTTTAAGAGGAAGGTCGGTAGCCTGATCGGGATGGGTCCGTCGGAGATCCGCCAGCATCCGTCCCTGTTCTCCACGCTCCGGGACCCCTTCGGACGGACGACGGGCTTCGGGGATTTCTCCTATGTCGGCCTACTGTCGCCTAAAAAGCCCGACAAGATCGGTTCGGGGATCTTCGTCTGGGGCCTGGGGCCGACCTTAATCTTTCCTACGGCCAGCGAAGACATCCTGGGGCAGGGCAAGTTTCAGGCGGGACCATCGGGGGTGGCAGCCTATATCGGGAAGAAATGGGCCTTAGGCCTGTTCCCCCAGCATTGGTGGTCCTATGCGGGCGACAGCGCCCGGGAGCACACCAACCTGACGAACGTTCAGTACTTTATCTACTACAACGTCACCGACACCGTTAAGGTCGGGATGGGACCCAATGCCACCATCGACTGGACGGCCAGCGGCAACAATGCGGTAACCTTGCCCGTAGGTCTGGGGATCAACTGGATGACCAAGTTGGGCAAGCTCCCCGTTCGCTTCGGC
>Ga0116144_10002822_pt1 | contig 18147 bp, 21 predicted proteins | sample AD_UKC035_MetaG_FD_89746 | JGI IMG/M metagenome (GOLD analysis project Ga0116144, IMG submission 89746) | Active sludge microbial communities of municipal wastewater-treating anaerobic digesters from USA - AD_UKC035_MetaG | ecosystem: Engineered > Bioreactor > Anaerobic > Digestate | place: USA...
AGGAAGAAACTTTATGCTTGGAATTAACTGCAGCTTTTAGCTGATATAAAGACAGATCAGTATTTGCAATTGCAACTGGGTGACATATGGATCTTAGCCCCCGGCACAACGAGTTCATCGATCCTTGACTGTTGCTCATCTGAAAAAAGAATGCCTCTCAGTTCAAGGACTTTCAGGTTCTTTAATTCGGAGATCTCATCAGGAACATCATTTAGTTCATTGTCCCATAATTCAAGCACCTCAAGGTTTACAAGTTTTCCAATAGCCGGAGGCAAAGTATCAATAAGATTCCGGTTCAATCCAAGATAAGTTAACTTTGTTAATGCCCCGATCTCATCCGGCAATTTTGTAAGATCATTATTTGAAAGGTCAAGGCTAACAAGATTTTTAAGTGCTGAGATCTCGGCAGGTATAAAAGTGAGTTTATTTCGACTCAGATTTAAAACTTTAAGATTTGTAAACTGAAAAATTTCTTCAGGGATCGTATCAAGTCTTTTCCTGCTCAAATCGATCTGATGCACTTTATCAGGATTTAGCAATGCGTCTTGCAAGTTTCTGTAAATACGATTTGTGTCAGGAACATTAACTGCAACATTTTGTTGTGCCGAGACTTTTCCTACATGAAGGAAAATCGCAAGAAACATGATCCAAAAAAATCGAAAGTTTAACACAATAAGAAAACGTCAGGAAAGCAATTTTGTTGCGTTAAGCTTATCCTCCTTCATCTTTTCTTTCAATTGCTCCAGACTTTCAAAATTCATATCGCCACGAATCCGGGCCTTAAGAAAAACACTGATCTTGTGACCATAGATATTCCGGTCAAAATCGAAGATATTTACCTCCACACTTAATTTCTTACCCTGCACCACCGGCCGGGTTCCTATGTATAACATTCCCTTATATCTTACCCCATCCACCAAAACAATAACAGCATAAATACCATGTTGAGGTATTAATTTAAAAGGTTCTGATATACTCAGATTTGCAGTAGGAAATCCCAGACCAGCACCGATCCGATCTCCCTCGATCACCTCACCGCTAAGCACGAAATCATGTCCAAGCAATTTATTTGCCAATTCAATCTCACCCTCAAGAAGGTACTTTCGGATTTTTGTGGAACTCACAGCAACTTCATCAACAACTTTCTTAGTGATCTCCTCCAACTGAAATCCAAAGGCAGGTGCCATTTCTTCCAAATCTTTATAGGAACCTTCACGGTTTCTTCCGAAGTGATGATCGTAACCAATTACCAAAGTCTTCATACCTATCTTTTCTACCAATACATCACGAACAAACTCAACCGCTGAAAGACGGGAAAACTCCTTGCTAAAAGGCTGAATAATTAAATGCCGGACACCGTGCTTTTCCAACAGCACCTGTCTCTCTTCCATTGATGTGATCAACCTTAGGTTATTATCATCCGGCTGCAAGACCATTCTTGGATGAGGGAAAAAAGTTAATACGACCGTTTCACCCTTTTTCTCCTCTCCCAGCTCCAGTAAGCGCCTGATGATCTGTAAATGTCCGGCATGAACACCATCAAATGTTCCGATCGTGACGACGGCATTGACCGTACCCGGAAATTCATCAATTGAATTGTAAATCTTCACACAGAAAATAATCTGATGCAAAATTAAGATTCCAATTGAATTTGAACATATCTATTATGTCATTCAGTTTGAACTGCATGCTTGTAAGCCTTTTCATATTAATAATTTCGAATGCTCAGAGACCGGATTCAATAACACTTAAAATTAGACAGTTATCTGTAATTTTTAGACCCCGTTTATGGGCTGATTGAAACAATTTCGCTTTAGGAACTAAGGTCTGATCATCCCTTAGCATAATAACAGGACTTTAATTTTTTTCAAAAATGAGGCATTTTATGTAAGTTCGCAAAGTTTTAAAATAAGGAATTATGTCAGGCAACAAAATTACTATGTCAGGGAATAAACTAAATGTTCCCAATGATCCAATCATACCATTTATCGAAGGAGACGGAACGGGACCGGATATATGGCGAGCATCTGTGAGAGTCATCGATGCTGCTGTAGAAAAAGCCTATAATGGAACTAAGAAGATTGTGTGGAAAGAAGTCCTTGCAGGTGAAAAGGCATTCAAGCAAACAGGAAACTGGTTACCTGATGAAACTCTTGCAGCTTTTGACGAATACCTTGTTGGTATTAAAGGACCTCTCACTACACCGGTTGGCGGTGGAATACGTTCTCTCAATGTTGCTCTTCGACAAATACTTGATCTTTACGTATGTGTCCGTCCTGTTCGCTGGTTCGAAGGTGTACCTTCTCCTGTAACAAATCCCGGTGCTGTTGACATGGTGATTTTCCGTGAGAATACAGAAGATATATATGCAGGAATAGAGTATGTTGCAGGATCGCCTGAAGCACAAAAGCTACTTGATTTTATCGAGAAAGAATTCCCGAAAGATTTCAATAAAATTCGCTTTGGCACCGAGGCTAAAGGAAAAGATTTTCTTAAAAGTGCAGGTCAGAATGGCGCAGCTCCCGTGAAAGTGGGTCTAGGTCTAAAGGCTGTTTCAGAGATCGGATCAATGAGATTGATCGAAGCTGCCATTGAATACGCTATTGAAAACAAGCGAAAATCTGTAACGCTGGTTCATAAAGGAAATATCATGAAATTTACAGAAGGTGCTTTTCGTGATTGGGGCTATGCTTTGGCGGATTCCAAGTATGCTTCAAAAGTTTATACCTGGTCGCATTGGGAAAAAACAAAAAAAGAAAAAGGTGAAGCTGCAGCTAACGAAGAGCAAAAAGCTGCGCTTGCATCAGGTAAAATTTTGATCAAAGATGCTATTGCAGATATCACGCTTCAACAAGTTCTTACACGTCCTGAAGATTTCGAAGTAATTGCAACCCTCAATCTAAACGGGGACTACTTAAGTGATGCTCTGGCAGCTCAGGTTGGCGGAATCGGCATTGCTCCCGGGGCGAACATTAATTATGTAACCGGTCATGCCATTTTTGAAGCAACACATGGAACAGCACCCAAGTATGCTGATCAGGACAAGGTAAATCCGGGTTCGGTAATTCTTTCAGCAGCCCTTATGCTTGAACACATGGGTTGGAAGGAGGCTGCAACATTGATCTATAAAGGTCTGGAGAAGAGCATTGCGAAAAAACGTGTTACTTATGATTTTGAAAGACAAATGCAAGGAGCAACGCTTTTAAAATGCTCGGAATTTGGAACTGAAGTTATTGGAAACATGTAAAATTGAATCATTAATAATAAATATCATCCGGAAAAGGCAAGAAATCGATCCCGACTTATTGCCTTTTCTGTTTTTAAATATCTTTGAGACTGAAAGCTAATTCCCAAAATTAGCTCTAATAGCAATTATTATTATGCCGGTACTTGGTGCACTAATTAAACAAGGTCTTAAACTGGGAGCAAAAGTCAAGCTCTTTGAGTGGTCGCCTGAGAAGCATCAGAACCGTGTGCTAAAAAATTTACTTAGCAAAGCAGAATTCACAAGCTTCGGTAAGAATTATAACTTTTCAAAAATTCTTGAATCGAAAAATATTGCATCGGCTTTTCAGGCAGAGGTTCCCGTATTCAATTACAATAGCATATTTGATAAATGGTGGAACAGGTGTCTGAGAGAAGAAAGAGATGTTTGTTGGCCCGGATATGTCAGGTATTTCGCCCTAAGCTCCGGCACTTCCGACTCAGCAAGTAAACATATTCCTGTTACCGATGCCATGATGCGGGCATTACGAAGAGCAAGTATTCGTCATATCATCACACTAGGCAAGTATGATTTGCCTTCATCCTTTTTCACTAAAGGAATTCTGTGGCTTGGCGGCTCAACAGACCTTAACCAGCAGGGGGGATATTTCGAAGGAGATGTTTCAGGAATTTCCGCCAAGAAAGTGCCTATCTGGTTTCAACGATACTATAAGCCCGGCAATGAAATTTCAAAGGTAAGAGACTGGAATATCAAACTCGAGGAGATCACCTTGCAGGCTAAGAATTGGGACATAGGCATTATCACCGGTGTCCCTGCCTGGATACAGATCCTTCTTGAAAAGATCATTGCTCATTACAAAGTAGATACAATCCATGACATTTGGCCTAACCTTCGTGTATATGCACACGGCGGTGTTTCTTTCGAGCCTTACAGAAACAATTTCAGTAAATTCTTTTCCAAGCCTGTTTATTACATTGAAATGTATCCGGCATCTGAAGGATTTATTGCTTTTCAGGATACCCCCGAATCAAGAAATATGAAGTTAATCCTCAACAATGGTATTTACTATGAATTTGTACCATTCAGCGAGGATAATTTTGACGAAAATGGAGAACTGAGAGAAAACCCACAGGCACTAACTATTAACAAAGTTCAAACCGGAGTAGACTATGCTTTATTGCTGAGCACCTGCGCAGGAGCCTGGCGCTATCTTATTGGTGACGTGATAAGATTCACTGACACTGAAAAATGTGAAATAATTATCAGCGGAAGGACAAAACATTTCTTAAGCTTAGTGGGCGAACACCTTTCAGTCGAAAACATGAATAGTGCAATTGCGAGAGTGTCTGCTGAACTTAAAATTGACATACGCGAGTACACAGTAAGTGGAATTCCTTATGATGGAACTTTTGCTCATCAGTGGTATCTGGGTGTCAATGGCGATGCCGATAATAAGGAAATCAAACATCAGCTCGACAGTATCTTAAAAGAACTAAATGACGATTATGCTGTTGAAAGAGGTAGCGCGCTCAAAGATATTTTTGTTGATACAGTACCTGTAGAACATTTCTATAACTTTATGAAATCAAAGGGAAAGCTTGGAGGGCAAAATAAGTTTCCAAGAGTCTTAAAATCATCTCAACTTGAGGAGTGGAAAAGCTACCTTAAAAACAATTGAACATTTAATTTAGCGGGTTTAACCTTAAAGTCTGCAGCCTAAACTTGTTTAATGCTTGAGCCAATTCTAAGTGGTATTACATTCGGGCTGATTTTAGCGATCATGCTCGGGCCTGTTTTTTTTGCACTATTACAAACTAGTTTGCATGAAGGCTTTAAAGCCGGTGCATATCTGGCCTTTGGAGTATTTCTAAGCGATACAGCATTGATAGGTGCTTGTTATTTTTTTGCTGCTCAATTAAATCTTCTTGAAGAAAATCATATCCTCATGGCATTCCTCGGCGGAAGTTTGCTAATCATCTTCGGCATTGTTAACTTTTTTAAAAAAATAAAGTTGAAAGAAATAGATGACAACAAAAAAACAGTTCATGCCAAGTTTGTTCTTCAAGGCTTTTTCCTGAACATTTTCAATCCGGCTGTACTTCTTTTTTGGTTGGGCGTTGTAGGAATCGTAACTATAAAGGATCACTATACCAAATTACACACAATTGTCTTTTTCTCCTCATTGCTACTCACAGTTTTGGCAACCGATCTTCTAAAGTCCTTTGTCTCACATAAGATTAAAAAAATCCTCCAAGAAAATGTGATCATCTGGCTCAACCGTACTGTAGGTTTAGCTCTTATGGCATTCGGATTGCATATGATCATCAAGGCCCTGTGAGGAATTGCCCCTAAATTTTAAAGAATCAGAGAGAAGCTTCCGGAACAGTTCCGGATGAAAAAAAATGTGAACGCTACTGGATTCGAACCAGTGACCCCTACCCTGTCAAGGTAATGCTCTAAACCAACTGAGCTAAGCGTCCATTTGCAGAGGCGCAAAAATAAAAAAAATCCGCTAGCAATCATTCTCCACCTGAAACAATTAAAGATGCACAATCTGTAGAAGAGAATATGCTTAATTTCAATGCATAAACCATAGTTAAAATGAATTTATAGATCAATCTAAAGGATATTTATAACTTTGTTCCACATAGCCAATACATTGCAAAACAACACCGAAAACATTTTTCTTACTGAACTGAAACCAGGCGACCCCAACCTGCTCATCATCGACGAATCTCTTGAAACGAAGACAGCTTCCGTCTGCGAGTTGCTGGTTACCCTGGATGCCCATATTATCCAATTAGGGCTCAGAGAAAAAAGAAGCAATCGAATTTTGGCACTTGAAACATTTCCGGTTAAAGATGATCCGAAAAAGATCAACTGGACAGAAACTCTCGAGCAACTTTCCAGAAACAGTCATCTTCTTCGACATTTTGAATTTTCAAAAGCGATCGTAGGAGTATTCACTGCCAGCTACACATTGATTCCGGATTCCATCTTCAAAGAAGGTGACGAAAAGAAATTCCTGGACTTTAATTTTTCAGAGAAGGGTCTCAGTCAAAAAGTTTTCTCACGCCAGGTAAATCCCTTTCATCTTAAAACCGTCTTTGGCATCACTGACGATCTGTACCATGAGATTTTCCATCTATTCGAAGAGCCTGAACTTCTTCACCTTTCCTCTGCACTTCTCATAGCATCACATTTACAATCACGAGGTAAAACAGAGAAAGAACTATTCCTCCATATCAGAAGGAACTCCATAGATCTTATTGCTTTGGAAGGAAAGAAATTGCTTCTGATGAATACCTACGATACACCAACTGCAGATGATGTATTATACTTTGCTTTGATGGTTTGTGATCAATTGGAACTTGATCCTGATTCTATTCCATTACGCATTGCCGGTGAGATCGAAAAAGAATCCATGAAGTACAAGTTGTTGTATAAGTATTTCAGGGACATTCGCTATTCAGAACGTCCGGGTAGTGTGAAATACAGCTATCGCTTTGATAAGATACCCTCGCATTACAACTACTCACTTTTTAGTCTTGCCTTGTGCGAATCGTAGCAGGTAAATACAAAGGAAGAAACATACAGGCACCGGCCTCGCTACCTGTCCGGCCCACTACAGACTACGCAAAATCAGGCATTTTTAATATTCTCAACAACCATTTTGATTTTGAAAATATAAATGTTCTGGATCTCTTTTGCGGAACAGGTAATATCAGCTTTGAATTTGCATCAAGAGGCTCAACGAATATAACCTGTGTTGATGCTCATAACGGATGCATTAAATTCGTGAATGAATTTGCACATAAAATCGATGCACCGGGAATTAAAACAATTAGATCAGATGTGTTTAAATTCATTAGGTCACATTCACAAAAATATGACATTATCTTCGCTGACCCTCCCTTCGATCTAAAAGAAACCGACCTCCTCGCAGACCTGATCTTCCAAAAAGAACTTCTAAAGAAAGATGGCTGGTTGATCATAGAACACCTGAACAAACGAACACTAAGCTCCGAAATATTTCCTGCTGAAGTGAGGGAATATGGAAATTGTGCCTTTTCAATTTACAAACTATAAGATTGTACCAGAGTTGGAGAAATGAAAATTCCAACATAGAAAATGCAGTTAATACAGACAATTTCAATAGAACAATTTATATTTGTTTATATTTATACATTATGTCCAGCCATAAAAAAATAGCCGTCTTTCCCGGATCCTTCGATCCTATCACAAAAGGCCACGAAAGTATCATCCTTCGTAGCCTTGACCTCTTTGATGAAATTATTATCGGAATCGGTTTTAATTCAAATAAACACTACTTCTTTTCTCAGGACAGGCGAGAACATTTTATAGAAAAAACCTTTGAAGGACAAGCTAAAATTTCTGTAAAGAGATATAGCGGACTCACTGTAAATTTTTGCAAAGAGGTAAAGGCAAACTACATTCTTCGCGGCTTAAGAACTTCTGCTGATTTTGAATTCGAACGTGCTATTGCACAAATGAATCGATCTCTTTCGCCGGAAGTGGAAACAGTATTTGTTGTGGCTGACCCCTCCCTTTCTCATATTTCTTCAACAATTGTCAGGGAAATACTGCTCTATCAAGGTGATGTGAGCAAATTTATTCCTGACGCTGTAAAAATTTGATGGCATGCCAAAAACCCTTCTGATTTCACTTATATTTATTTCCAATATAGCTATTGCACAGGGGACACTCTTGTTTTGTGACAAGGTCGATGCTCAGGGAAATCCTGTCAACACTTTTGAATCGCTGATACTTTCACCGGAAGGACAAACAATTCATCTGCTTTATCATTCAGACTCGGGACCACTGAGCACTGCTGAGGTAAAGCTTGAAATTGCTCAATTAGTCGGACATAGTTTCAAAAGAACGGATCTCAAATCCATCTTCACTGATCCAACTAAAGAATTAATTTCGATACCCTACACACTAAAAACACAAGGTGACTACAGATTTAAACTGATGAACCGGGAAGGCAAAGTCCTGGCAGAAGAGATTCTAAGCGTATCAGTTGAGATGACCGAGGCAGGGATGGATCGGGAGTCAAAAGGGAACTCTACAGACCCTGAATTACCTCCACTTTCCGAGATCCAATTTTCAGATCCCTTAATGAATAACTACAATACTGAATTCTCTTTCAGAACCACAAAAGGAAAGCTTCGCCTCACTCTTGAACCTTTTGATGAGAACGACCCCGATCGTATTCTTGATCTTTGGCAAAAAGAAAACGAAGATTACAAGGTGTTCATCCGTTCTGAAAAAGCAACATTTAGAAAAGAAGGTATGGTTGGAATTTATGAATTAAGCTTTCCCGCACCGAATGAATATAAAGTCGATGTACATACTTCAGATAACAGACTTATCACCTCAGGCTTTGTCGGATTTAAATGAGATTTGATTTTCAAAGTACATAGACAGCAGTTTTTTTATTGAAAAGAATGTATTACCGAACACATTTTTTTTAATTTGATCTTCTGTCATCCACTCAACTATATCAATATCTTCTTCAGTTTGCGGAATTAGTTTTTCATCCTTACCTGATCTCATCAGATACCAATAAGTTTTTTTCAGCACTCTCTTTTTCTTCTCTGAATAAGTATGGAATGTTACATCTAACTCCGGTCCTAATTCTATATTTTCCAGTCCGCACTCTTCTTTCACCTCTCGAATTGCCGCCTCTTCAGGCGACTCAGAGTAATCGATCTTTCCCTTTGGCAGATCCCATTTACCTCTGCGGAATATCAACAGGTACTCTTTGTTTTCATTTTCAACCAAACCACCTGCAGCTTCCTGCAAGCTGAATCCGGAAACAAATTCCTCCCAAATTCTTTTTGGGTTGCTTGATAAAAACACCAGACCTTTCCAATCTTCCTTTTTTTCCAATTTAGAAATAGCTTCTTCCAACGAATTGTTCGCATCCGACAAAACATGAAGCCCCGGAAAATTTGGCTGTTCTTTGACAGAATAAACATCAGTAAAGGAGATCAGTTTATCATTGACAAAGGCCTGGAACTTTAATTCTTTCATATATTTTCAATTAATTTTTCAATGAATTCCAAAATTCTTTCCTGCACGCCAAAAAAATGATGTAGGTTTGCACCATGATCGTGACCAGCAATACAGCATCGCAAATTGCAGAATATCTTTTGCAAATTAAAGCCATTAAATTACAACCTGAAAAGCCTTTTACCTGGGCTTCCGGCTGGAAGTCCCCGATTTACTGTGATAATAGAATATCCCTATCTTATCCGGAAATCAGAAAGTATATTAGTTCTGCCCTTACAGATTCGATTCAGCAGAATTTCCCTTCAGCTGAGGTAATAGCAGGCGTAGCTACGGCTGCCATCCCGCAAGGTGCATTGGTAGCAAATAATATGGAACTCCCATTCATCTATGTTCGTTCCGGTGCCAAAGGGCATGGTCGAGAAAATCTTATAGAGGGCGATGTGAAGAAAGGTCAGAAAGTCGTCGTCATAGAAGACCTTGTATCCACAGGAAAATCTTCCTTGAAGGCCGTACAAGATTTACGTGAAGCAGGTTGTGAAGTGCTGGGTCTGATATGCATATTTAATTATGGTTTCGAACAAGCAGAGAATAATTTTGCTGACGCTAATTGTCCAATTATTTCACTATGCAACTATGAACATTTATTAAAACATGCGCTTTATACTGACTTTATTAAAAAGGAAGATCTAAAGACCCTCGAATCCTGGCGCAGATCTCCGGAAAATTGGGGTAGATAAAAAAAACAATTTTCGAACGAATCAATTTGAAATAATATGACTAAAATAGATAGCGATACGGTTACGGTACAAAAATCGGCAGAAGAAGTTTTTAATTTCCTGGGCAACTTCAATAATTTTCAGAAGCTAATGCCGGAACAGGTGACAAACTGGGAATCAACAGAAGATGAATGTAGTTTTACAATAGCCGGAATGGCTAGTTTGGGAATGAAGATCCAGGAAAAAAAACCCAACAGTTTAATTAAAGTAATCAAGCATGGGAAAGCACCGTTCGACTTTATACTCAATTGTAATATTGCAGAAAAAGGAAATGAATGTGCGGTGCAACTATCCTTTGACGCAGATCTCAATCCTATGTTGAAGATGATGGCAGTGAAACCACTCGGAAATTTTTTAAATTTATTGGTGAACAAACTCAAGGATCTTCCCTAAACAGAATTGTCACATCACAAATTTTATTTCTTTCAGGTCATAGAACCTTTCGATCTCATTTCGATGCATGACCAGCAACCTTCCTCGCTTATCAACACCTTTGATCATCCCTTCGAAATCCATTCGTTCACTAATGAAGACGTGCCATTCGTCCTTGCGATATAGTCTCTTCGTATAATCTCTGCTCAGGCCGTCAAAATCACCACGCTTTAGCTGAAGATAACGTACCTCAAGGCAAGAGCATAAGTCATTAAGTACATCCTCTTTGTCCATCTCCATACCTGTAATCAATTTCAATGAAGTAGGATTCGGCAATTCTTTGGGAAAATCGTCCTGATTCACATTTAGTCCTATGCCCAGTATGCTCTGCTGAATTATGGAGGAGTTAATGTTGTTCTCTAACAACACACCGGCGATCTTTCGGTCTTTATGATAAATATCATTGGGCCACTTAATGCTAATATCTTCACCTGTTCTTTTCTGTATAAGGTCTGAAATACCTAAGGCAAAAGCTTTATTAATTTCGAACAAGTCCGGGATGTTCACAAAAGTTGGGTAAAACACAAAGCTCAAAAGTAGATTCTTCCCGCCTTCACTCTTCCATTTTGCATGGGCCTGTCCCCTGCCTGCAGATTGAACCTGTGCACTCACGACAAATCCCTCCGGGATTCGCTCTTTTTTAAGCAAATCCGCCAAATATGTATTGGTAGAATCTACCTCCGCCAACAATTCACGTTGCTGACCTGTGAATAAGGTTGTTAACTCTTTCTGCATAGAATGCCACATTAAACCCGCCGGCAAAGAATACCTTTAAGGAGCTATAATATTTTGCGTATTTTTGCACCTAAGATATTTAAAACCATCGATATTACTGAATGATCCAAAAGAAAAAGTCTCCTGTCCGGAAAGTGGCCAAAAAGAGTGTTGTAAATAATAATGATTCAGAAATAATCCGGGACAATATTGTCGAGGGAATGCAGGAGAAAAAGGCAAAAGAAATTGTTTGCATTGATCTGAGAAATATAAAAAATTCAGTAGCTGACTTTTTTATAGTGTGCCATGCTGATTCAAAGACTCATATTGAAGCTATTGCTAAATCCATAGAAGAATATGTCTTCAAAACTCAGGGTGAATCTCCCCTCCATATTGAAGGGAAAACTAACTCAGAATGGATTCTAATTGACTATTTCAATGTCGTAGCACATATTTTTAAGCAAGAACAACGGCAATATTATGGCATCGAACGACTTTGGGCAGATGCAGAAATTCAACGCATAGCAAGTAACTATTAATCCGTAACTTTGTTGTAGGGTGACGACCTGTCATATTGGAGCCATGCTGGCACCAATTTTGACAATGGTTTTATAAGCTAATTTATCCATGAGCGAACAGAAAAATACAAAAAACGAGTTTTCAGGCGAGTCGAATAAGGGAAGTCAGCCGAAGGGTGGTGGTGGAAAAAAGTTTCCCGCCAACCCGAAATTTAATTTTAACTTTTATTGGATCTACGGAATCATCATAGTCTTATTGATAATCACTCAGATGTTTTCATGGGGAGGTGGCGAACGCGAAACAACCTATGATCAATTTGAAAGGACCATGTTGCTGGCAAAAGATGTGGACAAAATCGAAGTCACCAACGATGTCGCACATATCTATATTAAGCGTGAAAAATTAAGTGAAGAAAAGTACAAAGCCATCAACACAAAAAGTTTTGGAAAGACCGAGAACCCCGGTCCTCACTACTTTTTAAACACCGGACCGGCTGAATTATTTGCCAAGAAGGTGGAAGAAGCCCAAAAAGATTTCCCTCCTGCAGACAAGGTGAGTCTTAATTATAAGCAAGATACCCGAAGCTATTGGGATGTCGTTTTGAACTGGATCCTTCCTATCGGATTTTTTGCTCTCATCTGGATCCTCATCATGCGACGCATGGGCGGTGGCGGTGGCGGAAGCCAGATCTTTAACATCGGAAAATCCAAAGCGCAGCTCTTCGACAAAGACTTGGTGGTTAAAGTAACATTTAATGATGTTGCAGGACTGGAAGAAGCAAAAGTGGAAGTAATGGAGATCGTTGACTTCCTTAAGAATCCTAAAAAGTACACCTCTCTCGGAGGAAAAATTCCACGCGGCGCATTGCTTGTTGGCCCCCCGGGAACAGGCAAAACACTTCTCGCAAAAGCAATGGCCGGTGAAGCCCAGGTACCATTCTTCTCATTATCAGGATCTGATTTCGTTGAGATGTTTGTAGGTGTCGGTGCATCACGTGTGCGCGATTTATTCCGCCAGGCAAAAGAAAAAGCACCTTGTATTATTTTCATTGATGAGATCGACGCTATTGGTCGTGCAAGAGGTAAATCTCCTTCATTTAGTGCAAATGATGAAAGAGAAAGCACACTGAACCAGCTGCTCACAGAAATGGACGGATTCGGCTCTAATTCCGGAGTCATCATCATTGCCGCAACAAATAGAGCCGATATTCTTGATAGAGCACTATTAAGACCCGGACGTTTCGACAGACAGATATACGTTGAATTGCCGGACTTGAACGGAAGGAAAGAAATTTTTGAAGTTCACCTAAAGCCATTAAAGATTAATGTATCTCTTGATATAGATTTTCTGGCCAGACAAACTCCCGGTTTCTCCGGAGCAGACATTGCTAATGTTTGTAACGAAGCAGCCCTTATAGCTGCAAGAAGGAATAAGGCTTCTATTGACAAGCAGGATTTCCTTGATGCCATCGATCGTATCATTGGCGGTTTGGAAAAAAAGAACAAGATCATCTCTCCGCAAGAGAAAGAAGTTATTGCATATCACGAAGCCGGGCATGCTGCCGTCAGTTGGTTACTGGAACATGCTCATCCTTTGGTAAAAGTGACTATCGTTCCCAGAGGAAATTCTTTAGGAGCTGCATGGTACCTACCTGAGGAAAGATCAATCACTACAACTGAACAGTTGATGGATGAAATATGTGCTGCCCTTGGAGGAAGAGTAGCAGAGGAAATCGCTTTCGGGAAAATTTCTACCGGAGCCCTAAGTGATCTTGAAAAGATCACCAAACAAGCATATGCCATGACGACAATTTATGGCCTCAATGAAAAGATCGGAAATTTGAGTTTTTATGATTCTTCCGGACAGCAGGAATACACATTTGGAAAACCATATAGCGAGAAGACTGCCCAAACGATCGATGAAGAAGTTAAGAAACTTATAGATGTGGCTTATGCTCGTACGAAGGATCTCTTATTACGAAACAAAGCAAAACTGGAAACCCTTGCAAAGCACCTCTTAGAAAAAGAAGTACTCTTTAAAGAAGATCTGGAGAAGATCTTCGGAAAAAGACCATGGGCAGACCGTCATGAAGTACTCACTAAACCTATCGCAGCTAATGGTGAGGAGAAAGCAGTAAATGTTAAAGAAGAAAACAATACTGATACTCCCCCGCTAAGTATACCACCGGGTTCCGAACCCGGACTGGCCTGAGAGAGGGCTAAATGAATTTTAAACTTATGATAGCCGTCCTGTTTCATTTTAACAGGATGGCTTTTTTTTGCCTCCGCCCGGATCAAGAGCGTAATATGTACATGGATCAGGTATTAGCGTGAAAAGCAGCAGGAAAACATTGGAAAAGAACTCATTTCGGTCAATTATCACCTCTATCCAGCCTCATTTTGTATATTCGCTTCGTTCAAAATTAAGAGAACCTGTAAAATGCAAGACAGTACTTCAAGAGAAAAAATGCTGAAAAAGATAAGGCAGGCTCTTATCAACAAAACAGCTCCCCGTTTCCCGGCTACCGAGTGGGACAAGAACGTATATACTATCTCTGAGGGAAGTCAGGAGGAACAGTTTGCTAAAGCATTTACGGCTATAGGAGGAAAATTTATTTACTGTGAAACCGAACTTGAATTTTTAGAACAGCTAATTAATATTTCCAAGGAGTATGATTGGAAACTTTTTTATGCCTGGGAAAAGAAGATTACAGAATTAATGGATAAAGCTGAGTTTCCGTATACAAAAGAAGACAAGGAATTTCCGGAGGGAATGGTCGGCATTACAAGCTGTGAGGCCTTGGTCGCCCGCCTTGGAAGTGTAATAGTTTCATCCAGACAAGGATCAGGAAGAAGATTATTTCCGGTACCAACCTCTCATATTGTGATGGCATATACATCTCAACTGGTACCCGAAATGAAAGATGCATTGAGCATGATTAAAAATAAATATACCGACCAGATCCCATCAATGATCGCATCTTTGACCGGACCCAGCAGAACAGCAGATATAGAAAAGACACTGGTATCACCTGCGCATGGCCCACGGGATATTTTTGTTTTTTTAATTGATGATAATCAAGCCGGCTAATCGGGATGATCAACTTGTTTTAGATCAGTAATGGACAAAAACTGGGAAAGTATTTATTTAAGCAATAAAATGCATCTGGTCGAAATAGTAAAAGCTGTTTTAGCTGACAATAACATCCCTGCTGTCGTAGTCGATAAAAGAGACTCCAGTTATGTAAGCATAGGAGATATTGAAGTCTATGTTTCAGAAGAAAATGCTATCCTTGCACGTGTGATCATTGAACAAAATCAATTGTGACTAATCTTGCCCAACGATTTGCAACCGGTATAAGCGGTGCTTTCATTATGATAAGTGCCATATTGTGGAGCGAGACAACCTTTCTTCTCCTGTTGATCCTGATGCTAGCACTTTCTTTGATCGAATTCTACAGACTTTGTAAAGGTGATGGGATAGAACCACAAGTTTTCATGGGCTTGTCACTTGGGATTGTTCCGTTTCTTTCTCCGCTACTAAATAGTGCCTTTGAAATTCCGATAAACCTCCTCCCACTTCTACTACTGATTCCTTCCTTGATATTTATCAGAGAACTCTATACAAAAGCTACCAGGCCCTTCACAAATATAGCCTACACTCTACTTGGCGTGATATACATATGCGCACCTCTGTTTATGTTTTATCTGTTTTCTTTTCAATCAGGTACAGAAGATTTTTCTCAATACAGGGGAGCTAATATCCTTGGCTTCTTCATGATACTATGGGCAACAGATAGCGGTGCTTATTTCGCAGGAAAATACTTAGGTAAGCACAAATTCTTTGAACGTATTTCACCTAAAAAAACCTGGGAAGGTTTTTTTGGTGGAGCAGCACTTGGACTTCTAGCTGCGTTTATCGTTTCAAAATATGTCACAAGTTTTTCAACTCTAGATTGGCTGATCACTGCCGTGATCATTATCATCACCGGTTCACTGGGCGACTTGGTTGAATCGCTTTTCAAAAGGAGCATCAATAAGAAAGACTCCGGCTCATTATTACCCGGTCATGGCGGTGTACTTGATCGTTTTGACGGACTGTTTATTGCTGCTCCCTTTGTTTTTGTCTACCACCTACTCTTTTCTTAAATAATCAAGGTATAAATTCCAATGTATAGGATTTCAATTTCTACAATACAGAGCGCATCTCTCTAACAACCAATTTTTTATCTCTAAATACATCCCTATTAAATATTTGAAAATTAATATATACCAAAAAGCTCTGAATGCAGCCCGGAAAAGGCCTTTCAAAATAATCAAAAAAGCTCAGAGATTAAAAATTATTACCTTCGTTGCCCAAAATCGGATAGAATGATTTCTGCACAGTTAAAGAAGAAAAAAGGTGTTGCATCTGCACAAGAAGAATCCAACAACCCATATGAATCGATGATGCAGCGTTTTCAGGTTGCAGCAAAATTGATCGGACTCGACGAGGAAACCTATAATATTTTAAAAACACCGGATCGTCAATACCTGGTCAGTCTTCCCGTAAAGATGGATGATGGCAGAATGAAAGTCTTTGAAGGTTACCGTATAGTCCATAGTACCAGCAGAGGCCCTTCTAAGGGAGGAATCCGGTATTCCATGGAAGTTAACCTCGATGAAGTCAAAGCTCTCGCTGCATGGATGACATGGAAATGTGCTGTTGCTGACATTCCATACGGTGGTGCAAAGGGTGGTATCACCTGCGACCCATCGTTAATGTCGGTAGGTGAACTTGAAAGACTGACTCGGGCATATACGGTGGCACTACGGGATGTATTTGGGGTTGATAAAGATATTCCAGCTCCTGATGTTGCTACAGGCCCCCGTGAGATGGCCTGGATCGTTGATGAATACTCAAAACTAAAAGGAGAATTCACCCCGGGCGTTGTCACAGGAAAACCATTGCATCTTGGCGGATCGGAAGGTCGTGTAGAAGCGACAGGTCGCGGAGTTAGTGTGGCAACGAAGGAAGCTGCAAAAAAGATGAAGATGAATCTTGAAAAAGCTACGGCAGCAATTCAGGGCTTTGGGAATGTGGGTGCTATTACAGCCAAATATTTGGCAAAGGATGGAATACGTGTTGTTGCGATCAGCGATCATACTGGTGCCTGGTACAATCCAAAAGGAATTGATATCGAGAAAGCCATAGAATATAAAGAGGCGAACAAGGGAGTTTTAAAAGGCTTTGCAGACGGAAGAGAAATTACGAACGAAGAATTACTTACGCTTAACGTTAGCATCCTTGCTCCATGTGCTTTAGAAAATCAAATCAGCCGCAAAAACGCCAAAGACATTAAGGCAAAACTGATTGTTGAAGGTGCAAACGGACCAATCACTGCAGGTGCCGATGAAATACTTCAGGAAAGTGGTGTGATTGTGGTACCTGATATTCTTGCCAACGGCGGTGGAGTAACTGTTTCTTACTTCGAATGGACACAGAATCGTTTCGGTTATTATTATGCAGTGGATGAGATTCACAAGCGTGCCGATCGTTCTATGACCAAAGCATTTAATAATGTATGGAAAATGTCTATGAAATATAAAGTGTCTTTGCGTATTGCAGCTTATATGTTTGCCCTTGAAAAGGTGGCAACTGCTGTTAAGTCAAGAGGCTCTTATTGATTATTATTTGAATATTAAAATCACATAATGACAATTCACAAAGAAGGCTACCCTTCTCTCCTGATCACAGTTCTCATTCTTGGAATTCTCAATGTTATAAGTCATCAATTTCTGAATGACTATTCGTGGCTTCAGAATATAATCCTGGCACTTTCGGTTGCTTTGTTTCTTATTGTCCTTCAATTTTTTCGCCACCCCAAAAGGAATATCATCATCAACGATAAACATATCCTGGCTCCTGCTGACGGGAAAGTTGTTGTTATCGAAGAAACTACGGAAAATGAATTTCTAAAAGATAAACGTATCCAGGTTTCGATTTTCATGTCTCCTATAAATGTACATGTCAATCGCTATCCTATTGGAGGTAAAGTAATTTTTTCGAAATACCACCCCGGCTTGTACCTTGTGGCATGGCATCCTAAATCATCAACCGAAAATGAAAGAACAACGGTTGTTGTAGAAACAAATTCAAAAGTGAGGATTTTATTCCGACAAATTGCCGGGGCTCTGGCACGCAGAATTGTTTGTTATTCAAAGGAAGGTGATCAGGCAATACAAGGATCGGAGATGGGTTTTATTAAATTCGGATCACGTGTTGATCTTTTCCTGCCGTTGGGTACGAAGATAAATGTAAAGCTCGAAGATAAGGTCAAGGGTGGCGAAAGCGTTATCGCAGAGTTAGTCTGAAGATTTTAAAACATCTATCTTCTTGCAGTGGCGGTTCTGTTTTCAACGGTCTGCCCATCCCGAATTTGATAATTGAAAGACAGTGTTA
>Ga0116144_10002823_pt1 | contig 18144 bp, 18 predicted proteins | sample AD_UKC035_MetaG_FD_89746 | JGI IMG/M metagenome (GOLD analysis project Ga0116144, IMG submission 89746) | Active sludge microbial communities of municipal wastewater-treating anaerobic digesters from USA - AD_UKC035_MetaG | ecosystem: Engineered > Bioreactor > Anaerobic > Digestate | place: USA...
CAGGTGTTCGACAAGATCCTCCTTGACCCGATCCCCTATCAGCTCTGGTTCCTGCGCGACCTGATGGTGCTCTTCGCCCTGAGCCCCGTGTTCATGGTCCTCATCCGACGTATCGGTGCGTGGACGCTACTTCCTGCAGCGATCACCTGGTGGTTCGAGATCGACCTGGTGGTGCTCGCCAACGAATCCCTGCCCTTCTACCTCGCTGGGGCCTGGTTGTTCATGCGCGGACCCGGCCGGACCCCGAGCATCACGACCGGCCAACGTCGCACGCTGGTGGCGGGCTGGCTGGCCCTGCTGATGGCGAAGACGGCCGTGGTGCTATTGAACGCCGCGGATATCGAGGTGGTCCGTGTGATGCACAAGCTTTCGACCGTGCTCGGTCTGGCGGCGGTATGGGTATGGTACGACCTGGTGGTGGGCGATGATGATGTCAAGGGTAGCTTCCTGTTCAAGTTGTCGGCTTATTCCTTCTTCCTGTACGCCGCGCATGAGCCTCTGATCACCGTGTTGAAGAAGAGCCTCTTCCTCCTGTCGGGCGACACCCCATTGGCCGCACTGATGATCTACGTGGTGGCTCCGCTGGTGACCATGGTGATCTGCTTCAGCACCGCGGCCTGGCTCTCGCGCCGGATGCCGGTGTTGTATGGCCTCTTCACCGGTGGTCGAGGTCTCCCGAGGACGAGGACACGGCCGGCCACCGCCGCGTTCTTCCAGCGTTGAAGACCGCGTGTCAGCGGAGGTAGTTGCCCAAGGCTTCCTGCACCCGCGCGTTCATGTCGCCTGCCGGTGCCGGCACGAAGCGCAGCCCTGTGATCCGTTCGTAGAGTTCCGTGTAACGTTCGGTGACGCTGCGCACGAAGGCGTCGTCCATGGCCGGGACATGCTGACCATCCTTGCCCATGAAGTCGTGTGCGATGAGCCATTCCCGCACGAACTCCTTGCTCAACTGCTTCTGGGCCTCGCCCCGCTCCTGCCGCTCAGCATAGCCGTCGGCATGGAAGTAGCGCGAACTATCAGGCGTGTGTACCTCATCGATCAATAGGATGCGGCCATCGGTCGTCCGACCGAACTCGTACTTCGTGTCCACCAGGATCAAGCCGCGCTCACGGGCGAGCCGGGTCCCTTCAGCAAAGAGGGCCAGGGCGTACCGGCACAGCATGTCCCATTCGGCGGGCGTGCAGATGCCACGGTCGAGGATCTGCTGCGGGGTGATGTCCTCATCGTGCCCTTCCGAGGCCTTGGTGCTCGGGGTAATCAATGGCTCGGGGAAGCGGTCGTTCTCGCGGAGGCCATCGGCCATGGTCGCTCCACAGAGGGTGCGGTGCCCCGCCTTGTACTGCCGCCAGGCATGACCGGCCAGATAGCCGCGCACCACCATCTCCACGGGAATGGTCTTCGCCGTGTGGCCGATCACCACGTTCGGGTCGGGTGTAGCGATGGCCCAGTTCGGCGCCACCGGTGCTGTTGCCTGCAGCATGTGCCAGCTCAACTGTGTGAGCACCTGTCCTTTGTGCGGGATGCCGCGCGGCAGGATGACATCGAAGGCACTGATCCGGTCGGTGGCCACAAGGATCGTGCGGCCGTCCTGTAGGTGGTATACGTCCCGCACCTTACCCCGGTGAATGGATGAGACGCCTGGCAGGTGCAGGTCGGTGCGCATCAAGGTCGCGTCCATGGTCGTCATGACTTCCGCTCGTTCTTCGCCTCCAGCTCTCGGAAGGCCTTCAGCACCTTGGTCACGAGCTCATGCCGGATCACGTCCTTCTCGTCCAGCTCCACAACCGCCACTCCTTCCACATTGCGCAGCATGTTCACCACGGGAAGCAGGCCACTGGGCTGCCGGTCGGGCAGATCCACCTGGGTGGCATCGCCGGTGATCACGAACTTGGCATTGCGCCCCATGCGGGTGAGGAACATCTTGAGCTGGGTGAGCGTCGCGTTCTGGGCCTCGTCGAGGATGACGAACGCATGGTCGAGCGTGCGGCCGCGCATGAAGGCGAGCGGAGCGATCTGGATCACCCCTTCGTCCAGGTGGTCGGCGAGCTTCGAGGCGGGGATCATCTCCCGTAAAGCATCGTAGAGCGGCTGCAGGTACGGATCCAACTTCTCCCGCAGGTCGCCCGGCAGGAAGCCGAGGTTCTCCCCCGCTTCCACAGCCGGTCGCGTGAGCACGATCCGCCGCACCTTGCGTTCCTTCAACGCCTTCACGGCAAGCGCCACGGCGGTATAGGTCTTCCCCGTGCCAGCGGGACCGATGGCGAAGACCATGTCGTTGGCCGCGACCGCCTCCACCAAGCGTTCCTGGTTGGGCGTGCGCGCCTTCACCCGCAGGCCCGCATTCCCGTACACCAGCACATCGGCTTCATCCGGGTTCTCCCGTTCCCCCGGACTCGTGTGCGTACCCATGATATCATCGAGCACCTTCCGCGGAAGCTCATTGTAGCGTGCCGCGTGTTCCACGAGCTGCTTGAAGCGCTCCTCGAACTGGGTGATATCGTTCTCCGTCCCGCTCAATTTCAGCGTATCGCCTCGGGCGATGATGCTGAGCTTGGGGAAGTGCCCGCGGATGATGCGCAGGCTGGCGTCGTTGGCGCCCAAGACCTCCACGGGGTCCACCCCGGTGATCGTGATCAGCTTCTCAATCAAAGTAACTTTCGATCGTTGATTTCTTCCACCCGAACCCCTTTCCGTGCCGGGATAGTTTTGGACGCCGAAGGTAGATGTTGCCTTCGCTCCGCAGTGCCATGTCCATCATCACCCTCACCACCGACATGGGCCTGCGGGACCATTACGTGGCCACGGTGAAGGGTGCGATCTGGACCCAGTACCCTGAGGCGCGTATCGTTGACGTCAGTCATGGGATCAAGCCCTTTGACAGCGCACAAGCCGCATTCGTGCTGCGCCAGGCCTATCCCGAGTTCCCGAGGGGAACGATCCACATCATCGGGGTGAACCCGGGGGCCGATGGCCAGACCCCGCACCTGGTGGTGCGACATGATGGACACTACTTCATCGGCGCGGATAACGGTATCTTCTCCCTGTTGTTCGAGGGCATGCCGCACGAGGCCTTCGAACTGACCATGAAGCTGGACAACGACCATGCGGCATTCCCCACCCGAAGCGTGTTCGTGAAGGCTGCCTGCCATCTGGCGCGCGGCGGTACGGTGGACGTGATCGGGCGGAAGGTGGTCCGGGTGAAGGAGCTGATCGGCTTCAAGCCCGCGGTGGACCCCACGAGCATCCGCGGCAAGGTCGTGTACATCGACAGCTACGGCAACCTGGTGACCAACGTGCGCAAGCAGCTCTTCGATGATGTATGCAAGGGCCGCTCCTTCCGCATCGGCTTCGGCCATCGCGCGGACGACATCCTGAACCTGCATGGATCCTACGGGGATGTTCCGCAGGGCGAACGCGTGGCCTTCTTCAACGCCACCGGGCTGCTGGAGATCGCGGTGAACAAGGGTGTGGAGGGCTTCGGCGGTGGTGCGGCCCGGCTCTTCGGTGTGCACCAGGAGGATACCGTGCGCATCGAGTTCGGAGAACGGAGCCGGAATTGACGGCTTCAGTAGGTTCGCAGCGGCCGCCCTGGGTCCCGAAGCCGAACAACATGATCGTCCGCATCGTCAAGATGACCTTCCGACCCGAGGAGATCGGGCGTTTCCAAGACCACTTCGAAAGCTGGAAACCACGGATCCGTTCCTTCCCGGGATGCCGACACCTGGAGTTGTTGCACGACCTGGACGATCCCCGCGTCTTCTTCACCTACAGTCACTGGGACGGCCCGGCGGATCTCGAGAACTACCGGGTCTCAGCGATCTTCTCCGACGTGTGGCCCACAGTGAAAGCACTCTTCGCCGCACCCGCCGAGGCGTGGAGCGTTGAACGCGAGCATCACCTGCCCTGATATCCGCTTGCTTCCGACGTTCATCGGTCACGGATCGCGATCGGGCCAGCTTTTCCGGCGAACGGTCCGGTCTTTGTCCGATCTTCGGACCATGTTGCGCTCCCTGACCGCCTGTGTGGCCGCACTGCCGGTGCTGCTCCTTGCACAGGCCACTGCCGATGATCACTTGAAGAACGCACAGTCCGCGTACAAGGCGAACGACCTGGTGGTGGCCCTCGCGCACGCCGACAGCGCCATTGGGCTGGACCCCTCCATTCCCGGCGGGTACAAGCTGCGTGGCGACATCAAACAGCGGCAGCAGGACATGCATGGCGCCTTGATGGATTATGTGAAGGCCGAGAAGGTGGAACCGGAGAACGCCCGCCTGTTCGTGAGCCGATCGGCGGTGCACATCACCGAGCAGCGCGTGAAGGAGGCCATGCGCGACATCGAACGGGCGATCGACCTGGACGACCAGGACCCCGACGCGTGGTACAACCGGGCCTGTGCCAACTACCTGGGCAGGAATAACCAGGGAGCATTACGTGACCTGGAGCGTTGCCTGGAACTGCGACCGAACAACGCCGATGCGCTCTTCCTGCGTGGCGTGGTGAAGGGCGAGCTCTTCAAGGAGGAGGCGGGCATCCTGGACCTCGAAGCCGCGTTGAACCTGAAGCCCGGCATAGCGGATGGCTTGATGAGCCTGGCGGTGCTGCAGTTCGAGACGGGTCGCTACCAGGAGGCGATCAACAACTTCACGAAGGTGATCGATGCGGAGGATGAGTCCTTGAAGGATGCGCTGTACTACCGGGCCGACTGCTATTACGCACTGAAGAACAAGGAAATGGCGTGCGAGAGCTGGCGGGAGGCAGCGCGCCTGGGGGAAAGCGACTCCAAGTTCATCGTTCGCAACTACTGCAACACGGATGAGGAGAAGATCCCGAAGAAGCCTGTCCGCGGGCGCCGGAAGACGGTGATCGAGTTCTAGGCAGCGTTGCATCGGCTGCACTCCGGGGAACGGTACCTCCTCTCCTACCCGGCACCGCTATCTTGGCGCCCGCTTTCGCGATGCGTGTTCTGATCCTGAAGGAAGTACGGGGCTTCTTGGGCTCCTTGATCGGCCAGGTGGTGGTGGTGGTCTTCCTGCTGCTCACCGGCCTCTTCCTGTGGGTGTTCCCGAACAACATCCTCGACACCGGCTACGCGGACCTGGCCCCGCTCTTCTTCATCGCCCCCTGGGTCTTCCTCTTCCTGGTGCCGGCAGTGACCATGCGCAGCTTCAGTGAAGAACGACGCACCGGCACCATCGAACTGCTTTTGACCAAGCCATTGACCGAGATACAGCTCGTGCTTGCCAAATACATCGCGGCCGTCATCCTCATCCTCTTCGCCCTGCTGCCCACCTTGGTCTACTGGTACAGTTTGCATGAACTGGCGATGCCCAGGGGGAACTTGGATACGGGTGGGATCATCGGTTCCTACATCGGGCTGCTCCTGCTGGCGTGCTGCTTCGGCGCGATCGGCGTCTTCGCCTCCTCCATCACGGACAACCAGGTGGTCGCCTTCATGATCGCGGTCTTCCTGTGCTTCTTCCTTTACCTGGGCTTCGATCTGATCGCCAGCTTCGATGCCTTTGGTGTGTTGGAAGGGCCGATCAAGCGCATCGGCATCCAGGAACATTACGCGAGCCTGAGCCGTGGGGTGATCGACCTGCGCGACGTGCTCTACTTCCTAGGAACCATCACGGTCTTCCTGTTGTTCACGCGCACCGCGCTCCAAAGCCGCAAGTGGTAGGATGAAGCGAGGCGCGCGCACCAGCGACCTGTTCGAGCTCCTCCTGGGCCTTGCCATCGTGGGCCTCGTGCTCTTCATCGGCTCCTTCGCACGCCTGCGTGCCGACCTCACCGACGAGAAGCGCTACACGCTGACGCCAGCCACCAAGCAGATGCTGGAGGAACTGCCCGATGTGGTGTACGTGAAGGTCTACCTCACCGGCGAGCTGCCCGCCGACCTGCAGCGCTTCTCCCGTTCCATCCGCGAACTGCTCGACGAGATGCGCGTGGTGCAGCCGGAAAAGGTGCAGTACAGCTTCATCGACCCGAGCGCCAGCACGGACGAGAAGACGCGGAAGGAGACCTACGACCAGCTGCAGAAGGAAGGACTGCAATACAGCAGCATCCGCATGCGCGACAAGGAATCCTTCAGCGAGCGGATCGTCTTCCCGGGTGCGCTGGTGACCTATCGCGACAAGACCGTTCCGGTCCAGTTGCTGAAGACCCAGTTGCGCACACCGGACGCGGACATCGTGAACCGCTCGATCAACAACCTGGAGTACGAACTGGCAAGCGCCTTCCGACAGAGCACCCAGCGCGAGCGGGCGAAGATCGCCTTCCTTGAAGGCCACGGCGAACTGCGCGACATGGAGGTGGCCGACATCACCAACGCGTTGAACGAACTGTATGATGTGAAGCGCGTGAAGCTGGACGAGCAACTGGATGCGTTGAGCCACACCGTGCCGGACATGCGCTACCGGCTGAACGACTACGACGCCATCATCGTGGCGAAGCCGGACAGCGCGTTCAGCCCACGCTGTGCATACATCCTTGATCAGTTCATCATGAACGGTGGCAAGGCCTTGTGGCTCATCGATCCGATGAACGCCAACCTGGACAGCCTGCGCAAGAACCAGTTCTCCATCGCCGTGGCGAACGAGCTCGGTCTGGACGACCTCTTCTTCAACTACGGCGTTCGATTGAACAAGGACCTGGTGCTGGACCGGAGCTGTGCGCCCATCGAACTGTACACCCAACCCTACGGCAATCAGCGCAAGCTTGAACGCTTCCCCTGGTTCTTCGAACCCGTGCTCATCCCGCAGAGCACGCATCCGATCGTGAGCAACATCGACCCGGTGCACCTCCGCTTCGCCAGCAGCATCGATACCGTTGGTACGGACAGCGTGAAGAAGACGATCCTGCTCACGAGTTCGCCCGCCTCCCTGGCCCAGCGCAACCCGGTGCGGGTGAGCTTGAACATCGTGGAGGTGCCACCGCCTTTCGAGCGGCAGAGCACGCCGCACATGCCCATGGCGGTGCTCCTGGAGGGTCGTTTCCGTTCGGCCTTCTCGGACCGGCTGCCCAGTGAGTTCATCAAGGACCCAAGCGTGGGCTACCGGGAGAAGGGTGCGCACACGGCCCAGATCCTGGTGGCCGATGGGGATGTGATCGGCAACCGCGTGGACAATGCGAAGGGCATGTACTTCACCCTCGGCTTCGATCGCTATGCCAACGCCAAGATCTATGGCAACCGCGAGTTCATAGTGAACGCGATGAACTACCTGCTCGATGATCGCAGCCTCATCAGCATCCGCTCGCGCGCCATCACCCTGCGCCAGCTGGACCCGGAACGCATCGTGGTGGACCGGTCGCGCTGGCAGTTGTTCAACACCGCCCTGCCGGTGATCATCGCCGTGCTGCTCGGTCTGGCGTTCCAGGCCTGGCGTCGGCGCCAAGCCCTTCGCAACACATGAACCGCCGCGTCCTCCTGCTTCTTGTCGTGATCGTCCTGGGTGCTGCTGCCTGGTGGCTCATGCGCAACGATGCCCCCACCACCCTGGACCGGCCCTTGAGCGACTTCGCCGTGCCGGATACGGCCGGGGTCACCCGCATCTTCATAGCGGACACCAAGGGCGGAACCACCGTGGACCTTCGGCGGACCAAGGAAGGCTGGCGCTTGAACGACGTGTTCATGGCCAAGCAGCACGAGGTGGACCTGTTGCTGAAGACCTTCAAGCGGATCGAGGTGAAGAGTCCGGTGCCGAAGTCGTTGCAGCCGAAGACCCTGCGCGTGATGGCCGCCACCGCCAAGCGCGTGGAGATCTACGAGGGTGGGGACAAGCCATCCAAGATCTGGATCGTGGGCCATGGCACGCAGGATCACTTCGGCACCTTCATGCTGCTCGAGAAACCGGGGATCGGTCGCAGCAACGCTCCCTTCATCATGGGCATGGGCGGATTCACAGGCATTCTCACCACCCGCTTCCACACGGACCTGGACCACTTCCGCAGTTCGGACTTCTTCCATGTGGCGGACATGCGTGACATCGCCTCGGTGAAAGTGGAGATGCCGGCCGCCCCGGCGAACGGTTACCAGATCGAGCAGGGTGAGGACGGTCGGTTCTCCCTGAAGGACCACCTCGGGCGCCCGGTCCCCTTCGATACCGTGCTGGTGCACGGTGCCATCCTCCCGCTGAAGCAGACCAACTTCGAGAAGATCGAACGCTGGGAACCGGCGAAGCGCGACTCGCTGTTGAGGACGACCCCGAACCTGATCATGAGCATCACCCAACGCGATGGCACGACCACGAGCGGACGCTTCTGGTTCCGGGCGTACAAGGGCGAGGAACCTCCCTTCGGCATGCCGCGTCCCCTGTATGACCCGACGTACATGGACGCGCTGATCCAGGACACGCTGCACGTTCAGATGCAACGTCCGGCCTTCGAACGGCTCTTCCAGCCCATCAGGGCCTTCAGGCCTTGAGCCCCTGGGGCTGTGGATAACCCGGCCTGGCTGTTGATAAGTGTGCCCGAAGCCGGAAATGGCCCCGGCTAACTTTGGCCCACTTCAAAAAACGCCTTCATCCACCGATGAAATTCATCGTTTCCAGCACCGCCCTGCTCAAGCAACTGCAGCTTCTCCAAGGCGTGCTCGCCAGCAGCAATACGCTTCCGATCCTGGACAACTTCCTATTCGAGATCGACGGAAAACAACTGACCGTGACCGCCAGTGACCTGGAAACCACGATCACCGCCTCGCTGGCCGTGGAGGCCAAGGACAAAGGCACGGTGGCCATACCGGCCCGTCTGCTGCTGGACACGTTGAAGGCCTTCCCGGAACAGCCGCTCACGTTCAGCATCGATGCCAAGCATTTCGGTGTGGAGATCAACAGCGATCAAGGCAAGTACAAGATGACGGGCTTCAATGGGACTGAGTTCCCGCGGAGCCCTCAATTGGAGGACGCCGCCAAGATGAGCCTTCCGGCCGGCACGCTGGCCACGGCCATCAACAAGACCATCTTCGCCACCGGCAATGATGACCTGCGCCCGGTGATGAGCGGCATCCTGTTCGAATTCGCCGAGGATGATGTGCGCTTCGTAGCCACGGATGCGCACAAGCTGGTGCGGTACAAGCGCACCGACCTGCAGGCACCGAAAGCCGCCTCCTTCATCGTTCCCAAGAAGCCATTGAACCTGCTGAAGAACACGCTGGCGGGGACCAACGCCGAGGTGACCATCGAGTTCAACGAGAACAATGCCGCCTTCCGCTTCGACAACACGCTGCTCGTATGCCGCCTGATCGACGGGAAGTACCCGAACTACGAGGCGGTGATCCCGAAGACCAACCCGAACAAGCTCACCATCGACCGCGCGGCCTTCCTGAGCTCGATCCGTCGGGTGTCCATCTTCGCGAACAAGACCACCCACCAGGTGCGCCTGCACATCAATGGCAGCCAACTCGCCGTAAGCGCCGAGGACCTCGACTTCGCCAACGAGGCGAACGAGAAGCTCACCTGCTCCTACGAGGGCGACGAGATCACCATCGGCTTCAACTCGCGCTTCCTGATGGATATGCTCAACAACATCAGCGCGGAGCACGTGGTGCTGGAGATGAGCGCCCCGAACCGGGCCGGCATCCTCCTGCCTGGTGAACCAGGTGAGGCCGGAGAGGATGTGCTGATGCTGGTGATGCCGGTGATGCTGAACAACTGATGCCATGCAACGGATCCTGCTCGCCTCCCTCCTCTTCGTCACCTTGAGCGCTGAGAAGTGCAACTCGGAGCAGGCCGGTGCGGCGGGCATGGCCAAGGTGCTGGACACCAAGTGGGTGTTGCAGTCCCTGGGTGAGAACGCGATCAGCATGCCGGACGGAGAGCCCGCCCCGTGGTTAAGGTTCATGAAGGACGGCAACTCCTTGGAGGGACATGGCGGCTGCAATCAGTTGATGGGCTCCTTCGCCTTGGAGGGCGACAAGCTGTCCTTCCCTGGTGGTGTGGGCTCCACCAAGAAGTATTGCGCCAACACGATGGCCACGGAGACCGCCTTCCTGGGCGCGTTGAAGCGTGTCGACGGCTTCAAGCTGGACGGTGGCCTGTTGAAGCTGATGGGTGGTGAACAGGAACTTGCGACTTTGAAGAGCGAGTAAGGCTTTATCGAATCACCGGGTCTCCTGATCCTTGGGATCAAATCGCAGCCAACTGTGGCTCGTCCGCCACGAGCTGGCGCCCTGTTCGTCAGCCTCCGCGGGATCAACAGCCCCATCGGCCATCCCATCCTCCTCTTCCTCCTCGGGCCAGACGACCTCTCGAGGATCACGCACAACGGATGGAATGTTGCGATAGGCGAAGGCCATGACCACCCCCGCTGCCGCCCCCCAGAAATGGCTCTCCCAGCTGATCTTCGGGAAGAGCGGTACCACTCCCCAGAGCATGCTTCCGTACAGGAAGACCACGAGGAGCGACAGGCCCATGAGCATGCGCTGTTTGCGAAGGACGCCGGTGGTGAAGAGGAATGCGGCAAGACCATAAACGATACCACTGGCACCGATGTGATAGCTGGCACGCGCACTGAGCCATACCCCGAGCCCGCTCACCAGCCAGGAATAGAGGAGTACGCGGCCAGCGAGTTGCGGAAAGAAGTACATGAGCGCGGTACCAAGCACAACGACCGGGATGGAGTTGTTCAGCACATGCTCGGTGTCGCCATGGATGAAGGGAGAGAACAGGACACCGGGCAGACCTTGCAGGGTCCGCGGGTAGATCCCGTGTTGATAGAGATCCAGGTGGAGTCCCTGGTCCAATAGATACACGCACCACAAGGCCAGTGCGATGATCGCAGGAAGGACGGCCGATGTTCCAAGCTTGCGCTCGTTCTGGCCGGGCCTTGCTGGATCGATCGCCTGCATGGAGTGCATCGGTCAAAGATCGGACCCTAGATCCGGCACGGCCATTGTGTCAGGGCTGGTTACTTTGCACGCATGATGGCCTTGAACACCCACCTTTTCCTTCTATTGGCCGCGCTGGCCGGCTGCTTCATCAGCGCTGATCCCCCTGCAGTGGAAGTGGATCAAGAACTCGCGCCTCCGAGTGAGCTCGCCCTGATGATGCGTCAGATGGCCGCCCATGCGGACTCCGTGAAAGCGGCGTTATCCCGTGGTGATGGATTGCCCTCCTATCCGAAGGAATTCAAAGGTCTGTTAAAGGCCGAGCCGACCCCGGGGATGCACATCGACCCGATCACCTTCCCGACCTTCGCGAAGGACTATCAATTGAAGCTCGATGAGTTGTACAAGGTGCAGCCTGCGAAGCGACAGCAAGCGTACAATGCGCTGGTGCAAAGCTGCGCGAACTGTCATGGCAGCCATTGCCCCGGTCCGTTGATGCGGATCAAGAAGATGTACATGGCCTCGGAGGAGTAGCTGCTCCCGTTCCGTCGGTCGTTCATCCCGTTTCATCGCCTTTCCAGGTAGAACACAGCCCCTTCGGACCACGATCAGGAGGCCTGATCCGTCACCAAGGCAATGGACAGCAGACCCGCCCCTCCCCTCTCTCCTCCTGAGCGCGGCACCCCGGAAGATCGTTCCGTTGAACTGGCCGTGTTGCGCGTGCTCGGATACTTCGACGTGTTCTCCCATCCATTGCGCAGTGACGAGATCATCCGTTACCTGTCGCAGCTCACCAAGGACCCGTCGCGCATCATCGCCCTGCTCGGCGGTCTTCAGGAGCGGGGTCTGATCGAGCGTTCCGGAGCCTATTGGGCTTTGAAGCAGGTGGAAGAGCGCACTGACCGGCGCCTTGAGAGCGAACGCCGTGCCCGTTCGCGCATGCCGAAGGCCACTGTCATGGCCCGCCGGATCGCCTGCTTTCCGTTCGTCCGAGCCGTCTTCATCAGTGGCAGCCTCAGCAAAGGCGTCCTGGCCGAGGACGGTGATATCGACTTCTTCGTGGTGACGACACCGGGAAGATTATGGGTCGCCAGGACACTCCTTATCCTGTACAAGAAGATCTTCCTGTTGAACAGCCGTCGCGACTTCTGCTTGAACTATTTCCTGGATTCCGAGCATCTGGAGGTGGAGGACCGGAACCGTTTCACCGCCACGGAGGTGGTGACGCTGATCCCGATGTACGGTAATGGCACCACGGAAGCCTTCTTCGCACGTAACGCCTGGGCCTTCCACATGTACCCGAACGTACCGCGACCGAGAAGCAGGGAGATCAGCATCGGAAGCGGTCGGTTCAAACGTCGTCTGGAACTCCTGATGAACGGGCGCCTTGGAGCCATGCTGGACCAGGGCGCCATGAACCTTACCTGGCGATTCTGGAAACGGAAGTTCGGCCATCTCGATGCGCGCACCTTCGAACTGGCATTGCGCACGCGGACCTATGTGAGCAAGCATCATCCGAGGAACTTCCAGGAGCGGGTCCTTGATGGCTTCCATGCGCGCATGGCGGAACTGGAGGAGCGAGTGGCCCCGAGCAGAAGCTGAGCCATGGCGGGTGTTCTTGTCACGCACGGCTATTTCTACCGCCTCGACCCGAAGCAGTGGGCCGATGCCAGACCCTATCCACCGATGGGCACCCTGCTCGCGGCGGCGGTCCTGCGCCAGGCCGGTCACACGGTCAATGTCTTCGACACCGGCCTATTGCCCGGTCCTGAACCGCTCCAAGCAGCAATCGAGAAGCATCGACCGGAAGTGGTGGTGTTCTTCGACGACGGGTTCAACTACCTGACGAAGATGTGCCTCACGGTGATGCGGGAGGCCATGTTCCGAATGATCGGAATAGCCAAGGGTTCGGGTTGCCGTGTGGTCGTGAACAGTTCCGACGCCACGGACCATGCGGAGGTCTACCTGCGCGCCGGCGCGGATGTGGTGCTGCTGGGTGAAGGGGAGCCCGGTCTTCTGGATGTCATCGATCGCTGGAGGAACGATGGGACGCCTGGCGACGTGCCGGGCATCGCCTTCCTGGAGAACGGAAACGTCCAAAACACCGCGAAACGGCCGGTCATGCGGGACCTCGATGCCCTGCCGTTGCCCGCCTGGGACCTGATCGATCTGGAACCATACCGAAGGATATGGCGGGAGGCACATGGCCGGTTCTCCCTCAACCTGGCGACCACAAGGGGCTGTCCCTTCAAATGCAACTGGTGCGCGAAACCGATCTACGGCAATCGGTACAACAGCCGGTCACCTGAACATGTGGTGCGCGAGCTGGAGGCTTTGCTGGTCCACCGACCCGATCACATCTGGTTCGCTGATGACATCTTCGGGCTGAAGCCGGGTTGGGTCCAACGTTTCCGCGACCTGCTTCAGGAGAAGGGGCTACGCATCCCTTACAAGATCCAGAGCCGGGTGGACCTGCTGTTGGAGGCAGATACCATCGACGCGCTCGTGGCCAGTGGTCTGGAGGAGGTGTGGGTGGGCGCTGAGAGCGGCAGCCAGCGCATCCTCGATGCCATGGACAAGGGCACCACGGTGGAACAGATCGCCGAGGCCACGAGACTGTTGCGGTCCAAGGGTGTGCGCGTTGGCTTCTTCCTGCAGTTCGGCTATTTGGGAGAGACTGAAGCCGACGTACACGATACCATCGCGATGGTGGAGGAACTGATGCCGGATGACATCGGCGTCTCCATCTCCTACCCCCTTCCAGGAACGCTCTTTTACGAGAAGGTGAAGGCCGACCTGGTGGACAAGTCCAACTGGACCGATAGCGACGATCTGGCCATGATGTTCCAGAACCGCCAGCGTCCCGCCTACTACAAGCGATTGCATCGATACGTGCACAAGCGGTACCGTCGCAAGCAGGGGTTGGAGGCCTTGAGGAATGCGATCAAGGGCCAGCACTTCGCGGCACAACGAATATTGTCCACGCTCTATTACGTGCCGGTGACCTGGATGGAGCAGGTCCGGATCAGCCGACTGGCGAAGACATGATGACCACGGAGGCGAGCACCGCGTTCTCCGCACAGGCCGGTGCGTTCGACAGCATTGATGCAGGTAATCCGTTGATCGCGTGGGTACGTGAACGGGTGAGGAGGCAGGCACTGAAGAACATGCAGCGCGGCGATACGCTGCTTGAACTGAACGCTGGAACAGGCATTGACAGTTGCTTCTTCGCGGCGCAAGGCATGAAGGTCCTGGCCACTGATGCGGCTCCGGGCATGATCGACCAGCTACGAGCGAAACAAGCAGCAGCACCGGAGCTCCCACTGGAAGTGATCGCCTGTTCCTTCAACGAACTCGACCGGCTCGGCGACCGGCGCTTCCAGCATGTATTCAGCAATTTCGGTGGCTTGAACTGCACGGCGCGGCTTGATGAGGTGCTGCGCGGTATCGACCGAGTGCTCCTGCCGAACGGCACATGCACCCTGGTGATCATGCCGCGCTTCAGTCCGTGGGAACTGATGGCGGCCCTGCGCGGCAACCTCAAGCTGGCCCGTCGTCGTTGGAAGCGCGGTGGTGCGGAGGCGGTGGTGGAGGGTCACGCCTTCACCTGCCACTACTACGGACCCGCGTATGCACGCCACCATCTCGGACCAGGGTATCGCGTGATCGCCCATCGCGCCTTGTCCTTCTTCGTTCCACCGCCGCACCAACTTGACTTCATGGAGCGCTGGCCCCGTATCTTCCAACTCCTGGAACGGATCGAGGATGGGCTGGCCAGCCTGCCCTTCATCCGGAACGGTGGTGATCATTTCGTGATCACCTTGCGCAAGTCGGCATGAACACCAACCTCACGGGCAACTGGCTTGAAGCGGCTCCATGCGAGAACGGGGTACGGATCCTCGCCGGGCCTTCGCTCTTCGCGGATCTCTACGGGCAGGTGCGCGATGCGGAGCGCCGCTTGCTCACGGATGAAGAGGTGCGTGCCCTGCCGAACGGGGACGCCCTTTGGAACGCCGATGAATGGCGGATCCGGGCACGGGGAGCCCGTCGACTGGTCCATGTTCTGGAACAGGAGGATCGTCCCTTGAAGATCCTGGATGTTGGTTGCGGTAATGGCTGGCTCACCAACCTGCTGCATCAACAGGGACACATGACCACCGGCATCGATGCCTTTACCGCAGAACTGGAGCAGGCGGCCAGGCTCTTTCCCGGGCCCGACTTCGCACGCGCCGACCTGATCACCTCGGAACTACCGAAGGAGCACTATGATGTGATCGTGTTCGCCGCCAGCTTCCAGTACTTCGCCGATGCCGCCGGAACCCTCGCGCGATGCCGTGAGCTGTTAGGTGCACGTGGTGAGGTGCATATCCTGGACACCATCCTTTACCAGAGCCGGACCGAGGTGGAGGATGCCCGGACCCGCAGTACGAACTATTACGCGGAATTGGGCTTCCCGGAAATGGCCGGACATTACCACATGCACCGTCTATCGGATGTGCAAGCGGCAGGTCGATGCCGCATCCTCTCGGCGCCCGGAGGCATGGACCGCACGCTGGCCCGCTTCGGCCGGCCGGCATCGCCGTTCACACACATCGTCGTGCGCCCCTAGAGCACATCTCAACAACGCCCTTCGGGCTGCGCGAGGGTCTTTCGCGTCCATGCTTCGTTGCCGTTACCTCAAAGAGCACACGACGATGCCCGGTTCCGCCGCCCCGCCTGAACGCGAGATCCCTCTCGCTCGCGACCAAAAGCAATTTCGAGATGCGCTCTAATAGATCGTGGCGGCCGTAAGCTTGCCGCCCGGCGTGCGATGGCCTCCCGGGTAGAAGGCGCCGAGCTTAACACGGGCATCCAACAGGAACTGCGGCATGTCCAGCGAAGGGCGCTGCTCCACTGCGCGCAGGACGAGCTCTGCCGTAGCCTCCGCATCGTTCCCGGCCCGGTGGTGCTTGAAACGGATGCCGTGCAGATCGCACATGGGCTTCAAGCCATACGACGGATGGCCCGGCCAGACCTTCCTGCATAAGCTGACGCTACAGAAGTACTGGAACGTGGGGTGTGGCAGGCCATGGCTCGCGAGGGTGCTACGTAACACGGTCATATCGAAGGCTGCGTTATGGGCCACCACGGTCTGGTGATGCAGCACTTCAGCGACCTCCTCCCAGATGCCCTCCCAACGTGGTGCATCGGCCACATCCTCCGGCCGGATCCCATGCACGGCGATGTTCCACGGGCTGAAGTGCGGCCATCCGCGCGGCTTGATCAGCCAGTTGCGCACCTCGCGCACCACGCCCCCGCGCACCACGGCGATCCCCAGTTCACACGGGCTGTCCGACCGAGAGGTGGCTGTTTCGAAGTCGAGGGCGAGGAAGTCCATGGGATGGTCAAAGCTTCACCACTTCGGCATCGGCCAGGGCGTGGTACAACTTCTTCTCAAGTGCTTCACTGACGTTCACCAGCGGCAGCCGCATGTGGTCTTCGCAGATGCCGAGGGCCTTGAGCACGTACTTGATGCCGCCCGGATTGCCTTCCGCGAATAGCAGGTTGATGATCTCCAGCAGGCGGAGATGCTCCCTGCCTGCGGTGGCCAGGTCGCCCTTCAACGCCGCATGGACCAGGCGGCTCGTCTCCTCAGGCAGTGCGTTACCCACCACACTGATCACGCCCACGCCACCGATCGCGATGGCGGGCAGCGTCAAGGTGTCATCGCCACTGATCAGCAAGAAGTCCTTCGGCTTGTGCTTCAGGATCATGCCCATCTGGTCGAGGTTGCCACTGGCCTCCTTGATGGCCACCACGTTCTTGAGGTCCCGCGCCAGGCGCACGGTGGTCTCGGCGCTCATGTTGCTTCCGGTGCGCCCCGGCACATTGTACAGGATGATCGGCCGGAGGCTCACCTGCGCAATGGCCTTGAAATGCTGGTAGATACCTTCCTGTGTCGGCTTGTTGTAATACGGGCTCACACTGAGGATGCCGTCCACCCCGTCCATTTCGAAGCTGTTCAGATCGTCGATCACAGCTGCAGTGCTGTTGCCGCCGACGCCAAGTACCACCGGCACCCGGTTACGCACGAGTTCGATGGTGGTGGCGAGCAATTGCTTCTTCTCGTCCCTGCTGAGGGTCACGCTCTCGCCCGTGGTGCCCATGCTCACGACGTAGTCCACGCCACCCGTGATCTGGTGTTCGATGAGCTTCTCCAGCCCGGCGTAATCGATGCCACCGTTGGCTCGGAAGGGTGTGACCATGGCGACCCCTAGGCCGCGGAAACGTTCGTGCATGTGATGGGCGCTATCGCGCTAGTTGAGCGAAGGTTCTGGTTTGGAGTTCACCATCAGGAGGTAATGGTGGATCTGCTGGATGTACTGTGGCAGGCTGCGCGAACCGGCCATGTCGATCATCATGTCGAGGATCCGCTTGTTGCTGTCGCTCCATCGCCCGACCTTGAAGCGACTGCGGCTCTTGGCCAGGATGTATTGCGTGGGCAGGCGGTCCTCCATGGTCAGGTCGATGATGACCTCGTACTCCTCGGCCATGAAGTTCTGGACCGTGTTCCCCTGCGGGATCCGGTACCAGTTCAGGTCCTTCAGGCAGATGGCGTCGAAGTTGAGCTTGGCGTGGAGGTAGTGGGGAAGCACCTTCTGGTCGCAATAGCCCAGGGCCATGATGTTGCTGATGCCGAGCTCCTCCTTCAACCGTTTCACGTAGTTCCGCACCTGGTTGTGGGCGGCCTCGTCCTCCACCACGTATACGATGGCCACCTTGCGCACCAGCGCCAGGTTCCGCGGGATCGGCTTGCGGTCCTGCGGTGTCTCACGCATGAGCCGGCGGATGCCCAACCACTCCTTCAGCCTGTCGAACAGTCTCATCCTTCGATCATCCGATTGAACTCGTCCTCATCGATCACGGGCACCTTCAACTCTTCCGCCTTGACGCGTTTCGCAGGTCCCATGTCGGCACCCGCCAGCACGAAGCTGGTCTTGCTGCTGATCGATCCCGACACTTTCCCACCGTTGCGTTCAATGGCATCTTTCACACCGTCCCGGCTGTAGTGCTTGAACACGCCGGACACCACGAAGGTCTTTCCTTTCAGCTTATCCCCGACAGGTCCCACCGATCCGGCCTCCACTTCCATTCGCAGGCCCTTATCCCGCAGTCGCTCCACGATGCGCCTGTTGCCCGCCGCCGCGAAGAAGTCCAGGATGCTGTCCGCGATGACGCCACCCACCTCATCCAACGCGATGAGCTCGTCGCGGGTCATGGACATCAGCCGGTCCATGCTGCCCACCGCCCGTGCGATCTTCCGGGCCACGGTCTCGCCCACA
>Ga0116144_10002833_pt1 | contig 18086 bp, 19 predicted proteins | sample AD_UKC035_MetaG_FD_89746 | JGI IMG/M metagenome (GOLD analysis project Ga0116144, IMG submission 89746) | Active sludge microbial communities of municipal wastewater-treating anaerobic digesters from USA - AD_UKC035_MetaG | ecosystem: Engineered > Bioreactor > Anaerobic > Digestate | place: USA...
GTGGCGGGGCGACGCCCCGCCACAAAAAGCCCTCTTATCCCCGGCCTTTAGGCCGTATTCAGTTGCCGGATGCAGTCAAATGCGATAGCCCTGACTCATCCCCCTGCGGCGCGCTCTCGCAGCATCCGCAAAAAGGCGGCGGGTGCAAGGGTGGAGCAGTAATAGTCGGCGGGGAGCAGCTTGAGATCGCACCAGCTTTCGTAAAGCGCTTCGCGGGTGTGAAGCAATTGCGCGTAGCAGCGGGCAAAGGTCGCCGCACGATCTTCATCCGGGCGCGGCTGGAAGAGACCATTCCAGATCACCGGGCGCGGACTGGCGAGGTAGGCGACCAACAGGCGCGCGTGGTCGGCCTCGGTCACGGCGAAGTAGACAATCGTGGCAAGTTCGCGCAAGGGCGTCCAGAGCGTCGCACCGGCATAAATCGCGCTGCCGCCGGGATCCACCACAAGGTCTGCTTCCGGGCCAACGGCGCGCAGTCGCGTCAACACCTCTTGCAGAATGGCGGCTTCGATGTGCAGGAACAGCGCCTCGCGTTCGACGAAAGTGGGCGTATCGGGGAGGCCCAGCCACGCGCCCATGTCGCGCATCGTGGCAGCCGGGATGACGTGGTGTTCACGCAGGCGCTCGGCAATTAAGGCATCGCAATCTACGTGGGTGAAGCCCAGCGTCGTCAGGCGGGAGGCCCACAGTGTCTTCCCCACCCCCGACATGCCAACGAAGACGAAGATCATAGGGTGCGCGGCGGGGCGCTGAGGAACAGCGCGATCACTTCGGCAGCGTCTTCGGGGATGGGGTGGGCGGCGCGGCGGGCGACTGCGGCCATGATCGCGTCGGCGTCGGTGTAACCTTCGTGGATCAGGGTCGCCACGAGGATGAGGATTTCGTTGTCGGCCCAGAAATCCTCGCGGGACAACGGCGCGCTGTGCGATTCCACAAACCAGCGCGCCGGGAGGCTTTCAACCAGATCGCGGAGTCGCAGGATTTGGTCCGCCGCGTAGTACGGCGTGGGCGCGTAGAGGGCTGGCCCCAGCGCGTCACCGAGGAACACAACACCATCTTCCGGCACATAGACGGCTATACTGTCGTCGCTGTGGTCGGTGGGAAGGTGGCGCAGCTCGCAGGTCACGCCGCCCAGGTGCAGGGTGAGCATCTCCTCAAACGTGATCGTGGGCAGGGCGACATGGATGTCGCGCGCCGCGCCATATTCCTTGCCGATGTTCTCGGCGCAAAACGTGATTTCGACCCCGGACGCCACGCGCTCCGCCAGCGCCGCGTCATCCCAGGCCAGATTTTGCAGTTTGGCTAAATTCGCGGTGAGGGCTTTTTGGCCGATGGCCGGAATTCCCGGGTGCGCCAGCCCGAAAGTGTGATCCCAATGCCAGTGCGTGAGCAGCACCCAATCCGGACGGCGCGGTGTGATGGTTTGCAGTTCCGCAAGGAACCGATCGGCGTGGGCCGGGGAGTTGCCGGCGTCAAGCATCGCCACGTGATCCCGCCCGACAATCGCGGCGAGAATCGGGCGGTCAGTGCGGGCGTCCGCCGGTAGATAAAAGATGTGGTCGGTGAGTTTGGTCAACATTGTTTTGAGTGGCTTTGGGACTGCGCATCACACAGTCCCAAAACTCATATCCTGTTTGTAAATTCATCTTCCCCGAAAGCCTCTTTATACCGCGCCACGAATTCTGCCAGCGTGTAGGTGTGCGTTTGCGGGCCGGGCGTCTCCAGGACGTAGGTGGCCGCCAGCGCGCCAATCTGCCCACAGAGCCGCCACGGCAACCCCAGCGCCAATCCCTTGATGAGGCCCGCGCGATAAGCGTCGCCGACACCGGTGGGGTCGAGCACCTGCTGGGGCGGGACGACAGGCACGGCGATCTCGTCGCCGCCGGCCCAGAGCGTGGAGCCTGCCTCGCCGCGGGTGATGATGACGGCGCGCGTCACGGCGGCGCGGATGTCGGACTCGCTCATGCCGGTGGCGTCCTTGAGCAGCTCGAACTCGTAGTCGTTGACGATGAGAATGTCCGCGCCCTGCACGCCCTCGCGCAGCACGGCGCCGCGCATGCGGACGATTTGCTGGCTGGGGTCGTAGAGGTAGGGGATGCCGAGCGCTTTGCACTCCGCCGGATACTTCACCATTGCCGCCGGGTCGTTAGGGGAGACGATGGTGAGGTCAACGGGGCGTCCCAGGTCGTGGAACGACAGTTCGTGCGCGTGCGCCATCGCCCCAGCGTAGAACGTGGCGATCTGGTTCTGCTGCTGGTCAGTGTTGACGAAGAACGACGCGGTGAAGACTTCCGGCACGATTTTGACGCCGGAGGTGTCCACGCCGTGCGCTTCCAGCCAGGCGCGGTAGTCGCCGAAGTCCTGGCCGGCCGTCGCCATTACCACCGGCCGCTCACCGAGCAGCGCCAGGTTAAAGGCAATGTTAGGCGCACAGCCGCCGTACTGCCGGGTCATACTGTCCACCAGAAAGCTCAGGCTCAACTTGCCGATTTTGTCGGGCTTGACGTGCTCGATAAAATTGCCGGGAAAGGACATCAAGTAATCAAAGGCAATGGAACCGGTGATGACGATGTTCATAACACTCTCCTTCAGATGATTTTTTCCACAATCTCCGCGACGCTCGCAAACATCTCTTCCGGCGCATACGCTTGTAACACTTCGGCGTGATTGTACCCCCACGTGACCGCGCCCACCGCCATGTGGACTTCGTGCGCGGCCTCGATGTCGCGGATTTCGTCGCCGATGTAGAGGGCGTCGGCAGGGCGCACGCCGCTTTTCGCCAGCACTTTGCGCAACTTGGGCGCTTTGCCAAACAGCGCTACGCCGCCTTCATAATAGCGGATCAGCGCCGCGTTCTCCGGGCCGAGCACCTGCCGGACGTTCTCCTCGGCGTTGGAGCTGACCACCGCCAGCGTCGCGCCGCGCTCTGCCAAGTGTTGCAGCATCTCGTGGATACCCTCAAACAGCGGGATGTGGTGAATCTCTTGCGCCATCAGTTTACGGACATAGGCGATGGCCTGGGGGATGCGCCACGCCGGTACGTCAAAATGTTTGATAATCTGGTCGGCGGTGTATCCCCGCAACAGGTGCTCTTCTTCGTCCGTGAGGGGGCGGATTTTGTATTTTTCGGCCAACTCGTTGAAGATGCGCTTCATCCACGGGAAGGAATTCGCCAGCGTGCCGTCAAAATCGAAAATGACAAGGCGGTACTTCATCGCTTGCTCGCCCACACCCGCAGGTAAATCCACAACACCCGCAGTCCGGTGCGGACAGCCTTCCAGCCGGCCAACCCCTTACCCTGCGCCACGGAGCGTGGATGGTAGTGGATGGCGACTTCGTCAATGGTGTAACCGTGCTTGAGCAATTGGCAGGGCAAGTCGAAATCCAGATCGAACTCGTGATGGCTCAGGTTGAGCGAACGCGCCACGTCCACGCGCACCAGCTTGGGGCCGGTGGCGATGTCGGTCATACGGCCGCCGAAGAGCAGGTTGGCGATGACCGTGAGCAGACGCACGCCCCAGTAATTCTGCGCGTAGAGGTAGATTTTGCGCCCGCCGAGCGTCCGCGAACCAAACACCGCGGTCGTCTCGCCGGGCTTTACCGCCGCGACCATCAGCGGGATGTCGGCGGCTTCGTATTCCAGGTCGGCGTCGAAGATGAGGAAATAGTCGCCAGTGGCTTCGCGGATGCCGGTGAGGATGGAGGCGCTTTTGCCCATGTTGTGGGGATGCAGGACGACACGCACGCCGGGCATAGCTATCCCCTGCAACAATTCGCGCGTCCCGTCTGTGGAGCAGTTGTCCACGGCGATGATTTCTTTCTCCCAGCCGGCGGGCAACTCGACCGCGTGAGCCTGTTCAATGGCCGCCAGAATTGTGCGACGCTCGTTATAGGCGCAAATGATGATGGATAGTTTCACGTCAATACCGCCGAAAAAAGTCTTCAAACACCTGCAAAATATACGCCAGCCGCGCGGCGTCCATCCCCGGATACACACCGATGAAGAACGCGCTGCGCAATACTCGATCCGTCTCCGTCAACGGCGTGGCGACGCGGTGGCGAATGTGCCGGTAGCCTGGCTGATGCAGGATATTCCCGGCAAAGAGATAGCGCGTCTCGATCTTGCGCTCACGCAGGTAGTCGTTGAGATCGCGGCGGGTGAAGGGCGCACTCTCGCGCACGGCCAGGGTGAAGGCAAACCACGCCGGGTCGGCCAGAGGACTCCACGCCGGCAGCACCAGGTGTTCCACATAAGGCTGCAAGCCCTCGTACAGCACGCGGAAGTTGTGCCGCCGCGCCGCAATGAAGGCCGGCAGTTTGGCGATCTGCGGCCGGCCAATGGCCGCCTGGATGTCCGTCATCTTGAGGTTGTAACCGATTTCGGTGAAGTAGTAGCGGTGGTCGTAAGGCTCGCCCAGGCCGGGGATGTCCCAGTCGAATCGCTGCCGGCACGCGCCCTCCGGCGGGCTATCGTAGTCGCACCAACAATCACGGCCCCAGTCCCGGATGGCGTGCGCGAGACGATACAGCGTCTTGTCGTTCGTCCCCACCGCGCCGCCCTCGCCGGTGGTGATGTGATGCGCCGGATAAAAGCTGAATGTCGCAAGGTGTCCAAACGCGCCGCAGTACGTCCCCGCGTACTTCGATCCGAGCGCGTCGCAGGTGTCCTCGATCACGTAGAGGTCGTGCGCCTGCGCGAACGCCATCACCTTGTCCATCTCCACCGGATTGCCCAGGATATGTGGGACGAACACCGCGCGCGTCCTGTCCGACAACGCCGCTTCCAGCAGGTCGGCGTCCAGGTTGTACGTGCCGAGCCGGCAATCCACGAACACCGGCGTCAGCCCGTTCTGCACAATCGGCGCGACGGTGGTGGGGAATGTTGCCGCCGGGGTGATGACCTCGTCGCCGGGCCGCAGCGGACGTTCCAACTGCGCCGAACACAACGCCGTCATCGCCACCAGATTGGCAGACGAGCCGGAATTGACCGTCAAGATACGTTTCACGCCCACAAAATCGGCCAACTGCTCTGAGAAGGCTTTGACCTGGTCTCCCTCCGTCAGCCAGAACTCCAGGATCGCCTCCACTGCGCTTTGCATTTCCTGCGCATCATAAACCCGGCCCCCGTAGTTCACAAACGTCTCACCGGGCACAAAAGACGCGGGCTGATGCGCCAGGCGGTAATAATCGGCGACCTTTTCAAGAATCTCACGGCGAAGCGCCTCAATTTGTAAGGTTATTTGATCATCAGACATCGTTAGTCTCCAAAAGCGAATGACGGATCGGCGAATCGGCGGATGACGGATTACGAATTTTCGATTACCAATTTCCTGATCCCCAATCTCCCCCCTGCGTCCCATTACAGTCCCGCATTTCCTCAATCGTTTTCCGCAGTCCCTCTTCCAGCGTCACTTGCGCCTGCCATCCTAGCATCTGGTGCGTGCGGGCCGCGTTGGCCGGAATCACGGGAACTTCACCGGGGCGGTAAGGCAGAGCGCCGGGGCGCATTTGTCCGCGCGCGCCGGTCAATTGCCAGATCAACGCCACCACATCGCGCACCCGCTGCAATGTTTCCGTTCCTAAATCAAATGCCCCCCCTTCGACTTGCGGCGCAGTCAACGCGGTCAGGAAACCGTCCACCACATCATCCACAAAAATAAAATCCCGCTGTTGCTCGCCGCCTGTCATCGGGAAATCATCGCCGCACAAGGCCGCGCGGGTGGCGGCGGGCACCAACGCAGTCGCGCACTGACCCGGTCCGTAAACCTGAAACAGGCGCAGCCACACCACCGGCGCGCCCCAGGCATTGTACGCGGCGCGCGCACACGCCCACGCAGCCACCTTCGAGGCGCTATACGCATTGAAGGGATCCAGCCGCTCCTCCGCGCGTCGCGCGCCATACTCGTAGGAGGTGCCGGCCAGCACGATGCGCCGCGCCCCCACTTCGCGCGCGGCCTGCAAGACATGGACCGTCCCCCCGGCATTGATGTGCAACGCCACATCCAACGGCAGGTTGGGCTGCGTGACGCCGACGGCGGCCAGGTGTATCACGGCCTCCGGGGCGGCGGCGCGCATCGCCTGCTGTACCGCGTCGCCGTCGGTCACGTCACCCACAAAGGCGCGCGCGCCGGGCGGCAAGAGCGCCGCCTCATGGGGCAGCGTCAACGCCGACACCGCCACCCCCTCCGCCAACAGGCGCCGCGTCAGCCGCGCGCCAATGAACCCCGTCGCCCCGGTTAAAAATACAGAAGTTGCAAGTTCCAAGTTGCAGGTTCCGAGTTTTGACTTTGCTTCCGCCATAACTTTCAACTTTTAACTGGCAATTGGCAACCTAAGTAATCCGCGTACCACGCCAGCGTCTCACGGAGCGCCGCCTCCCGCGTCCAGACCGGTTCCCAACTAAGCAGCCGTTTGATTTTGGCGCTGTCAAGATATTGATCCTTGATCTCATTTTTCACTTCATCCAGCACCAACGGCTCTAATCCAGCGTGCGGCGAGAGTCTGAGGATCAGGCGCGTCATCTCCAACACACTCATCGGCGCGTCGGTGCCGCAGTTGAAGGCTTGCCCGTGGATCTCCGGATGATCCAGCGCCTCGCCCAACATCATGTACGCGCGAACAGCGTCACGCACGTAGAGATAGTCGCGCACAAAGGTGCCGTCGGAACGGATGATGGGCCGTTCACCCTTGAGCGCGCTGCGCACCGTGCCGGGGATGAGACGGTTCCAATTCAGGTCGCCGCCGCCATAGAGGTTCGCGCAGCGGGTGATGGCAACCGGCACACCGTAAGTGATGGCGTAACTCTGCGCCAGCAAATCCGCCGCGCTTTTAGAAACATCGTAGGGATGCTGGCCTTGTAGGGGCATATCCTCGGTGTAGGGCAGCGTGGTTTGCGTGCCGTAAGCTTTGTCGCTGGAAGCCACCAGGATGCGCTTGACGGTGGGCGCGCGGCGGGCGGCCTCCAGCGTCGCCCATGTCCCCCGGATGTTGGCCTCGAAGGTGGAAAGCGGCGCCCGGTTGGCGATGCCCACAATCGTCTGCGCGGCCAGGTGGAAGACGGCGTCAATCTCGTATTCGTTGAGCGCGCGCTCCATCAATGTGTAATCCGTGACCTCTCCGCGCACAATGCGGATACGCTTCACCGTCCCGGAGCGCACTAACTGCGACTGCGGCACGTCGTCGCGGATCAGGCCCACGACATCGGCGCCCGCGTCCACCAACGCCTGCGTCAACCACGAGCCGAGCAGCCCTGTACATCCTGTCACCAGGGTCGGGCGGCTGTGCCAGAAAGATATATAGTTATTCAAGATTATCCTCCCTCGTTGATTGGGGGATTAGGGATTGGGGATTAGGGATTAGGCGCGCTGCGCCTAATCCCCCATCCCTAATCCCACTTTACCAGATTTTCCACGGCGCGCCCTCTTCCCACAAGGTGGTCAGTTCTTGCGCCTCTTTGAAGGTGTCCATCGCGCGCCAAAAACCGTGGTGCTCGTAGACGGCCAATTGTCCATCGGCGGCCAACCGGCGGAACGGGGCCTGTTCCAACACCAGATCATCGCTGCCGTCCAGGTAGGGGGCCACGCCCCGCTCAAAGACGAAGAAACCGCCGTTGATGAGGTGCGATTCCAGCGGCTTCTCCTGGAAACCGGTCACACCGCCCGCACCATCCGTTTGCACAATGCCAAAGCGTGAAAATGAGCGCGCAGCCGTCATCGTCGCCAGCCGGCCCATCCGCTGGTGATGAGCGAGCAGTGCGTGCAAGTCAATATCAGCCACGCCGTCGGCGTAGGTGACGCAATAACGGTCGCCCGTGACGTAACGCGCCGCTTTGCGAACACGCGCGCCGGTCATTGTGTCCAGGCCGGTTTCCGCAAAGGTGATGCGCCAATCGGCAGTGTCGTTGGGCGTGTGGAACGCCGGCCCGCCGTTGCCCAGATGCAGCGTGAAATCGCGGCTCTGCCAGTCGTATTCCAGGAAATACCGCTTGATCAGGTCGCCCCGGTAGCCTAGCGCCAGGATGAAGTCCGTGAAGCCTTGCGCGGCGTAAATCTTCATCACGTGCCACAACACCGGGCGGTCGCCCACTTCGACGAGCGGCTTGGGAATTGTGCGATCGCCCATCCGCGTGCCCTTGCCGCCGCAGAGAATAATGACGGGGATATTGGTTTCGGTCATAGTTAATACCTGCTTTGTGACGTGAAAACGTGAAACGTGAGACGTGATAGATTTGAAATTCACGTTTCGCGTTTCACGTTTTATGAATGACTATCAATGACTGACTTCCCTGCAAAAAGGGCTATTTTCAACGCAAAGGCGCAAAGGCGCAAAGATTTTTAAGTAAGACTTAATACACCGTAAAATAAGTAATTCGACAAAATCGGCGTCTGGAAATATCGAGAAACTTAGTTGACGATGTACTTAACTTTATAACGTTTAACACGGGGCTATCTGAATCATAGCAACCTCGATATGAATTTCCCTTAGAATCTATCCAAAAATTCGTTTTGGCCCACGATTTGCGCCTAAAGGCGCGGTTTGAAGGGTATTTTTTCGTGGGCGGGCGTAGCCCGCCCACGAAAAAAAAATACCTTCCTGAAAGCGGCTTTAGCCGCAAGACCCGGCGCAGCGGCGCAACGCCGCTATAATTTTCGGATAGGTTCTTAGCGTCTTTGCGTTAAATTCCGGTTTTTTTCAGGGTAATCACCCCTTTACGACAATACTCACCAACCGCCGATTCGGAACGATCACTTTGAGCACTTGTTTTCCCCCGATGTGCCGGCGGACGTTTTCCTCGTCCAGAGCGGTCGCCTTGATGGTGGCCTCGGTAGCATCGGCGGCCACGACGACGCGCCCGCGCACTTTCCCGTTGATCTGCACGGGGATTTCGAGGGTGTCTTCAACCAGCATCGCCGCGTCCCACACGGGCCATGCCTGTTGGTGGATGCTGTACGGCTTGCTGCGTTTCGCCCACAATTCTTCCGCCATGTGCGGCGTGATAGGGGCCAACAGCAACACCAGGGCCGTGACGGCTTCATCCCACACGGGGCTGCCCCAGAACGCGGGCTTGGCCTTGCTAAGGGCATTGGTGTACTCCATCAAGCGGGCAATCGTGGTATTGAAACTGAACCCTTCCAGGTCTTCCGTCACCGCCTTGATCGCCGTGTGCATCGCCCGCCGGAGTTCTCGCTCTCCTCCGCTCTCCGCCTCCCCTGCACCCTTGCTCCCCTGTGGCGCGTCCATGACCACATTCCACACGCGGTTGAGCCAGCGCACGACCCCTTCGATCCCCTGGCTATCCCACGGGCCGCCCTGCTCCCACCGCCAGCCGAACATCAAATAGGCGCGCACCGTATCCGCGCCGTATTCCGCCACCAGATCGTCCGGCGCGACGACGTTCTTCTTGCTCTTGGACATCTTCTCCACGTCGAGGTGATAGAGGATATCGCTCAATTCGCCCGCGCCCTCTTTGCCAGGGATAGCAATGGCGACGTTCGCCGGGATCTGCACGACCACAATCTCTGCTTCCTCGGCGTCGTTGGGGGAGACGCGCACCTTGAGGCTCACGTCATCGCGATCCATCACCTCGCCAAAGACGCGCGTGGACTCTTTCGCGGGTGTGGGCCAGTCGGCGCGCGTGGCGAAGCTGTGAACGCGAATCGTCGCGGCCATGAACGCGGCGCCCTCCCACGTCCCGGTCACGTCCACGCCATCGCCCCAACGCGGCTCACCCAGGATGATGCCCTGATTGCGCAGTTGCAGCATTGGCTCGTCAAAGGCGAGCACGCCGGCGTCGCGCAGCGCTTTGGTGAAGAAGCGCGTGTAGAGCAGGTGCATCACGGCGTGCTCCGCGCCGCCGGTGTATGTGTCCACGGGCGCCCAATAGGCGGCTTCCGCCGGATCCCAGGGAATGGAATCGCTATGCGCAGTTTCCCCTTCCTTGTAATAGGGGCTGAGGTACGCATATTGATACCACGACGAACACACAAACGTGTCCATCGTGTCCGTCTCGCGGCGCGCCGGGCCGCCGCACTGGGGGCAGGTGGTGTTGAGGAAGGCCGCGTGATAACGCAACGGACTTTCGCCGGTGGGCATAAAGTCCACGTCGTCGGGCAGCAACACCGGCAGGTCTTCGTAGGGCACGGGGACTACGCCGCACGTATCGCAGTAAACGATGGGAATGGGCGCGCCCCAGTAGCGCTGGCGGCTGATGAGCCAGTCGTGCAGCCGGTAGTTGACAGCGGCTTTGCCCTGCCCGCGCCCGGCCAGCCACGCGGTGACTTTCGCCACAGCCGGATGCGGCGCGGGCGTGCCGTTGAAGTCGCCGGAATTGATCATCACGCCATCGCCGGGATACGCATAGGGCAGCGGGAACGGGCGAGCTTCGGCGACCCATTCTTTTGTTTCAATGACGACCGGGATGGGCAAGTTGTACTTTTTCGCAAACGCGAAGTCGCGCTCATCGTGCGCGGGCACGGCCATGATCGCGCCGGTGCCGTAGGTCATCAACACGTAGTCGGCGATCCAGATGGGGATGCGGGCGTCATTCACTGGATTGATGGCATACGCGCCGGTAAACACGCCGGTCTTCTCCTTCTCCGTACTGAGCCGCTCGATCTCGGTCTGGCGGGCGGCGGCCACCTTGTAGGCGTCCACCGCCGCGCGGTACTCCGGCGTCGTGATCTGATCCACCAGCGGGTGTTCCGGCGAGAGTACCATAAACGTCGCGCCCCAGAGCGTGTCCGGGCGGGTGGTAAACACTGTGATGGGACTGGGGACTGGGGATTGGGGTTTGGGGTTTCCTGATCCCTGCGCCCCAATCCCTAGTCCCTGATCCCTAGTCCCTAATTCCTGATCATCCGCCACCATAAAGGTGACTTCCGCGCCTTCGCTGCGCCCGATCCAGTTGGTTTGCAGCAGGCGGATTTTGTCCGGCCAGTCAATCTTAGAGAAGTCCAGCAGTTCATCGGCATAGTCGGTGATCTTCCAGAACCACTGTTCCAGGTCTTTCTTGAAGACCGGCGTGCCGCACCGCTCGCAGATGTGTTCTTCGCCGATGACCTGCTCGCGGGCCAACGTCGTCTTGCACTTCGGGCAATAGTCCACCGGCGATAGTTTGCGATAGGCCAATCCCATCTCGTAGAACTTAAGAAAGCACCACTCACTCCAACGGTAGTAGCCAGGCAGGCAGGAGATGGCCTCGCGCTCCCAATCAATCATCATCCCCATCGAGCGCAACTGCCCGCGCTCGCGTTCAATGTTGTTCAGTGTCCACGTCTTGGGGTGGATGCCGCGCTGAATCGCCGCGTTTTCCGCCGGCAGCCCAAACGCATCGAACCCCATCGGGAAGAGGACGTTGTAGCCCTGCATCCGCTTGAAGCGCGCGCGCACATCGCTGGGCGCCATGGCGTACCAGTGGCCGATGTGGATGTCGCCGCTGGGGTAGGGTAACATCGTCAGGGCGTAAAATTTTGGCTTATTGAGATCAATCAATGACCGATACAATTTGTCGGCATCCCATTGCGCTTGCCATTTAGGCTCGATGGTTTGTGGGTTATAAGTTTCGGGCATCGTAATTCCTCCTGCGACGTAATGAGATAGAGAAATGCGGCAATGTGATGTAACTTTGAACGCGTTTCCCCCTCAGAGTCAAGTTATTCTAGCATGGAAATAGCCTTGAGCAAGCTGGCGGCGGAAAATGTCTAAAAATGACGGTTGACAAATACCTTGATGTGAGTATACTTAGCTCCGCGAACGGTTGGGAGAAATCTTGACCCTCTGTTTGGCTGTGTTATAATCAGCACACGCCGACGTAGCTCAAAGGCTGAGCATCCGCCTTGTAAGCGGAGGGTTGTGGGTTCGATTCCCACCGTCGGCTTGATGGGCAGTTGTTCCGAGCGGCAAAGGAGACTGACTGTAAATCAGTTGGCGGCAGCCTTCGGGGGTTCGAGTCCCTCACTGCCCACCAGTATTTTGCCCACATAGCTCAGTCGGTAGAGCACTTTCTTGGTAAGAAAGGGGTCATCAGTTCAAATCTGATTGTGGGCTCTGCGGGGATGATCTTCTCTGCTTAATAATACATGGGGCTATCCAATCCCATTATATTACGACGCAGGTGAGTAGCTCAATTGGCAGAGCAACGGTCTCCAAAACCGTAGGTTGCGGGTTCAATTCCTGCCTCACCTGCCTTTTCATTAAAAGACACCGCCGATAAGGCGGTGTTTTAAAGTGTGATTTTTACAAGGGTGGAGGCGTTGCGTGAGTGAGCGGAAGCCAGATAATGCAGTAGTAAAATATTTCCGTGCAACCTGGGCCGAAATACGACGGGTGCATTGGCCTACAATGAAAGAAAGCTGGTCAATGACCAAAATTGTCCTGGTTGTTACAGTGCTTATGGCTATCTTCCTGGGTATCCTGGACTTTTTCTTCGGCTGGATGTTGGGCGGGGTAATTTCCGGCAATATTCTGTTTATCATTCTTGGTATCGTGGTGGTGGGCGCGTTACTGGGCGCTGCGTACTGGATTTCTCAGGGCCATGAAGGTTAATTCTGAATGGATGATGAGTACACCTTAGAAGAAGAGACCGAACTCGCCCCTGATATGTCCGAGGACGAGTTTGTGCCGCTGCCGCCGGTGGTGCTTTCTTCAGCGGATATTTTTGAGCGCTTTGGGCTGGAAGTTGTAACTGAGACTGCTGACGAAGGAGCAGCCGCAGATGCGAGCGCGGAGGCTGCCAGCAAAGAGGAGGCAACGGGCGTGTTGCCCGATCCCTTCGCGTCTGGCGATGGGATCACCGAAACCGATAAGCGTGCGTGGTATATCATCCATTGCTATTCCGGTTATGAGCACAAAGTGCGCCGTAACCTGGAGCAGCGTATTGAATCTATGGGAATGCAGGACTTTATTTTCCAGGTAGTCGTCCCCACAGTTGAAGAAATTGAAATCAAGGATGGCAAACGGCGCACAGTAGAACGTTGTCTGTATCCCGGTTATATTATGGTACAGATGCTACTCTCTGATGATTCGTGGTACGTGGTTCGCAATACTCCGGGCGTTACCGGTTTCGTAGGGATGGGGAATACCCCCACCCCCCTGCGTTCCGAGGCCGTCCAGGGAATTCTGCGGCGGATGGAAGCTGCCGCCCCACAAGTGCGGGCCACTTTCAAGCCGGGACAAAAAGTGCGGATTATTGAAGGTCCCTTTGCTGACTTTATCGGTATGGTAGATGATATTGACGAAGAGCGCACAAAAGTGCGCGTGTTGGTCTCCTTCTTTGGTCGAGAAACGCCGGTAGAACTGGATTTTCTTCAGGTCGAAAAGGCCTGAGAGGTCGCCATTTTCTAGGGGAAGCGACCGGATGTGTCAAGCGATTTATATTATGTAAGCGCCTGGGCGCGCCAGCCCAGATAGAGGAGTTGTTAAGAGTATGGCTAAGAAAAAGATCAAAGCAGTCGTTAAATTACAAGTTCAGGCCGGCAAAGCAAATCCTGCGCCGCCGATTGGCCCCGCTTTGGCCCAACATGGCATCAACCTGATGGGCTTCTGCAAGGAATACAACGCGAAGACATCGCACCTAGTAGGTAATATTGTACCCGTAGAGATCACGGTCTACAGCGATTCTTCCTTTACCTTTGTCCTGCGGACGCCCCCTACTCCAGACCTGTTGCGCAAAGCGGCCGGAGTCCCGAAAGGTTCGGCAGAACCTAACCGTGACAAGATTGGGCGGATTACGTCCAAGCAGTTGCGGGAAATTGCCGAAACCAAAATGAAAGACCTGAATGCCAATAGTATTGAGGCCGCGGAGCGAATGATTTCCGGTACAGCCCGCAGTATGGGTATTGATATCCGGGATTAGGCATAACCTAATTCTGGCTCATCACAGTGGGAGGGAAGAAAATTCCCGCCAGACCACAAGGAGTTATGGATGACTAAGCACGGTAAGAAGTATTTAGAAACAGCGAAAAAAGTTGACCAGGATCGTCTCTACGCACCAGTAGAAGCAATCCAGTTGGCAAAGGATATCAGCTACACCACGTTTGACGGCACCGTCGAGTTGCATTTGCGCACCGGCCTGGATCCCCGCAAATCTGATCAGCAGATCCGCGGTGTGGTGCGGTTGCCCTACGGATTGGGGAAAACCATGCGGGTATTGGTGTTCGCCGCCGGGGAGGCCGCACAGATGGCTCAGGCCGCCGGCGCTGACTACATCATCAGTGACGACGAGGGCATCAATAAAATCATGGAAGGCTGGACGGACTTTGACATATCCATCGCAGTGCCGGATATGATGCGCCAGGTGGGACGCTTGGGGCGTGTGTTGGGCCGTCGGGGTTTGATGCCGACGCCCAAGACGGGCACGGTGGTGCAGCCCGAAGACTTGGCGCGCGTCATTGACGAAGCAAAGGCCGGGCGGGTAGAATACCGTCTGGATCGCACAGGCAATATCCATTGTCCTATTGGCAAAGTCAGTTTTCCGGTCGAGCATTTGCAGGCGAATATGGCCTCATTGATGGACGCCATCCGGCGGGCTAAGCCGGCGGGTCTCAAGGGCATCTATATCCGGCGGGTCACGCTGGCGCCCTCCATGGGGCCAGGCGTGCATGTGGACTTGCCCCAGGCCATGGCGATGGAGTCGGCCGCATAAGTCTTTTGTATCTGGGCATTAAGGTACAGGGAAGCCTGTTTACCTAAGACCGCAGGTGCGTTTCAGGCGCTCAATAGGATGCACAGCATCCGGCCTGCCGAGGTAAAGGCACTCGACCAACCGCTTTCTATCAAGCGTAGCGAGTCCTTGCGTCGGTAGGCGCAAGGACTTTTTTGTTGATAAGGTGGAGCAGACAGCCACTGGCGCGCTGTCTCTGAACATCTGAACATTGTTGGCAACACCGCAATGGCATACAAACATAAACTTATAAGGAGGTGAGAGAGCTTGGCTATATCACGTACTCGCAAAGAAGAATTGGTGGTCGAATATCGGCAGCAGTATGCCCAATCCGTGGGGATTATGCTCGCGGATTACAAGTCGCTGACCACGCACCAAATAGACAGTCTGCGACAACGCGCCCGCGAACAGCAAGGGCAAGTCTTTGTGGTAAAAAACACGTTGCTTTCGTTGGTGTTGACAGAAGCCGGTGTCAAGTCGGCGGATAAGCTACTTGTCGGCCCGACGTTGGCCGTATTTTGCCATAAGGATATTTCCGCGATTGCGAAACTGGCTCGTGATTTCACGAAAGAGGTCGAAGAAGGCCGGTTTGCAGTCAAGGGGGGCGTGCTGGAAGGCCATCTCTTAAATGCTGCCCAGGCGCAGGCTGTCGCTGACATGCCCAGCCGGGAAGTCATGCTGGCCCAGGTACTGCGCACCATTAATGCGCCAGCCAGCCAGATGGTGGGTGTTGTGGCCGGGGGTATTCGCCAGATACTCAATGTGGTCAAAGCATACGCCGACAAGTTGGAAGGAGCCGGTTCCGCAGAAGCGGCAGCCTAGCGCTGATGCCGGTCAATCATCAAAAAGGTTTCACAAAATTCTAGTACAAGTCCTATAAAGGAAAATGGAGGTTATTTTACAATGGCAGATCTGAACAAGTTAGTAGAGGAAATTAGCGCCCTGACGTTGATGGAAGCGTCTGAGCTGGTCAAGATGCTGGAAGACAAACTGGGCGTCAGCGCCGCTGCCCCAGTGGCGATGATGGGCGCGATGCCGGCTGCGGCCGCCGCAGAAGCAGAACCAGAGGAAGAAAAGACCGAGTTCAATGTCGTTCTTAAAGACATTGGGCCGTCCAAGATCGAAGTGATCAAGGTTGTGCGCCAACTGACCAACCTGGGCTTGAAAGAGGCCAAGGCGCTGGTGGAAAGTGCCCCCTCTAATGTCATGGAATCCGTGAGCAAAGAAGCGGCGGAAGACGCCAAATCCAAGCTCGAGGCCGTCAGCGCCGTCATCGAACTCAAGTAATTGCTGGTCGTCAACATTTCAATGAAGCCCCCCACATTGGGGGGCTTCATTGATCCAGGGGCACCCGGGTTTTCTTCGCCGCCGGGTTGTGTTATACTCTAAGCATTATGCGCATTGGCCCATGGTGGATTGAGCTATACACATTGCGGATACTGTGCGGCGCCTTAGGCGGACTGCTCTGCCTATGGCTGCGCGCGCCAGCCTGGGGCCTTTCACGCCGCGTAGCCGGCGGGTGGCTGTGGGGCGTAGCGTTAGCGGCGCTACTGTGTGGACGGGGCGGGTACGTTCTAGGCCACCACGTGTACTTCAACCAACACCCACAAGCCATACTGCGCCTGGAGGATGTGGGCGGGCTGCATGGGGGCACAGCTCTGATCGGCAGCTTGCTCGTCGTATGGCTCTGGGCCAGGGTTTCGCAGCGAACTTTCAATGAGCTGCTTGCCTGGTTATCTCCGGCGATTCTCCTATTTGCGGCCGGCGCCTGGTGGGGATGCGCCAGTGTCGGCTGCGCCTGGGGCCATCCCACGGCGATGCCCCTCGAACAGCGCTCGTCATGGTTCGTAACGCAAGCCCCCGATCTCTACCACAATGTAGCGTCGCGCTATGCGGTACAGAACCTGGGGTCCCTCTGTGCATTCCTTTCGGCCGGCATAGCGCTAACGACGCACTCCAAAGCCCCCGCGTCCCTGGCCTTGTACGAATTAGCTTCGGGCGCCCTAACATTTCTACGCGCCGACGAAGTTCCCTTGATCGCCGGCCTGCGCATAGATACATTGCAGGATATCGGGATAGCCTGGGTAATCTTATGGAGCCTGGGGAAATGCCAAACGACTGGCGCACAAACGTCAGCCCCATAGAGTGAGGAAGTATGAATCATAAAGCGTTACCGAATGAAACCCCTCAAGCCAGCCCGGAACCAGGCAGACATGAAACTGCCTGGCATCAACCGACCATGGTAGATCACTTACGCGAAGCCCTGAATGGCCTGATGCAGGTTGAGGAGATCAAACTGTTGACCAATGCCGAAAAACCGGTCATAGAATTCGGCGGGCAACTCGTCGCGGGCGATACCGACACGCTTTTTGACGAAATTGTGCGGCGGTTTGCGGTGTGGGAGTATACTCCGCTGCTAAGTGAGTTGAATGACATGCATGTTATCCAGGCCGCGCCCCTCGTGGCGGATGGTCGCACAGGCAAAGTCTGGGTCAACGCCCTACTGTTTGTCCTGACGCTGCTGTCGGTCCTGTTTACCGGCGCTTCGCAGGAACTGGGCGCGCTCCCTGCGAGTTGGCGCGATCTCTTGACCGGCATCCCCTTTGCGGCCTCTCTGTTAGGAATTCTGGTAGCCCACGAATTGAGCCATTATTTTGTGGGGCGACGCTATAATTCCCCGGTCAGCCTGCCCTACTTTATGCCCTTGCCTATGTTGAGCCCCCTGGGTACGATGGGCGCCGTCATCGTCCAACGCGGCCCGATGCGCAGCCGCAAAGCCCTCTTCGACATCGGCGTGGCCGGCCCGCTGGGGGGCCTGATCGTGGCGATTCCCCTCCTCATTGGCGGGCTGATGTTGACCGAAGTGGGTACTCCTCACGAATTTATGGGCCTCCCTACCAGCGAATCCGTCCAGGTCACGCAAGAAGGCAACTCCCTACTGTATCTGGCAGCCAAATACATCGTCCATCACAAAATCCTGCCCAACCCGCAAACTGGCGAAGATGTCTGGCTTTCGCCGCCCAGCCGGGGCGGCTCGATCACGTTTGCCGCGTGGGCCGGCCTGTTTGTGACGGCGCTCAACCTGCTCCCCATCGGTCAGTTGGATGGTGGACATGTCGCCTACGCAATGTGGGGCAAGCACGCCTGGAAGATCGCCCGCGGATTCCTCAATCTGGTGCTGCTCTAGAAAGTGACTCTGTTGTTCCTGGGCAATGCCGCCGGGATGACCTGGTTGCTCCTGGGTGGCTTGGGAACCTTCATGGGCGCGCGCCATTTTCCGCCTCTCAACGATCTGACCCCGCTGGATTCCAAACGTAGAGTCCTGGGCTGGATCGTCGTGATCATCTTCATCCTCATTCTGGTACCCATCCCCCTGGTCATCGCCACTGTGTAGCGAGGTAGCCTATGCCCAGACCGGAACCGCGTA
>Ga0116144_10002834_pt1 | contig 18077 bp, 6 predicted proteins | sample AD_UKC035_MetaG_FD_89746 | JGI IMG/M metagenome (GOLD analysis project Ga0116144, IMG submission 89746) | Active sludge microbial communities of municipal wastewater-treating anaerobic digesters from USA - AD_UKC035_MetaG | ecosystem: Engineered > Bioreactor > Anaerobic > Digestate | place: USA...
CAGTTTACGGGAGCCGCAGATCTGCTGTCTTTTCCCTTTTCCGTGACATGGCAGCCGCGGCAAAACTGCATCTTCACATCATAGAAGGGGAGCGGATCGTCCTCGGCGGTGTCCCGCTTTTTTTTGTGGCATTGGCGACACGCCTTATAGTGGCCGCTTCCCTCATGGTGACAGACGGAACAGTCATTAGCCAACTTGCGGATATGCTGCTCATGAGTAAACGTTACTGGTCCGAGATCGCTTTCGAAACGAATGCTGACAGGAAGATCAGCTTTCGCAGCAGCTATCGCGAACAACCAACAGGCCAGTGCGCTGACAAGAAGTACGTACTGCATGGCGATCCGCTTTACACCCCTTAATATCCGTTTCCCAAAGAGCTACCAGGAGACTACCTCTGCCGATGCGTTCATATAGTAATCCGGCTGGCTCGGCGGTTTCATTGCCTGCCCCTTCCGGTAACGGAACATTTCGTAGTTTTTTCTGAATCTCACATCCGTAATCCCTTTTGCCTGCATCCCGTATCGGGTAAACGCTTCCATCTTCAGTGAAGCAAGCGCTTGTTCTTTCGAAAATCCGTTTTTCTCCGGTGCCGGCAGACTGATTTCCCCTAGCACCCGGAAGCTCCGGTCGAGAAGATCGTCGGCAGAGACGACCGAAATAGCTTCCAACGAAAAGGCTTCTGATTCAGGCCGGGAAGTTGACGCAGCGCTTCCGGACTGCGAAAGTGATGCGGTTACGGGAGCCAGGCTGATGACCTTCCCGGAGATTTTATCAAAAGCTTCACCGCTGCCGGAAAACAGCGAGCCTTTGGTGCTGTAGTCAATATCGGTGATACCCTGCGCCAGGCTGCCATAGTGCTTGAATGCTTCGACCTTCAAATTCTGGAGTGCAGTTTCCCGAGAAAACCCCTCTTCATCGCTGCTGGTTGCCGTGACTCGACCAAGCACGGAAAATGGTTTACCGGTTAAATCATCGGAAGTATAGATCATGATGTCATTCGGCCGCAGGGTATCGGCTCTGTACTGCTGCTCAGGTGCTGCTTCTGAGATTTGAGGAGATTCGACCAGTGCTGCTTCCTGAGGCATGGGTGTTTCAGCCGCAGGCAGCTCAGGTTTGTCGACTTCGCTTTCTTCCGTAATAACTGGTGACCGGAATACAATCGGAGATTGAAACCGCTTCCCGGCACATCCCCAGAGGGAGATCGCCACCACTACAACGAGGAATAAGGATAACCTTCTTTTGTACACAGTGCCCACTCCTTTACAACGTGTCATTACCGCTTCAGATTCTCACATTTTGCAGATGCCGCGATTCCGTTTGCTCGATGAACCAGTTAAAAATTCCAGAACGAGTCGATCTCCTCATCAGTGAAGTCCCACACCGCATTATGCGGCGGGACCGGCTCTTCAAAGAACTCCGGCAGACGATCCTGCTTGTTGGTAAAGCCTGCCGCCAGATTAAACTGGTGCTCCGTTTTCAGTACCCGCTTACCCAGTTCCATGACATCAACCGTAGTCAGGTTGGTTCCGTCCTTGGCATTGACCATATCCACAATTGCCGTTAAGGCATCGGGAATATCCAGAACCGGGAAGGCCACAAAGATGCACAAGCCCATGCTGTCCACAAATGCGGTAGCGATCTGCAGGTTGCGGGAAAGCTCGATCTGGCCTTCCTTCGAAAGAGGATCGACGAAACCGCCTACCTTGAGGATATTAGTGGCAATCGTGTAGCCGGAAGTATGGTCCGCTCCCATAGGCGAGGTGGCGTAAGTAATGCCGATGCCTTTCACTGCTCGAGGATCGTACGCAGGGATACCTTGATTTTTAACTACCGGCACCCGGGTAACCCCGTACATTCTGCCGGTGGCTGCTGCTCCACATCCGAGAATTCTGCCGAGCGGCGTACCTTCCTCAATTTCCCTCAGGAGCCGCAGCATGCCGGGCCCATCACCAAACGGCAGGATTCCAGCCTCCATGGCTACCCCGATCGTTACTCCGGTTTCGATGGAATCAATGCCGATATCATCCATCATATGGTCTGCTTCGGCGATGATATCAAGGTCTCCGATACAGCAGTTGGCGCCGAAAGCCCAGATGGTTTCATATTCAAAACCGGAAGTCAGGTAATTATGATCTTTATCATAGTACATCTGCGAACACTGAATAACGCATCCGGCATGGCAGTGGTGAGATGGCTTTCCCGATCGGCTGACGATGATATCATGCATGGTTTCGCCGCTGATGCGATCATGGGCTTCGAATTGACCGTAGCGGAAATTTCTGGTCGGCAGGCCGCCGGCTTCATTCAAAATATTGATAAGGATATCCGTGCCATAGGTTTTCAGCGCCTGTCCGCTTACTGGATGTCCCAGGATAGCTTTGGAAAACACCTTCATCGCGGCCTTAAATTTGCCGTCATCGGCTATCGTCACGCCCGGTGCACCTGTGTCGTCAATTGTAATGCACTTGACCTTTTTCGAGCCCATGACTGCACCGAGACCGCCGCGGCCCATACTGCGTACGTTTCCTTCCGGGTCTCGCACCGAGATATTGGCGGCGGTGAGACATCGTTCGCCAGCCGGTCCGATGCTGATAACGCCTGTCTTTTTCCCCAATGCTTCGATGTGGTTCTTTATGACCGTGTAATTGCCTTTGCCTACCAGCCCGGTCTCTTCCTGGATTGTTATTGCGTCTTTGCTGACATGAAGACGATACCAGGTGTCTTTTTCCGGTACGCCCTCGATGATGAGAGCTCTGACCCCGAGCCGGGCGAGCAATTGAGAAGCGGTGCCGCCAGAGTTGCTTTCCTTGATGCCGCCGGTGAGCGGACTCTTGGCTCCAGCAGAAAGCCGTCCGGAATCCGAGCACGGCGTGCCGGAAAGCAAGCCGGGGGCAAAAACCAGCTTGTTATATTTTCCCAGCGGATGGCAGGTTGGCTTCACTTCCTGTGCTACAATCGTGGAGGTCAAGGCCCGCCCCCCGAGTCCTTTCCACTCCTGCGGCACCTTTTCTGCTGTCGTTGTCAAGGTCGTCATGTTGACGCGATAAATCTTCTCTTCCATGCGATCACCTTTCTATCTTTACGAGTCTTGTGGCCTTGTTACTATTTACCCATACAGGGAACACGAGCCTATCTGATAGCTCCTTAAGAGAGGAGGCTGTCATCCTGGCACATTCGTTTCGCTCAGCGTAAATTCCTCGTAGGATCTCCTGATTGCAGGTTCTTAGAAAGGGAGATTCGTCGTTCTGCTCCGAGCGGTACTCAGAATGACATTGTCGGACAGGTTCAGACTGGCTCCTAGGACCTTTGCTTCTTTGCTTCCTCCCACATCTCTTCAAACGCTTTCGCCGTCTTTTCATCCAGCACTTGCCAGATTGCTACCGTCTTGAAGTATTCGTTGTCACCCACATGAAAGAGCGCTTTCTCTTCAGGGGTTACCAGGTCACCGACATTGTCTACTACCGGCGAAACACCCTGCTGTTTCACCACTGCCGCCTGGAATTCCGGTGAAAGCTGAAGATTGATCCACTCTTCACAGAGCTTTTTCTTCTGGCCGGTAGCCGCGCTGGTAATGCACCAGTAGTCAATCCAGGCGGTACCTCCTTCTTTCGGATTCGCCAGCTTCCAGTTGCCACCTTTCTGATTAGCTTTCACTACCGCAAATCCCCAGGTAGTAGCCAGGGACAAGCCGGGGAATTCTTCCGGATTTGCCTCGCCATCCCAGAGGCTTTTGGCGTTCTTGACCAGAGGATTCAGTTTTTCCTGAATCTGGTCTCGTTTGAGCATATCGATGCTAAACAGGTGATCATACGGATAGCCGAGAGCAAGTGCGGTGATCCAGATATTCACTTTGTAGAAGTTATTATTAATTGTATACTTTTCGGCGTACTGGGGGTCCCAGAAAACATTCCAGCTTGCTGGCGCCTCCTTGACTACGTCGGCATTGTAAGCAAGACCGTACGGTCCGCAGTTATACGGCACACCGTAGCGTTTTTCGTTGTGTGTGAGCGACTTGTCTTCTTTGAAGAAAGGAAGAAGATTTTCCAGATTCGGTACATTCTGGGGAGTGACCTCCGAGAGGAGGAGCGTGGGTTCAAAGCAGTTGTATTGGTGACTCTTGGCCATGTCCGCGGGAGGTGAGATCAGGTCCGCAGTGCCGTTTTTTGCGGCATTATAGAAGTCTTCCTGACCCGTGGCATAGGTGGTTTTTACCTCGATATCCATCGAGTATTTTTCCTTCACCAGGCCCTTGTAAGCTTCGACAACTGCCTGGTCGGCATAGCCCTCCCAGCACGTGATTCTCAATACCTCCTTGGCTGGCTGCTGCGCAAATCCTGAGTACAAGAAACACGAAACCATCAGCACTGCTATTGCGCTACCGATCAATACCTTCTTCATGATGTGTCCTCCTGTATGCTCTGTTAGTTTCAGAACTCGTATGGGAATGGCGCCGTTTCCTAAAAGGAAACAATCCAATCGTCCCGTCGAACTCAGGCTGAAGCATTTCTTGGAAGGCACCGAGGATACGCAGTCACGACCACAAACGAGAATGAATCTTCCTGAATTGCATTCTGTTGGACTGAATCACAATCAAAACAACAATCCAGACTTCACGGGAGAGGCTGTGCGGGTGCCTCATTCCGTATCAAGATGCGCGTGAATGCCTTTCCTATCCTTCCTCTCCCGATGCCGAAACATTCAGGCATCTGAGCAGAAAGTGCTTCAAAACGAACAACATGCATAGAAAAGGATTGCCTCTGGTTCTTTGGCTCCGTATGCGAAACAGATCGTCAGAAAAACCCTGTGCTTCGCTGCAGTGCCTGGAGGTGTTGAATAGCCCGCGTCTCTACATGGCAGAATCAGAGTCGATCCACCCCCTTCGCCAATCTTAGATTAATTTTCTTTTTTTGGCAAGCATTAAACAGGGAATTCAAGGTTCAAAATTCAAGATTCAAGGTTGGTATCTAAAAAGTCAATTTTGAATTTTGAATCTTGAATTTTGAATTTTGAACTAGTCGTTATCTGCTCTCCAGTACAACGACGGTGCGTGGTGCAACCCGGTACTGTACATCCCCGATACACGGCTGATCGATTGGCTCCAGGATGTCGGCAGGAGAAAGTTCTACAGTATCGATAGCTCGGTGCCATCGTTTTCGGGAAAGGTTTGGAAGAGGCAGGGTGAAAGCGTTTTCGGACATGTTGAAAATCACATGGAGGTCTTCTTCTCCCTGCTTTCGGCCGGCAAGAGTGTAAACCAGGAGCTGGGCTTCAGGATCATCCCACAGCGGCTGATGGAGTCTTAGACCGTGCCAGGACACATCAGCAAATTCTCCAGAACCTGTTTTCCTTCCAGTGAGGAAGTGCTTGCGCATCAGGCTCGGATGCCGCTTCCGAAACGCAATCATCTGCGTAACGAACCGCAGCATGGCACGATTTTTTTCGGTGAGGTTCCAGTCGACCCAGCTGAGTTCATTATCCTGGCAGTAACAGTTGTTGTTGCCCAGCTGAGTTCTCAAGAGTTCATCGCCAGCAAGCACCATCGGAACGCCTTGACTCAGAAGAAGAATAGCCATAGCGTTGCGGGCCTGGCGCTCTCGCAGCGCCAGAATGGAAGGATTGTTAGTCGCTCCCTCAACTCCGCAGTTCCAGCTGTAGTTTGCGTCAGTGCCGTCACGGTTCTCCTGGCCATTGAGTTCGTTGTGTTTTCTATTGTAGCTAACCAGGTCGGAGAGCGTGAATCCGTCATGACAGGTGATAAAGTTAATACTGTTGGTGGGCAGCCTTCCCTGCGCCTGATACAGATCGCTGCTGCCGCTCACCCGGGTGGCAACAGTGCTGACCAGCCCTTTGTCGCCCCGAAGAAAGCGACGAATGGTATCCCGATAGGCGCCGTTCCATTCTGACCAGCGAAAACCGGGAAAATCGCCGACCTGGTACAGTCCGCCGGCATCCCACGCTTCGGCTATGATAATGCTGTTGCCGAGGACAGTAGAAAACTCGATTCCCCACGGCGTCGGGGGGTGGATCATGGGTTTGCCGTCTTCACCGCGTACCAGTACGCTGGCTAGATCGAACCGGAAGCCATCCACGTGCATTTCTCTTACCCAGTATTCGAGGCAGTCAAGCAAGAAATTGGTGACCACGGGATTGTTACAGTTTACCGTATTGCCGCATCCGGTATAATCGCGGTAGACAGAGCGGTCATTGCGATCCAGGTGGTAGAAACCGGCGTTCGCAAGCCCTTTGAAATTGATGATCGGTCCGTTGGCTCCGTTCTCTGCCGTGTGATTCAAAACCACATCCAGAATGACTCCGATGCCTGCCTGGTGCAAGGCTTTCACCATAGCCCGGAACTGGCGGCGGTGGGTTCCCTGATCTGGTGCAATGCAGTAGCCGGGGTGCGGAGAGAAAAAGCTGTGGGGGCTGTATCCCCAGTAATTTGTTAGGTTCCGGACGGCCGCTGCTTGGGGCAAATCCTGCACATCAAAAGCCATGACCGGCATAAGCTGAACATCAGTCACACCCAGGTTCTTGAGATAGGGGATCTTTTCGATCAGACCGGCAAAGGTTCCGGGATACATGACTCCTGAGGATGGGTGTCGGGTAAGGCCGCCAAGATGCAGCTCATAGATGATCGCCTGCTCGAGGGAGTGATTCAAAGGTTCATCCGTTTCCCAGTCATACGAAGTATCTCCCGTGACAATACCCCGCAGAGAACAAGTGCTGTTATCTCCGGGCTCGCTGGCAGCCGTACGGTTCCATACCGTGTCACTGACCGCGGTGGCGCGAGGGTCGAGAAGCACTTTCATTTTGTCGAAGCGAAATCCAGTGGCCCGGGTATCTCCTGGTCCATCCATACGCCAGCCATAAAAAGTGCCTGATGGAAGCCTTTCCACAAATACATGCCAGGCGTAGTAGGTTCGATTGATTTCAGGATCAAGAACGATCACCTGGAAAGGAGCAGGACTATCGGCATGTTCGTAGAGCAGCAGCTCAACGCTGGTGGCTTCCCAGCCCCACACCGAAAAATTGGTTCCCAGCGGACTGTAGGTTGCACCAAAAGGGAAGCGATACCCGGGCTTAACTGCGTACTGTTTCATCGTTAGCTCGACAGGAGAGGGTGGAGAAGTCAGACCGCTCATACCAGGAGACAGCAAAAAGAACAGTGATCGACGCCGGCACGAAAACGTTTTCCGGTTTCGTGATCCTGGCAATCCCTGCTCGTTCGTATCAACTATAATCGAAATCGGAGGATAAAGAAAGAAGACCGGTGGACACTCCGGAACTCAGCGGGTCGAACTACTGAGAAAGAACGCATCAGTCCATGTCGCCGACATTCCATCTTGATGCAGTGTCCGCACTTTTTTCTTTTTGGGCTTGGCCGCTGGAGAGAAAGTTCACCCGGCAGATGCGCATTCAGCCGGTCGATCCCAAAAGGAATTATGTTGCTTATTAGAGAGAAATTAACTATAGATAGAAAAATTTTGTCGCTCACTTTCCGTAAAGGACAGCTACTTATGGTAAGACGTCTTTTCCGCCGTAAATTTTTGCACCAGCATCTGGAAGACCTCGATATCGAAAAACACCGATTGCAGCGCAGCCTGAATGCCTTCGACCTTACTATTCTCGGCATCGGGGCGATTATCGGCGTCGGAATTTTTGTTCTTACCGGTACTGCCTCAGCGCGATACGCGGGCCCGGGAGTGACACTGTCGTTTATCTTCGCCGGTGCTGCCTGTGGCTTCGCCGCACTCTGTTATGCCGAATTTGCTTCCTCGATTCCTGTTGCCGGGAGCGCTTACAACTATGCGTATGCCACTATGGGGGAAGTAATTGCCTGGATCATCGGATGGGATCTCATTCTGGAATACATCGTAGCTTCGGTAGCAGTTGCCATCGGCTGGTCGGGATACTTTGTTAATATCCTGAAATCAATGGGCATCTGTCTTCCGGTATGGTGCTCCAATGCGCCGGGAGTGGTACCAGGGGCTCTCATCAATCTTCCGGCCGCCGCAATCGTGCTGCTTCTCACCCTTCTTCTGGTCATAGGCATCAAAGAAAGTGCCCGGTTTACCAGTCTCATGGTTCTTGTAAAGATCGTCACGCTGATCATCTTTATCGCGGTAGGCGTGTTTAACGTGCATCCTGCCAACTGGGTACCGTTTCTCCCTTTCGGCATAAAGGGGGTAGTTACCGGTGCAGCCATCGTCTTTTTCGCCTATATCGGATTCGATGCAGTATCCACTGCTGCCGAGGAGACGAAGAATCCTCAGAAGAACATGCCGGTCGGCATTATTCTCTCTTTAATCATCTGCACCGTATTTTACATCGTGGTGGCTACAATTCTTACCGGCATGGTTCCTTTTGCTGAATTGAATCATCCGGCGCCGGTCGCCCACGCGCTGAATGTGATCGGAATCCGCTGGGGTTCGGCTCTTGTTTCAGTAGGTGCGGTGGCGGGGATCACCAGTGTGCTGGTAGTAATGCTGATGGGTCAGCCCCGGGTTTTCTTTGCCATGTCGCGCGATGGTCTCTTATGGCCGTGGATTTCCAAAGTTCACTCGCGGTACCGCACTCCATACGTCTCGCAGATTATTACCGGAGTGGTGGTGGCTTTTTTTGCCGGATTAATCGATATCGGAACTGCCGCCGAACTCTGCAATATCGGTACCCTGTTCGCCTTCTGCATCGTCTGCGGCAGCACCGTAGTGCTGCGCGTTACTCATCCGGAGTTTCCGCGGCCGTTTCGCTGCCCGCTCGTACCGCTGATTCCGCTTCTTGGCATCCTTTCCTGTGGAGCGCTCATGCTTTCGCTGCCGCGAATCACCTGGATTCGATTTGCGGTGTGGCTGGCGTTTGGCCTGGTAATATATTTCTTCTATGGCATCCGGCACAGCCGCATGGCCAAAAGGCAAGAAGAACCCCCGTTCGTGACGGGATAAGTCTGAGGGCAGACCCGTGGGTCTGCCCCTACACCGTATTCAACGTTCGACCGGTCGCCTTTTCTTCACTGCTCCGTGCTCTTCGCTCCGCTGCTTTTTGCTCCTCACATCCCCGGCAAGCCGTCCATCATCGTGCCATCACCGGATCCGTTTAGTTGGAAGCCGGCAATCCTACAGTTCGAGCTGTATCCGACGTAGGTAGCGGTACTCACGTCATTGCCGGAGAACAGGGTTTCCACGGTCCCGACAATCTTTTGGTGAGCGGCTAGCTCAGTCATAGTTGTCGCCACTGCCGTTCCTTCGTGATCATATCCGGTAAGGGTTACCATACCTGGCACGTCCTCCGTGTTGACCAGCGCGATGCCGGTCCAGCCGTCCTTCTCGATTTTAGCGAATACGCCCTCATAGCGGTCGATTCCGATACTCGAAAAACCGTCCGTGACGGAGTTATCTCTGGTACCGAAGAGTTCGAAACCACTCAAGGCCCCTGATGGTACGGTAATGCTGAACCAGGCTGCTTCCGCCGGAATTCCAAGGCCAGTGGTCTCTCCCACCAAGCGACCATATACTGTGAGCTCCTGGCTGATCGGTCCGAGGGCAGATCCATCGGCAGCGTACGGCTGTATGTCGAGAACCGCCGGTCCCAACGAGAACGCATTAAAGGCCACGATACCAGTCCACCAGGTCGCGTCGCTCGCCACATGGGGATAGTACAGTGCGGTACTGGTCTTGTCGGTGAGCAGTATTCCACTCAATTGAGTAGTGCTTCCGAAGAGTTCCAGCCCGACAATGCCTTCTGCATCCCGAATTACGGCGGTATGAATGCTCGGCTGGGGAGCACCGTCAAAGAACGACTCAATGGTGAAGGACGCATGCTCATTGGCGCCAAGCGCTACGCTGCGTATGGCGCCGTTGTTGAATTCGATAGACAGTTCTCGAGTCGTGTCCGTGGTGTTGACGAGTGCCAGTCCAGTCCACCAGTATTCACTGGAAGCGATGTGAGAAAGCCAGATGTCGCCGCTGTTCGTCTCACTGACTGCTGGAATTGCCGCCCGTTCGATGCCCTGCTGGGAAAACTTGGTATAGCCGGCTGCAAGGAAGGTATCAGTTTCCAGAACCAGATAGCGGATGGATACTGCATCAGTGAATGTTGCGCCAACATCGATCTGAAGCCGGCCGCGGGCAGGTACCGTGACCGGGAGCGGCTCGGCCACTTCAGTGCCGCTGCTATCATACGGATGCAAGGAACCGTTCAGGCTGCGGTCCGGATCGGTATTGATGATCGCCACTTCTGTTTGCCAAGCACTGCTCACTGCTACGTGCGGAAAATAGTACCGAACTCCCGAGGAGGGAGATCCGGGAGATGAAATGCGGACGAATACCTGGACGCGATGATTGCCGGTATCGGTTACAAAAGCAGTGCTTCCGTCTCCATCCACGGCAGTGTCACCGGGATGGTGCAGCTGACCTTTGCCGCTGCCAGCACTTCCCCATGAGGCGATCAGCATGCCTTCCGGGGTGAGCTTCTGAATGCGATGATTATCCGTTTCAGTGACATAGACGTTGCCATTCGCATCTAATGCAATCCCGCGGGGTGAACGGAACTCGTCGCCCTCAGGGCCGGGACTGTTCCAGGTGGCTAGATGGGTTCCATCGCGCAGGAATTTCTGTATCCGGGAGTTGCTGGTATCAGCGACATAGACTGATCCGCCTTCGTCGACAGCAACCGAAGCGGGAGAAGAAAACTGTCCATTTTCGCTTCCGGCATTGCCCCACTGAGAAGCGTAGGTGCCGGTTGAAGAAAATTTCTGAATGCGATTGTTGCCGGTATCAGCCACATAGACGGTATCTCTGGCATCGACAAAGACATCCTGAGGAAAAATGAACTGGCTGTTGTCACTTCCCTGGGTTCCCCACTGAAGAATAAAGTCCCCATTGGCAGAAAACTTCTGAATGCGATGATTGTCAGTGTCGGCAACATAGATATTGCCGCTGCTACAGACCGAGATGCCCTGGGGATTGTTGAACTGCCCGGGCCCGCTGCCCGCGGTCCCCCAGGCCGCAAGGAAGTCTCCGGTTGGAGAGAACATTTGAATACGGTTATTGCGGCTATCTGCCACATATATGGTGTTGGCGAAGCGAGCGATACCGGACGGAGCGGTAAACCGGCCCGCAGCGGTTCCGCAGCCTCCCCATGATACGGCAGAAGAGGTGCCGGAGGTAAATTTCTGGACACGGTTATTGCCGGCATCTGCTACATAGACAGTGCCGCTGCTGTCGATGACGATGCCGGCGGGATTGGAGAACTGTCCGCTGCCGCTGCCGGTGCTGCCCCACTGATCCAGATAGCTTCCGGTAGACGTGAATCTCTGAACCCGATTGAGCTCAGCATCGGTAACAGAGATAGTGCCGCTGGCATCGAGACTGATGCCCGTGGGGTAGTTGAATTGACCGTCGCCGGTACCTTCAGTTCCCCAGGAGCCGAGGTAGTCACCGGACGAAGAAAACTTCTGGATCCGGCTGTTGCCGCTATCGGCAACATAGACGGTGCTGCTGTCATACACCACGATGCCGGTGGGATGATCGAACTTCCCGGGTTCGTTACCCGCACTTCCCCACTGCAGGACATAGTCGCCTGCAGAGGAAAACTTCTGGATCCGGTTGTTGCCGCTATCCACCACATAGACTGAACCGGTCTCGTCTGCTGCAACACCGGCAGGCTCGGAGAACTGGCTGTTGCCGCTGCCCCCGGTGCCCCACTGAGTTACGTAAAGCCCGCTGGAGCTGAATTTCTGAATGCGATGATTTCCTGCATCAGCGACATAGATATTGTCACTGCCGTCCAGCGCAATGCCAGTAGGCCCGTCAAGCTGGCCATTGCCGCTTCCCGGGGTTCCCCACTGAGCCACGACGACACCTTGTGCAGTAAGTTTGCGGATGCAGTTGTTTCCTTGATCCGTCACATAGATGTTGTCGCTCATATCCACGGCTACACCTTTGGGCTGGTCAAAATACCACGGCTGAGCCAATCCGGGCCACATCGCCTGGAATCGATACAGTTCTTGTCCTTCGGCGATACTGGCAGCGTGCCATACGAGGAGCAGGATGAACGAGAAGAGCAGAGTGACGAAATGGCTGATGCGGATACGGGGATAGTTCATGGCATAATCCTCCTTTCGACCAGGCAGTGAATATTCGCTGAAAGGCCTGCGAGAACATGAAACTCTTTATGTATATGTGCCTTGGCTTTCCCCGTGGTTGGTAATGTTTTTTTCGGAAGGTGATTACTATAGCTTATCCCAGAAGCATGGTGAGGTGTCAAGTGGATTTTAATGGCGATTTTGTCTGTTCAAGAAATCCCGGCGTCGACGGACGAGAACAGTGCAGGACTGTCTGATAGCACGCAGCCATCCGGCAGCCTGGTTCGAAGCGATGTCTGCTCCTGATTCACAGATGTAAACAGTGCTTGTTCGGGTGTTCGTTAAATGGTACACTGGTTCCGGTAGTATGATGATACACCAGCATTTATTCGCAACCGCCAATTATTTTTGAAGCCGGTTCATGGTTGAAAATCAGCCCCGCGGCCGAACAGCTGCAGTACCACTGAGCGTCACTATTCTCCATGGCATTTTCTCAATCCTTGCCGTCTGGGCCATGGCCGGCGCAGTGCTGACCGCATTTCAGGGAGGAACGGCAGAGAAGGCGCTTGTATCAGCACTGCTCAGCGTGATCGCCACCACGATTCTGTCCATCACCTTTACCGGCCGGTGGAATACACCCCAAAAAGCAGTTCAGGACTTTCTCGTTGTTGCTCTTTTGGCGTTCTCAGTCGAAAGCCGCATGACGGTTTGGCAGGCGCCTGCTTCCTGGGGCGATCTCCTGCATGTCACCGGTTTTGCTTCCAGTCTGGTTATTATCCTTTACTTCCTCCTGGTCATTTTCTTTCTTACTGCCCGGGGACATCGTGAGCCGCTACGGTGTGCGGTTGCCGTGCTCAGTCTTCCGCTGCTGTTCAACTGGCTGCTTCTGCTGCAGGCGCCCGTGCTTCTGCAGCAAACCGGGCTGGCTCTCAGCATCGGATTCCGTAAGGCACCTGAAGGGCTGCAGACGCTGGGCAGAGCAGGGGTGCTGATCGTCTTCAACCAAGCAGTGGCCGCTCTTGTGTGTCTGCTGGTTTCCGGTAGACTGATCCGTACCCTGTCGGTGCATGGTCTGCTTGTGGGAAGCGGACTGTGGTGTTCGCTCACGCCGCTGATTGCAGACTGGGGATCGCTGCCGGCGGTGGCTGCTCTGCCGCCGCTCATGTCCTTGATTACGGTCATAATTGCAGCGATGACTTCGCAAGCAGGCCTCTGGGCAGAGGTGTACCTGCTTACCGGAATCCTTCTTGACGGGCTGCATGAAAAAAAGCCAGCCTGGTACTGGGATAGACAGCACTTCCGCAGCGGCTGCGTGAAAGGAGCGATATACAGCGGCCTCTTTATGGGAATTATCCATACTGGCTCTGCTCTCTTTCACCAGTATCACGTCCGTTTGTTTCTCACTGCCCATCCTGCACTCGCTTCAGGTATCGCGGGAGCTTGTCTGTTCCCTCTGGTGAAAACCATTATCGAAAGCTTTGATGTCAGCGCTCCGTTCTTCGGAAGACTCCGGGACGCATATCGGTCCGGCACTCCGTTCATCCGCGGACTGGTGATCGGCATCGGCCTGGGTGCGGCAGTTGATGGCGGACTGCTTGGCGGTGAAAGTGTCCTTCGATTCGGGTGGGGTTTTCTCGTGGGCGGTCTTGCCTATGGAGGGGTCGACCTCGGCCGGGATCTGATCGAGAGCGCTTTCGGCCGTGGCCGGCAGAGCCTGCAGGTCTGGAAGATCTATATTTTCGGCGCGGTGCTCGGCGGTGCGGTCGGCGGCTTACTGGCATGGTACTTCGACACTGCGCAAATTGCCGTAGTGGCTGGAAAGCTGCAGCGCTTTGCTGCTGTTTCGTATCCTGCATCCGGCATCGAGGTGAAGGACTATGTCACCTATCCGCTCTTCAACAAATGGGGGTCCGTCTCGATCGGCGCCGTGACCGGCGGGGTTCGTCTGCTCTATGGTGATGCTGTTTCCGGCGTTGTCAATTGGGCGTTTGCCGCACCGCTTTTCAGCATCAATCTGGTTGTGCTCACTGCGGTGCTAAAGCGCAGTATCGCTCCGATTCGGGCGCTGTTCAGCCGGTCGGGAATCATCGGTATCGTCGAGCAGACTGTGCGGGTGCTGCGGTGGGGTCTGTGGATGTCGCCGGTGATAAATCTGTTTCTAAAAATCTCTGCTGACCCATCCTGGTACAATCAGGACGGCGCGATTCGCACCGTTGCTGCAACAGTCAAGAGCGTTACCCTCGGCCCGGAGGCGTTTCGATCCTGGAGTCTCCAGACCTTTACCGCTCTGCTTGCCTATGACTGGTTCCGGATCATGATCTGGGTTGATCACATGGGGCTGCGGGTGGCTACCCTGGTGAATCTCTCCTTTGTCGGTGGGGACGTTGTTGACGAAAAGTCGGCTCGGGCCCTTGGCTATTCGGCCCGTACCCGCTGGATGCCCGAAGGTATCCGCAGATTCACCACCTGGGCTCCGCTGCTCATTCCGTTCTATATTCCTCGCGGTCAGGAATGGGATATCGCCTGGACCGGGCACGAGGCTTTGCGTTCAGGTCTTGAAAGTACTGCCCTGCCTCCTGGTGCATTTCTGTTCGGCGCACTGCTTCTGGGAGCGGCAGCCGCATTTCTTTTTGCTGCCAGCCGCCACACTACTCGTGAACGACGGGTGCTGGCGAATACCAGTTTGCCAGGAGCAAGTGAATCGATGCAGGGCCTGTCAGTGCTGCCACGGGAACAGACCTTTGTTCTTACCAATGGTACCTACACTGCCACCATCAGCTCTGATGGCAAAGGTGCCAGCCGGGTGTTCAGTGCCGTGCGGCACGGCGAGGAGCTGATGCTCACCCGTGATCCAGCTGATCCTCTGTGGATGTGCGGAAAGTTCTTGTATTTTCTGGACAGGGAACGCCCAACCGGTGATCCGTGTCAGGTCTGGTCACTCACTGTCAATCCAGTGGGGCGCGTAGGTTCGGATTATGCGATGACGAGGGTCGATGCTCTCTCGGTTCGGATCGCTCATACGTGGAACGACATATACACCGAAGCCATTCTTTCGGTCGCTGAAGAGGATCCAGTGGAAGTATGGCAGGTCGTGGTGCGCAATTTGGAATCACGGCCCCGGACTCTGGAACTCACCAGTTACCGCGAGCTGGTGTTGAATGTTCAGGGGGCATTCTGGCGGCACCCGGTGTTCAACAACCTCCACGTTAATACTCGATTCGTGCGTTCCCTCAATGCCATCATTGCCAGGAACAACCTGCTCAAAGAGAGGCAGGCAGGATTCGGTCACCCGAGGCGTTCACGGGAGGCGGCCTTTCACGCGGTGCGGGAAGAAGGTGATGCTGTGGAACTGATCGGCTATGAAGACTACCGGGCCGCCATGCTCGGACAGCATACACTGCAGATGCCGGACGGACTTTTCCGAACGCTGCGCAGCCCTGAGGATGAAGGCCTGCTCTACAGTTTCTCTCCTGTCGCCTGTCTGCGCCTGCAGGTGCAGTTGGCGTCTCAAGGCGAGACAGCTGTTCGTTTTGTTGATGGCTATGGTCGGGATGATGAGCAGGTCGAACGGCTGATCAGACGGCATCTCGGAGAATTCAAGGTTCAAGATTCAAAATTCAAGATCAGTGGAATCGCCAAAAGCGAACAAACCGTCATTCCCGCGAAGGCGGGAATCCAGGATAGTGGAGAACACCCGAAATCACTGAACATCAAGTTTCACGGGGAAAAGACCTCATGCGGTGCCGCCATGACTCGAAATTCAAGTATCAGGCAGCCGCACTATACCCCACCGCCTGCAGATGTGCAGGAGATGTTTTCGTTCTCTGACGATGGCGCTGAGCTGCAGATGGGATGGGAGACACCACGACCCTGGGCACATCTGATGGCCAATGCTTCCGGGTATGGTGTTATTGCCGCCAACGACGGCGACGTGTATTCGTTTGCAGGAAATGCTCAGCAGAATGGCCTGACTCCGTTTCACTTCGGCTCGGTTCCGGTGCAGACTCCCGGACAAATGCTTTACCTCTACAATACTGCCACAGGTGAAGTGGAGACACCTACCTACGCACCGCTGCGCCATGCCGATGCTCAGCACTCGATTACCTTCGGCCGCGGCTATGTAACCTTCAAGAAGATCCGGGGCAGCCTGGAGATGGAGTATTCGCTGGCTGTTCTTCCGGATCAGCCGGCGGAAGTCCGCCTGCTGACGGTTCGCAACAAAGGAAGGGACGCTGTTTCCTACCGGGTTGTACCGTACTTCCAGATTATGCTGGGCGAAGAACCCTTCGATACTCAGTTCAAGGTGAGCGACCGGACTGACCGCGATCTGCAAGCAGTGTTCTTCACCAACCGGGATAACGACTTCCACAAGGGATGGGCGTTTGCAGCGATCAGTGAGCCGCTGCAGGCTTGTGAGACAATCCGGAAGCGATTCATCGGCGGCCTGGGCCGTGATTTCTCCCGACCGTTCATGGTGGAACACGGCACGTCGGATGTCGGACAGCCTGATGACGGCTATCGGGCAGCCTGTCTTTCGACAACTATAACCGTCCCTGCCGGAGGACAAGAGACGCTGGCAATTATTGTCGGACAGATCGATGAATTTCACCGGGCCGAAACCCTGATTCGATCACTGCAGCAGGTGCCGGCAGCGCAGGCAGCCTTTGACCGTACCAAAGCCTGGTGGGCTGATCTGCTTTCAGTGCTGCACATCGAAACCAGCAACCCTGCACTTGATCGGATGGTAAACCACTGGCTTCCGTACCAGGTGCTCGCCTCTCACCTCTGGGGCCGCACCGGCTTATGCCAGCGCAGCGGAGCCTATGGATTCCGGGACCAGCTTCAGGACATTCTGCCTCTCATGTATATCGATCCGGAGCTCTGCCGCCGTCAGCTGGTTCTGCACGCCGGTCAGCAGTTCCTGGCCGGTGATGTTCTTCAGTGGTGGCATCAGTCCTGGGAAGGAAAAACCGGCATGGGTATGCGGGGCCGTGCCTCCGATCCTCACCTCTGGCTGCCGTACCTGGTTGCGCACTATGTCCAGGCTACCGGTGATGATTCCGTATTGGATGAGGTTGTGCCGTTTCTCGAATCTCGTCGAATTCCCGACCGTGCTGAGGGACTGTTTTTTGCTCAGCGCCACTCTCGTGATGCTGCCCCGGTTTTTGAGCACTGCCAGCGAGCTATAGACTTCTCTTTGCAGCGGCTCGGGCCGAACGGCCTGCCGCTTATGGGAAGCGGTGACTGGAATGATGGGTATAATATGCTCGGCCGTAAAGGAAGAGGTGAAAGTGTGTGGCTGGGGTTCTTCCTCTATGAGATCCTGATTCGGTTCTCTCATCTGGCAGAGCAGCGAAACGAGGCAGCAGCAGCAAGACTTTGTGATCGTGCGGAACACCTCAAAGAATCGCTTGAGCTGATGTGGAGAGAGGATCACTACCTTCGGGGTATTACTGACGACGGCCGGGAATTCGACATAGCTGACAGCCTGACCGCCTCCTGGCCGATCATTTCCGGAGCCGCACCTTTCGAGCGAGGTGCAGTTGCACTGGCTACGGGGCTGCGACACTTGGAGAAAGACAGCCTCATCCTTCTCTGCTATCCTTCTTTCGATGATGATTCCGATCCCTATCCGGGCCGAATCGCCGATTACCCGCCGGGAGTGCGGGAAAACGGCGGTCAGTATTCTCACGGTGCTTCCTGGATGGTAGATGGTCTGATCAGGCTGGCCGAGATGGCAGCAGCGAAAGGAGATGCGGCTGGCGCGAATGAGTACTGGAAGAAAGCAGTGGAGGTATGGATGAAGATCTCACCGCTGCAGCACCTGGGTCCGGATTCGATCAGCCGCTACGGCCTTTCTCCTCAGCAGCAGGCTGCTGACATTTACTACGGCCGCGGCTATGAAGGCCGCGGCGGATGGAGCTGGTACACCGGCGCCGCTGCCCGGATGTTATACAATGCCTATCAGCTGCTGGGACTACGACTGGAAAACGGC
>Ga0116144_10002835_pt1 | contig 18076 bp, 17 predicted proteins | sample AD_UKC035_MetaG_FD_89746 | JGI IMG/M metagenome (GOLD analysis project Ga0116144, IMG submission 89746) | Active sludge microbial communities of municipal wastewater-treating anaerobic digesters from USA - AD_UKC035_MetaG | ecosystem: Engineered > Bioreactor > Anaerobic > Digestate | place: USA...
CAGGTGCCGCTGTTCTCTACCTGCCAGCGCTTATCCAGCAAAGCGCCCGGGCTGACCAGGGCGCCATCGGGGATGGTGAGATCTTGCACGAAGGCCAGGGCGTCGGTGCAAGCGGGGGGAGGGCTGGTGGGGGTGGGGGCTGGCGGGGTGGCGGTGGGCAGGGCCGGCGGGCTGGCCTGGGGGGCCAGGGTAGGCGGGAGGTAAAGGGTGGGGGTGGCAGGGGTGCAGGCTGCCAGGAGGCCTGCACAGGCAAACAACAACCACAACCCACAAACCAGGGCCCGGTTTGTGGGTTGTGGTTGGCAGAGGCGGCGGCGATCACAATTCGCCGTCGTCGCCTCCATCGCCGTCTTCAGCTTCGCCGCCGAAGGCCAGGGGCAGATCGCCGCTCATGGCGCGTTCGCGCACGGCAAGCTCAATCTCAGCGGCGAGGTCAGCGTGGGAGCGCAAGTATTCCTTGGCATTCTCACGACCCTGGCCGAGGCGCAGGTCGCCGTAGTTGTAGAAGGAGCCGCGCTTGCTGACCAGCTCCATCTCGGTCGCCAGGTCGAGCAGGTCACCGGCGCGCGAGACACCCTCATTGTACATGATGTCGAATTCAGCGGTGCGGAAGGGGGCGGCGACCTTGTTCTTGACCACGCGCACGCGGGTGCGGTTGCCGATGATCTCGGAGCCCAGCTTGATGGACTGGATGCGGCGCACGTCCAGGCGGACCGAGGCGTAGAACTTGAGGGCCATGCCGCCGGTGGTGGTTTCGGGGTTGCCAAACATGACGCCGATCTTCTGGCGGAGTTGGTTGGTGAAGATGACGGCGGTATTGGTTTGCTTGATGGCGCCAGAGAGCTTGCGCAGAGCCTGAGACATGAGGCGGGCCTGCATGCCCATGGTGGCATCGCCCATATCGCCTTCGATTTCAGCACGCGGGACGAGGGCGGCGACCGAGTCGATGACGATGACGTCGATGGCGCCGGAGCGGACGAGGGTCTCGGTGATTTCGAGGGCCTGCTCGCCCATATCGGGCTGAGAAATGAGCAGGTCTTCCACGTTCACGCCGCAGCGCCCGGCATAGATGGGGTCGAGGGCATGTTCCATGTCGATGTAGGCACAGGTGCCGCCCATCTTCTGGGCTTCGGCCACGATGTGCTGGCAGAGGGTGGTCTTGCCGGATGATTCTGGGCCGTAGATCTCGGTGATGCGGCCGCGGGGAATGCCGCCCACGCCCAGGGCAATATCCAGGGATAGGGCACCGGTGGGGATGGCTTCGACGACCAGTTGGTGGGCTTCGCCCAGGCGCATGATGGAGCCATCGCCATAGCGCTTGGTGATATCGCCCAGGGCCTTATCGAGGGAGGCCCGGCGGGCGTCGTTCATACCTTCGGTTGGTTGGGTGGAGGCAGATTTCTTTGCCATTGTAGATCAATCTCCTGTAATCGTACGGTATCGGCTAGTCTAGTGAGTTAAGTTTAGCACAAATGTTCAAGTCGTCAAGGGGTGGTTTCGGGCGGGGCGAGGGTGGGCAAAGGCTGCGGGGTGAAATCGCTCTCGGGGATTGCCGGAAGGCCAAGTGAAAAGCCATTCAGGCCGCGGAAGACAAAGTAATTGACCACCCCGGGCAGGATCTCGATCTCGGCGACATGGCTGGTGCCGACGTAAGCGGTGCGGAGCAGGTAATGACCGGCGGGCAGGTCGCCCATGACCAGGTTCTCGCGGTAATACTCATCACTGTTGACGGTGCCTTCGCCGTAAGAACGGGCAAACCAGTTCTGGCCGGTTTCGGGGTCGGTGAGGATGATGAGGATGCCGCTGACGGGCTGCCCGGTGCTGTCGAGGACGCTGCCGGCCAAGACGCCCCAGCCAACCGGGGGCACGGTCCACAGCTCGGGGTTGCGGGTGGTAAAGAAGACATTCTCACCCAGGCGGACTTCAAAGTGCAGGTGGACGCCGGTCACGGCGCCGGTCTCACCTACCAGGCCAAGCTGTTGGCCGACCTCTACATACTGGCCTTCGACCACATCGATCTGGTCGAGGTGGCCATACAGTGTGAACAGGGCCTGGTCTTGGTAGCCAAAATCATGGCGGATGACGACGGCCAGGCCATAGGGATCGGTGGGGTCATTGCCGCCGCGGTAGACACCGTAACCGGCCCACAGCACCCTGCCCGACCCGGCGGCGCGGACAGGGGTGCCCTTGGGGGCGGGGATATCGACGCCGGTGTGGACGATGTCTTCGAAGAACTCGCCGCCATAACGGTAATCGGCCACCGGCCAGTTGATCTCATCGGCGGCAATCGGGCGGGCGAAGTAGAAATGGTCGAAGGCGGTGGGCGCCCAGGGGGTGGCGTACAGCGGGGGGCGCCAATCTGAGACCTGCACCTGGGCGGGGGTGGGGAAGGTGATGCTGAGGGGGTCGGGGGCAGCGGTGGCGGCGGGCGGGTGCAGGGTGGCGGCAGGCATGGGCGAGGTGGACAAGCCCAGGCCAAAGGGCTGAGCCAAGACCAGGGTAGGCGAAGGAGAAACCGAGACGGTAGGCTGCAAGGTGGGCGTGGCGCTGGGCGGGAGCGGGGTACTGGTGGGGGCAGCCGGGGTGGGGCTGCAAGCGGGCAATAAAAGCAAGCCAGCCAACAAAAGCGAGCCGGCCAAGAGCAGGCTGAGAAGCTTCAGACGAGGGGAGGAAGAAAAAGACACGGCGTGAACGGGTGAGCGGTTACCAGGGAATGAACTACCCAGGCAGGGCATCAGGGGATGGGGGTGACGGAGGGCTGGGCGGTATTGAAGGGGGTTTTGGTAGGCGTGGGGGTAATGACAGTGGGCGAGGGGCGCAGCGTGGCGGTGATGGTGGGGGTGCGGGTGATGGTGGCCGTTTGGGTGGGCGTGGGGGTAAAGGTGGGCACCAGGGTAGAGGTGGCGGTGCGGTAGGGGGTGAGGGTGGGGCGAGAGGTCTCGGTAAGGGTGGGGGTGGGGCTGACGTACCAGCGCGGCGTGGGGCTGGGCGTGCGGGTGGGGGGGACGATGGGCGAGGGGGTGATGAGGACGTCCTGCGGGTAGAGCTCAAGCATGGCCTGCCGCCAATCCAGGCCCGAGGTGTAGACGAATTCGCCGAAGCGGGCGGCGGCATACGAGGCGCGCCAGGTGTACAAGGCGGGCTGGCGCTCCCAGCCATAGGCGGCGGCTAACTGGGTGAAATCGATCCAGTAGCCGGTGGGGACGCTGTCAGCCAGACCGCCGCCCTGCTCGTAGAGGCTGGTGTCGGCGCTGTAGCGGGCGTAAAAATCCCAGGGCAGCTCGTACAGGGGCTGGCCGGCCGAGCCATCTTGGAAGCGAGGGCGGACGTAGACGCGCCAGTAGGACTGGCTGCCGAAATCCTGGCGCACCACAGCCAGCCAACCGGCGTGGATGGGGGAGGTGTTGATGGCAAAGGCGCGCCCGGTGTAAAGCCAGTCATCGCCCATGCCGGGGTCGAGGGGCGAGGTGATGGGCACGAAGGCGTTTTCGAGGGTGGCGAGGAAATCCCAGCCGGTACGCTGGGCAATATCGAGGCGCAATGCGCTGAAGCTCTCATCCACCATGTCGTGCAGGCGGGGCTGAGGGGCTTCGATATCTTCAAGGCGCACGAGCTGGTAGCGCCCGCCCATCTCGATGGGCGAGGCGGTGAGGGCCAACTGCCAGAGGGGCGTGGGGGTGATGGCGGCGGCCTGGTGATAGGGGTCGCGCAGGGGCAGGGCCAGGGCCGGAGAGCCCCAATCCAGGCCAGAGAGGGGGCCGGGGAGGAGGATAGGCTGAAGGGCCAGGCCAGAGCCTTCAAGGGGGTAGGCCGCCAGGTAAGAACGGGTGGGGGTGAGGAGCAGGGAGAGGACGAAACGGCCATCGCTGCTCCAAACGGGCCAATCGCCGCTGCCCAGGTAGCGCGCGGCGGGGGTGAGGGGGTCAGAGGCGATGGGGAGAGTGGCAGAGGCGATGTACAGGTTATGGAAGCCATCCACCTGCCCGGCCCAGGCCAGGGCCGAGCCATCCGGCGACCAGGCGGGGTGGAGATCGGGGCCGGAGGGGTTGCGGCTGATATTGCGGAAGCGCTGGTCTTGGGCCAAATCGAGGTCGGCAAGCCAGACTTCGCTCTCGCCGCTGCGCGTGGAAATAAAGGCCACCTGGCGGCCGAGTGGAGACCAGGCCGGGCTGTGGTCGGCGGCTGGGTCATTGGTCAGGCGGATGGGGTTGCCGCCATCTGCCACCGGCAGGATGAGCACTTCCAGGTTTTCATCCAGGTAGGCTTCGTAAGCCAGCCAGCGCCCATCTGGAGACCAGGAGGGGCTGGCTTCGTAAGAGGGGGTATCGGTGAGGCGGGTGACCAGGCCGCTGACGACATCGAGCTGGTACAGGTCCCAATAGCCGTTGCGGTTGGATGCGAAGGCGATGGTGGCGCCATCAGGGCTGAGGGCGGGGGTGATATCGTCCCAGGGGCCATAAGTGAGGCGCGAGAGGGTCAAAGGCTGAGAGGCGGCAGTCAAAGAGGGCTGGTAGGCGTAAAGGTGCTTATAGCCGCCCTCGTCCAGGGATAAGAGGATGATGTTGGAGGCCAGGATGGAGGTGGGCAGGGGGCCGGTCTCTTGGGGGGTGGTGGGCTGTGGGGTGAGGGTGGCGGTGGCAGGCAGGGGCGAGGGGGTGGGGGTAGAAGGGAGTGCCGGGGAGGTGATGGAGGCGGGGGGAGGGACGAAGCCCATGCGCTGCAGGATGGGCAGGCGCGAAAGGCCAAAGGCAAACAGGCCCAGGATGAGCATGTTGACAAAGAGCAAGAGCATCACGCCGCCAGAGGTGAGGCGGAGGGTCCAACCACCGCGGCGGCGGGCCGGGCGTGCAACGTGACGTTCGGGAGGAGTGGGTGGAGCGATGTGCATAGAAGCGCCGGGTATTATTGTACACTATTTAGGCGAAGTGGACGGAGGGGAAGCTACTGCAGATCGGCGGAAGAACGTGGCGGGCGGGGTTTGCGGAAGATGACGACAAGACGGAGGATGAGATCGATGAACAAGACAAAGATGAGGGCGCCGGCCAGGGCCCAACCACCCCACAGGAAGCCGTATTTGAACCAGTTTTCCAGGTAAGTGCCGGCATCTGAGATGACCAGGCCAGGGTGCTCTTCGCGTGACCAACTCCAGATGGTGTTATCGTCGAGGATAACATAACGGATATAGCGGGCAGTCTCAGGGCTGTAGCGGATGCGGCAGTCCACCCGGCTGACAGGGTTGCCGGGAGGTTGGCGAATGATACGCCCGCTGCTGGAATCTGCGCCACTGCAAATGATATCCGGAAATTCAGCATAATTGATGGGGCCGGACTCAGGACGGGGCACCCACTGGCCCCCCTTGTTATAGGCCAAGTATTGGCCAGCAGGGGTAATGATGGTGAAGTAACCCTGCTCAGCCGGGTCGAACAGGGATCCGGCCAGTTCGGCGGGGAGGGCGTCACCGGCCATCCAGGCAATGTTGGCGCCATGGGTCTGGTTGTAAGCGATCTGATTGCCGGTGCGAATGCCGACAACCAGGCCGATGAAGGCGGCGGTGAGGATGAAGAAGAAGTAGTATTTGATGCGAGAAGAAGTATTCATAGCATCTGCTCGCTCCTTTACAGGATCATTCGGCAGAAAAAGGATGTTACTAACAGTATAGCAGAGGGTATAAGATATTCAAGATGAAGGTTGGCCGTCATATAAAAAGGCCAGGGCCTGGCGCCGAGATAGCGCCAGGCCCTGGAATGAGGGAGAACGAGGGGGCCGGAGCCCCGTCTGGAATCGATTTATGCCAGCGTGGAGGTAGAGCCGCCGTGTTCTTTTTCTTTCTTCAGCTTGCGCTTCTCCTTGAGGGTGTGCTTGGGTTTTTTCTGTTGTTCCTTTTGACCTTTATCTTTACTACCTTTACCACCACTTTTCGTCGCCATATGATTGACTCCTTTCAGGTATGATCGCGGCCAGGCGCATGGCGGGCATGGCCAAACCTAACGTGCCTTAAAGTATAGCACAGGCAGAAAAAGCGAGGGGATTTAGGGGCAGTTTATTTGCGCCGGCTGAGGGCAGCGCCGATGGCGACGCCAATGGCAAGCCCGGCGCCAATGCCGACGGCGATGTTGTCGATAGCAACGCCTACACCGGCACCAATGGCAAGCCCGATGGCAACACCGATGCCAATCCACTCTTTACCTTGCGGCTGTCTGTTGGGGGTCATTGTACATCTCCTGGGTGGTGAACATTGGTCTCGAGCTGCTGGCGGTGCTCGCGGTAGTGGTCGCAAGTGTTGGCGCAGATCAGCTCGGTCAGGGTGGGGGCGTCCTCGGCCCAATCGGCGGGGACGGAAGCGGCAAGGATGGATTCGTCCAGGGCCTCGAGCATCGTGAGGACAGCGGTATAGAGGCTGCGGCATTCCATGAGGATGACCGGCCAGGGGCGGTCACGATTCTCGGCGAAGAAGCCGGCGTTCACCCGGTCCACATCGGCCTGGGTGCGCACGGGGGGATAGGTGGCGGGGCGGTTGGTTATAAAGGCATTGACCTGCTCGAGGAGCACTTTTTGCCAGGCAGCAATGTGGCCCAGGGTATCTTTGACCGACCACTGGGCCACTGCGCCAGGGGCAAGGATCTGCGCCTCGCTGAGGCAGGCGATGAGGTGTTCAAGGAGCTGCCATTCGGTTTGAATGGCGTGGGTCATTTCGGCTTTGGTCAGCATGGCATCATCCTTGTGTGTACTCGTTACAGCAGCTTCTCCAGCCGGTCAACCAGGCCAGAGAGAACGGCAAAGGCAGATTCGACCGGGGCAGTGGTGGTAAGATCGACGCCCGCCAGCTTGAGGGCATCTAAGGGGTAGAGCGAGCCGCCGGCCTTGAGGAAAGCCAGGTAATTCTCGGCGGCGTGCGGCTTGCCGGCCAAAACACCATCTGCCAGGGCATGGGCGCCGGCGATGCCGGTGGCATACTGGTAGACGTAGAAGTTCATGTACATGTGGAGGAATTGGGCCCAGGTGATGCCGATACGGGGGCGGTCGAAATCCACCTCATCGCCATAACCTTCTTTGAAGAAGTCTGCCAGGATATCGGTGAAGATATCAGCGCTGACGGGGGCGCCGCGTTCGACGCGGGCATGCGCTTCCAGCTCGAAGCGCGCCAGGGTGGGCATGATGAAGAAGTAACGGTGGTAATTGGACATGGCTTCTTCGATCAGGGCAACCTGGAAGCGGGGATCGGGCTGGGCCTGGAAGAGGTGGTGGCGCAGCATGGCCTGGTTGAAGTTGGAGGCCACCTCAGCCACAAAGAGGGAGTAGCGGCTGTAGACAAAGGGCTGCTCTTGGCGGCTGTAGTAAGAGTGCAAGGAATGGCCCAGCTCGTGCGAGAGGGTGCTGGCGCTGAACAGGTCGTCGGCGTAGCTCATCATGATGAAGGGATTGGTGCCCTTCGACCCGCTGGAGAAGGCGCCCTCACGTTTGCCTTTGTGGCGGGCATAATCTACCCAGCGCTCTTCCAGGCAGCCGCGGCGCAGGATGCTGACATATTCAGAACCCAGGGGGGCCATGCCCTCGCAGATCCAATCGACGGCCTGGTGGAAGGGCACGAGGGGCTTGCTGTCGGTCAGGGGGGCTTTGATGTCGTACACGTGGAAGGTCTGGTAGCCCAAAGCCTTACGGCGCAAGCGCCAGTAGCGGTGCCAGGTGGGAAGGTTCTTCTTGAAGACCTCGATGAGGTTGTGGAAGACCTCTACGGGGATGTGGTTGGCGCCCAAGGAAGCGTGGAGAGAAGATTCGTAGCCGCGCATGCGGGCGTTGAAGACATCTTGCTTGATGGCGGTGGTGAGGGTAGAGGCAAAGGTATTCTTGAACTGCAAATAGCCGTCGGCGTAGTTCTGCCAGGCGGTACGGCGGACTTCGCGATCGGTGTGGGTGATGAGGCTGCCGATGCTGGCCTGGCCGATCTCCAGTTGAGCGCCATCAGAGGCGGCGGCAGGGCGGAAGGTGAGGTCGGCATTGTTGAGGGCGTTGAAGGTGGCAAAAGCGCCGGAGAAGGCATCAGAGGTGAGGGCCAGGGTCTCTTCGACCTCCCCAGAGCGGATGTGGGCCTGGCGATCTTCCAGGCGCTGCACATAGTGGGTAAAGAAGGCCAGATCAGGGGTTTCCTCCATCCACTGGCGCAGCTTATCGAACCCGATGGCTACCAGTTCCGGCTCGAAGAAGGCCACTGCCGCCTGGAAGCGAGCCATCAGGCTGCGGGCCTGCCCGGCCCGGGCCGAAGCTTCTTGGTTGAGGGTGTCGACGGCGGTGGCGTTGCTGGCATACGTGCCGATCTTGCCCACCAAAATGGCGACATCCTGATAATGCTGAATGAATTCGAGCAGCACCTGGGGGCTTTGGCCCAGGCGGCCCTGGTAAGCAGAGAGGGCCGGCAAGAGGCCGGTGAGGGTCTGCCCGGCGGCGTCCCAATCAGCGGGGGTGGGGAAGATGCTGTCGAGGTTCCAGGTGCGCTCGAGGGGGACTTCGGCGCGGGTGGGGAGGGTGGTGGTCTCGGTCATATTTTCTCCTGAGGGACAAGGGTCAACTGTTGGGCCAATTGGCGGGCGCGAGCGGGGGCGTCGCCCAGGTGGTGAGCGGCGTCCATCAACTGGCGCAGGTCAGAGGCAGAGAGGACCTGCTGGAGGGCAGGGTCGCCTGCCACCAGGTCTGCCAGGGGGTTGGCCTGCCCGGCCTGGAGGGCGGCCCAGGCCTGCAGGGCGTGCTGGCGCAGGGCCTCGTGCATGGCCTGGCGGTCGGCGCCAGCCTTGGCCAGGGCCATTAAGACGCGCTCGATGGCGGCAAAGGGGCCGTAAGTTGCCAGGTTGCGGGCCAGGGCGGCCTCGTCCACACGCAAGCCGTCAATGATGCGGCGGGCAGTGCGCAAGAGCTCGTCACTGATGAGGAAGGCCTCGGGCAGCAGGCTGCGGCGGTTGGCAGAATCGTCGAGGGTGCGCTCGAGCAGGGAATGGGCGGCATTATCCCAGGCCAGGCGCGGCATCTGGGCCAGGGCGCGGGCGAGGGAGTCGATCTTCTCGGCGTTGATGGGGTTGCGCTTGAAGGGCATGGCAGAGGAGCCGACCTGCTGCTTGCCAAAGGGCTCGCCCAGCTCGCCGATGGGCGGAGACTGGAGGAGGCGCAGGTCAAAAGCAAACTTGTAGAGCGAGCCGCCCATGCCCGCCAGGGCACTGAGGAGTTGGTAATCTTGCTTGCGGGGGTAAACCTGGGTGGCAATGGGGAAGAAGGGCAGGTCGAGCAGGTGAGAGAGGCGCTGTTCAAAAGACGCCAACTGGTCTGCGCCGATCAGCTCGGCATACGAGGCGCCGGTGCCTACCGCACCCTTAAAGCCCTTGCCGCGCAGCCCGGCGCGCAGGGCGTGCAGCGCCTGGTAATCCAAGAACAGGTCTTGGGCATAAGAAGCCAGGCGATAGCCCAGGGTAGAAGGCTCGGCGGGCTGGATGTGGGTGAAGGCAATGAGGGGCAGGCTGGCATAGGAATCGATCTTGGCGGCAAAGGCCTGGAGCAAGCCAGCCAGGCTTTCAAGGATCAGATCGAGGGACTGGCGCAGGCGCAGCACATCGGCGTTGTCTTCGATATCCATAGAGGTGGCGCCCAGGTGCAGTGCGCCGCCGCCCAGGGGGGCCTGCTCGGCAAAGGTTTTCAGCTCAGCCATCAAATCATGGTGGATCTCGGCCTCAATCTGGAGGGCGCGCTCGATATCGACCTGGTCTGCGTGCTGGCGCAGGTCGGCGACCTGCTCGGGGCGCAGCAGCCCGTACTCGGCTTGAACCTGGGCCAGGGCCACCCAAAGCTGGCGCCAGAGGCGGCGCTTGTTGACTTCGCTCCACACCTGGCGCAGGGCCGGGCTGCCGTAGCGCCAGGTGAAGGGAGAAAGATAAGTCTGGTAGTCAAGGGGGATCATTCTATTATTATAAATGAGATGCTGGATTTTGGGCGCGGGCCGCAGAAATCCAGCATCTTCTTTCTTTAAATAGCGCCGGAGCAACCTTGTTACCAGTCTACTGGTGGATTTGTCTGGCGTCTTTTCAGCTAGTCGAGTAGCGCTGTTCTAGCCAGTGGCTAGGTTCTGCCAGCAATCTCAAACGTTAGTTGCTCCGGCTTATGGGGCCGCAAATCACGCGGCGTTGTGAGTCCATAGTAGCAAGTTAAGGGGTTGATTTCACCTGTCAAATGTCATATTCGGGCTATGACATTTGTAAGAGTAAGCTATCCGCAATAAAAATGGGGGGCAGAGATGCTGAACCTCTCCGCCCCCCCACCCTGCTTGGGGATCAGCGGGCGATTTGAGCGGCACGAGAGAGCAGGTTGACGAACTCAACCACGTCGGGATCCTCGGGGATGGAAGTGAGCAGCGGGTAAGCCATGTTGTACAACTGGCCGAAGCTGGTTTCAGCGGCCCAGGGGCTGCCGCGCAGCAGCTCAGCGAACTGTGCCGAGAGGGCTGCCAGTTGGAAGCGGGGGTCGGCAGCGCCGAAGTTGGGGTTCAGATCCCAGGTGTTGATATTGCCGTTGATTTCAACCGTCTCGTAGGTGTCGGGATTCTCCCAGCGCAGTTGGACGGTGGCGATGCGGCCCTCCGTTGCGGGGACGAACTGGACGGCGTAGATGGCGGTGGCAGAATGCCCGGCGCCCAGCTCGCCTGCATCCACCGAGTCGTTACGGAAATCCTGGTCGGCAATGGCGCGGTTCTCGTATCCGACCAGGCGGTAGCGGGCCACCACATCGGGGTTGAAATCGACCTGCACCTTGGCGTCGCGGGCGATGACCTGCAGGGTGGCGGTCAGGTCTTCTACGAAGAGCTTCTCGGCCTGGTCAACGGTATCGATGTAGGAATAGTTGCCGTTGCCTTTATCGGCCAACTGCTCCATGAGCACATCGTTGAAGTTGCCCATGCCAAAGCCCAGGGTGGTGAGGTAGATGTTCTCTGAGACGTAGCCGCCGATCACTTCCAGGATGGCGTCGGGGCCGGTAGCGCCGACGTTGGCGACGCCATCAGAGCACAGGATGACACGATTGTTGGCGCCGCCGCGGAAGGCCTGGGCAGCCATCTGGTAAGCCAGGCGCAGGCCGGCTTCGGCGTTGGTGGAGCCTTCGGGACGCAGCGAGTAAATGGCATCCAAGATGGTGCTGCGCTGATCACCGGCGGTGGGGTAAAGCACCACGCGGGCTTCGGTGCCGTAGACGACGATGGCAACGCTGTCATCGGCATTCAGGCGCTCGACCAGCAGCTCCAGCGAGTGCTTGACCAGCCCCAGGCGGTTCTCCTGATCCATCGAGCCAGAAACATCAATGACGAAGGTGAGGACGGAGCTCTTGCGCTCCCATTCGGGGACGCGGTAGCCCTGGACGCCGATGCGCAGGAGGTAGGTGCCATCATAGTTGAAGGGTGAGGCGGCGCCATCGGCATAGATGCCAAAGGCCACGTCGGGCGGGGTGGGGTAGCCCTGGTTGAAATAGTTGACAAATTCTTCCACGCGGATGGCGTCGGCGGGGGGCAGGTTGCCATCGTTGAGGTAGCGGCGGGCCACAGCGTAAGAAGCGGTGTCCACATCCAGGGCGAAGGTAGACAGGTTATCTTCGCGGGCATCGACGAAAGGATTGAGGCCGTAATCCTGGAAGTAGTTGTCGGCCGGGGTGGGCACGGCGCCGATGGGGGCCTGGGCGGCAGCGGTGGCCTGGGGCATGGCAAAAAACTCGACGGGAGCAGCGGTGGGATAGACGACCACGGGCTGCTCAGCCACAGACACCGCGGCGGGGGCCTGCGTGGCGGCCTGGGGTGAGCAAGCCGAGATCAAAAGGGCAAAAACGATCAGGATAAACAGGGTATTTTTGGCGTTCATCTTTTCTTCTCCTTTTTGGTTATCTACAGGATATCACCAAGGGCGCCGGAAGGCTTGATAACGGTCTGACAGGGCGGTGACAAAAGGTTGACATTGGCCCCAAAAACCTATTGATGCAAAGAAAATTGATTTTTTGTGGTATACTAATATAGATAAATAAGACTATTTTTATCTATATTAGGCGATTGACTTGCACCTCACCCATCATCTCAAAATATTTCAGGGCAAAGTTGAGCAGGCAATTATAGGAGTCTATGCGATGACCCATTCCAAACCCAATACCAGTTTTGGCCGGCGCGATTTCTTGAAGCAATTTGTGTTGGCGGTCGGGGCGGCTGCCACCATCCCAATCATCTCAGCTGCCGAACGCGGCACGCTTTTGCCATCCATACCAGGTACAAAGGCCGGGCGCATCCTGCGCGGCACCGAGGATGGGCGCGTGCTGGTCTCGCTGGACGGCGGCAAAACCTGGAGCCAGCTAACCAGTTTTGGAGATGGCTATGCTGTGCTGGATGTATCGGACCAGGGCGGCTTGCTCTTGGCCAGGGTGCGCTTCAAGAACCGGACCTTCTATCTCAAATCTGTAAACGGCAAAACCTGGTACTCACAGGCATACAAACCCCCTCGACGCCAGCGCAATTCCAGCCTCGCTTAATTGGGAGATCACAATCATGAGCGAACCCTTCTTAGGACAGATCAGCATTTTTTCGTTCAATTTCGCGCCGCGCGGATGGGCACTGTGCAACGGGCAGCTACTGCCCATCAACCAGAACCAGGCCCTGTTCGCGCTGTTAGGCACCACGTATGGGGGGAACGGGCAGACCAACTTTGCCCTGCCCAACCTGCAGGGGCGCGTGCCGCTGCACCGGGGCGAGGGTTTCAGTCAAGGCCAGATAGTTGGCGAAAATGCCCACACCCTGACCCTGAGCGAAATGCCCGCCCATACGCATACACTGAGGGCCTCTGCCAGCACCGGCGACAGCGTGGCACCCACATCGGCAGTGCTGGCAGCGCCGGGCGGACAAATCTATGCCCCGGCAGACAACCTGACCAGCCTGCAAGCGGCCTCGATCAGCAATATTGGCGGCAGTCAACCGCACGAAAACCGCCAACCTTACCTGGTGCTCAGTTTCTGCATTGCTTTGCAGGGCATCTTCCCATCCCAAAACTAAGGAGCCTGCCATGTCTCAACCCTACATCGGTGAAATTCGAATATTCGGCGGCAATTTCGCCCCGGCCGGATGGGCCTTCTGCAATGGGCAACCGCTGCCGATCTCAGAAAACGATGCTCTCTTTACCCTGATTGGCACCACGTATGGCGGTGATGGACAATCTACGTTTGCCCTGCCCGACTTACGCGGGCGGCTGCCGGTGCACATGGGGAACGGTTCTGTGCTGGCTGAGCAAGGCGGCGTAGAGCAGGTGACCCTCATAACCAGCCAGATTCCGGCCCACAACCATGCCCTGACAGCATCTTCAAACAACGCCGCGGCGGGCAGCCCGCAGGGGAATGTGCTGGCCCAACCCACCAGCATAGACTTGTACCGCCCGGCGACTGTTCCGAACAGCCCATTGAACGCCAACAGCGTACAGGCCAGCGGCGGCAGCCAGCCACACCAGAACATGCAGCCATACCTGTGTGTCAGTTTCATTATCTCGCTGTTTGGGATCTACCCACAGCCCAACTAAGGAGCGCCTTATGTCTGACCCTTTTGTTGCTGAGATTCGCATCTTTGGTTTCAATTTTGCCCCGCGCGGCTGGGCTTTTTGCGATGGGCAGATTTTGCCCATTTCGCAGAATACGGCGCTTTTTTCGCTGTTGGGCACCACCTATGGCGGCGATGGAAAGATCAACTTTGCCCTGCCCAACCTGCAAGGGGATGCCCCAATGCACTGGGGGCAAGGCCAGGGCCTGAGCCTTCACGATTTAGGCGAGGAATCCGGTAGCCAAACCGTGTCTCTGATCGAATCGGAGATGCCGGCTCACGCGCACAACATGCAAGCGAGTGCTTTCCCGGCAGCGGCGCGTGTGCCGCAAAACAATGCCCTGGCGCGCTCGCGCGGTGATTCAGCCTACCAGAGCAACAGCACCCAAAACCTGGTTAATATGGCACCGCAAGCCATCTCAACCGCGGGCGGCAGCCTGCCGCATAACAATATGATGCCATCGCTGACACTCAATTTTTGCATTGCCATGCAAGGCGTCTTCCCGCCGCGCAGTTGAGCCAAATGGATACGGCAGCCCCGGCAAGCGTTCAGATACAGATGGGCCAGGCCGCCAGCCGCGGGCTGGTTTTTCGTCCCATCCAGGCCACAGACCAAGAATTTCTCTTTCGCGTGTACGCCAGCACCCGCCAGGAAGAGATGGCGGTGTTGGATTGGGACGCTGCCAGCAAAGAAGCTTTCTTGCGCATGCAGTTCAATGCGCAACACCAATACTACAGCCAGCAATTCGGCCAGGCAGCCTTTTGGGTGATCGAGAAAGATGGCTGCCCGGTTGGTCGCCTGTACCTGGATCAGAACGATGCTGAGCTGCGCGTGATCGACATCGCCCTGCTACCAGAATACCGCGGCCGGGGCTGGGGGACAGCTCTGCTGAAGGATGTGATCGCAGCGGCACAACAACACGATAGGCCGGTGCGCATCCACGTAGAGCGCTTCAATCCGGCCATGAAGCTGTATGAACGCCTGGGTTTTCGCGTTTTAGAAGACAAAGGCGTTTATTTTTTTATGGAATGGGCCCCAGGCCCCAAAAGCAGCTCTTAAGTGCGATTGAGGTTTTTGTTTATGACCACCTTACCCGAATCATTGACCAGTGCCGATTTCCAACCGTATCTGAACCAGTTCTTTCACATCTCTCTGGAAGGCCAGGAAACCCCTTATGCGTTGGTGCTGGTAGAGATCAAAGACCTGGGCCCGGCCCCAACAGGCCAGGCGCGCCAGCCATTTTCCCTGCTCTTCCAGAATCCAGATCCCAAGCATTATCTCTTGCAACGCATTTATTGCCTGGAACATGCCCAGGCGGGCACCCTTGAGCTGTTTTTAGTACCGGTTGGCCCCGATCGATCGGGGATGCTTTATGAAGCCATTTTCGCTTAACCGTTTTCTGCAGAGGCATAACTATGAATAAATTTTCCCGTATTTCCACCCGTTTTGGCGGCGCACTGCTGTTAGCCATCCTGGCACTGGGGGTGATGAGTGCGGCTGCGGCAGCCGCCCCACTCATCACCATCACCAAGAGCGATAGTTTGCTAGTGGATATTGATGGAGATGGGCAGGCAGACGCCGGCGACACACTGCGCTATACCATTGTGATCACCAACAATGGCACAGAAGCCTTGAGTGTGACGGTTGCCGATACACTGGACGCTAACCTGCTCTTTGTGCCCGGCTCGCTAAAAATCTCGCCGATCGCCATCGACGATGCAGCAAACGTGCTGGGCAATGTTTCGATCTCACAGGCGGCACCAGGCGTCTTGGGTAATGACCTTGACCCTGACGGCGGTACGCTGGTGGCCCTGGCTGCCAGCGGCAGCAGTGTACAGGGCGGAGATTTCAGCATCAACGCGAATGGGTCCTTTAGCTACAACCCGCCCGCCGGTTATGAAGGCGCCGATTCGTTCGATTACACGATCCAAGATCCCGACGGAATGACGAGCACAGGCACGGTGAACCTGACCATATCGGGTATGCTGTGGTTCATCAACAACAATGCACCGGCTTGCGTCACCCAATGCGGGCGCCTGAGCAGCCCCTTCAACAGCATGGTGGCCTTTAACACGGCCAACACCGGGGCAGGCAATAACCCGGCGGCGGGCGACTCAATCTTTGTATACGAAAGCGGCAATCCTTACAGCGGCCCGCTGACCCTGCTGAACAACCAGCGCCTGGTAGGCCAAGATGCCAGCCAAAGCTTGTTGAGCCTTACCGGCCTGACGGCGCCCAGCGGCAGCGCCAGCCTGCCGGCGATGAACACTGGAGCGCCAGGTGTTACGATCACCAGCGGGGCCAGCGGATTGGTCCTGGGCCAGAACAACCATCTTTACGGCTTCAGCGTGGGCAACACCAGCGGCGCGGCCATCCAGGGCAGCAATTTTGGCACCTTGAGCGTGCGCGATGTGTCGATCAATTCCAGCGGCCCGGCCCTGAGCTTGAACAGCGGAGGGTTTGCGGCAGCGCCCAATAATGCGTTCCTCTCTATCGCCTCGAGCGGCGGGGCCAACAACATCAGCCTGACCGGCGTCACCGGCACAGGCAGCCTGGGCAGCGGAGCGCTGAGCGGGGCAACCAGCCATGCCCTGGTGGTGGATGGCGGCAACGGCAGCCTGACCTACAGCGGCACGATCAACAATACCAGCGCCCGCCCGCTCCTGGTGCAGAACAAGACGGGCGGCAGCATCAATTTGAGCGGGGCGATAACCGGCAGCGCCCAGGGTATCCTGCTCAACAACAACACCGGCGCAACCATCAACCTGAGCGGGCTGTTGACGCTTAACACCGGCACCAATGCAGCCTTCACTGCCACCGGCGGCGGTACCCTCAGCGCCACGCATGCCAGCAACACCATCACCACCACCAGCGGGCAGGCCGTCAACATCAATGGCACCAGCATTGGCGGGGGCGGGGTAATCTTCCTCAGGATCAACGCCAACGGCGGCAGCAATGCCATCACGCTGACCAACGCGGGCAGCGGGGGCTTCACGGTCACCGGCGTTGGAACTACCGATGGCTCGGGCGGTACAATCCAAAACATCACCCAGCGCGGCATCAGCATAGAGAACACAAACAACATCACCTTGAGCAACCTGACGCTCAACGCGGCCAACACCACCGATGCGCCGGGCAGTTGCGACTACAACACCAACACAGGCTGTTACGCGGCGGTATATCTCAACACCGTTAACAACGCCACGCTGAACAACGTCGATATCAGCAACAGCGCCCAGACCGGCATCAACGGCCTGGGGGTGAGCAACTTCACCTACACCAATGGCATCATCAGCAGCAGCGGCAGCAGCGCCAATGAAGACGGCATCGATCTACGCAACCTGTCGGGGGTGATCAACCTGACCAACAGCAGCATCAACACATCTGGTGAGCGCGGCCTGCTGGTGCGCAACAACAGCGGCACGATCTCGGCCTTCACCATTACCAACCTGACGGTCAACGGAGCCAGCCTGGGTGACGGCGCACTGATCGATTTGCAGGCTGGCGGCAGTGCCAACGCCACCATCAATGTCACCGGCAGCACCTTCACCAATGCGTTTAGCGAAGGCTTGCAGGTCAACAACGAGGGTTCGGGCACGGCTGCGGTGCGCGTCAGCAGCAGCACATTTACCAATAACAACATCGGGGTTAACCTGAGCACCAATTACAACGCGGTGCTGAATTACAATATTTCGGGCAATACTTTCACCAATGCCCGCCAGGCAGTCAACGTATCGAACGTGGCGGCTGCCCCCGGCGCCCCGTATATGGAAGGAAGCATCAGCAACAACCAGATCAGCGCCACCAACAGCGCAGCCATTGCCCTATGGGTGGTGCAAGAGGGCAATGGCCAGATAACCACCAAAATCGAGAACAATACCATCACCCAATTCGGCGATACCGGCATCGACGTGCAGTCGCGCGGCGGGTCTGGACGGGTGGATGCCACAATCAATGGCAATACGGTCAACTTTGGGGTCCTGAATTTTGAGCTGGCAGGCATCTTCTTGGCAAGCGGCAACGGCACGCCCGGCGAAACCAACACCATCTGTGTCAACCTGAACGGTAACAACGTCAGCGCGGGCGGCATGGCCTTGGGCGATTACACGATCGACCGCTTCAGCTCTCCCAGCACACGCTTCTATATCCAAGGCCTTGCGCCCTCTCCCACCAATATCAGCGGCAACAACGTGCCTCCAAACCCGGTAGGGGCTTACCTGCTGGCCAGCAACACCGCCACCACCGTGGGCCAAGAATACTTTATCAACGACGGCGCTTACAGTGCGCAGAATTGCGCAACGGTAACTTTCTCGGCTGAGCCGGTCAGCCCCGTGCTGGGCCAGGCTGAGCCAGCCACCAGGCTGGGCAGCCTGACCGCCAGCCTGAACCGGCCAGATGCGCCCGCGGCCCTGGGACTGAGAAGACACTGCACAACGCGGCATCCAAGATGACCCCGGCGGTGTTCGTTTCACCATCCAGGGTGAACAGCGGCA
>Ga0116144_10002836_pt1 | contig 18065 bp, 16 predicted proteins | sample AD_UKC035_MetaG_FD_89746 | JGI IMG/M metagenome (GOLD analysis project Ga0116144, IMG submission 89746) | Active sludge microbial communities of municipal wastewater-treating anaerobic digesters from USA - AD_UKC035_MetaG | ecosystem: Engineered > Bioreactor > Anaerobic > Digestate | place: USA...
GAGGGGGGAGGTGGGGGGCGGCGGGTTCGGGCTTGTCTAACAGAAGTTGGGCGAGGGGGCGGGGCGGGGGGGGGGTGGTGGCGGGGATGACGACGGGGATGGGGGCGTCGGGACCGCCCACGTCTTGCCAATTAGTGATGGCGCCCAGATAGATGTCCCGAAGTTGCGCGGTGCTCAGATTGATCACCGGGTTGGCGGTGTTGACAATGATGGCTAACACATCCACGGCGATCTGGTGAGCCACAATCCCCTCCGCCTCTTCCGGTTTGAGCGCGCGCGACGCCATGCCGATGTCCACCGTGCCATCATGAATGGCGCTGATCCCCACGCTGCTCCCCCCGGCGGCGATGTCCAGCGTCACTGCCGGGTATTGCGCGTTGAAGGCCTGCCCAATTTTGGCCGCCAGCGGTTGAACCGTCGTACTACCGGCAAAGGTGAGCCGCCCCACCACCGGCGTTGACGTGGGGGCCGGCGGCGTTCCGCCACAGGCCGCCGCCATCCCCCACAAAAGCAGACCTCCCAAAACGATCAGCCACTTTTTGACTTTATTACGCATCATCTTTTCCTTTCTGAGAGCATGATCCATTCTGCGGGCATAGGATAAACCGCTTCCATGGGCTGCTTTTGTGCCTGGGTCAGCCGCGCATTGACGGCGGTGAGGCGGGCATAGAGACCGGCGTTCTCCAGAGCAATCCCCACCTGCGCAGCGAAGGATTGCACCCACATAGCGTCCTCGGCGCTAAAGGCGTCGGGGACGTTGCGGGATAGGCAGACCATCCCCACGACTTTGTCATGAGACAGAATCGGCACGCCCAGCCAGGCGCGGTCGCCAGGGAGCCAGGGACGCTGTTGCCATTGTGGGGCGACAGCGATGTCCGCAATGATGAGCGGCTGGCGTTCCGTGCTGAGGTGCTGATAAAGATCGCCCTGCACGGTCAACCGTTTGGCTTCCAGGCGGAGTTCGTCGCTGTACCCGTATTGCGCCAGCGGTTTGAGCCATTCAGCCTCGGCCAGCCACAGGGAACTGCGGTCGTGGGGCAGCAGCGCCTTGAGGGCCGAGAGGGCGCGGCCCGGCAATTCCGTCAGATTCAAGCTGCCGACCAACACCCGCCCGGTCAATTCCAGGATTTCGGCCAGCCGGCGGCGTTTTTGTTCCGCCGCGTACTGTTGCGCGTTGTGCAGGCCCATCGCCACCTGGTCGGCGAGGGTGTTCAACAAGTTGAGGGTTTCGATTGGGAAGTCATTTTCGGTCTGGCTCTGGATTTCCAACACGCCGAGCACTTCCTGACCGAAGAGCAACGGCACGGCCACCCCTGACCGGGACTGGGGCAGCCAGTCGTGCGCGAAGCGCTGTTCGGCGGTCACATTCGGGACGACGCAGGCGGTGTGCATCAGCGCCGCTGCGCCAACGAGAGTGTCGGGTTGGAGCGGGATAGTATAGCCGCGAGCATAGGGGCCGGTTTCACCGCTGACTTCGTACAGCGCCAGTTGCCGGGCGGCGGCGTCCAGTAAAAAGACGCTGACCCGGTAGTACCCCAGTTGGCGGCGGATGGTCTGGACCGCAGTTTGCAGAATCCAACCGGCGTCGAGGTTGGCGGAAACGTCCCGCGCCAGCTCGGCCGCCACAGCGAGTTCGTGGGTGCGGGCCGCTACGCGCGTTTCCAGATGGGTGTACGAGTCCTGTAAGTCACTCACCATGCGGTTGAAAGCATCGGCCACTAACGCGATCTCGTCGCCCTGGCCAACGTGCAGCCAGGAGTCGCTGGGCTGGATCGCAATGCGGTGCGTGAGGTCGCCGGTGGCGACCGCCGCCGCCGCAGTGGAAATCTGCTGGATCGGTTGGACCAGGATGCGCAGCAGACGCATACTCAAGGCAATCAGCAGAGCAGTAGTGATGGCCGTGCTGAGGAGCATGACGAGAATACCGGAGGTCGCAATGTGTTGGATGTCGGTGGTGGAGTAGGTCAACAGTAAGTCTACGGGCGTCTCGCCCAGTTGAAAGGGCAGGTGGTGCTTGTACAGGTTAGCGCTGCGGCCCAGCGGCGCATCAAACGGAAACCCGTCGCTGGTAGCAATGCGCATCAGCACCGCCGGCGCGTCAGGCAGCGCCGGGGTGGTGAACTGCAAGCCGAGTTCGGCGGACAGGCGGTAGCGGTTGAGCAGCCGCCGAATTTCCTCATGCAAGTCCAGGCCGAGAATGACGTCGCCCAGGTCTGTGGGGATTGCGGTGCGGCTGAGCAGGAGCGCCTGATCGTTGACGACGCGCACGGCGGAACTGCCCGGCGGCAACTGCTCCAAAAGGGCGGTCTCGCGGTAGAGGCTGGCGAGCAGCAGGTTGGTGCGCGCGAGGCCGTCGGCGTTGTAGATTTGCACCAGGCCCAGCTCAAATCGCTCGCGGACGGCGACGGCCCGACTGTTGAGCACAGCGAGGCTGTCTTCATTATTAGTCTGTAACGCGCGCCCCACTTCGGGGTCATTGGCTAACAACTGCGCGGCGGATTCCAGGTTGCGCACGCGACTCTCCAGAGCTTGCGTAAGCTGCTGACTGCTGGCCTCGGTCTGGCGGCGCAGCAGTTGGTTTTGCGTCAGGATCGTGCTGACGACAAAGGCGGCGCTGCTGCCCAACAACGAAAGCACCATCAAGAGGGTGATCACCACCCGCAGCTTATCGCGCAGTGTGCGCAACCGAAAAAAGTTAGTGAGTGAAAGCCATAGGTTTTTCAAAATACTTCTCGCTATTTAATGAAACGTGAAGCTTTTCCAGTGAGATCATCACGTTTCACGTTTCACGCTTACAGAATGATCTGGATTTTGAAATCACACTGCCTTCAGTATGCCATACGATCATTAAGGCGGCTTTAATCGGTTGTTAAGATATGGTTAAATCCTGGCGCTAAGGCGCGGATCAGGCGTATCGGTAGCACCCTGGGGGCGATTTAACAGACTGTTAATATTGCGGTAAACGGACGTTAAACATCGTGGGGTATGCTGAAGACAGAATTGTTTTTAACACCAAGCGAGGTAATCCTGTGAACACACCGCGGATGAACTGGATTCTGCTGGCCGGGTACGCGCTGTTGAGCCTGGGTGTCCTGGTCGCGGCGTTTGTGTCGCCGGAAGTGCGCGCCGTCGCTTACGCGCCCCTGCGCGATTGGATCGTGCCGCCACCAGAGTCGATTGTAATCTCGGTGCTGTATTCCACCGAAAAAGAGTTGTGGATGCAAGAAGCCGTGGCGCAGTTCGCCAGGACAAAGACGCGCATTGCCGGACGCCCCATTGAAGTGACGCTGGAAAAATCCGGCTCGCGGGAAATGTACCTGGCCGTCCTGGACGGGCAGGCGCAGCCCGACCTGATCAGCCCGGCGAGTATGCTCCAGATCGCGTTGCTGGAAGACCTGTCGGCCAGCAAATTCGGACGGCCGCTGGTGAATCGGCAGGAGCAGGCGACGTGCCGCCCGGTGTTAACCTCGCCTCTGGTGCTGGTGGCCTGGCAGGAGCGCGCCGCCGTGCTGTGGGGCGATCATCCCAACGGCGATATGTGGCGGCGGATGCACGACGCGTTGATCGATCCCCAAGGCTGGGAGAGCTACGGCCACCCGGAATGGGGCTACATCAAGTTCGGCCACACTAACCCGCTTTCGTCCAACAGCGGTTTTCAGACGCTCCTGCTGATGACGTACAACTACTTCGAGAAGACGCGCGGGTTGACCTCCGCCGACATTCTGGCGAATCCGGCGTACCAGCAGTGGCTGATCGAGTTTGAAAGTACGATCTCGAAGTTTGGCGACAGCACCGGCACCTATATGAATGAAATCGTGGCCTACGGGCCGAGTATGTACGACTTCGTGGCGGTGTACGAGGCGACGGCCATCGAGCAAATGGAGAACGCGGTGGGGCGCTACGGGGAACTCCACGTGTACTACCCGCCGGCCACCTCCTTGAGCGACCATCCGTTCTGCGTCTTGCAAGCCGATTGGGTGACGCTGGAAAAGGCGCAGGCGGCGCAGGCGTTCCTGGATTTCCTCACCGGGCCGGAGATGCAGCAGCTTGCGTTGGTGAAGTACGGCTTCCGTCCGGTGGACTCCGCCATCTCGTTGGAGCAACCCGGCAGCCCGTTTGCCCGGTATGCTGCCAACGGCGTCCAGGTGCAGTTGCCGCCGGCCGTCGAAACGCCGCGCGGCGACGTGTTGCAGACGTTGCTGGATTTCTGGCAGCGGAATGTGCAGCGGTAGGGGAGACAGGTGAGCGGAAATTGGTAATGGGTGAGCGGAAATGGGTAATGAGAAATGAGTAATGAGTCGTATTCGCCATTCGCCATTCGCTATTCGTAATTCGCCATTCATAATTCGTAATTCGCTATTGGGAGTAAATCATGAGTGAGAAAGTGCGCGTCTTGTTTTTGTGTACGCAAAATTCGGCGCGGAGCCAGATGGCGGAAGCCTTTCTGCGACAGGTGGGCGGCGACCGCTTTGAGGTACACAGCGCTGGCCTGGAACCGGCCCTCATCCACCCCTACACCTATCAGGTGATGGCGGAAGTGGGCATAGACTTGATGGCGCAAGGCCACCGCTCCAAGAGCCTGATCGAAGAATACCTCGATAAACAAGTCCATCTGGGGTATCTCATCACCGTCTGCGGCAATGCGGAAGCCAAATGTCCCATTTATCCCTGGGGCGGCGTCCGCGAATACTGGGGCTTTGCAGACCCGGCGGATTTTGAGGGGACGCCGGCGGTGCGGCTGGCGAAATTCCGCGAAGTGCGCGATCTGATCGCCGAGCGGGTCAAGGTATTCGTGGCGCAGGAGGGCGTAGAAGCATGAAAATCAAATCATTTGCGTATGGGCTACTGCTGGCGGCGCTGCTGTTGACGGCCTGTAGCGGATTCTCGCTGGGCGGCAAGAAGGCAGTCGTCAGTATGGTATATGGTTCAGAGAAAGAGGCGTGGTTGAAGCCGTTGGCAGAGCAGTTTAATCGCGAGAAGCACAAGACCGCCGGCGGCGCCGTCATCGAAGTGCAGATCACCGCGATGGGGTCGCTGGAATCTGGCAAACAGATCGTCCAGGGTCTCATCAACCCCACCGTGTGGAGTCCGGCGTCGTCCGCCTACGTGCCGGTCATCAACGCCGAGTGGCGCCAGACGCACGCCGATGACCTGGCGGCGGGCGTCCCCCAAGACCTGGTGCTCAGCCCGATTGTGATTGCGATGTGGCAGCCGATGGCCGAGGCGCTCGGCTGGCCGGACAAGCCGCTCGGCTGGGGGGACATCGCGCAGTTGGCGATCGCGCCCGACGGCTGGGCCGGGTACGGCTTCCCGGAATGGGGAAGTTTCAAATTGGGCCACACTCACCCCAACTTCAGCAACAGCGGCATTCTCGCGGTGATTGCTGAGGCTTACGCGGGCGCCGGGAAGCAGCGCGGGCTGACGCTGGACGACGTCCGCGATCCGCAAGTCAAGGAGTTTATGGCCGAAGTGGAGAGCAGTATCATCCACTACGGCGAAAGCACCGGGTTCTTCGCCACGCGGATGTTCGAGCGCGGCCCCTCGTACCTCAGCGCGGCGGTGCTGTACGAGAACCTTGTCGTGGAACAGCAGACGAAGGTGCTGAATAACACGGTCTCGCAAATCCCGGTGGTCGCGCTCTACCCCAAAGAGGGGACGTTCTGGAGCAACCACCCCTACATCATCCTCAATGCCCCGTGGGTGACGGCGGAGCAGCAAGAGGCGGCGCAGCTTTTCCAGGATTTCTTGCTCGATAAGCCGCAGCAGCTCAAAGCGCTGGAGTACGGTTTCCGCCCGGCCGATCAAGCCATCCCCCTTTCGTCGCCGCTGGATACGCAACATGGGGTAGACCCCCGGCAGCCGCAGACGGTGTTGGAAGTGCCTTCCGCCGAGGTCATCCTGGCCGTGCAAGACCTGTGGCGCACCGAGGCCAAGAAGCCGGTGGACCTGGTGGTGGTGCTGGACGTTTCCGGCAGTATGCAGGGCGAAAAGATCAACGCGGCGCGCAAGAGCCTGATGGACTTCGTGAATTTGTTGGACGACCGCGACCGCCTGCAAATCATCCTGTTCAGCGACGCGCTGACGACGTTAACGCCGCTCTCGTCTCTCGGCGAGAAGCGGGCGGACGTGCTGCGGCGCATCGGCGGCATCATCGAAAGCGGCGATACCCGGCTCTACGATGCCGTGGACGCGGCGTATGAAGCCCTGCGCGCTGACGGCGACCCGGCGCACATCCGCGCCATCGTCGCCCTGACCGACGGCAACGACACAGCCTCCACGATGACTCTGGACACGCTCATCCAAAAAGTCGGCAACCTGAGCGAAGGCGGCAGCGCCACCAAAGTCTTCACCATCGCCTTTGGCAACAACGCCGACAAGAAAGTATTGATACAGATCGCGGAAGCCACCGGCGCGAAGCAATACGACAGCGATCCCGCCACCATCCACAAGATTTACGCCGAGATTGCCACGTTTTTTTGAGTGCTGAGGACTGAGGACTGAGTGAGGGGTGGCGAGTGAGGAGTGAGGAGTGAGGAGTGAGGAGTGGCGAGTGAGGAACTGCTTGTTCGCTCACTCGCTGATCCGCTGATTTGAAAGGGAATGCCTCATTAACCGGCCGTGTACCAGCGGTTGGATGAAAATGACTATCCGACTACTGGACTAAAGACTATCAGACTGTTTTCAGGGGAGTTTACGATGCGTTCACCGTTATTGACGGCTATTTTTCATTCGCTGAATCTCATCATGCTAGGGCTGGCAGCGTTGGCCGGGCTGGTTTCGGCGTGGTGGCTGTTCCCGGTGGGGATGCTGTTGTGGGGCCTGATGGTGTTCAACGTGACGCGCGATCAGGCCTTGCGGCTCAATTACACGCTGCAGCAGCGCGCCCCATTGGCGCCGCGTTTCCAGCGCTACTTCGACCGCATCGAACGGGCGCAGGTGAGCATTTTCAACACCCTGGCCTCCGCTACGCCGGCGCTGCGCCGTATTATGCAGCCAGTGCGCGACGCAGTGGACGCGCTCACGCAAAAAGTCCACGCCCTGTGTGTACGGATGACGGCTTTGGAGAACTACCGGGTCGTTTCCCAATCCCACACCGATCTCTCGTCCGACTTGCAGCACATTGAAGCGGCGCTGGCACGCACCGAGGACTCACGGGTGCGGCGCGACTACGAAGAATCGCGCCAGGCGCTCCAGGAACGGTTGGCAAAGCTACAGGCGGCGGCCACGCAGTTGGATCGGGTGGAGGCGCAGTTGATGGCGTTGGCTAACGCGATGGATGGCGTCGTTACCGAAGTCGTGCGCTTACAGGCGGCCGGGGCAGAGAGCGCCGCTGCCTTCGTTCCCGCCCTGACCACCCGCTTGCGTCAGGAAACAGCGCAGTTGGATATCTTTGAGCAAGAGGCCACCCGCTTGTGAACACTTCTCTGGCCGGCCAGAGCACGGAGAAATCCGCCGCCGCGCCCTCATATTCCACGGCGCTCAAAGTGCTGTTAGTCGAAGACGACCTCGCGCTGCGGGAGACGTTGGCCTACACCCTGCAAAAAGAGGGCTACCGTGTGCTGGCGACCCTGGATGGCGCCGCCGCCATCGAACTGGCCCGACGCGAGCGGCCAGACCTGATCCTGTTGGACATCATGCTACCGGGGATAGATGGCTTCGAGGTCTGCCGGGTCCTGCGCCGGGAAACGAACACTCCGATTGTGATGCTTACGGCGCGCACCGACGAGGTAGATCGCGTGGTGGGATTGGAAGTCGGCGCCGACGACTATGTGACCAAGCCGTTCAGTATGCGCGAGTTGCTGGCGCGCATCAAGGCGCACCTGCGGCGCGCCCGGTTGACCCGGGAGACGCTGCCGCCGACCGCCCCCCCCTCGGCGCAGCCGCTCTTGCAGTTTGACGATCTGCTCATAGACCGCAACCGCTGTGAGGTGCAGTTAAAGGGCAACCTTCTCGCGTTAAAGCCCAAAGAGTATGAATTGCTGGTGTCGCTGGCCGAGCATCAGGGGCGCGTCCTTTCCCGTGACCAATTGATGCAGATTGTCTGGGGCTGGGGGTACAGCGTGGATAGCCGCACGGTGGACGTTCACATCCGCTGGCTGCGCTGCAAAATCGAGCCGGACCCCGATAACCCCACCCGCATCGTCACCGTGCGGGGCATCGGCTATCGGTTTGAGGGGTAACAGAAACAAGATCAGGACTTACGCAAGGGGTCTCTTCTTGCACCGCAGAGGCCGTTGAGAAATGATAAAATCTCTGCGATCTCGGCGTACTCTGCGGTAAAATCTCCTCCTTTAGAATTTGTCCGTGTTCTTCCGTGTCCTATTTACAGACGCGGGCGCAATTCTGTAGAGGATGGGGCGGGCAGAAACACCGGCGCCGTCACTTTTGCCGGGGCTTTCGCCTGGAGCAAGGCTGCGTAATCCCCCAGCAATCCGTTGAAAACCGCTTCCCATCGGCGGCTTTCCGCAAAGGCGCGGGCGTTCTGCCCCAACTGCCGGAGCAACGCCGGAGTTTCCACACAGCGGCGGATGAGGGCGACCCACTCCGCCTGATCCTGCGGGGCGCATAAGAACCCGTTGTAGCCATCCTGAACCAAATCCACCGGGCCGCCGGCGCGCGGCGCAATTGCCGGCAGGCCAGAGGCCATCGCTTCGAGGACGACGTTGCCAAACGTCTCATTGGCCGAAGGGAACGTGAACAGGTCGGCGGCGGCATACGCGGCGGCGAGGTCGGCGCCGCGCAAGTAGCCGGTGAAGACAGTCGGCGTCCCGGCGAACTGCGTTTCCAACACCGGGCGATGCGGCCCATCCCCCACCAGCGCCAGGCAGACGCCCGGCAGCGCGTCCAACACCGGGCGCAGCCACTCCACACGCTTTTCGACGGCCAGCCGGCCCACGTAGAGCAGCAGCGGCGCGTCCGGGCGCCCGCCGGTGAGCCGCGCGCGCCATTCCGCCGTACGGCGCGCGGGATGGAATTGCGCCGTATCCACGCCCCGGCTCCACACGCCCACCCGCTCGAAGCCGTGCGCCTCCAACTCCCGCCGCGTGAAGTGCGAAGGCGCCAGGTTCAAGTCGGCCTGGTTGTGCAGCCAGCGGAAGTAGGCCCACAGTGAATCGCGGAACCAACCGAGGCGGTAAGTGTCGGTATAGCCGGGCAGATCGGTGTGATACGAGGCGACGACCGGCACGTTCAAGCTGCGCGCGTGGCGCAACCCGGTGAGGCCGAGAAAAGCCGGGTTGACAATATGCACAATGTCCGGCTGAAACTCGGCCAGGCGGCGTTCCACGTTCATAATCGGCGGCACCAGCCGCAAGTCGGGGTAGAAGGGGAACGCAAACGCGGGCAGCCCCACAATCGGCGTCCCGGCATAGTGCGCGGGCGCGCCTTCCGGCGCAAACATCAATGCCGGGTGGCCGTGCGCGGCCAGATAGTCCAGCAAATGACAGAGTGTGTTGGCGATGCCGTCCCACTTCGGCAAAAACGTTTCGGCAAAAAGCGCAAGGCGCATAGGTTCCCCCTTCGACTCTAATGAAAGCTACCCTCTCAGGATACTCCCGGCCCATTAACGGCGTTTTAGCCGGAGGTTAACAGTGGGTCATGGGTTTGCTAACGGGGTGTAAAAAGGGAACCGGCGGCTCGCCGATCATTGAATGTTAACCGGATATTAAGCCGGCCATAATCACCGGTTAACCTGGGCGCGGTACACTGTTCAGGAAGTACACATCCTGGACGAGGTGAGGGTATGAGCACATTCGACCGACAACTGACCTTGTGGAGTTCACCACAAACTTATCCGGCGTTGCATGCTTACGATTTGCGCCGGAGACTGGCCCATCACCGGCTCAACGCCGCCTTCCAGACCGCGCCCATCGTGGCTTTTGACGATGCGACGCGGTTGGTCTTCTTCAGCGATTGTCACCGGGGGGATAACAGCCGGCTAGACGCTTTCAGCCCCAACGAGGGTCTGTTCTTGCACGCTCTGCGCCATTATTATCAAGAAGGATTCACCTACATCGAAGTCGGCGATGGCGACGAGTTGTGGAAGAATCCGCACTTTCACCGGGTGCGGGCGGCTCACGGGGAGGTGTTTGACTGGCTGCATCGTTTCGATGCGCAGCAGCGGCTGCATCTGCTGTTGGGGAATCACGATATAGCCGGCCCAATGCGCCGGGAAGTCCACAAGGATGGCCTGATCGCCCGCGAGGGATTGATTTTCCAGCACCGCCGGACGGGACAACAGCTCTTTGTCACGCACGGCCACCAGGCGGATATGGCCAGCGACTCACTCTACCGGATCAGCCGACTGGCCGTGCGGCGGGTCTGGCGACGGTTACAGGTCTGGCGTCTGGTCCCGGTCGCCAGTCCACACCCGGAAGAACGCGCCCCGCATCCATTTGAACGCTTTCTGCTGAGTTGGGCGGCGCTCAATCAGCGGGTCTTGATTTGTGGGCACACGCACCGGGCGACCGGCGCAGCCTACGGGGAGACGCCGTATTTTAACACCGGGCACTGTGTCACGCCGGGGGTGATCACCGGGTTGGAGATTCGGAACGGGGAAATCGGGTTGGTGCGCTGGCGGGCGACGTCGGGGAGCGCCCCGCCCTACCAGCGCGAGGGGTTAAGCGCGCCGCGTAAGTTGAAATGCTTCAACTGAGAACGGGCCGAGGCGCAACCATTCGCGGCATTTCTCACATCGGCAGGTTGATGGTGGGAAGCACGATCTTTTTGATGACGGTAAACTCAAAGTGTCGGGCATCCGTTCACTTTGAACCATCATCAGAGAGTCTCGCCCGGTTTCAGATCGCCAAACCAGCGTTCAAACCGCTCGTTGTAGAGCGTCCAGGTGATGAGATTGCCCCACCGCCAGTCCGCCGTGTAGGCTTTTTGAGGGCAGCCGGTCACGCAGCGATAACAGCGAATACACGCAGGCCCCAACACTGGATAAGGCGCTAGGGTGATGGCCTGCACCGGACATTCACGCACACACCATTGACATTGCGTACAGCGCGCAGCATTGATTTTGGGGGCCGGCGATAACCAGCGCAGCACGCTATCCGTGCTGCACCGCGCGACCCAGTTGTAGAACCAGCCGTTGGGTTTGAAGGTAGCGGGATGGCTTTCCGGCGCCGGGCCGGACCGTCCGTTCGTGATATGCGCGGAGAGGGCGATTGCGAAGCGGCGCGCGTCCGCCAAATCCGCCGCATTGGGGCGGTTGGGCGTCCGTCCAAGCAGACACGGCGCGGGATGGTGCGACTCGCCCCGCGTCAGGAACCCGCCGACGACCTCGGCGTTTTTGGCTTGCAGCCCGCGCGTCAGATCGTACAGGACCCGTCCCGGCGCGCCGCCGGCAGTCGCAAAGACAAAGGCGCGCTGCTTATCCAGGGCGGACAAAGCGCGCAGGAAGTCCTTGACCGGCGTGGGCGCCTGGCTGGAGAAGCAGGGGGTGCCGATTCCCAACAGATCGCCCGTGATAGCATCTTGGGGAGACGCTTTTTTCAGCGGTAGGGCGCGGACGGTATGGCCGGCCTCCCGGAACGCCGCCGCCATAGCTTCGGCCACTTTGCGGGTATTGCCGGTCTGCGAGAAGTAAATGATGGAGAGGTTCATCGGGTGAGCGCTAGCAAGATTCCGGGAACACTGAATTTCACCGGCATAGGGCTATCGCTTTTGTAGGGTAGTGGCGACAGAGGTGGCCCAGGCGCGGATGGCATCCCAATCGCGGATGTCGCTGGCGGGCTGCCCATGGAGCGGGCTGGCGGGGATGATCTTGAGGATCGTATCAGGGAAGCGTAGTTTGTCCGGATCGTACTTGCCGCCGAACAATTCCACCGCCACCGGTTTGAGCCAGGGGAACTTGCCTACCTGGGTATCCAGCGAAGCGCGCACTTCCGCCATCCCTTCACCGGCGCGCGTCGGGCCGAGCGAGAAGATGGCGACGGGCAGCTTTTCCAGCCCGGCCTGGTGCTGCGTGAGGAAGCGCTGCGCGTCTTTGAGCCAGCTCCCGATGTAGAGCGGTGTGCCCAACACCACGGCATGATAGCCCGCCAATGACTGTACTTGCTTTGTAGGAAGCACATCCACCGCCAGGCCGCTCTCGCGCAATGTCGCGGCGACTTTTTCGGCGACCTCCTGGGTGGAACCATAACGGGTGGCATACGTCACGAGGATTTTGTCTGACATGATTGCTCCTTTCAGTTTATGCATTTTGTGATAAAAAAGCCCACCATTCAGGTTGGAGTAAAAACCAACCCTTTCCTCAGTCTATTACGCAGAAATCACGTCTGGGTTTCAGCTTTCTGTTTCTGTCTGATGTTTCCAGTTGTCCATCCTTGTATTAGTGTTGCGGGTAGACGCGCCAGCCTGTGGCCCTGACGAAGTCAGCCATTTTCCGCTGGATGTCGGTCTGCGCCGAAGCGAAGGGGTTATCATCCCCGTGGGGCTGGCGCGCAATGGCGTCGAGGATGCCCAGCAGCGTGTCAATCTCCTCGGCGGTGTTCTGGATCCCCAGGCTGATGCGGGTCAGGCCGGGCAGCGAAACCTGGGGAAACAGGCTGACGATCATGCCCTGCAACAGCGCCTGCCAGGGAGGAATCTGGAGCAGGCTCTTGATCAGCAGGTGGGCGCAGTGACAGCCGTAGCGCGCGCCAATGCCGCCTCGCTCGGCCAGTTCGCGGGCGACGCGATTCGCCATTTTCCCCACCATGCGAAAGACGATGACGGCGCCTTTGCGGTCGAAGCGGGGCGAGTCAGGGGTGAGGCCGAAGATCGTCAGGCCGGGGATTCTTGCCAGGCCGTGTAACGCCCGCGCGGTGAGAGCCTGCTCCTCCTGCTGGATCACGTCCAAGCCGACACGCTGCAACAGCACCAACGCCTTGCCCAACGCCGCGATGCCGCCGACGTTTTCTTCGCCGGATGCCTCAATCTGTACTCGTTCCACGGGATCAAACGCCAACAGTCCCTTCCGTACCACCAAAACGCCCGTACCAAAGGGCGCGTAGGCTTTATGGGCGGAGAAGGCGAGATAGTCGACACCGCAAGCGTCCATATCAATCTTACGGTGGGCGACCAGTTGGGCCGCATCTACCAGCAAGCGCGCCCCGTGACGATGGGCGATGTTGCTGATTTCCGTCAGGTCATTGTACACGCCGAGGACGTTCGACGCGCCGCTGATGGCAACCAGCTTGAGGCGTGGCTTGCGGGCAGCAGCGCGCAGGTATGTCTCCAGTTGGTTTAAGTCCACGAAGCCTTCGGCATCCACCGGCAGGCGGATGAGCGTCGCGCCGGGCAGACTGCGCCAGGGCAGTTCGTTCGAGTTGTGTTCGAGGATGGTGTTGATCACCAGCGGCTTAGGACCGCGCCGCGTTTCCCGGCGCAGGCTATCAGTAACCAGGTTGATGGCTTCGGTGGTGTTGGTGGTGAAAATCACGTCGTAGGCGGCTGGCGGTGCGTTCAACATCGCGGCGCAAATGGATTTGACCTCCGGCACGATTGCCCGCTGCACTGCCTGGGGTCGCCGCCACGCCTGGCAAACGGCTTGCCAGATGGGCGCGAAGGTGGGCGTGCTGGCGGCGTTGTCGAGGTTGATGTAAGGCTTGTCGCCTGTGAGGGTGGGGACGGGAACTCGCTGGCCGATCAGGGTGTGGCGGAGCTTTTCGAGCAGTTCCCGCCCGGCGTATGGCTCCAACGCATCGTGATACAGGATGTCTGCTGCCGATAGCGTGTCGGCCTCAGCGTTTTGGAAAGCGTCCGGCCCGAACTGCCGGATTAGCCGCAGCGCCCGGGCCAAGGCGACGACATTGACAATGGCGGGCGTGCCGGCCTCGTATTTATCCGCGCCCCTGGCCCAGATGACGTAGTTGGGGAAAACCAGCCGGGCCGTCCCGCCGCCGGGCTGGAAGGGCGCGCCGCCGGGCAAAACCGCGCGCGGCACCGCCACTGCCCGCAATCCAAGCGGCAGTTCGATATCCTGGCTGGAGAGGATATGGCAACGCTTGGACTTGAGCTGTGCGCTGAGTTGCTCCGCCCGCCGGGGCGTGCAAAAGACCACGGTGTACTGGCTTTTATCCAGCCCCAGGTGTTCGATGACAATCTCACGGACTTGTTCGTACAGGTGGGTGGACACCAGCGAGTTGTGTCCACTGCCCCGATGGACGTTGGAATAGGTCTCCAGCGCGGTATGGAGGCTGTGCTCAAGTTCCGCATAGGCTTCTTTCATAAGCTGCTTTGCTCCTTTTGTGCTGCGATGAAACGGCCCACGACATACTGCTCCCCATCGGCAGGGTTGAAGGGGATGGTTTCGGTTTCGACAATAGCAAATCCGGCGCGGGCGATGGCCGCTTCCAATTCGGGAATCTTCAGGAACTGTAAGGTAGGCAAGAGGCCGATTCGGGCTGGAATGGACAAAAGACGATTGATCCAGCCGAGGATGGTGTCATCCTGTCCCATACAGGCTGACGAAGAGATGAGCCACCCGCCCGGTTTCAACAGGATGTTGATCCTTTGGAGTGCCTGCGGCAGGTCTTTCAGGAGGTGTAGAATGCCAAAAGCGAGGAGCACATCAAACGCTCCTTCTGCGAAACGCTGATCAAAAATGGTTGCCTGCACGAAATCGACGTTGTGGACTTTCCACTCCACGGCGTTCCGCTTCGCCGCCGCCACCATTTTGGGTGATATATCAATGCCCTGAATCTCGCGCACGTCGTCGGCAAGCTCAAGGGCTTTTACCCCGGTCGCGCAGCCGAAATCCAGCACCAGGTCGTTGGCGCACAGATATTTTCGAGCATTTTCGATGTTCCTGGCGTGCATCTGCGGGTACCGCGCCTCTTGCTGTTCGTAGGTTTTTGCGTTCCTATCCCAGAATAGTGTGGTGATGTTCATAGATGGACTATCCAGCCGGGCCTTCTTTTTGAGCGTATCCATCTTTTCACCTCATATTATCGGAATGTTCTATCGTGAGCACCACATTGCCCTTTTTGTGGCCGGTTTCGACATAGCGATGCGCCTCGACGATCTGTTCCAGCGGATAGACCCGGTCAATGGCAGATTTCAGTGCCCCGGCCTCGACCAGTCCCTTGAGAAAATCCAAGCGTTCCGGATGGGCATTGGATGATCCAGTTTTGACTTTCTTGCCGCCCGTCAAAGCTGTCCACAGCATCTGCGGCAGTACCGGCCATAAAAACTCTGTCATCCCACAGGCCAAAAAGACCCCACCGGGCTTGAGCGCAGTTTTGCAGCGGGAGAACGTCGTCTTGCCGACCGCGTCAAAAATAAGGTCGTAGGTTTCAGCCTCCCTGGTGAAGTCCTGTTGGGTGTAATCGATCACCCGGGCCGCCCCTAGGGATTGGACCATTGCGACATTGGACGTGCTACACACCCCGGTCACATGCGCGCCAAAGTGCTTCGCCAGTTGTACGGCAAACGAACCGACCGAACCGGAAGCGCCGTAGATCAACACTTGCTGCCCGGCTTGAATCTTGCCGATATCGCGCAGAAAGGTCAGGGCGGTGAGTGCGCCGTCGGGGAAAGCGGCGGCTTCCTGATAGGTCATTGGAGCCGGTTTGAGCGCCAGCCCCGCCTTTTCCGGCAGGCAGACATACTCGGCACAGCAAGCCATGTTGATCATGGCCGCGCCAAAGACCGGGTCGCCCCGCCTGAAGCGTTGGACGTTTTGGCCCACGGCCTCTACATCCCCGGAGAATTCGATCCCCAAAATTTTCTTGCGCGGCTTACCGAGGCCGAGAAGGAGCCGGCTCCAACGGGGTTCACCCCGGCGCATCAGGCAGTCCGTGGCGGTGACGGTGGTGGCGCAGACCCGGATGAGAACCTCGTTAACTTTGGGCGTGGGTTTTGCCACCTCTCTTATTTCGAGGACTTCGGGCGGGCCGTACTGTTCGTAAATAGCGGCTTTCATCTTGCCTCCGATGCTTGGTGGTTTGTGTTTTACTATGAAGTGCTTTCGGGTAGGCCCTTGATCACCAGCCACAGGCCGATGACCAATTCAAAGGGAACGTAAGGTACGTAGAAGCCGAACGGAATGTTATACCCGAAAATCTGCGTGAGGGTTCCGACCAGCAGGGGAAAGACGGTGATCAGTCCCCAGAGCGACAACCAACGCGGCACGACGCCTGACCGGTAAAGCAAGAAATAGAACGGGATAGCGCCGGCGCAGAAGGCCAGCATGTGCAAGGTGCCGCCGACGAAGTCCATTGATTCTGCGGCGATCTGTGCCAGGCGCAGCAACTCGGCGGGCTGCCCGGCGACGACGTATTCCTGGCTGAAGCGCAAGATCGAGAACGTCTCTAATTTACTGGCCGCCAACACCGCGCCTTCCAGGATGTAAAAGACCAGCGCAGTCAACGCCGCTTTTTCGCCCTGTTTGCGTAAGGTGAGGTAGAGGACGACGCCCAAAAAGGCGACGCCCAGGGCGGTGAGCATATCGAGCAGAATCGTGGCCCGCATCAGCAGGGGATTCTGTGCGATCTTGAGCATAGTGGCCCCGATGTCACCTTCCACAAACCACGCAGGCTTCAGAGACACGCCGCCGGTGAATGAAGTGACGAATTGAAATAGAAAGGCAACGCCTAAAATTCTGGTAGTTTTGTTCGCTGTGTTCATTTCTCTCCTGGGTTTCTATTTTTTTCAGCAGACAACATGAGTTACGCTCTCCACCAAAGATGAAAATTGCTCGGCAGGAGAGCTATTTTCGGAATAGATTAAGCGGATTTAGCAGATTATATGTTGTCAATTGCTTCAAAATCTGCTTAATCTGCTAAATCTGCTGACGGAAAAAATTTATTCAACCGCAACTGCCGTTGTATCGACCCCTTTAGCAATCAGCCACACGGCGAACACCATCTCTTGCAGCGCAATCGGTCCATTGGCGATCATCTGAACTGTCCCAAAGCCGGGGATGACGTCGAGCATGACGAGCGTGCTGGTGATGATGGTCAGGGTGATGCCGATCAAACCCCAAACGGAAAGCCAGCGCGGCACGAGCCGGTAGCGATAAAAGACGCCGTAGTACATAAACGCGCCGATGCACCAACTGATCAATGTCACACCATTGCTCACCCATTCATCTGCGGTCCGGATGATAGCGCCGAAGGTCTGGAAATACGCTGCGGTCGGCGCGCCGGCAGCAACGTATTCCCGGCTCAGCGCCAGCAGGCTGATAATACTGATACCGGTCAAAATTTCGGTCATGCTTTCGATCAGCCGGAAGCCGGCTGCGCCAATCGCCAGGCCCACACTGTATTTTCGCATGATGGGATAGAGTCCCAGGCCCACCCCGGCGCAGGCCACCGACATCAGAAAGGTGAGAAATGCGCCGGTAAGCACCGTGCCTTCGTGGGCAGCGATTTTGCTCAGATAATCCGGCGCATCCATGATGGGACTGCCGATAGCTGCTGCGATGCTGCCCGCCGCTGTGGCGACGATGAACAACACGCCTACGATCACTGCGTTTACTCTGTGCGTTTTCACTTTTCACTCCCTTTCTGATGTTTTGATTGGATTGACTGAAATCAGCGTCAATCCCAAATCCCTTACTTTCTTGAGCAACCCAAACAACGCAGCCTGATCGCGCACCGGGCCGGTTATAAGCGTAATCCCGTCCTCTTCCGGCGCGATGGTCAGACCGCCAAACCATTCCGCCCATTCCGCCCCCAGATGGCCCTGGAGCTTGAGTTGGTAGACCACGGGAAAGTCTGTGTTCATCTCGAAATCGAAATGGTTGGACATAATTTTGATCCTATGGCGAATAAAAGATTTGCGTTGATCGTACTGGCTTTAGCTGTGCGAAGGCCGCTATAGCGCTCACTACGACCCGTTTCCTCACTGATTGATACTATACCGGATAACCGGTATTGAAGTCTAGCTACTAAAGTAGGGTTTGAGGTACTATTTTCGTATCTTCTCAAAAATCTAGGGTGGGGGGTTGGGGGCATACGCATCAAGGTAATTTAGGTTGTACCAACAGTACGTTTACAATTAAGGAAGTGCGGGGTCAGATACGGTGGTAGTGTCCGGGGCAGCTTGACATGGAGGCATTCCGCCGTTTCATAGCC
>Ga0116144_10002838_pt1 | contig 18053 bp, 21 predicted proteins | sample AD_UKC035_MetaG_FD_89746 | JGI IMG/M metagenome (GOLD analysis project Ga0116144, IMG submission 89746) | Active sludge microbial communities of municipal wastewater-treating anaerobic digesters from USA - AD_UKC035_MetaG | ecosystem: Engineered > Bioreactor > Anaerobic > Digestate | place: USA...
AACATTGACATCAGCGTCGCAATACCCGTCTACAACGAAATCGACAGCCTCGAAGAGCTGGTCGCACGCGTCGAAGCCAGCCTGACAAAAATCGGTCGCAACTGGGAACTGATACTGGTTGACGACGGTTCGAGCGACGGCAGTTTTGCGAAGATTCGCGAGCTCAAAACCAGCCGCCCCTGGCTGCGCGGCCTTAAATTCAGCAAAAACAACGGGCAGACCGCCGCCATGGCCGCAGGCATCAGGGCAGCACGCGGCGCGCTGATCATCACGCTCGATGCTGACCTGCAGAATGACCCGGCCGATATTCCCCTGCTGCTGGCAGGTATTGAGCAGGGTTACACCGCTGCCGTAGGCTGGCGGAAAAAACGCAACGACACCATGATACGCCGCCTTTCATCACGTTTTGCCAACTGGGTGCGCAACGTCGTCAGCAGCGAAACCATTAAAGACACCGGTTGTTCGCTTAAAGCCTTCAGAGCAGAAGCAATCAAGCCGATAGAGCTGTTCGAAGGCATGCACCGCTTTCTGCCAACACTGGTAAAAATGAACGGCGGCACAGTTATTGAAATTGAAGTGAGTCACCATCCGCGCCAGAAAGGCGTTTCGAAATACAACGTCTGGAACCGTGTCTTCAGGTCGTTTCTCGACCTGCTCGCGATAAGATGGATGAAATGGCGCAAATTGAGGTATCAGATCGATGAGCAAATTTGATTTATGGCTGATTATCGGCCTGGCTGGGCAGATCTTGTTTTCGATGCGCTTTATCATACAATGGATAGCCTCTGAAAGGCATAAAAAAAGCGTCATTCCCATCTCTTTCTGGTATTTCAGTATAGCCGGCTCTTTTCTGCTGCTGGCTTATTCCATTCACCGCATGGACCCCGTATTCATACTGGGGCAGTCGCTGGGTTCGGTGATCTATTTCCGCAATCTGGTGCTGATCGGGCGCGACAAGCGCAACACACTGGCCGCCCAGGCAGCTGAACTGCCCGATGAATAAACTCAAGGTTCCACGATTTGCCATTAAATCGCTGGGGCTGCTGATTTTTTTTGCGGGCATGCTGCCGGTGCTTTTTCATTGTGGTACTGCCGGGCTTTTCGAAACCTCTGAAGGTCGCTATGCCTCGATTGCCAGACGCATGCTAGATTCGGGCGACTGGCTGACTCCTCGCCATAACGGGCTGAGACACTTCACCAAACCGCCGGTTACCTACTGGTTTGCTGCTGCCGGCATGAAAATGTTCGGCATCAACGAGTTCGGCGCCCGCTTTTTTTTAAGCATTGCTGCCGGCGCTACTGCGCTTGCAACCTGGTATCTCGGCAAACTGCTGTTCTGCCGCGTCACCGGCCTCATCGCGGCCCTGGTTCTTATCAGTTCACTATATTTTCAGACGCAGTTTCGAGGGCTGACAACCGACCCCTTTCTGACTGCCTTTGAAACCCTGATGGCGCTGGCCTTTTTCGCATGGCTCAGCCGCCAGAAAAAACGCTGGTATTTTACGTTCTGGCTGGCAACTGCCGCGGCAATGCTGACCAAAGGCCCGCCTGGCCTGCTGCCTCTCGCCGGGCTGATTCCGGCAGCGCTGCTCACCGGTCACAGCCTTCAGCTCAAAAAGCTTTTCGGCACTGCTGCCGGCTGGGCAATATTCGTAATTTTCGGGCTCGGCTGGTATCTGCTCGTAGCCTTGATGAACCCGGGCCTGCTCACCTACTTTCTCGTTGACGAAACGGTAAAGCGCGTGGCCAGCGACACCCACCAGCGTTCGGCGCCGTTTTATTATTTTCTGGTGCTGCTGCCGGTTGCGATTTTTCCATGGACAGGCTATCTGCTGATTGCTCTAAAAGAGCAGATCAGCCGCTTCCGGAAAAGCCGCAACGCGACTTTCATGCTACTCTGGGTCGGTGTGCCGCTGCTGATATTTACCCTGAGCCGCTCCAAACTGGCGGGTTATACTCTGCCGCTGCTGGTTCCGCTCGCCCTGCTGACGGCGCAGATGCTGCGCCAGACTTTGCTTCGAGCCAACCCGGAAACAACAAGACTGCGTTATTTTGCCGGCCTCGCAATTTTTACGGCGCTGACCGCCACTGCACTGATAATTGCCGGCTGGCAACGCCTCGAAGACTTCAGGCCAATCGCGCAGGTTGCCATTTTTTCTGGCGTTTTCTGGCTTTTTGCGGCGGCGTTTCTTGGCTGGTTTGTTCACAAAGGGCATCGCCTGGGAGTGATTGCGGTAAGCTGCCTGCTGGTTCCGGGACTGATGTTTTTCGTGCTGCCCGGCCTGCATGGCAACGAAGCTTACGCAAAAAATCGCTACCTGACCAGTCAGTGGCGCCTGCTCAAACGCGTTGCGACTCTTCCCGCCAACCAGAAAATTATCTGTATCGACAAAATGATCGAAGGCTGGTATTTTTACACGGGCCGCGATGTAATTACCTGGGATGTCGAACGCAACACCGGATTTGACAAGGAAGCCGCGGCTGCATTAGTATTGAACGGAGACGACGCCCTGCGCCGTGCAGTCGATAACGATACCATGCTGGTAATGCCTGAAAAGCATTTCGAGCGGATAAAAGCCATACTCGACTGCGATCTGGAGACACTTACTGGCGAGGGCAACTGGCTGGTCGTATTGCCAAGGCGAAAGATGGGACGCTGATGATAAGCTGGAACAGTGCCGGGCCCAAAATGCCGGCTTTTACCTATTACCCGCTGCTCGAGATCGGGGTTGGCGTTTTTCTGCTGATCATGGCCTTTGTCGTGCCGATTTTGTTCGTCGTCTATAACGGCATAAAGGCCGAGCAATGGGGAGAACTGCTGTTCTGCGCCGGCTTTTTCGTGCTGTTTTTCTTTATGGGAAAATCGTTGACCTTACAGAGTCTTTCGGCGCGCCGCAGTGAAATTGGCTACTCATTTTATCAGAACCTGCGCGAACCTGCGGTTGCGATCGATCTCAAACCCGCTGACTGGCTCGGCATAAAAACCGAAGAAGAAGTCGCGAAGGACGAAAAAGGCGAACCCATAGCCAAAGGCGAAATCTACATCAAAATCCAGCTCAAGACCCAACAGGGCCCGCGTGACTTTTACAAAAGCGTCAACCGTGGTGAAATAAACAGTATTGTCGGCGCTCTCGAAGAGTTGCGAAAAAAATCTGAGGAGGAATCACCATGAACCACCCGTTGCTCGGTAACGACAGCATAAGGCTGTACAACCTCTACCCACGCCTGCTGGGCGGCATGAGCAGATGGACTGAGCATCTGGACCGCATCAAGAACATGGGGTTCAACTCGGTCTGGGTCAACCCTTTTCATTATCCGGGTTTCAGCGGCAGTCTCTATTCTCCAAAAGATTATTACAAATTCAATCCGCTGTTCATCAACAATGACTCGGCCAAGGCACCGGCAGAACAGTTACGCGATTTTATCAAAGCCTGCCATAAACGCGGGTTACTTTTTATCATGGATCTCGTGATCAATCATACCGCGTTCGACTGTACCCTGGTCGAAGAACACCCGGACTGGTTCAAGCGCGACGAACAGGGCAAGGTGGTGCAACCCGGGGCCATGCATGACGGCAAATGGGTCGCCTGGGGCGATCTCGTCGAAGTCGACAACTACGAATCGAAAGATCGTGAAAATCTCTGGCTGTTCTGGTGGAAGATGATGTCGCACTACATCGAGATGGGCGTCGACGGCTTCCGCTGTGACATGGCATACCAGGTGCCCGGCGATCTCTGGGAATACCTGATGACGAAGTCGCGCGTGCAGAAGCCGGGTTGTCTCTTCCTGGCCGAGTCACTCGGCTGCGATTTCAAACAGGTTAAGGTGCTGGCCGGCATGGGTTTCGATTATCTGTTCAACTCGATCAAATACTGGGATTTTAACGAACCCTGGGCGATGGAGCAGTACAATACCCTCTCGACGATCAAGCCTTCGATCGCTTTTCCTGAATCGCACGACACTCCTCGACTGTTCGAGCATTACAACGGCGACCTCGCGGCGATAAAGCGTCAAATGCTGTTTTCGGCACTCTTCAGTTCGGGCTACATGATACCGATCGGCTTTGAATATGGCTTCAGAAAGCAGCTCAATGTCGTCAAAACAGACCCGACATGGTGGGAAGAAACCAGCATCGATCTCAGCCCTTATCTCAAGCAGATTGCTGAGCTCAAAGACCGCTACCCGGTTCTTAAGGTCGAGCCCGGCATCGAGATCGTCGATCAGGCGAACTGGCCAAACGTTTTCTGTTTTAAAAAGTCGCAGCCCGGAATGAAAAAGGTGTTCGTCATGCTCAACAAAGACCGCGTCAATCACCAGCACGTCTACATTCCCGACGTGATGGCAGTTCTTGCCGCGGGTGACCTTGTCGATGCAAGTCTTGAATACGCACTTTCGGTGATTCCGCAGCAGCTCAACTACTCGCTGCGCCCTTCCGAGATCAAAATTATCGCAGAAAAATAAACGTTACCCGACCAGCAAAACGGGGCTGCTTCGTTAATTCGAAACAGCCCCGTTCTTTCAGTGCAATAATCAGTTCGAGTCGCCGCGGCGGCCTCTCTGACTGGTAACCGACTGGCCGGGCATAACCGGCTGAGCCATCATCGGTGCCATATACGGATCGACTCCGGGATTCATCGAAAGCAGGCTCTTGACCCGCGCCGAAATGGCAGCGTAGACTTCCGGGTTGTATGAGTGCATTTCATGCAGTGCAAGCCGGCCAAAAGCATCGATCAGTATGATATTGGGCACGTTATAATTGATGCGCAGACTTTTGCCGACTACGCCTTCCCAGTCGAGCAGAACCGGAATCGGCGCATTGAAATCACGCCACTGGCGCGTCACGGTACCGCGACTGGTCGACCACGGGAACTTGCGCAGGTTAGCGACCCACAGCAGGTGCACATGCCCCGGCAGACCAAATTCGCGCCGGAAAGTTTCGGCCCACTTCAATACTTCATAGCGCTGATAGCGGTGTGCTGTGAGAATGATGATCGGCTTGCCGCGCAGATAGGTGCTCACCCAGCGCTGCTGGTAAATATCCTCGATATCGAAATGCGTGAAGGGGGCACCGATGTCAACCTTGTGATAAACGTAGCCGCCGGCCTCAAGACCGGCCGGAGCCAGCAGCACGACAAGCAGGGCTGCCAGCAGAACCCGGTGAATGATTCTGACCATAAAACCTCCATGTTTGTGACAGTTGCCAAAATCCTGCGACAGCGTCTCACGAAATGGCACTGAAATTCCTCAATTTATATAAACTATCACAAATCGAACTAAAAGCAATGTGAAGCGTACAAAAAAAGGCGGCTTTGCGGCCGCCCCAAAAGGTTGGTTAGGATCTAGAAATCACTAATATAATCAACAAGTTCAGGTCTGTCAACAAAAGGATTGCGGTTACCCTGAACTGCTTCAACACGGTCATTACGCGCACGTTCGTTGGCATCGACCGGGTCTTCGCGGTGCCATGCGCGCAAAACATTTTCTTCACCCTCACCTATAGTTTTACCATATCTTGTCGCAAAATAGAAGATGGCACGGGCAGTATTTCCACGACTCTTTTTGCGAACTTCGAAACGCTTTAGGTCACATTCGCTGCCACCGTCCTGCCATTTCGGGTTGTCAACCATACCGAACGGCAGACTGCTGCGGGTAGAATTCGCTACCGGATCAGTCGGAAAAAGATGATGCATGTCTGATTTGGCTACGCCGGTTGCGCCTTTCGACTGCGGCCAGGTATGTTCGATGTTCATTACGGTAGTCTTGGGCATTTCACTTACCGCGATGACTTTGCCAGTGTAGACACATTCGACGTAATGATCGTAGTTATCGATCTCAAGCATCACGAGGCGGCGCGCGGTGGTATAATCACATGAGCGGGCGCGGCTGATCTGCTGTTGCAGGCTCTGACGCAGCTCATCATTTTTGAGACCTCGAAGAGTGTTGTAGAAGCCAGACCAGTCAGTGCGGGTGCGGGAGGTTCGCCGGGCATACATGACCTGGGGCTCGCCGGGGGAATCGGCATACTGGAGACTGTCATAAAGCACCTGCAGTCTTTCGCGCAGCTTGACCAGATCGGCATGGGCACGCGGCGACTCGAGCTCGATCTTATCGAGCAGGCCAACAGCTTCGCGCATCGCCTTTTCCCTGGTATTTTCGGCCGGCTTCCCCTCCTGGGCCGGAACCGACATGGCAAGGGCGGTCGCGAACAGGATAAACAACAGCAAAAATGAGGTCTTGCGTTTTAGAATCATACAACGATTATACTCCCGCTTAAGCCAACCCGGAAGATTCAGGGCACGATTTTTTCTAAAAACAAAAAGACTGCTTCGCAGTTTTGCGAAACAGCCTTTGAGAATTTCTGAGAAAATTTATTTATCGGTATAGTTCACCAGAATGAAGTTGGCTACGTCCGGATGATTGTTATCGTTGAGCTTGAGCAGGATCGGGTCGATGTCGAGGCCGCTGTAGTATTTGTTGTGGCCAGCCTTGTAGTCAAGATATACATGCAGAGTGTAGAGCTGCAGAAACTTGGCATATTTATGCATATACTGGCGAAGTTCATTGGCTGCGGTGCTTTTCCAGGACTGAGAAAGATGATCGGTGCCGACGAGGTCGAGAATCTGGCCCATATTGGCTTCTTCGACGACATGCTCATCCATCCATTTGCCCTGGCTTTCGTATTCGTCATTCAAATACTGTCTTACGACGCGGGCCAGAATAAGATCGACGTCGCGCAGTTTTTCTTCGCGGCTCGGGAACACCTGCATTTTGCTGCCGTCGGTTTCGGCGAAATAAGTAATGAAGTAGCGAGTGGTGTTTTCAAAATTGTCAGGCGCAGATACCCGTTCCACTTCGATATGAGTGAATGCCGGAGCCTGGTCAGACATCGCCCGGGCTGAACCGGTCGAAAAAAGCACTGCGGCGCAGACAAAAAGGAAACAGATAAGGGCACGACGTGAGTTGATGATAGTAGAGAACATAAAACTTAACCTCTGTATATAGATCCGGACGGTTTGCTCTGACGAGTTGCTCCGGTCATTTTCACCGATCGGGCGACAATTTCTTTAAAAATTATCTGCCCTTCTAAAATGTAAAAAGCGACCCATCTGGTCGCCATTCTTTTATGGAGCGGATATTAACCGCCCTTCGACACATTTTTCGATTGTCAAAAAACTTACAGCGCATTCAACGGTCGGCATTTATAACACAAACCACACAACAACGTCAAGTGTTTTCTGCATTTTTTTCAACATTTTTTTCAAAGATTCTTATCGAGAATTACCGGGTATTCCTGGCAGCGTATTGCATTAACTCGTATGAAGGTTTAAACTCTTTGTTGATTGGAGACCAACATGCCCGACACCGTTATCTATATAGCCGATACCGCTTTTATCTCGATGCTGGTTTCGGCGGTCGAATCGTTTCCATCGAAGTATGAGGGACGTCGCAAGGCTCGCAACTCTTATGCCGAAGGCGAGGTCTTCGGTCTGCTCTTCGGCCAGAAAACCGTGCGCGGCGAGCAGCAGGTTTATAATATCTCGATCGCCACGCCGATGCAGGTGCTGATGGACAAAAAGGACCACTGTGTCAGTCCGTCTGAGCGGCACTTCGACAAGATCAAAAACATCATCGAGCCGTTTCCGATGTATCAATATCTCGGCACCTTTCACAGCCACCCATACAAGAAAGACGAATACAAGGGCCCGGCATCAGCGCGCTGTTCAGGCCCCGACCGCGATCTTGCCCTCAACGACGCTGAATTCATCGGCGAAGATCTCATCGAAATGATTCTCGCCCTCACCTACCTCACGCGGACCATGAATACCGGCCCGGAACTGAGCTGGAACCACGTTCAGAACTACTGTGGCAACTACAAGTACACCCTGGCCGGCTACGTCACCAACCGCAGCGAAAATACGGTCAAAGAGGTCGACAACCTCATCTGCCCCTTTGCGTCGAGCATCAGCAACTACGACTTCCGCAGCTGACAAGTATTTGATAAGTTCGAGCATACAAAGAATCGTTAGAGGAGCTTTATGAAAAAACTGCTGGTGGCTTTCTTTCTGTTTATCGTTCCCCTTCTCGCCTACTCTCAGGTAATAAAAGACGAGCCGCCAGTGGGCGGTTTTCTGCATGGCCAGGGCTGGATGTGCATGATAAAAGCGCCTGAAGGCTGGATTCTCGACAACCAGTCATGGGTAGATAGCGGCATATATGCGCTGTTTTATCCAAAAGGCACCTCAATCGATGACACGGCCAGCCTGCCGCCGATTATCTACTTTAACTCTGCCCGCCTGGAAAACGCCACCGACGAGGGTTTGAAAGCCTATGTCGATGAAGATATCAGGCTGCATGAAGAAAGAGGCAGCGCAACCTTGAAAGAACGAAAGATCGAAATTAGCAATTTCGAAAAGTATTATTGCCTCGACCTCGAATACAAAAACAACGGGCAACAGGAAACAATCGTCTATCTTAGATTTCTCGATGGCGTTCATCTGGTGGTTCTGACGACACCGGCCAACGCCCCGCACGAAAACTATATTGCGCAACTCAAAGAAGCAATTGGCAACATGAATTTTGTCGAAAAAGCTCAGAATCCGACACTTGAAGACTAGACCAACTGATGATTATGAACATACAATAGTTGCAACCATCAACAATGAACGAAGAGTCATCAACAAAATCAAACATAGGCTTCTCGCTCTCGAGAATTGTTACTTTGGCCGGAGTCCTGTTATGCGCGGCTACGCTTTTTGGATTTGCCGGCCGGCATTCATGGTTTCTTGACCTCTTTTCGCATTTTCGCGTGCAGTATCTCGTCTTTTTAACCTTGTCTGGCATCGTTCTGCTGGCGGCCCGGCATCATAAAACGGCCGCGCTGTTTCTGGTGTTCGCGTTGCTCAACCTGTTTCAGATTTTCCCACTTTATCTGCAAGCTCAAAAGACACCACCCGCCAGCGCGCTGAAACTGCGGGTCACGCTTATCAATGTGAATACGAAGCTTGGCGATGCCGCGAAAGTCAGCGAGTTCATTCGCCAAGCTGATCCGGACCTGCTGGTGCTCCAGGAAACCAGCTCCAGATGGCTGAAGAACCTTGCCTGGCTGCATACCCCCTACCCTCATTCGCTGGCCGAACCCAGAGACGATAATTTCGGCATAGCCGTTTTCAGCAAGCTGCCCTTTACCAGAAGTGAAGTCGTCAGCCTGCTTGAAAATGGCGTTCCATCTATTATTGCGGAAGTAGCGACGAAGCATGGCGAACTGCATATACTTGCGACCCACCCGCTGCCGCCAGTCAACAGCGAATATGCAGGACTGCGCAACGCTCAGCTCGAACAGCTACCCAGGTTTGTTGACGCAACAAAACCGACTTTGCTGATCGGAGATTTGAACATCACACCCTGGAACTACCACTTTAGAAAGCTGTTACAGCAAACAGGGCTTCTCGACAGCGCGAAGGGTTTCGGGGTTCAGCCATCCTGGCCCAACAACAATCCATTTTTGCGCATTCCGCTCGATCATGTTCTGCATTCGCCCGACATCGTCGTCTTGCAGAGAACGATCGGCCCGGATGTAAAGTCTGACCATTTCCCGGTTATCGTCGATCTGGCCATTCCAGAGCAATCGGCCGCCACTGATTCGCTGAGCAAGATTGAGTTTGATCTGAGCAGTCTCGACAAAGACGGTCTACGAGGGCCTTCAGACGGCAAAGTCGCGGTCTCTTACGAATTCTGCATTCCTGACAACGATGCCTGCCGGGCCGAGGTCAAGGCCATCGACCCGACAGTTCAGTTCATGCCGGGTTCGCGCGGCAGAATCGGCGCCGGCAAAGATGAGTGTCTTTGCATAGGCTCGACTCACCAGGAAAATTTTAAAGAAGTTCTGCGTAAACTCTCAGAAAAAAGCTACATTTCACGCATCATCGAATGCCACTTCGAGTAGATTTGAATCAACATAAATGCACTTTCACCATCCAGTCGATTGAATCGGTGCATAGATGCCAGAGGCAGCCAGCCGATACTGCGCGCCATTTCCATGATGGAATTGCCAAGAAGCTTAGATAAATGATCGCCGCCCACCAGGTGTGAAGCGGGTGAAAGCCGATGCTGCAGCGATTCGGATCAAATACGGGATCAGCCAGAAGATGGTCGAGGTCGATGAGCATGGTGCTCAACATTATCAGATAAACATTTCGCCAGTTTTCTTTCCATAGCAGCCGGGTAAAAACCAATGGCAACAAAATATGGCAGGAATAATGGACTAAATGCCTGAAAATACAAATGTCCCATTCCATGCAATCTGTGAATCCTGTCTGCTGATGAACGTTATACGAACCGAATGGGCACCTTTAACTGCCGGCTTTGATGATGGCGAGCAACGATTTGCCACGGTAGTCGCCATTGATGGCCTTGAGGGTCAGGCAGATACGGTTCAGAGTTTCTTCATCGGTTTGCAGCCCGTAAAATTCACGTAAGGCGGTAATCAGGTTGCGGGCATATTCATTGTCATAGAACCAGATTTCTTTGATTATTTTGTCGCCATTGGCGTAGGGGCTCGAAAAATAGTTGTCTTCGATCGAGATAAAAATCTGGTCTCTGACACTCTCAAGCTCGGTGTAGAGAAGGCGGCCGGCGGCATCGTTCTGCATGCTGTCGCTGAGTTTAGAGGCCATTTCATCACTGAGCACTTCGCTCCAGTAGCCCATGACCTTGCCAAGACTCCAGGCCGGAGCAGTTTTCATGGCGGTATTCTTCATGAGGCTGATGACCGGGTATTCCGGTCGGGCGGCAACCGCGGCGTTCCAGGCCTGAAGCGGCGTTGAACTGCGGCGGAAGGTCTGAATCCTGTTGATCTTGGTATCACCAGGTTTTGAGTATGGCCCGCAGTAATTCGGCCCGGGCACCCATTCGCCCGGGTCAGCGTGAAAAACTTCAAGCCGCTTCGGCATGCGAAAATAATATTCCTTATGCAGATCCTTTTTATGAAACACCCGGTCACCGCCAAGGTAAACGGCCGCGTGATCGGAAGAATTATAGAGCAGCACGTCACCCGGTGCGGGAGTTTCCGTTGAAATCTCTTTGTACAGAAGCCCCATCCGTGCCTTGAATTCGTTAAAGGAAACATGCCGCGTTTCCTGGCGCTCGATACCGTCTGTGGCGGCGAGAGCGGTGTTGAAGCAGTTCGGCCCGCCGAAATCAAGTTTCCGGTTGAAACGTTCCTGCACGGCCTGCGGCAGGAAAGCATTGATTACCAGAAGCTGCAGCTCAGGCAACATGGCCACCAGTTCTTCTTCATATTTGTTTTGCGGCACGACAGGTTCAGGTTTCAGCCTGGCGGTCTTTCTGATGCCGAACAGGTTGCGCAAACAGCTGGTGACAGCTTCAGCGCTGGCATTCTTATCGATGGCGACCATGATCTGCCGGCTTTTTCCCGACTCGGGCATTATTACCTGCAGCTCGTCCAGACTGGTGAGAAAAAATCCCGGCAGTTTCGTTTCCGGAGCAAGGGTATGATTTGAGCCTCGTGCCGGCAGAGAACAGGCAACCAGCAGCATGCCCAGGCACAGCACCAGCCCCGGCAGACGTTTCTGCACCAGATTATTGACAATTATGACAAAGTTTCTCATCAGTACTACCTGTAATTACTTGAAGATACAGGCAACATTATACACCAAAGCTGATTCTGACCGCAAAAATCTGAAATCAGTGCAGCAATTCCCGGTCAAAATGAATCGTCCTCTTTCTGTCACTAATACATCCTCACAGGCCGCAATTGCGGTCAGTAATGTGGGTCGAACATTTTGCAGATTGGCTCAATGTCCGCAGGTCTGAGAGGTTGGGAATGAGTTAGCCCAGCCAGAGCCTTTACAGCCCGGACAGCGCTCACCATCTTTTCTTCCCGTGCCTTTGCAGCGAAGACACTGTTTTTCAGCGCCGGCTTCTGCCCGGCACCAGACATAACCATCGCCACTACATGCCATACACAAACCTTCACTTTCTCCCCGGCATGCGCAAGGAAGACTTATACCAGCCGATGGCGCCGGCCGTTCCTGCATCGATATTTTATTTGTGGCATTCTGCCACGTGGAATCAAGATATTCCAGGCTGAGAACCGACGCTCGTATAAGATTCAGAGCTTCTTCAACGGCTGGCTTTTTTATCTGCCGGCGGGCTTCGAGATCTGCAAGCATCTGTTCAAGAGTCTTTAAAACGATCTGGTGATTTTCCATTTCCTGTTCGAGCACGGCCGCACCAGGATAGAGACGCCGGACCGAAGACGCATCGACAGCCGCAAGACTGCCCGCAAACACGCATAAAACAAGAAACATCCGCCACATTTTATTCATAATTACCTCCGAGACCAAAGATTGTCGATTTCCTTTCGAACTGAATTTTGCATTATATGTTTTCCGCTGCAACACATAGCTTCGATGATGGTTGGTGTGGCGGGTGTTTTGAGCTCCTGGAGAGGGATTATAAGACGATCGCAAACACTCATCATCAGACAATTGTGAATTTTTTCTCTAAATTTCTATACCTACGCCTATACTAACAATTCGGCGGGGGCATGGTTCAAAACCGGAAATCACTTTTCTCAAATGTCTGTATCGATTAAAAATATCAGCTCTTGAGAACGTAGAACTCTTTGATTCCTGACACAATCTCATCTAAATTTCCTTGTCGATAACCGAGACTCTTTAAATTTATGGGCATGCTTTCAATTGATCCCAGGAATTCAAGCAGATTGACCTTTATATTGTCTGGAACCGCTACTCTGTTATCAGGATCCAAAATCCTGTAAAGCCTCAATACATCATTCTTATGCTTTTTAATGTGTTTCTCATCGATTTCTTCGCCAGCTTCTTTTCTTTTTGACAAATCTAAAAAAGCTTTCGCTTTCATTGGTATCAGATATTCTGGCCCAATTATTGTAAGTCCTTCAACGTTTCTTTTCCCGGCGAGGAGAAATTCATAATATCCCTCATCAAGCAATATCGCAGAAAGGCTTGAAGTATCCTCATCAGCAGGGATGGGAGTAAGTTTTCCCTCACCTTCAAATTTGAGGCTATCAGGCAGTTTTGAAAACAGTTCCAGCATTTCTGGATATGCTTTATTCGCTGGTTCTGAGAATCGGTAAAATATCTTTTTGCCATCGCTTCTTTCGTTCTTTGAATAGCGCCCTTCCTTAACAAATTCCCAAAAAGCTTTAACGAACTCAATATCGAGTGAACCTACGCATAAAACGAGATCCAGATCTTTGGTTGCTCTGAAATCAAAACCGGACTCTTCCATGGCTACCGAGCATGCAGCGCCACCAATTAATATGTAACTGTCTGCATATTGTTTGAAACACTCTTTAAACTTATCTAAGCCTCTTACCATGAAAAGTTCTCCAGGATCGAATCAAGAGCAATCTCAACTCTTTCGTCATCGGTATTATAGAGACTCAAATAAACAGACAGCGGATCAGCAATTCCATTTTTACTAAGCAACTCCGGTTGATACTGCCAAATTTCAATTTGAACACAATCACTATTCATGCGCTGTCTTTGCGCAATTTTACCGGACTTTTTGAGTTCACTAAAATATTCTGCATTCATCGCGAAAATCTCGTCTTCTGGTTCAGCTAACATTGTGTGACGTGCCAGAGCATACAGGCCTGCCTTGACCCAGTCTTTTGCAATCGATGTCTTACTTACAAACACCCTTCTTTTAACTGGTGTTCGAAGAATTTGCACAGATTTGTCCCACAATTCACGACCCTTATAGAGAAACCTTAAAACACGCTCTCGACCCTCCTGAAATACTTCAGCTAGACCAAAGCCCTCTAGTTCATCAAATGTACGCTTCAGGGTCATCATGGAATAATTGTGTTTCTCAGACAAAATCCTGGTGGTATAGCAATTCATGTCTTTTTCATAAAAGGCTCGCAACAAAATCACCTGAGTCGACGGACTAAGTTTGTTGTTCTTTGCTGATCGCAGGTTACGAAAATGCTCTCTTAAATCGATTTTTAGTATAGGCAAATACATCTGGTTTTCTGGAATTACAAAAGAAACCCTTTGTTCGATCAATCTTTTTCGATCAAAACTGGTTATTGCCTCACAAACATAAATAGTCTCCAGCTCGGTTTTGTTAAAAACTATCGCTGCATGCTTTCTTATTGTTGCCGGAGTTCGGGCCTGGGCCTCTTTGTCAATCATTACGATGAAATCATAACCCTCTATGCTGCACCGATATAAATTGTAAACTTCTTCTATAAAAAGCGGGTATCGATTCTTTTTATCTTCAGAATAGATTTTTATCCCAATCCCAAGGGTGTGTTCCAGATAGCTTTGAAATTTTTTAATCAACATCTTTGCCGCCTCACGATCACATCTTTTTTGCACGATAACACCGCCGATGTTATCGTGCAACTTTTATGTGATCAAGGGACAAAAATTTTCTGCGGCATACTTGAGGGCTGCGGCGATAGATTGGTGTGTCAGCTGCGGGTGAGCTGCAATAAGGTCATCATAAGACTCGCCATCAGCAAGTTTTTCAAGAATCAGTTCAACAGTGATACGGGTTCCGCCAATCACCGGCTTACCCATCATGATGTCCGGGTCGCACACAATTATTTTCTTCATATCTATTCCTCTTACTGCAACTGATCCATCCCAACATTGGCCGTAACTACGGTCAATAGTGCGAGTCTAACAGTTTGATAAGGTCATCTTCACAGCTGCAGGAAATCGCGGGTGATTCCGGTGAAGAACTCGGCTGACCACAGAGCCAGCGTTGCGGGATCGCTCACATGCAGTTCAACATCCTTGCGGGCCTGCTGAAAGTCTACCTGCTGGAAGCGGGCGAGCAGTCTTTCTACCAGTTCAGTGCCGGTAAGTTCTTCGCCTTTTGCGAGATGACCGGTCTGGCGAAGACGTGCGGCAAGATGTTCCATATTCAACGGCGTTCTTCTGGCGAGATACCAGGCGTAATCGTAAAAATCGCGGCCTTTCACACGGTTCTGCCAGCCGCGGCAAAGCAGCGCATGGACTTTCCCCGCAAAAAGAGAAGGCGCGTCATACATTCTCACCGAATAGGGCACGGGACGCAGCTGATATTTCAGTTCACAACCAGCGCCCGGCGGCGGATCGGTGTCGAGCTCGATCTTGATGCGCAGCTGCTCATCTGGATTCACGCCGCTGACAGGGGGCTTTATCGATGCAATCCTGACCAGATGCAGCTGGGTTCCGCCCTTTATGAAAGCTGACCTGACGGCAGAACGGTTGCTTTTCACCTTTTCTTCGACTGTCATTTCGAGACCGAACGCGGCAAGTTCATCGCGCAGCGGCCTGATGAACCTGGCCAGCTTAAAGTTTTTGTCGGGCTGAAGCAAGGTAAAATCAAGACCTTCCGAAAAACGGTCGAGACCATAGAAAATTCGCAGAGCAGTTCCGCCATAGAAAGCGGCATGGCTGAAAAATCCGCCGCGATAAAGCCCGAGCAAAGCCAGTTCCTGCACAATTTCCTTGAGCGCGTTGCGATAATCTTCGATACTGGCACAGGAATAACGTTCGAGCATACTCTGGATGGCACTGTTCATCGTCATGTTCCCTTTTTCAGAAGTGTCAGCAGATGCCTGAAAACTGTTTTCCGGTAAAGCGGCGCGAGAAACTCAACCGCCGCGATATCGAGGCGTTCCAGGTCGCCCGGGTCGATACGCCAGTCGTCATGCAGCAGCCCGCGCAAAGCCTCACAACTGCCCACCCGACCGGCGCGGAACAGCAGGTCGCAGAGTGCCTTTTCCGGTGATGCGATCAAAAAATTCGCCCCACCCTCCTGCTCACACTTAACGGCATACGGATAGGCCGCCGTCGGCAGATAATAATAGTAAAAATCGCCAAGCGGCGTGTGGAAAATGCGGTTCTTGTTCTTTTTGAAGGTGGCACTGGTTATGGCATTGACTCTTTCGGGAATCAGCCCGTAGTGACTCAGTGCCGTTTCAAACGAGACGTATGACGGCCCGTAGATAATAGCAGCGAGGCTTTTGCGCGAATAGCCGCGTTCACCGGCCGGCAGAAAAATTCCGCGACGCAGTTGAATGATCTCGCCAGACTTGATCAATCTGGTGATCTTCGCCTTCGGCGAGGCATAATCGCGCAGCTCGTGCATCAGCGTAGCATGATCTTTGAACATTTTTATCTCCAGTAAGTACAATTATATGATACTTTCTGGAGATAAACAAGACAGAAGTCTCAGTTTTGATCAATTCATCTTCGTTTCGGATAAGCATGCCTTTTTGTCGATTCAAGCTTTTTAAATTCTTTTTCGGCTTCAATAAAGTCTTTTTATTGCATCAAGATTAAAAAATTCAATCTCGCGAGAAACCTTCTTGCTGCCCTCGTTTTGAACTGTTGCAAAAATTGCAACAGTTTCTTTTCGGCTTAGCTCGCCGGTTTCAAAAATGTTTTTCAGGTGGCGGCTGATGCCGGACTTATCAACACTAAAAAGTTCCGCGAGTTGATTTAAGTTCAACCATATAGATTCATTTACCAACCTGGTTTCAATGCGAACTTCGCCGTCTTCGGATTCGTAAAGAAGAGTCGGCGTGGGAACAGGTCTATTCTTTTCCATAGCAGGCAAGCCAGAACTCCTAAAAGATTTTAAAAGAATTTTGCGATAAGCGACTCAAGCTTAGGTTTTGCTATTGCCGCTGCTGCGATAAACACAGAGCGGCAAATGCTTCTTGTCAAATTAGAAAACCCGCCGGGTGGCGGTTTTTTTGAGCTCCCGAAGAGGGATTACAAGCTCTTCATAGAAGCCTTTAAACAAAGGGTAGCGATTTATTTCACCAACCTCTATACCCCCGCCTATACCTAAAACCTGTCGGGGGCATGGTTCAAAGCCGCAAATCACTTCTCTCTAGCCAGTTTTCAACTTCAGCCTTGAGTTCTTTTACGAACTCTATCAGCTCATCAGCATCTTGAGCTGTAGCACCGCCAACATAATCATATTCAACAGTATTTCTCTTTAACCTACACGTATCCAGATAGTTTGCATCATCCTGCCATTTCTCTCCTAAAATCAGCGGGAGAGCCTGTAGCGTCCGATAGTGCGCCAATGATTTTTCCGGACGGTATCCTGAGGAATGAAGCAAAATTGTGCAGAGTTTCAAAGCCGCATTATAGGCGATACCAAACCGCCAGTCGGCGGAAAGATTGCTTTGGCTGGCATCTTCTAAGTCTCTATCAACGATTGCCAACAGGTTTTGAATTTCCTGCCCACTCGTCTTATGGGGCTTTAACCAGCCGAATTCAGCCCAGTTTTTTAAGTTCATTTTCATTTCCAATAATCATTACAATTGGCGATTCAAGAACTCTGGTCACAAAATGATCCTTTTCGGTCCTGCGTTTTATAAAATCCGTCTGGTTCATGACATGTGGATTGATTTCTCGACCAATTTTCTCGCATGGGGTCTTCAAAAGTTTGCTTACAGCTCTCAAACCAATGTCACCGACAACAAACAGATCAATATCGCTTCTAGACCTTTCTTCTCCAGCGGCAATTGAGCCAAAGATAAAAACAAAATCGACTTTTTCTTTTTTGAATGCCTCTTTCAGCAACTCTCCAGCACCGACTGTTCTAATTACCAATTCTCTTAGTAAATTATAAAGTGGGTGATCTATATTTGCTTGAAAATAGGTTCTATTGCCGTCAATTCTTTTGTTTAAAACTTCGAGCGCAACAAGGTGATCTACTTCTCTTCTGACAGCGCCTATAGTTAGGCCACTCTGACGCTCAATTTCTCTAAGATGAAATTCACCAGGGTTCAAGCCCCAAAAAATTCTGAATAACTCGGCCCTGGTCTTAGATGAAAACAGCCCTGCTAAAATGTTCATACCTTTATTGTATACTATTTGTATACAATTGTATAGTTTTAGTATACAACCGAAAAATAGCGTTGCTATTTTTTGTGGGGCTGGTTTGGAAGTTTTCGGCCTGTTGAACGTCCCGAAAAATCTGAAAATTCGATTTCTTTGGACCAGGCCAAGTAAATTTTTTGTTAAAAC